>Ga0302319_10010171_pt1 | contig 17991 bp, 16 predicted proteins | sample Bog_T0_2_FD_203319 | JGI IMG/M metagenome (GOLD analysis project Ga0302319, IMG submission 203319) | Peat permafrost microbial communities from Stordalen Mire near Abisko, Sweden - Bog_T0_2 | ecosystem: Environmental > Terrestrial > Soil > Wetlands > Peat | place: Sweden: Abisko, Stordalen Mire...
GGCGCTGGTCGCCGGCGGCGCCGTTGGTGCGCTCTCAACCCACGACCTTGCTTTGACCGAAATTGCGGAGGTTCGAGAGTTCCGCGGAGTCAACGTGCACATGGAGAGCGAAGATCCCGACTGGCCGCTTGCATTCGACTACCGCGTAAGACCGGGGATCATGCGGCAGGCAAATGCACTGGCAATTGTTAGGATGATGGGTATCGGCGCGTAGCGAGGAAGGTTCCATGCATTGCCTTCGAAGCCGGGTCGGTGTAAGGTTCCGATCATGATGCAGCGCCGATTCTCAAATTTGCGAGGAATCCTGATCATACCCGCTCAACGGGGGCTCCCGATTCTGTTGGTCCTGTCGTCCCTGATGGCCGCTCCAGGCCGCGCTTTGGCAGGACCACCGCCTGCTGCTGTTTCGGCTTTCAACTCCTATATCGCTGCGCTTGAGTCGCGGCTCGCTCAGCAGCATCGGTCGCAAAGCGGCTTCCTTGCATCCGGAACTCCCGGATGGAAGAACGATTTGCGCCTTCGACAGGGAGAATCGATCGTCGAGAACCTCACGCCTTCAATGGGCGCGGACTTCAAAGGGGCGATGTTGTACCACTGGCGCGGCACTGCCTTTGCTCCCGGCGCCAAAGCCGCCGATTTTGAGCGGATTATGAAGGATTTCAACGCCTATCCTGAATACTTTTCGCCCCAGGTTGTCCGGGCGCGAATCCTCTCCCAGCAGGGGGATCGATTCCGGGCCATAATGCGGGTAAGGCAAAAGCACGTTATCACGGTGGTGATGGATACAACCTACGACGTCACGTTTTCAAGACTGGACGCGCTGCGCGGATCGAGCATTTCGCGAAGCACCGAAATCGATGAGATCGACTCGCCGGGAACTCCGGCGGAACACGTGCTGAGCCCCAGCGAGGAGCACGGATTTCTGTGGCGCTTGAATAGCTACTGGAGTTATGAGGAGCGAGATGGGGGCGTGTACATGCAGATCGAGTCCGTCACGCTCACGCGCTCCATTCCATTCGGCCTCGCCTGGGCGGTTGGTCCTTTTGTAGAGAGCGTTCCCCGCGAATCGCTGGAGTTCACATTGCGCTCTGCGTGCAACGCGGTGCGGAAGTAGCCAGGCAGGGTGGAAAAGCCATGAAGGGGCGAGCTCCGAGGCCAGCCTGACATCCATTGCCGCGAATTCGAAGTGCGACTCGGACCCACCTATAATGAGGGACGGAAGAGCGCGGGGATGATCGCCTAGCGAAGGCGAGAAAGAGAGACACATGACGAACTTGCAAGGAAGAATTGCGCTGGTGACGGGGGCTAGCCAGGGAATTGGGCGGGCTTGTGCACAGGCCCTGGCACAGGCTGGGGCGACAGTGGTGCTGGCGGCACGGAATGAGGTAAAGCTGGCTGAGGCGGTGGCGGAGATTGAGGCCTCGGGCGGGCAGGCGGCGGCGTTTCCGCTGGATGTGGCGAGCGAGGAGTCGATCAAGGCCGGCGCGAAAGCGGTGCTGGAACGGTTTGGGAAGGTGGAGATCCTGGTGAACAACGCCGGGATAACGCGGGACGGGCTGATGATGGCCATGAAACGCGCGGATTGGGACAATGTGCTGGGGACGAATTTGACCGGGGCGTTTCTGCTGACGCAGGCGGTGCTGCGGCCGATGCTGAAGAACCGCTGGGGACGGATCGTCAACATCTCAAGCGTGGTGGGGCGGACCGGGCAGGCGGGCCAGGTGAATTATGCGGCGAGCAAGGCGGGGCTGATCGGACTGACGCGATCGTTGGCGCGGGAGGTGGCGTCGCGGGGGATTACGGTGAACGCGGTGGCGCCGGGGTACATTGAGACGCCGATGACGGCAGTGCTTGACGCCCAGCAGCGGGCGGCAATGATGGCGCAGATACCGCTGGGGCGCGCGGGGACGGACGCGGAGATTGCGCAGGCGGTTGTTTTTCTGGCTTCAGAAGCAGCGGGTTATATAACTGGGCATGTGCTGGATGTGAACGGCGGAATGTTCATGGGTGGGTGAGTCCCGTTTTTGCATTCCAGCGGGGGAATTGTCGCGTTGATCGACATACTCTGAAGGAATGGCTGCGGACTGCCGATGGAACGTTCAAAGCAGGCTCGCATGGTTTCAAGCATTAGTCCGGCCAATATTTTCGAAGCGGCTCCTCCTGAGTTGACGGCAGGTTTGCGGTATGTGGCGCGGCAGCCGATTCTGGACCTGCGTGGCCGCGTGCATGGGTACGAGCTGCTGTTTCGCGCGGGACCGGAAGCGGCCTTCCGCGGGGATGGCGATTTGGCTACGCGCACCATGCTGGATAACACGGTAATTTTCGGGCTGGAAAAGCTGACGGCGGGGTTGCCCGCCTTTGTGAACTGCACGCTTGAAGCGCTGACCGACGAGTTGGTGAATGTGCTGCCGCCCAGCATGACGGTGCTTGAGATACTGGAGAACCTGGAGCCGACCCAGAGGCTTGTAGCAGCGTGCCGCAGGTTGAAGGCTACAGGGTTCCGGCTGGCTCTGGACGACTTTATCTGGAGCAGCAAGTATACGCCGCTTGTTGAGCTGGCCGACTACATCAAGGTGGATTTCGCCGAGCTATCGGCGGCTGGGCGCAAGGACCTGCGGCAGAAGCTGGGCAGTGCGCCGGTGGCAATGGTTGCGGAGAAGGTGGAGACGCAGGAGGAATACAAGCAGGCGTGCGACGAAGGGTTCACGCTTTTCCAGGGTTATTACTTCTGCCGTCCGCTGCTTCTGCAAGGGCGCCGGGTTCCGGCCAACCGGCTGTTTCATATTCAGATTTTGCAGGCGTTGCGGAGCGATTCACTCGACCTGCACAAGTTGAGCCTGCTGGTGAAGCGCGACGCATCTCTTACTTATCGACTGTTGCGGCTGGTGAACTCGCCGGTGAGCGCTATTCGCCAGGAGGTGAGCTCCATTGAGGCGGCGCTGATGGTGGTGGGCGAGGATATGTTCCGACGAATCGCAACGCTAGCGATTGCGAGCGAGTTGAATGCGAATCAGCCGGCGGAGATATTGCGGATGGCTTTTGTGCGGGGACGTTTCTGTGAATTGGGCGCGGGGCTGTGCGCACTGGGACAGGCGGAGCAGTATTTGCTGGGCATGTTCAGCCTGCTCCCCGCGATGCTGCGCATCCCCATGTCCGACCTGGCTCCGGCATTGCCGCTGCGGGAGAAGATTCGCGAAGCGCTGCTGGGCGCGGCGAGTGTGGACAGTTGCCTGCTGCGCTGGGTGGAGAGCCACGAGCGGGGAGACTGGATAAAGAGCGATGCCATTGCACAGTCGCACGGCCTGCATGTAGACGAACTGATGCAATGTTATGGCGAGTCAGTGGTGTGGGCGGAGGCGGCGCTACAGGTCTCGGTGTAAATAGGGCCCAAGGACCCAGGCGCGTTCAGCAACCAACCGCCTCGTGGCTACTTGATGCGCAGGCTTTCTTCGGGAAGCTGCTCATAACTCACGAATGCAAGCCTCAGGCTGTCTGGAGACCAGGAAGGTACGTTGATGGTGCCCTGGCCGCCAAAAAGCTTTGCCAGTGTGTGAATGCTCTTGTCTTTCATCGACATCAGGCGAAGTTCCACATCCTTGCCGCCTGGGTGGCCAGTTACGCCCTTCTCGTAGGCGAGAAAAACCATCCATTGCCCGTCGGGAGAGATATGCGGAAACCAATCGTTGCTTTCATCCACGATAACTTGCTCCTGCTGGGAGCCGTCGGATTTCATGCGCCATATCTGCATCTGGCCGGTGCGCTCGGAGTTGAAATAAATCCATGCGCCGTCGGGGGAGTACTCGGGCCCGTCGTCGAGGCCGGCTGCGGTGGTGAGGCGAGTTTCTTCTCCGCCCTCGGCAGGGACGGCGTAGATATCGAAGTTACCATTGCGCTCTCCGGTAAAGGCGAGGGTCTTGCCATCGGGCGACCATCCGTGCCAATACGACGGTGCGTTCGGCGTGATCAGCTTTGGCGTGCCGCCGGTGATGGGAACGATGTAGACGTGCGACTTTCTATCTTCGGTCGACTGGTCGCTGATGGCCAGAATCTTGCCGTCCGGAGAGATACCGTGATCGTTGTTGCAGTGAATTTGCGGTGCGGTGGGAATGAGCGTGGGTTCGCTGCCATCGAGCGCCAAGCGATGGAGAGTTCCATCCTGGTTGAAGACAAGGAACGCGCCGTCGCGGGACCAGTTGGGAGCTTCAAAGTGTGCGGCGGCAACGTATTCCACATGGCGGTCGGTAGAGGCGATCTTGATGGTTTCGAGCGAGCTGACCAGGACCTGCTTGCCGGTTGCGGGTGGAAGCTGTTCGAAACTAACGTAGGAGAATGTGGCCTTCTCTACCACGTCCTTGTCGTGCGCGCATACGCCTATGCCGATGTAGAACGGGCCGGTGAGAGGAAGTTTGGTAGATGCGCCGGCGGGCTGAAGCTTGCCGTCCTTCCCGGTGACAAAGGCGTAGATGTAGTCGCCGCGCTTTTCAATGCGCACGGTCTTGGGAGCGGAGATATTGGACTCGACCTCGTGTGTATTGTCGCCGGCGGGGTTGCGAAACTGCAGCGAGGTGAGGCCGACGCCGTGAACGGCCACATCGACCGATTGCGAGTTCCCGTCGAGGGTCTGGCGAATCATCAGGACAGCTTTCCGGTGAGGGTTTCCGCCGGTGCCGATGAAGGCGATGTCGGCGGTGAGGGCGACGTCTCCGGAGACTTTCTTCCAGGCGAAATGGAAGTCGTCGACGCCGAACCACATGTTTTCGCCGCTGCCGGCGATTGTGTAGGTGCCTTTTGCTGCGTCGAACGCGGCGGAGCCGGGGTGCAGCACCGTGCCCACGTCCTGATGATTTTCAAAGATGCCAAGCTGCTGGGACGCTGCTCCCTGGGTGCCTGCGGCGATGGTTATCATGACGATTGCTCCAAACATGGCAAGTTGGCGAAGAGTATGAGTGAACAGGGACGGCATTTGGATACCTCAGATTTCGAGCGCAGGATCGATGTCTGTTTTGCGCCGGTTAAGAGCATATCGCATTCCTGTGCGGATGTGGGGCCTGGTGCCGGTAGCGCTAAATTCCCAATCGCGATTTAAGAATGCGGACGCGGTCGCGGGCGACTGGGATTTGAGTGCGCTGGGGATCTTTGAGCGAGACAATGACCTTGCCGGCGAACCAGGAATTCACTTCGTTGATCCAATCGATGTTGACCAGGGCCGAGCGGTGGATTCGCAGGAAACGGGCAGCGTCCAGGCGGCGCTCCAGTTCCGCTATGGACAGGTCAATATTGTGCCGATGGCCGTCGACCACTGCATAAGTGAGCTTGTCGTGGGCTATGAAGTGAGTTACCGCGTCGAGGTCGAGGAATGAAATGCGTTCTCCCACGCGGGAGGCGATGCGGCGGGGATAATCCGGGCGCTGGCCGCGAAGGGATGCGGCCAGTTCCTGAAGAAGAGCGGCCGAGTCGAGCTGCCAATCGGGCTTGGGAATGGGCCGGAGACGGCCGAGTTTCTTCAGGGAACGGGCTAACTGAGCGGGTTCGATGGGCTTGACCAGATAGTCGATGGAATTGACCTCGAAGGCCCTGAGCGCATATTCGTCGAACGCGGTGGTGAAGATTACGAAAGGCTGGACGGCGAGACGGGCGAGGAGGTCGAATCCGCTGAGGCCAGGCATTTGGATATCGAGGAAAAGGACATCGATGGGCTGGCTGGAAGACTGGTTGAGGTATTCGAGGGCTTGAGCTGGATCCGTGGCGCTGCCGACGATCTCGAGCGAATCGAAGCCGGCCAGCAGCCGGCGAAGCCGCTCGATTGCGAGTGGTTCGTCATCGACGAGATAGGCTAGGAGCGGGGCGGTTTCCATGGGCACTTCAATTATGCGGGGCCATCATAGGGGAATAGCAAGGCGGACGGCGGTCTTTTCACCTTCGCGAGTTACGTGAAGCTGGCCGGCGGGACCAAATAGGAGTTCCAGGCGGGCGATGAGATTGCCCAGGCCGTGCTCGGGGGTGATGGTGTCCTGCGAGAAGCCGGGGCCGTCATCGAGAACTGTCAGGAGGATGCGGTTCAAATCCTTTGAGGCGGTGATCTGGATTTCGGCGCCCTGGGTGCGATGGGCGACTACGTGCTTGACAGAGTTTTCTACCAGGGACTGAAGCGCCAGCGGAGGAACCTTGACGTCTTGAAGATCGGCCGCGACAGTGATTTCAAAACGAATGCGCGCGCCGAACCGAGTCTTCTCGATCTCGAGATAGTCGCGCACGATTTTGAGCTCCTGGCTGAGCGGGACGAGGCGGGTTGGATTGACGTTGAGCGAGAAGCGGAGCAACGAAGCGAGCTTGCCGACAGTATCTTCAGCGCGCGCGGGGTCCGATGGAATGAGGGCGGCAATGGAGTTGAGCGTATTGAACAGAAAGTGCGGATGGATGCGGGATTCGAGCGAAGAGAGTTGAGCCTCGGCCAGAAGTTTGTAGGCACGTTCCTGTTCGACTTGCTTAGTGCGCAGTTCGAGATTGGCGGCCTGGAGCTTATATCGCAGCGTCTCGTAGGTTGTCATGACGAGGCCAATCATGACGGAGATGACGATGGCGAATGGAAGGCTCGCGTGGAATTCGTGCCAGTATCCGCCGGGAGAACTGATGCCAGTCATTTGCAGCAGCAGACCGGCCACTAAAGAGCCGATGGTAGCTGTGCACACCAGAATGAGAACTGTTAGAAGGATGGTAAGTCTTGGGTACTTTTTGCTAAGGCGGTGTGTAAGCCAGGTGAGGATCAAGGTGGACGGCACAGAGATGGAGGCGGCATAGAAAAAGGCCGCAACAGCTTCTATGCCGCTTTGCGAGAGCCTGGTGTGGCCCGAGGTGACAAAGAGCGAAAGAACGACCACCGTCGCGCCCAGAACGCTCCAAAGCATCCTAGTAATAAAGAGTGCATAACTGGAAATTTGCTTCCGGTCGTCTCCGGGGCCGGGCGTTGGTGCGCAAGTCTTGTTAGTCATAGCTGGAAACGAACCCCCACTGATGAAGCTGCGGAGTAGGGAGTTGCGCCGTACTCCGATTTTGGGCTGCCGGCTGGAATCTCCATGTGGAGATAGGAGGAGAAGTGCTTGCCGAAGCGGCGATTGGCGTCGAAGACGACTGTGTAACTGCGGTCGTTGAGGTTGGCCACTGCCGCGGCGGATAAGTCCCACTGCTTCCAGCCGGGTAACTCGCGGAGGCGATTCTTATACGCGGTAAGAAAAGCATAATGCTGGCGGCCGGTAAGAGGGAAAAGGGTTGCGTCCTGATAGTAGGGGATGTCAGGCGGAGTGAAGAATTCTCCGATAATGGTGATGCCGGAGTTAGTTGTGTACTTGGCGCCAAGCAGGATTGCCTCATGCTCGCGCCAAGCTGCTTCTCCGTGCAGCTCCCACGCCTGGCCGAATACGCGGGTGAAGGTAAGCCCGCCAAATGCGTCTCCACCGCGGTCGTTGCCGGCTATGAGCGCGGTGTCGAATCCATGCACCAGGACGTTATAGCGGAAGGCCGTTGTGTCGTGTAGATTGGCGGATGCGGGCGCAAGCGCGGCGGAGGACCAGGCGAGTGTCAGCGCGTGTGGACCGTGAACAAAGTCGGCCTTGACCATGTCGCGGCCTTCATAAAGACTGAGCCGGTCAGTGGGATTGGTAGGATCGCGCGGCGGGTCGAGCACGCCGATGGCGGTGAATGCGTATCCGGTGCCCCAGCGGACGATGCGGCGTCCAGCCATGAAGTCGAAGTCTCCCGCTGAGAGTCCGGCGTATGCCTCTTTCACGCGCAGCTGGGTAAATGTGCCTGTTTCGGGTATTAGAGCCGCGGCGAGCGCGGAAGCGACCGGGCCTTCTGAAGGCGCTTCGAAGTCCGCTGCAGAGAGGCCGCCATGGCTATCGGCGAGGCCGACAACACTGGATGCAACGCTCCAACGCGAGCGATAGCGGAAGGTGAACGAAGGCTCAAGAAGCAACTGATTCTGAAACAGCGTGACGGATGGATCGTGGAGCAATGGGCTTGCCTGTGCCGGCAGCGGCGGGACGAGGTTGGGGTAAAACGTGGCGTCGTTGATGACGGTGAGGGTATACCGGAAATCGTAGCTGGACTCAGGCGTGGCATCCTGAGCCGGCGGGTCAGCCGGCGCAATCTGGGCTGCGGCCATCATCGGGATTGTGAGCAGCAGGAGCGCCGGAAGTGGGAGATAGAGTCTCATGGGAAGGGTTCGAAGCTTGTTGTGTAGCCAGGAAGCGCCGGTGATGAAGGTTTTGGATTCCCAGGCCGTTGGATCGATGCCCTTCGATTTTGCCACGAACCACGATCTGGGAATCCCGGAGTTCAATTCCAATACACCAGCTTGATTTCGATTGTGACTTGCGTTTGATTCACAGGGAACTTCGCCTGTTCTGGAGTGGGCGGACCCCCGGTTGTGTCGGGGTTGTTTGAGATTCCGTAGCCTTCCTGCGGAATTCCCTGGGCGTCGAAGTCCATTTTTCCGGTGAGGTTTTCATCGTGCAATATGGATACGGCGTAAGCCCCCTGCGGAAGACCAGTAAACACGGCGGTCGCGCTCATGGTTTGCGGGTCGATCTCCAGCCTTTGGCTGGCCGTCATGCTTGCTGCGTCCGTTGGGAAGCCTTTCCCATCACGGAACAGAGCTATGTTGACTTTTCCCTTCGCATTCCGAAATCCGGTGATGTGAACGGTGAGCGTGGACTTGGCGGTCACTGGTGCAGCTGTGGGCGCGGCGCTGGGTGTTGCCGGCGCCTGTGCCGCAAGCCATCCGGCCGAGGTGATGGGGAGCGCGCAGCAAAGCAGAACGCGGGCGGAAAGCTGTTTGACATTGAAGCGGTTCTTCATCATTTCATTTCCCTTTCAAAGTGGTTTCCCAAGAGTGTTTGAAGCCTAGAACCGATCGGTGCGGCCCTGGTAGAAAAGCTTATCGGGCAACTCACGAGGGGCTATGCCAGAGTACTCCAACACGCTATGGGAATTGTGGCGGATCTCGTCGTAGAGCGTGAAGCGGCACAGTTGAGTTCTTCCACCCACTGTCATGTACTCGTCGAATGTTGCGGACTTGATGAGTTTGCCGGAGGTGAGATAGTACTCGGCCTTCACGGGGCGCGAGTCCAAAGCGCGCACCCAGAACAAAATGCGCTGATAGGTGGCGCCTTTTCGCTTGGCGGTCAATTCGAGGACAAAACAATCTTCGACGCCAATTTTCTCAGTGCGGACGTAGACAGGGGTGTAATCGGCGGCATAGTTGGTGCGGGCTACGTCGCCGTTGGAAGCGTCGCCAGAGAGACGCTCAAGAGGTGTGATGCGAATGGGGCGGCTGGTGTCTGGCAGATAGACCCACATGTCGTCTCCGAGCATGAGCAGGTGCTGGCCCTTTTCGCGGGGACTCATGAACTCGACATACGTCTTTTCCGTTCCTTTTTGCGATACCTCGTAGAGTTTCTCTTCGTCTTCTTTATCCGACTCGAAGTTGGTGATTTTGACGTGCAGGACATAAGCGGGCCAGCCGTTGCGAAACGTGTCGGCGCGTTTGAGGATGGTGTCGGCGTCCGGAGCGGCTGCCGGGGTTGCGGCGTGGCACACCAGCGCGCACGTCAGCAGAAAGCCGGCGAGAAGGACGAACAGAAATGTTCGCAGTATGCAGTTGATGTTAGACATGAGCCAGTGCCTCCGCAATTTGCAGCCGGGATGCGCGGATCGCCGGGAAGATGGATGAAAGCGCGAGGGAGAAGATGACCAGAATCGATGATCCGGCCATGATGGCGGGCACGTGGAGCACCTTGAACGCAATGGGGACGCTGTATCCAGGCGGCGGCGGCATGTGCAATCCGGCTGAGTTGAGGATCACGCCGAGGAAATTGCCTCCCACCACACCGACTATAGCGCCCATGACACCCAACAACGTAGCCTCAAGCATGAACAGCGCGACGATCCAGATGCGCGGCGTGCCCATGGCCAGCATGGTGCCGATTTCGCGCGTGCGCTCCAGCATGGCCATCAGCAGAGTGTTGACGCTGGACATGAGCACCATGAAGAAAACGATGACGCCCATAAAAAGAAAGATGCTGTTGAACAGGGTGTTGACCTGCTTATAGTAGGTGGCCAGGTCAATCCATTTCTTGAGCGTCATCTCCTGCGACAAGCCGCGCAGGCGTGGAATAAGTTCGGTATACACCAGATCGGTATTCCTGGTGGAATCGAGGCCAACCACCAGGTTGGTGACGCGATCGCTCTGCAAGAGGCGCTGGGCGGCGGGCAGCGTGATGCGCAGATAACGCGCGTCCAGCTCAGAGATGCCGCTGTTGACGATGCCGACGATCTCCACATCGACGCCGTTGAGCGCGCCGTCTGAGGTCATTGCCAGCAGGGTCAATCCATCGCCCACCTTGACGTTCATCGACTTGGCCAGGCCGGTGCCTATGATAGCTTCGACCTCGCCACCTGGCTTTGCATCGAGATCGCGGCCCGTCAAGCCTCGCGAACGGAAGCCGAGGCCTTTTTCAGCAGTGGGGTCGACAGCGCTGCCCATGAATCCGGCAGCTTTGGTACCGTTCGAGGCCATGCCGTAGAACTCGATGCGCGGGGCTACGCCACGGACGTGCGGCGCCGAAGAGACAGTGGCGGCCACCTGGCGCCAGTTCTCGATGCCTGAATCGAGAACGCGAACTTCGTCGCGCTTGAAGTGATCGGCAGTAAAGATCTGCAAGTGTCCCAGGCCGGCATTAATGGTGTCTTCGCGCAGGCCGCGGGTCATGAACGCGAAGTATCCGCCGGCGAGCAGGAGTCCGGTGACACCTCCGCCAACCATGATCAGGGTCATAATGGTGCGACGGCGGTTGCGGAAGACGTTTCTAAAGGCGAGCAGCAAGAACTTGGCCATGGCTGGCTCCTTGATTCGAGTCTTGGGGATTGAAAACCTGGGGATTGAGGACATTAGGGTTCAGGGACTCGGCGGTGTGGGTGTCGGACACGATCTGGCCGTCGGTCAGGCGGACTATGCGATCGGTGTGCTCGAGCAGCCGCTGGTCGTGCGTGGAGAACAGGAAGGTGAGGCCCAGGGTGCGGTTCAGATCGTGCATCAGGTCGATAAGCTGCGTGGCGTTGTGCGTGTCCAGGTTGGCGGTGGGCTCGTCTGCCAGCACCAGGGCGGGACGATGAACGATGGCGCGGGCAACGGCAACGCGCTGGCGCTCGCCGCCTGAGAGCAGGTCGGGGCGATGGTTGGCGCGGGGCGAGAGGCCAACACTTTCAAGGGCGGCTGCAACACGGGTGCGGCGCTCCTGGCTGCTGAATCCCTGCACCAGCAGAGGGAACTCCACGTTTTCAGCCGCGGTGAACACCGGAATCAGGTTGAAGGTTTGAAAGACAAAGCCTATTTTGACGCGGCGCAGGGCGGTGAGGCGGGAGGGGCTGAGAGTGGACGTATCGGTGCCTTCGATCAGGATGCGGCCGGTAGTGGGCTTATCGATGCAGCCGATGAGGTTGAGCAGGGTGGATTTGCCGCTTCCGCTGGGACCGGCGATGGCGAGGAACTCTCCGGCGGCGATGCGGAGGTTCACGTTGTCGAGGGCCCTGACGTAGTTGTGGTCGAGGGGGAATTGCCGGGAAACTGCTTCGACGGTAACGAGATCATCCATTTGCGGTTCCCTTTCCGGAGTGGTTCTTGCTCTGTTTGAAAGGTAGCGGCAATGGGGTTGTTGCGACGCGGGGATTCTGATGAGGGGCTGGAAATGCGGATGGAGGGCGGGGATGGGAGGATGAACGGGGGAAGGCAGGGAAAAGGGAGCGGGTCGGGATTCGTGGTCTCCCATCCATCGCTAGAGAGAAGCGATGGATGGGGCACGGTGGATTCAGCCTTGCTGGGACGAGCTACTTGGGCGCGTCGATGCGGACCAGCAGGACGTTGTGGCTGGTTAGCTCTATAGGCTGGTTGTTGGTTAGCGTTATGGGCTTGCCGGTCCATAGGTCCTTGCCGGTTTGCGGGCCGTGCAGGCCTAGCTTGGTTAGGTTCAGATGGAAGGGATGCGTGGAGTAGCGCGAATCGCCGGCGTCGAGAACGGCGATGGCGAGCGCGCCGCCGGAGAGATGGCGGGTCCAGACCTCTACCTCGCCATCGGAATAGGCGCGGGTGCCCTGCTTGCCGAGTCGATCCTGATCGATGGCGATGACGTCTTTGTTGGTGAGGATGGCCTTAACCTCAGGCTTCATGTTGGGCAGGTCGTTGCCGGCCAGCAGCGGCGCGGCCAGCATGGCCCACATGGCAAAGTGCGACCAGTTTTCCTGGATCGAGAGCCTGCCGTTGCCCACCTCGAGCATGTCGGGATCGTTCCAGTGGCCGGGGCCGGCGTATTTGGCGAGGCCGTCCTGCTGACTGAGGATGGCGTAGATCCGGTCCCAGCGCGGGGTGATGTCGCCGGTGGTGCGCCACAGGTTGCCGCCGATCGCCGGCGCCCACTCCCAGACCGCGTCCCAGCCGTACTGGCAGAGCGAGAAGACGATCGGGCGGCCGGTGGACTTGAGCGCCTTGCCCATTTTCTCGTAGGCGGCGATCATGAGACGCATCTGCGCGGCCTTGTCGTCGGGGGCCTGCTTTTCCAGCACGTCGCCGGTAAAGCTGCACTCGTCGTATTTGAGGTAGTCGATACCCCAATCGGCGTACATCTTGGCGTCCTGCTCTTCGTGGCCGAGTGAAGCGGCATATCCGCCGCAGGTCTTGTTTCCGGGGCCGGAGTAGATGCCGATCTTGAGGCCCTTGGAGTGGACGTAGTCGGCCAGAGCCTTCATGTCAGGGAACTTTGCATTGGTGTGCAGAACGCCGTCCGCATCGCGGTCGCCTTCCCATGTGTCGTCAATGTTCACGTAGACGTAGCCGGCGTCCTTCATGCCGGTGTCGACAAGATTGTCAGCGGCTCCGCGAATGTCCTTGTCGGTGACCTTGCCGGCAAAGAAGTTCCAGCTGTTCCAGCCCATGGGCGGCGTCGCGGCGGTAATCGGGGCGGGTTTGGCGGCGGGTTTGGTCGAGGGCTTCGGGGCGGGTTTGGCGGCGGCGGGAGCGGTGGCGCTGGAGACGAGGGCGGCACAGGCAAGCACGACTAGCGAGAGCGAAGCGGAGATACGCATGGTCAATCCTTCTGGAAACGATTTCAGGGGGAATTCTATGCCGGTTGGCTGGATTCGGCAATGTTCCGCGTAGTTTGCTAGGATTCATCCCTGTACAACGTGTTTTGGAAAGGGGATTCGGATCCCGATGAATCAAGTGAGTGAAGATGTAACGACGATGTTTCTTGAGTTTTCAAGGCATAAGCTGCTGGAGCAGTATTGGCCTCGGTTGCGGAAGTGTGTGGAACCGCTGAGCGAAGCCCAGGTTTGGTGGCGGCCTAACCCGGAGAGCAACAGCATCGGGAATCTGATTCTGCATTTGAATGGAAACGTGCGGCAGTGGCTGGTGGCGTCCTTTAACCGGTTGGATGACAAGCGTGACCGGCCGGCGGAGTTCGAAGCGCGGGAAGGGATTCCAGCCACCGAGCTGCTGGAAAGACTGGGTGCAACCATGCGCGAGGCGGGGGATGTGCTGGCCCGGCTTACGGAGGCGGATCTGGTTGCTCCTTATGAGATTCAGGGCTACCACGTGAAGGGTTTGGATGCCGTTTACCAGGTGGTGGAGCATTTTGGACTGCACTACGGGCAGATCGTGTATATCACCAAGACGGTTTGCGGGGCGGACCTTGGCTTTTATAGCGAGTTGAAGACTGGGCGGCTGGGTGTTGGCGCGGGCGGAGAAACGAAAGGGCAACAGCCTTAGAAGCTGCACCATCGGACATTTGCAAGTTCACACAGCCCTTGCCAGGCAGACCGCGAACAACTCTTGCGGATCGGTCCAGGTTTTTGCCGGCTGGAATCCTGCCGCCGATAGCCTCGCCTCGGCCTGTCCGGGCAGGTACTTATAACTATTCTCGGTGTGAATGGTTTCGCCCACGGCGAACTCCACTTCAAGGTCCAGCGCGCCGATGCGCACCTGCTGCGCAATCCGGCTCTCAAGATGCATCTCCATCCGCGACTGTTGAGGATTCCAAACTGCACGGTGCTCGAATGCCTGAAGATTGAAGTCTGCGCCCAATTCGCGGTTCAGCCTCGCCAGCAGGTTCAGGTTGAAGCTGGCCGTCACGCCGGCTGCATCGTCATAAGCAGCCACCAGTGTCGGCTCGTCCTTTACCAGGTCCACGCCCAAAAGCAAGCCGTCGCCCGGGCTGAGGCCGGCGCGCACACGCTCCAGCAGCAGTTCCGCCTCATGCGGGTCAAAGTTGCCAATGCTCGAACCAATGTAGAGCATCAGCCGCCGCTCGTCTTCTTCCGTCGGCGCCAGCTCCAGTTCCCGCATGTAGTCCATCACCCGCGGGGCCACGATAACGCCCGCAATCTCCCGCTCGATCCGGTCTTTTGCCGAGCTGAGCGCGCTGGGCGAAACATCCACCGGCTCATAGACAACCGTCCCTTGCAGCGAAACCGCGGAGGCGAGCAGGAGGCGCGTCTTGTCGGCTGAGCCTGCGCCGAGTTCCGCAATCCGCAGTCGCCGCCCTTCGGCCGCATGTCGAATCATCGCGTCCGAGTGGCGGGCGAGGATCCCGCGCTCGGTTCGCGTCAGGTAATACTCCGGCAGCTCGGTAATCCGGTCAAACAGCAGTGAGCCGGCGTCGTCGTAAAAGAGCCAGGGCGGAAGGCGTTTGGGAGTGGCCGTGAGCCCCAGTTGGACCGCATGAGCGACCGCTTCTTCCACTCGTGTTTGTGCGGCGGCCAAAGCTCGAATGTTCATGCGATTCTCTGATTATGCCCCAACTCGAATGGTTACGAAGCTAGCCGAATCCCTGAAAACTGCCAACGCGTCTCCGGCGAAAAGAAATTGCGGTAGGTAGCCCGAATGTGCGCTGTCGGCGTCAGGCACGAACCGCCCCTGAGCACCATGGGACCGCTCATGAACTTGCCGTTATACTCGCCCAGCGACCCCTCCAGCGGCCGAAACCCCGGATAGGCGAGGTAGGCGCTCGCGGTCCACTCCCAGCAATCGCCAAACAATTGTGCAGGGCCTGGATTCTGGATTCCCTCTTCGACCGGCGCGGGCAGCAGCCGTCCGGAATCCAGCAGGTTTCCTGTCACCTCACGCCCTTCAGCGGCAGCCTCCCACTCAAACTCCTTAGGCAGCCGCCGGCCCGCCCAGCGGGAATATGCGTCGGCCTCGAAGTAGCTCACGTGGCTGACCGGAGTTGCTTCCAGCTGCTTGAGAGTCTTCTCGCCGCGCAGCGTGAACACGCTCCAGTCGCCGCTTTCGCTGGCCCAGTAGAGCGGCGCGCGCCAGCCCAGGTTCTGGACAGCCGACCACCCCGACGAGAGCCAGAACTCCGGCCGCCTGTATCCCCCGTCGGCCATGAATTCGGCAAACTCCCCGCAGGTGACAAGGCGCCTTGCGAGCTGATAGGAGTCGAGCCAAACGCGGTGCCGTTCCAGTTCATTGTCGAAGCAGAAGTCCTCTCCGCTGTGCCCAACCTCACGCAGGCCTCCCTCAAACTTCTGAAAGCCAGGAGCCTTGCGGCCCACCTGCGCGTGTGCCGGGCCGGGGTTTTCACGCCCGGGAGTCACCGTCTCGGCCTCATCCAGGTAAACCGGCCGCAGCGGATTGGTGAAAAATGCGTTCAGAATATCTGTGAGCAGCAACTCCTGGTGTTGCTCCTCGTGATTCGCTCCCAGCTCGATGCGGCGAACCGCCTCAGGATCGGGGTTGCGCGCGAGAAGGCGCCCTATGGCCTCGTCTACATGCTCACGGTAACGGAGCACTTCTTCAAGGGCCGGACGCGAGAATGAGGACCGCAGCCGCTTCTCAGGGAACTTGGCAAAGCTTTCGTAATAGCTGTTGAACAGCCAGGGAAAATCCGGGTTGAAGAGGCGGTATTCGGGCAGAAACTCTCGCAGAATGAACGACTCGAAGAACCAGGCCGTGTGTGCCAGATGCCACTTGGCCGGCGAAGCCTCGGGCGTTGACTGAACCATCATGTCTTCGGGGCTAAGCGGGGCGCACAGCTCCAGCGTCCGCCGTCGCGTGGCTCGAAACCGGGCGCCTGTGTTCAATTGAATACAGTCGGAGGTTGTGGTTGAAGAGGACAATTTTGCACTGGAAAGAGTGTACCCGAAACAAGCCGCCGTTTCCCGGAACCGCATAATCTTGTCTGGTCTCAATTTTTCAGGATCACTTTCCTTGACGTCTTTCGTCTAATTGGTGCTTAATTCCATCAGACGGTGTACGGATCTATCCCCATATCTCCTCGGATTCCTTCGGCAGGAGGGAATTATGTCCGAACCCAATCAGCGCCGCCGGCTGTCGGGCTTTGTTGCCGCCGCAGCCTTGGTTACGGTATTCTCGGGGGCCTTCGCCCAGGCACCGACTCAGTCCAGGACCCAGACTCCGGCGGCTCCAAGTGAAACCCAGCCTTCCGCGCCGACTCCGCAGTTTGAGCCAACGCCCGAGCAACTGGGCGATTCGCTCACGGCCCACCAGCGATACCAGGCTGCCATTGAGGCCTACAAGAAGGCGCCTAATGACTCGGCCGACGTGTGGAACAAGATGGGCATCGCGTACCAGATGATGTTCAGCCTTCAAAACGCCGAGCGGTGCTACAAGAAATCGTTGAAGCTGGGTGGGAAGAACGCAGCGGTTCTCAACAACCTGGGCACCGTTTACGACTCGCTGAAGAACTATAGTGCGGCGGAGCACATGTACCGTAAAGCGCTGAAGGTTGACGGCCAATCCGCTCTGATTCACAAGAATCTAGGCACCGACCTGCTGGCCCAGCATAGATACAAGCAAGGCTGGGCATTCTACCAGGCTGCGCTGGCATTGGATCCGCAGATATTTGAGGACAGCACCAACCTCCACGTCGACAATCCAGCCTCAGTGGAGGACCGCGGCGCAATGAATTACTACATGGCCAGGGGTTGCGTGCGCGCGGGGCAAAATGATCGCGCTATCGAATACCTGCGCATGGCGCTCAACGAGGGCTTCACCAGCCCGAAGAAACTTGTCGCCGACATTGACTTTGCGTCGCTCCACGGAAGCCCAGCCTTCGAGCAGATGATTGCGGCCCAGAGCAGCCAGCGCAACCCATGAGGGCGGATCTCCTGGTCCGTGGCGGCCTTTCGAACGTCTATCTCCATGGGGGCTGCTTTAGCGTCACTATCGCCCCTTAGGAGTTCGCCATGAAAGTCCGCTTGTTGATTGCATCTGTATTTGGTCTTGCGCTCGTCGCGGCTGCTTCCGCTCAGGATGCCCCCAGCACACCACCGCCCGCGGGTCAGGGCGTCGGTCAGAGTCCCGGTCAAGGCGCCGGACAGGGGCAGGGATCTGGCCAGGGATGGGGTCAGGGACAAGGCCAGCGTGGAGGCCGTGGCGGCTGGGGCGGCGGAATGATGGGGCGCGGCCTGCTGGGAACCGTGACGGAAGTCGCAGCCGACCACTACGCCATCAAGACTGATTCGGGCGAAACCTACACCGTACACTTCAGCGCCAACACGCGCATCATGAAGCTGCCGGCCGGCGCGGGCGGCCCCGGCGGCGGCGGCGGCGAACGTGGGCAGGGCGGCGGCGGAAATCCACCTCAGGCCATCAAGCCAACCGACATCAAAGTGGGCGATGCGATTGTAGCCAACGGCGAGGTGGATTCGGCCGCAAAGTCGGTGGGCGCGGTAGCCGTGTTGCAGCTGGACCCCGAGCGCGCCAAACAAATGCGCGAGATGCAGGCCAACTACGGCAAGACCTGGTTGATGGGCAAGGTGACCGCCATTGACGGTGTCAAAGTTACCCTGATGGGCTCCGTGGACAACGCCGCCCATAGTTTCGTAGCCGACGAGAACACCACCTTCCGCAAGCGCCGCGACCCCATCACGCTGGCAGACGTGCAGGTTGGAGACACAGTTCGCGTGGAAGGCGCAGTG
>Ga0302319_10010175_pt1 | contig 17988 bp, 16 predicted proteins | sample Bog_T0_2_FD_203319 | JGI IMG/M metagenome (GOLD analysis project Ga0302319, IMG submission 203319) | Peat permafrost microbial communities from Stordalen Mire near Abisko, Sweden - Bog_T0_2 | ecosystem: Environmental > Terrestrial > Soil > Wetlands > Peat | place: Sweden: Abisko, Stordalen Mire...
CTCTTCGGCCTGCTGCTGAAGCCATTCAGCGAACTGCGCTTGATCCAGGTGGTCCAGGGCGCGGCGGCAATGACCATGATTCTCAACGGCGTCGCGCTGTGGAAGCAGGAGCCCCGGAACCGCAATCGAATCGCCGAGGCGGCCGGCCCCGGGTTTCGTGAGTCCTGGAGCGCCTATACCCGGACGGGCCGCGCTGGTCGTCGGTTGCTGGCCATCGGCATGGGCACGGTCGCCTTCAGCATGCAGGACGTCCTGCTGGAGCCCTACGGAGGCAAGATCCTGCACCTCACGGTGAGCGCCACGACGACTTTGACCGCCCTGCTCGCGGTGGGCGGCGCCTGTGGCCTGGGATTGGCCGCGCGCAATCTCAATCGCGGGGCGGACCCCTATCGCGTCGCGGGCTTCGGGGCGTTGGCGGGATTGGCCGCCTTCAGCTCGGTCATCTTCGCCGCGCCGATGGACTCCGCCGCGCTGTTCGCCGTGGGCGTCGCCCTGGTCGGTTTTGGCGCCGGGCTGTTCGCGCACGGGACCCTGACGGCTTCCATGAATCTGGCTCAAGGCGATGCGACCGGTCTGGCCTTGGGGGCCTGGGGCGCCGTTCAGGCCTCGGCCGCCGGCTTGGCCATCGCCAGCGGCGGCCTGATGAGCGACGCGGTGTCGTCCCTGGCCCGCGCCGGTCGTCTCGGCCCTTCTTTCATCAGTCCCGCCACGGGCTACACCGCCGTTTACGCCACTGAACTTGTTTTGCTTTTCGCCACGCTGATCGCAATCGGCCCGCTTGCGGGCCGCCAGGTCGCCGATCAATCCCCGTCAACCGCCGCACTGAACAACTTGGCGAGTTCCGCCAGATGATCCGGTCAAATTAGGAGGTTCGCCATGCTGCACAACGCCATCTTCGCCGGCCATATCGACGTGACCGAAGTCATACTCAGCACCTTCGTGCTGTTCTTTATCGGATTGGTCATTTACCTGCGCCGAGAGGATCGCCGCGAGGGCTATCCCCTCGAACAGGACGTGTCCGGGCGTCTTGAGCCGAGCGGCGGCCTTTTTTTCACGGCCCAGCCGAAGACCTACATCCTGCCGCACGGTGAAGGCACGCTGACCACGCCCAATAGCCGGCGCGACAGCCAAGCGGTCAAAGCCCAGAGAACCTCCCGCGCCCCTGGATCGCCTCTGGAGCCGATCGGCGATCCCATGCACGCGGGCGTCGGTCCCGGCGCCTTCGCGCAACGGGCGCACAAGCCCGATCTGATGCTCAACGGCAAACCCAAGATCGTGCCGTTGCGGCTGGCCGATGGCTTCTTCCTGGAAGCCGATGGCCCCGATCCGCGTGGCATGAAAGTCATCGGCGCCGATAACGCCGTGGGCGGGGTGGTCAGCGATGTCTGGGTCGATCGCGCGGAATACCTCATCCGCTATCTGGAAGTGGCCGTCTCTCCGTCCAAGCACGTGCTGCTGCCCATGACCATGGCCCTGGTGAAGAAGGCCCAGGGCGTGGTGCGCGTTGACGCCGTCCTTGGCGGCCAAATCGCCGGCGCGCCTGTCCTGGCCAATCCGAACCAAGTCACTTTCGACGAGGAGGAGCGTGTCTGCGCCTACTACGGCGGCGGCTTCCTCTATGCGTCCAAAACCCGAGCGGAGCCGATGCTATGAGCGAGCATGATTTCGAGCCCATTCGGGGCCTGCCGGGCGACCTGCCAACAGGAGAGATCATCCTTTGGCAGGGCGCTCCGAGCTGGATACGCCTGGCGCAGCAAGCCTTTCACGTCCGCGCCGTGGCCGCCTATTTCGCGCTCATGTTCGCATGGCGCGCCTCGACCGCGGTGATGGGCGGGGAAGCGCCCTTGCGGGCCGTCCAGTCCGTGCTCGCCGTGGCGCCCGTCGCTCTGGCGGCCGTCGGCATCCTGACTTTCCTGGCCTGGCTCAACAGCCGCACGACGGTCTACACGATCACCAACCGGCGCGTGGTGATGCGGTTCGGCGCGGCCATCCCCAAGGCGATCAACATCCCCTTCGGGATCATTCAAAGCGCTTCGATCAAGCCCATGTCGAAGGACGGCGGCGACATCGCGCTGACGCTGAAGGCGCCCAACAAGATCGCATTCTTGCACCTTTGGCCCCATGCCCGACCCTGGCGGATGGCGTCGCCTCAACCGACCCTTCGCGCCGTTTCTCACGCGCGATCAGTCGCTGGAATTCTGGCCGACGCCATGGCGGCGCAGATCCCGATTGAAATCGCCAAGCCGGCAGACCCGGATCGCGCTCAATCCTCCGCCCCGGGCCTTGGCCGTCCTGAAACCGTGCCCGCCTAAGGAAACGACCATAATGAGCGCTTTGGACACAGAACAGTTTCCCCGCGGCGCGCTGATCGCCGCGGGCGCCATGATCTTCTTTTCGTTGACGGCCACGACCCTCGTGCGGCTGGAACGGCTCAACGCTCCACCCGCCGCACCCTCGCGCGCCGCCCCGTCGCGCTCGATCGATGTTCGTTTCACCGACGAACAGAACGGCTCGGTCAGCGTGCGCGACAGCCGCACCGACCAAGTGGTGTTCTCCTTGCAGCCGGGCACCAATGGCTTTGTGCGCAGCGTGATGCGCGGCCTGGTGTTGGACCGCAAACGCCGCGGTCTGGGCCGCGCCCAGCCCTTCCGGATTTCCCAGTGGGCCGACGGACGCCTGACGCTCGAAGACACCGCGACCGGCCGATTGATCGATCTGGACGCCTTTGGACCGACCAACCGCGACGCCTTCGGGCAAATGCTGCCGGGATGGCGGGCCACGTCATGATCAGCGTGCCCTTCCTCATACGACCGCGCCAGTCGATGCTCTGCACGATCGACATCGAGCACTCCGAAACCAGCCTTCACGCCCATGTCGAGCTCGATGACGAGGTCAAGCTCGCGCCGGGCGATCGTGTCCGTGTTCACGGCGAGCCGATCAAGGTCGTGTTCGGCCAACGCTTGGTGCTGCGCCGTCCCGCCACCGTCGAGCGCGCCGGCTGGCTGGAACGTCAGTGGACCAAGTTCACGGCCGGATTCGGCCTGACCGACCTCTACGAAGTCACTTTCACATCCGGGAGGCTGCTGTGAGCACCGACACCCTCGCGCGGACGCCGGTCGATACGACGCGCATCGCCCAGGAAGACACCATCCTCAGCCCGCGCTTCTACACGACCGATTTCGCGGCCATGGACCGTATCGACGTCAGCGCCGTGCGTTCGGAATGGGACGCCCTTCTGGCCGAAATGGCCAGCGATCCCAACCGGGATCACTTCAAGCGGACCGAGGCGTTCGAGAACATTCTCGATAAGCTCGAACCCAAGCTGCGTAAGGAATTCGTCGATTTCCTGGTCAGTTCCCTGACCGCCGAGTTTTCCGGCTGCGTGCTTTACGCGGAGATCGTCAAACGGGTGCGGAACCCAGACATCAAGGCGCTGTTCAAATACATGAGCCGTGACGAGGCCCGCCACGCGGGCTTCATCAATGAGTCCCTGAAGGACTTCAACATCGGCGTCGATCTCAGTTTTCTAACCAAGACCAAGAAGTACACCTTCTTCAAGCCGAAGTTCATTTTCTACGCGGTCTATCTGTCAGAGAAGATCGGCTACGCACGGTACATCACGATCTACCGGCAGCTTGAACGGCATCCGGAACTGCGCTTCCACCCCATCTTCAAATGGTTCAAGGAGTGGTGCGCCGATGAATTCAGGCACGGCGACGCCTTCGCCCTGTTGATGCGCGCGAACCCAAAATTGCTGAAGGGCGGCAACCGTCTCTGGATCAAGTTCTTCCTGCTGTCGGTCTACGCCACCATGTATGTCCGCGACCACGCGCGGCCGGCCTTCCACAAGGCGCTCGGGCTTGATCCCACCGAGTACGACTATGCGGTGTTCCGCATCTGCTCGGAGATATCCAAGCAGACCTTCCCGCTCATTCTCGATATCGACAACCCGCGTTTTCGGGCGGGATTTGATCGTTTGGCGAAGATCACCGCATCGATGTCGGCGGCCGGCCGGCGCGGCGGTCTGGCGGCGAAATTGTCAAATGTCGGACTCGCCCTCCAGGCGGCGGCGGTCCTGATCGGCCTGTATTGCCTGCCCAGCGTCCCAAACGCGGCGCCGGCGTCCGTGCGTCTGTCGCCGGTCTGGTAAGGGATCGGCCGTGATGGTCATCGCCACGATCGGCTGCGCAATGCTCTACGCCATCTTCCTGTGGTGGTTCAGCACGGGCGCAATCCTATGGCTGGATAGACGCCCTAGCCGCACCTACGGATTGAGCATGATCGGCGGCTCGCTCGTCGCGCTGGCGGCCATCTATGGCCTGGTTCACAGCATGACCCAGACCTCGCCCGCCGCCGCGGTCGTCGCCTTTACCAGCGCCCTGGGCCTTTGGGGATGGCATGAATTGAGTTTTCTGACCGGCTTCATCGCCGGTCCGCGGAAAACCGCCTGCCCCCCGGGGGCGTCGGGGTGGAGGCGCTTCACTTTGGCCGCCTCGACCTTGATCTATCACGAAGTCGCGTTGGTGCTCACGGCGGGCGTCCTTTGGGAGATCCTGCGCGCGCAGCCCAACAAGGTCGGCCTTTGGACCTTCGCCATTCTCCTGGTCAGCCGGCTCAGCGCCAAACTGAACCTGTACCTGGGCGTGCCGAACTTCACCGCGGAATTCTTCCCGGACCACCTGCGGCACCTGACCAGCTACCTGCGCAAAAGTCCGACGAACGCTCTGTTCCCGGCGTGGGTCGCCGCTGGGGTCGCCCTGGCCTGGGCGGAGGCCGTGTCCGCCCTGAGGGCCGATTCCACCCCCTTCCAGGTGGTCGGCTATTCGCTTGTTTTCGCCCTGACGGCGCTGGCGCTCATCGAGCACGCCTTCATGGTTTTACCCATTCACGACGCCGCGCTCTGGCGCTGGGCGTTGCCCACATCCACCAAGACCAGCGCCGCGTGCCTGATACAGAGGGGAGTCAACGATCATGGATTATGAGCTTTTCTTTCGCGACCAGCTCGATGGACTTCGTGGAGAAGGCCGATATCGCGTCTTCGCCGATCTGGAGCGAAAGGCCGGCGCATTTCCAAACGCGACCCGCCACCACAATAATAAAATCCAAGACGTCACGGTCTGGTGCTCGAACGACTATCTGGGCATGGGGCAGCACCCCAAGGTGCTGAACGCCATGCGCTCGGCGCTTAAGCGCTGCGGCGCGGGGGCCGGCGGCACGCGCAACATCTCGGGCACGAACCACTATCATGTGCTGTTGGAACAGGAACTCGCGGACCTTCACCAGAAAGAGGCCGCGCTGCTGTTCACATCCGGATACGTGTCGAACTGGGCCGCTTTGGGGACCCTGGCCGGGCGGCTGCCCAACTGCGTGGTGCTTTCGGACGCGGGCAACCACGCTTCAATGATCGAGGGAATCCGCTACAGCGGCGCGGAGCGGATCATCTTCCGGCACAACAACGTGGCGGATCTTGATCGCAAGCTATCCGCGATCGAGCCTGGACGCCCCAAGCTGGTCGCCTTCGAGTCCGTCTATTCCATGGACGGGGACATCGCCCCCATCAAGGAATTGTGCGACGTCGCCGACGCCCACGGGGCCATGACCTATCTGGACGAAGTGCATGCAGTCGGGATGTACGGTCCGCGCGGCGGGGGCGTTGCCGAGCGCGAGGGCCTGATGGACAGGCTGACTGTCATCGAAGGCACCTTGGGCAAGGCGTTCGGCGTGATGGGCGGCTATGTCGCCGGTTCGGCGGCGATGTGCGACTTTATCCGCAGCTTCGCATCAGGCTTCATCTTCACGACAGCCCTGCCGCCGGCGATCGCGGCGGGCGCGCGCGCCAGTATTCAGCATCTGAAGCAGAGCGGATCGGAAAGAGCACAGCACCAGAACCGCGTCGCCCGCGTGCGGCGCGAACTCACCGCCATCGGCATTCCCTGCATGGACAACGAAAGCCACATCGTGCCGGTGATGGTGGGCGATCCGGTGAAGTGCAAGATGATCAGCGACTGGCTGCTGGACAATTACGGCATCTACATTCAGCCGATCAACTATCCCACGGTCCCGCGCGGGACCGAGCGTCTGCGCATCACGCCATCGCCCTGTCATTCGGATGAAGACATCGCCAAGCTGGTGCACGCCCTGTCGGAGCTCTGGTCCAAATGCGCGCTCAGCCGTTCAGCGGCGGCGGCCTAGGTGGACCAAGACTGGAGAACCTTAGCCGTTAGTCTTGGCCGCGGCGGCTGACTTGTTCGATACCTGTGCGATGGCAAGCAAAATAAGCGTCCGAAATGGATGCGCTTTGTAATAAATCGTACTACATTTGGAGTTGTAGACGGGGTTTCAGGATCGCGAATTTTTTGGGGGGCTAGGCGAACAACACCAACGCCGCGTTGGCGGCAAAAGGGAGTGTTACGCATGTCCACGGTGGAAACGCACTTCGGTTCAACAATCAGCGGCCGGCCCGAGATTCGGCGCATTGGCGAGGCCGATCTGAACTGGGCTCTTTTACAGGGCTGGAAGGACTTCAAGGAAAAACGCGGCGACGTGATCATCCTGGCGCTGATCTATCCCGTCGTCGGGCTGCTGTCGGCGGCCATGGCGTTTAACGTCCGGCTCCTGCCGATGTTTTTCCCGCTGGTGGCCGGTCTGTCGATCCTGGGCCCCGCCGTGGCTTCCGGCTTCTATGAATTGGCCCGCCGCCACGAAGCACACCTCCCATCGGGCTGGGTTCATTTCCTTGATCCGTTTGGCGGGCGTAATCGCACCGGGCTGTTGGTGATGACAGCCGCGCTCGTGGTTGTCTTCCTCCTCTGGCTCACGGCCGCTTGGATGATTTACGCGGCCACGCTCGCGGACTTTCAGCCGGCGACCCTCCGGGAATTCGCGGTTCGTTTGTTCGGAACGCCTGAAGGCTGGAGTCTGATCAGCATCGGCATGCTCGTCGGCTTCGCCTTCGCGGCCATCACCCTCGTGCTGACGCTGGTGTCGTTCCCAATGCTGGTCGACAAGGCGACAGACCCCCTCACCGCCGTCTCCACTTCAATCCGCGCCGTGTCGGAAAATCCTGGGGCTGCCGCATCCTGGGGACTGCGGGTCGCGGGCCTTCTGGTGCTCGGATGCCTGCCGCTATTCATCGGTCTGGCGGTGGTTCTTCCTGTACTGGGCTACGCGTCCTGGCATTTGTACACACGCTTGGTCGTGCGCTGAGCGACCGGCGCGCGGGTCAGGGCGCCGGATCAACGGTTTGCAGGAACACCCGAAGGTCGTGCGCCGACAAGTCGGGGATCTGCTCCATCGGCACATGTCCGACCCCAGGGTAGGTCACCAGTTTTGCGCCCGGTATGGCCGCCGCCAACGCCTTTCCGACCGCCTCGGGGATAATGGCGTCGGCCTCGCCCTGCATCACCAACGTAGGGGCCTTGATCCGCTTCAAGGTCTCGGCGGTGACGGGCGCGCCTCCGCTCGGCGCGATATTGAGCAATATGGTCCGATGACCTGGGCCCCGTGACAGGTCGACATAGCGATCGATCAGCGCCGGGGTCACGAGCGAGGGCTCGACATACGCCGCCCGAAGGCTGCTTTGCGCATACCAACGCGTATCGAGGTTCTTGAGCGCCCACAGGCCGACGGGACTGGCGAGAGCCTTGTAAAGCAGTGATGACCCGCCCCCATCCTGGGGCGACGGCCAGCCGACCGAATCCACCAAGACCAGGCCGCGCAATCGGTTGGGCTGGGTCAGCGCCAGGGTCCAGGCCACGCCCCCGCCCATGGAATTGCCCACGACCACGTAGGGACCCAACTTGAGGCGTTCGGTCACGGCGTCCACCACGTCGGCGTAGCGATCCAGCGACGCGACATAGGTGTCGGGCGCACGCGTCAGGCCATGACCGGGCAAATCAAGCGTGATGATCCGGTAGCGGTCGCCCAGCCGCGCCACCCAGGGCTCCCAAGCCTGGAGCGCAGCCGAATATCCGTGGATCATAACGATGGGCGGCCCGTTGCGCACGCCCTGGTCCCGGTAATGGATGTGCAACCCGCCGGGCAGGTCCAGAAACCGGGACTGAGCGTTGGCGTATTTCGCCTCCAGCCGGTCGAAGGGAATGTCGGGGCGCCACAGCAATAGGCCCGCGACAATCAACACCGTGCAGAAGAAGGCAAAGCCCAACATGATCCGACCAACGCGTCCCACGACATTCTCTTCGGCAGTTCAAATGCCAGTCCAGACAGGACATCGGCCAAGCAGGGAGAAACGGCCCGAATTTCTGGTCTTTCCGTGACGAGTTGGATCGGACCGTGACAGTCCAATCTAGATCAGATCGTCGGCGCGCTCGGCGACCACGCCGCGGACGGCTTCAGACACCTTGATATTGAGTAGAAAAGCCTCCGCCGCCTCTTCGATGGCGATCGCCCAATCCAGAACCCACTCCGCCGCGCGATCCAGGGCATCGCGGTATCCCATGCGATAATCATCCAGATCCTCAATGAGGGGGAAGCTGTAAAAGGATAGCGCTTCGGGCCGAAGGTCGAGCGACTTGGCCAGGAGACGGCTCAGCACCTGCCCTCCATTGAGGTCGCCCAAATAGCGGACGTAGGCATGCCCCAAAAGGCCCTCGCCCCTGCCCTGCGCGGCTCCCGCCACGCGGTCGGCGTAGCGCTTTCCGGCCGGCAGGAAAGGCAACTCTTGGCGCCAATCTTGTCCGCACAGTTCAAACAGATCGGCCTTCAGCGCATTCGTTCGATAGACTTCGTGCAAGGCCAGTTCGCGTATGACTGGATTTGTTCGATGGTTTTCAAGTCCGGCTTCAAGCAGCTCATAGGCCGGCAGGAGATTGCGAAGATAAATCGCGTAGCCGAGCCTTGAAGCTCTCCCACGAAGCATGTCCGAAATGAAGCCCGAACGCTCAGCCTGGCCATGCAGCAAATGGGTTCGGCTGCGTAGAGCGGACGAAAAACGGGTTGGCTCGGCCTTGATTTCCATGTTTCCCCCTGACCGCGTCAGTCAAGCCTTACAACAATGGATCGCTCATCTGGTCAAAAACCATACTGTCACCGAAGTGGACGCTCGCGACCTGAAAAAATGATATGGTCAAAGCGATTCCAGCTATTTAGTACGGTAGCGCATTCAAGCCATCCTGACAGGTGTAAACACCGTGCCACACCCCGACGTGACGCTCGTGCTCGATATGGACGCCGTAATTCGGGACGTGAACGTTTCGAACACCGTGTCGGGCGAGTTCGTGAAGACGTGGGTTGGTCGACCGTGGATCGAGACCGTCGCCGAAAGCGGCGTTGAGAAGGTCCGCCGGTCCTTGGATGACGCGCGATTGGGCGGCGTTTCGGCTTACAGCCAGATCGTTCAGCGGTTTCCCAGCGGGCTTGAGCTTCCGATCGAATACACAACCGTCCGCCTAGGCGATTCCGGGGGTCTTATGGCCATCGGCCGCAATCTCCAGGCCTCGTCAGAACTTCAATCCCGTTTGATCGCGGCCCAGCAGGCCATGGAGCGCGATTATTGGAAACTGCGCGAAGTCGAGACGCGCTATCGCCTTCTGTTCGACGCCTCCAATGAGGCCGTCGTCGTACTCAGCTCTGACGGTCTTCGCGTATTGGAGGCCAATCCGAGCGCCATTCGCGCCCTGGGACTGACTCGCGGATGGGATTTCCAGAACGAATTGGCTGCCCGCGAGCGCGATGCCTTCGGCAAGATGCTGGCCAGGGTCCGCGAACATGGCCGAGCGCCGGGCGGGGTGTTCCACATCGGCCCCGGGCAAACCCCGTGGATCTTGCGGGCTTCGTTGGTGAACGACGAAACGGCCTCTGTCTATATGGTGCAGCTTGTTCCGGTCGGCGAGCAGGCCGCGATCGCCGCACCGCGGCCGAGCCTGATCGCCAACTTCATGCAAAACATGCCGGACGGCTTTGTCTTGCTGGATCATGAGGGCCGCGTACAGGGCGCGAACCAAGCCTTTCTCGATTTCATCAATGTCAGATCCGAAATCGAAATCATCGGCCAAGGCATCGGCCGTTGGCTGCGCCAGCCCGGCGCCGATTTGAACGCCCTGCTGTTTGACATCCGCCAGAATGGCCAAGCGCGTCTGTTCGAAACCACAATTCATGGAGAATTAGGCCGCAAAGCCGCTGTCGAGATCTCAGCCGCGAACGGCGAGGGCGAAAATTCGAACCTGATCGGGATGGTGGTACGTGATGTGCGGGCCAGGGCCACGTCGATTAGCGATGGCCCAGCGGCGCCGATGTTGCCTGCGCTGTCTGGCGAAGGACCGACCCCGCTTAAGGCGCTTGTTCAGGCCGCCGTCTCCGTCGTCGAACGCCATTATGTCGAAGCCGCGTTGCAGCTCACTCGAGGCAATCGCACGGCCGCCGCCGAACGCCTCGGCCTCAGCCGTCAAAGCCTCTACGCGAAATTGAACCGCTACGGTTTGGAAGCGGATCAAAAATGAGGTCGCCGCGAAACGCGGCGATCGATCATCGGGAGGTCGAGATTTGGTCTCAATGGGCCTGACGACGCCTGCGTTCGGGCAGGCGGATCTCTCCAACTGCGAGCGCGAGCAGATTCATTTCGCGGGCTCCATTCAACCCCATGGGGCCTTGATACTGCTTCGTGAACCTGACCTGAGCATCGTCCAGTCAAGCGCCAACGCGACCAGCCTGCTAGGCTTTGGCGATGAGCTGATCGGACGGACTCTGGAAGACCTTGGCGGCGACCTAGCCAGCCAGTTTCGTCGATACAGGAACGAAGCGCTCGACTCCGTGCCGATCGCATTGCGGTGCAAGGTCGGTGACGCCGGACAGACTTTTGACTGCCTACTCCACCGCCCGCCGAAAGGCGGTCTGGTCATGGAGCTGGAGCCCGCCGGCCCGCCCCTACACCTCTCGCCCACCCTGGCCGACGGATTGGAGCAGATCATAGGCTCGCCCACATTGCGCGCCTTGTGCGATGAGACCGCGAAGATCGTCAAGGCCATCGTCGGCTATGACCGGGTCATGGTCTATCGCTTCGACGACGATGGTCATGGCGAAGTCTTTTCCGAAGAACGAGAACCGGCCCTGGAGGCCTTTCTCGGTAATCGCTATCCGGCGTCCGACATTCCGCAGATGGCCCGCAGGCTTTACGTTCGCAACCGCGTGCGCATGCTGGTCGATGTCGCCTACCAGCCCGTCGCCCTCGCGCCCCGACTGTCGCCCATCACGGGCGAAGATCTCGATATGTCGCTTTGCTCCTTGAGGAGCATGTCGCCGATCCATATTCAGTACTTGAAAAACATGGGCGTCGCGGCAACGCTCGTCATCTCGCTCGTGGTCGGCGGCAAGCTGTGGGGCCTGGTGGCGTGCCACCATTACAGGCCGCGCTCTGTCCAGTTTGAGATTCGGTCCGCGTGCGAGTTGCTGGCCGAGGCTGTCGCCACGCGGATCGCCGCTCTTGAAAGCTTCTCGCAGGCCCAGGCCGAGCTGTCGGTCCGTCGCCTGGAACGTCGGATGATCGACGCCATTTCGTCGGTCGGCGACTGGCGCGGCGCGCTGTTCGATAACGCCGCGGCGCTGCTGCAACCCCTTGGCGCCAGTGGCGCGGCGTTGCTTTTCGATGGTCAAATCCTGACCGCGGGGGATGTGCCGGGCACACAAGACCTGCGTGAACTCGGTCGATGGCTGGACTCCAAATCGCCAAACCCCGTGATCGCCACGGCCTCCCTGGGTATAGAGGCGCCTGAATTTTCACTGCTCACGGATGTGGCCAGCGGCCTGCTCGCGGCTCCCATTTCGAACGTGTCGGGTGAGTACATCCTTTGGTTCCGGCCCGAGCGAATTCGGACCATCACCTGGGGGGGGAACCCCTTCAAACCAGTCGTTGTCGGGGATGATCCTCGCGACCTGTCGCCGCGAAGATCATTCTCCCAATGGCACCAGCTCATGGAGGGGAGCTCTGAACCTTGGACCGCGGCGGACCTCGCCGCGGCGCGGCTGATCGGCGCGACGGTGGCTGACGTCGTGCTTCAGTTCCGATCGGTTCAGATGCTGATCCTGCAAGACCAGCTCGATCAGGTCCAAGGCCAGGTGCACGTGTCCGAACAGCCGGTGCTCATCGCCGACGCCGACGGTCGCATCTTGCTGACCAACGAGGCTTTCGGCCTGCTTGCGCCGCCAGGGGAGCATCCTTTGGCGCATCTCGATGAACTCGCGGACTTGTTCTGCGAGCCGGACGACGTTCGCCGCCGCCTGGCGGACTTGGTGACCCATCGCCAGACCTGGCGCGGCGAGGTGCATCTGGCGAGCGAAGGCTCGGAGACCAAATCCCTGCTGATACGGGCGGACCCGGTCTATGCCTCGGCCGATCGCGTGCGTGGATTTGTTCTGCTTTTTACCGACAACACCGAACAAAAAGCCGCCACCCTGGCCCGCCGCCGGTTCCAGGAAGGGCTGATCGAGCAGCATCGTCCAGGGTCCGGCCATATCGGGAACAAGAAGGATCTCGTCTACCACAACCTCATGTCCTCGGTGGTCGAGAACGCCCAGCTTGCCGCCCTTGAGATTACCGACCGCGCCAATCTCGAAAGCATGCCAGAGCTGCTCGAAAGCGTCAGGGCTTCGGTCGCGCGCACCGCCGAGGTGCTCGAACACCTGATCTGGCATGCCCGCCGCAGATCAAAGTTTTGAGCATTTCCCGCGGGTTTGAACCTATGAACGCTCAGCGATAGAGGGCATTCCGTGATCGCGTACTACGATCTTCTTCGAGGTTTTCATATTCTTGCCGTCATCGCTTTGATGTCCGGACTGCTCTACTTGCCACGGCTGTACGTCTATCACACGCGCGTGGAATCTGGTTCTCAATCAGACGAGATGTTGAAGACGATGGAGGTCAAACTTCTAAGGATCATCATCAACCCGGCGCTATTTCTGGTGCTTCTGTTCGGCGGCCTATTGATCTGGGTGGATCTGACCCGGCTAGGACATGGGTTCCTTTTGCGGCCCTGGATGTTGACCAAGATCGCCGGGATCCTGTTTCTGTTTGGCTGGTACGGCTTTCTCGCGCGATCACGGCGAGCGTTTGCCGAAGGCCGAAATCCATATTCGGAGCGGTTCTGGCGAATGACGAACGAACTTCCGTTCCTTGCCGCGATCGCCATAGTGCTGTCCGCCACCACCAAGTTTGGCGGGTAGCCCCCAGACAGAAATAACGCCCGCGCCAAGGCTGAATCTGACGCAGCCGCCCTGGAGGCGGCGTTGATCGCCCGCGGGTAGCCGGCCTTTGTGCGCCGCCGAAGTGTGGAACGACCTGTCTCCTCGCGCCGTTGCAACAGAACTTGGCCGATTGCAGACAGGGCGAAGCCGGAACGGCGCGGATGGCGGCTGGACCAAGAGCTGGCCGAAACCAGGGCCCGAGGGCGGCGCCGTCGTTCGCAAGTCGGTTGAGCGACTTCGCGCTGGGCGTGCTCGTGGGCTTGTCGATCGTGGCGCTCGAGAGCGGGCGGCCCAGACCGCCCGAGGCCGCAACCCAGGAGAGCGCAAGCTCAGAGACCCTCGGTCTGGCCGCCGTGCTGCAAAGGAGCTGGGCGGAGTTCAATGCGGACCAGATTCCGGCAGTGGCCGCGGGCGCGACGTTCTTCTGCCTATTAGCGCTGTTTCCCGCGCTGGGCGTGTTCGTCTCCCTGTACGGCCTGTTCGCCAATGTGGAGCAGGCGCGCAGTTATGTGCTTGATCTGCGGGGCGTCTTGCCTGGGGGCGCGATCTCGGTCTTGGTCGATCAACTCGACCGCCTTGCCCGCACGCCTCACAGTCGGCTGGGCTGGACCTTCGGCATAAGCCTCCTTCTGTCCATCTGGAGCTCCAATGCGGGCATGAAATCCCTGATCGCCGGGCTGAACGCCGCCTATGGGGTGCGGGAACGCAGAAATTTCATCACACTGAACGCGATGTCCCTGTCGCTGACTTTGTGCGCGATCCTGGCCGCGCTGGCGGCGGCCGTTTTCCTGACCTGGCTTTCCGTGATTGGACTGACCGGCTCCCCGTTGGCGATTTTCATCCAATGGGTGGTTCTGCTCAGCCTCGTCTTTGTCGTTCTGTCGGTGCTTTACAGGTTCGGACCATGCCGTGTGCGCCCATCATGGCGGTTGATCACACCCGGCAGCGGATTTTCGGCCGTGACGTGGCTGGTCATGTCGATGCTGTTCACGCTCTACGTGGCCAATTTCGGCCACTACGACAGAACCTATGGAGCACTCGGCGCCGTTATCGGCTTCATGACCTGGATATGGCTGTCGCTTTGCGTGGTTCTGATGGGCGCCGAACTCAACTCGCATTTCGAGTGAACGAGCCCCCGCGGGTTTAAGGATGGCGCGCCGGCGATGGGCTTGAGCCGGGATTGGCCGGTGCGGTCTGGCTGACCCGCACGGGAGCGCCAGCGCCGCGCGCCTCGGCCACTAGGCTCTGGCAGTTGGCGTCCTTGGCCAATCCTGGTGAAATGAACGGCAAGATCACGCTGAGCGGCCCCAGCAAGGCGCCAAGCCCAATCGCCGCGCCGCCTTGCGCCGCCGCCTGTCCCGCGTCCAGCCCGAACTCGGGCCTGGAGAAGCTGCCGCTGACGTTGATCGGGGTCCACAGGCGCAGCAGTTCCGGATGTTTGGTGTGGCCCTTGATCTTCAGATCAAGCTGTTCGGTCGCCAGATTGATGTCACCCGAACCGGTCGCGGTGACCACGCCGGTGTCGATCACGAACTGCTGCGCGTTCATGATCCCATTTCGCACGTTGAACTGGGCCACCGCGCAGCGCATGTCGGTCTGCTTGGGATCCTTGGACAGCAGCATGTAAAGGCCGCGGCCCACATTGATGCCCATCAGCTCGGCGAAAGCCTGACGGATGCGCCCGTTCGGGATCACGAACACCACCTCGCCGTTGGAAGCCGAAGCCGCCTGGTGCACCGACTGGCCCTGGCCGGACAGTCGCATGCGCGCTTCCAGCACGCCTTCCAGCGCGGGTCGCGCGCCGCTCTGACGCATCAGTTGCTGCAGGCCGACGTCCGACGCCCTGATGTCCAGATCGGTCTTGACCACCGCTCCGCTGGCGTCAATCCGCACCTTGCCCGACAGGCGGCCTTGCGCGAGGTCGAGAGAGAGCGGGTCAAGGGTCAGTACGCCTTGCTCGAGCGTGAGCTTGAGCGCGCCGCGTCGGACCGAGAAGATTCCGCCCCTGATCGACTGGGCCCGGTATGACACGCTCGCATCCATCGTGCGCAGGCGCTCCGTATAGAGCGGCGCGTCAGGCAGCAGGTGATGGCCGGTTGCCGGGCCTGGCTTGGTCGGCGGGCCCAACGGTAACTTGATCTGCGCAGGGCGGCGCGGCGCGGGGGTCGGCGCGGTGCGCGTGGGCGGCCCGCCCAGGATGGCCAGCAGATCGGCGAAGTTCAGTGTCTTCGATGCCAGATCCGCGTCCAGCCGATGGCGCCCATTGACCTTGTCTACCACCAGGGTCCCCTCCAGGTCGGTTCGCCCCAGCGTCCCTGAAATGCCGCTGAATACGTAGCGGGCTCCCGTCCTCTGGAACTTCGCCGACAGATTGTAGGACGGCGTGTTGGGCAAGGTGATGCCCGTCAGGAGGTAAAGCCGCGCCAAGTCCGGCCCCGACAGGGCCACGGTCCCGCTCAGATCTGTCAAATCGAAGGGTCGCTGGACCTGGCCATCGGCGACGATGTGGCTAGGCCCCGCGTGAACATCCATGTGAAAGGGATAGGGCTTGTCGCGCTGGACTCCGATAAGGGGCCCGCCGGCTGCGACAAGCTTGAAGGGCTCTGCGTTCAATTGGCCATCGCCAGTTAGACTGAATCCCCTTCCCCCCTGGTCTTCTGGCCTTTCGCTGGCCTCGACCTGCGCGCTCAGCATCAGCTTGCGGGGCTGATCCACGATGTGGACACGACCATCGGAAATCAGGAATTGGTTGATCGGCGGCAGTTTGAGCGGCTGGCCGGCGCCGTTCGGATCGAGGGCCCAGTTTTCGCGCTGGCGCAGGTCACGCAATAGATTCAGCCGCATCGACTGCAGCTCCACGAGCGGCAAGTCCAGGCGTAGGAGCAGCAGCGGAAAAAGCCGCGCCTTCACTTTCGCAAGGCCGATGTCGGCCATGTCGCCGGGCCCGGCCCACGCGGGATTGGCGATCTTCAGACCGCCGACATCGACCTCGGGCGTGAACGAGAGCAGGTGGGCGCGCAAGTCGCCGTCCAGCCGCACCAGCCGTCCGGTCCGCGCGGAGGCCAGGCGCGCGATCGGCCCGCGCATGAAGTTCCAGTCCTCGCGCGAGAGAACCAGCAGAACCAGGACGGCCAGGATCAGAAGGCTCGCGCCCGCCATCTTGGGGACGCGACCAACCTTGCGATTGGCTAACGCCAGGATTTCGCTGGTCCGCTCGATAAAGCTCACATGCGCCTCCACGCTTCAAAGCGTGGGGCGAGCAATTGCGTTCCGCCGGCGTCTATCCGTTTGACCGTCTGATCGTTTTATCCGGACGCCTGTCCCATGGTGGCGATCATGCCGACGGCCGCGAGGGCCATGACAATCGTGGCCAGCCATCCAACGATCTTCAATCCCCAGTGCAGCTTGAATTCCCCCATGGCGGCCCGATGCGATGACAGGTGCATCATCATCACCATGACCGGCACGGCGACCACGCCGTTGATCACCGCGCTCCAGAATAAGGCCTTTATCGGGTCGATCGGCGTGAAGTTGAGAAGGGCGCCGATGAGGGTGAAGGCGGCGATCGCCGCGTAGAAGGCCTTGGCTCGGTGGAATGGCCGGGCCAGACCCACATGCCAGCCGGCGGCCTCGCCCACGGCAAAGGCGGCCGAGCCGGCCAGGACCGGCACCGCCAGCAGCCCGGTGCCGATGATGCCCGCGGCGAAGATCAGGAACACGAACGGTCCGGCGATCGGGCGCAGAGCTTGCGCCGCCTGGGACGAGGTCTGGATATCGGTCACGCCGTGCGCGTGGAGAGTCGCCGCGGTGCTGAAGATGATGAATAGCGCCACCAGATTGGAAAAGCCCATGCCGATGTAGGTATCCCAACGGATGCGGCGGAACTCCGATTTGGCTTGTTCGGGCGCGCGCTCCAGCGGCTTGGCGTCAGGACGCTCCTGCACCTCCTCGACCTCCTCCTCGGCCTGCCAGAAGAACAGATAGGGGCTGATGGTCGTGCCGAGGATGGCCACCACGACGGTTAAATAGTCGGCCTTGAACCGAATATTGGGCACGACTAGGTCTCTACCGACCGTCGACCAGGGGATGTGGACGACGAAAGCCACCCCGACATAGGCGAACAGCGACAGGGTCAGCCATTTCAGGACCGAGACGTAACGCGAATAGCGCAGGAAAACCTCCAGCGTCGCGGTCACGACCGCAAAGGCCGCCACAAAGGCCAGAACCGGGCCCCCGACCAGGAGCTTCAGCGCGGCCGCCATCGCGCCCAGGTCGGCGCCGAGATTGATGGTGTTGGCCGCGACCAGGAGCGACACCAAGGTCCAGAGCAGCGGCTTTGGGTAGTGGCGGCTCAGATTGCCCGCCAGACCGCGGCCGGTCACGCGACCGATGCGCGCGCTGATCTCCTGGATGGCGCACATCAGGGGAAGGCTGAACACCATGACCCAGGCCAGGTCAAAACCATATTGAGCGCCGGCCTGGGAATAGGTCGCGATACCGCTGGGATCGTCGTCCGAGGCGCCCGTAATAAGTCCGGGGCCCATGATTTGCAGCAACTTCGGGCGTTCTGGTTGCTTGACTTCGTCGGGTTTGGCGGGAGCGCTGATGTTGGCCATGTTGTCTCGCAATGGGTTATCTCTGTGGCAACGCTCGTCTAGTCGGTTCGATCCGCATGGCGGCCTCGCGGCGACGACCAGCGCCGCGTGGGCGCGCATGGAACGATTCATCAAAATTGGAGTTGTTGGAGGTTGAAGTAGGAGGCCCCCATGTCCCAATCGTCCCGCATATCCTTCG
>Ga0302319_10010176_pt1 | contig 17988 bp, 12 predicted proteins | sample Bog_T0_2_FD_203319 | JGI IMG/M metagenome (GOLD analysis project Ga0302319, IMG submission 203319) | Peat permafrost microbial communities from Stordalen Mire near Abisko, Sweden - Bog_T0_2 | ecosystem: Environmental > Terrestrial > Soil > Wetlands > Peat | place: Sweden: Abisko, Stordalen Mire...
GTCAAGGATTTCAGCCAGACTCATGGGAAAAGTCTAAGCGGTGGGTGTCGTTTTTCAACTGTCATCACGTGCGAAAGGTTTAACGAACCGAAAGCAGTTCGAAGCGCCACTCCATTTGACCCAAGTTAAAAAATCGCTTATGTCGAGATTCAACATGCAGCCACCGGTTAACGAGCAACTACTCGATGTTTTCCAAAAGGCGGTGCGGGATGCATTTGGATTTTACGCCAGAAGGCTCGATGTCCACCTGATCGAGGTTTGCCCATGGATGTTTGGATTTACCTATCGTTCGGTCCAAGTGACCGCCGGGATATATCACGGTCATCGCCCAAGCATGATGGTTAAGCTTCGCCCTGATCTTACTCCGGCTCCCTTGGGCACAGATGACGAGTTTATGATGGTGCTCGACTGGGTTGAAGCATTTGTGACTGGTAAATCGTTTGCCCCGAATATGGGATCTTTCAGGACTTCGGAAACGATGAAGTCAGAAGTGGCGCGAATGGCGGGGCAATTCGGCACGTTTGCGATGCCCTTGCTTAGGTCGTCGCAAATAGATTGGACTGCAATCCACTCATTCATCCGCGATAGTATCGAGGCCCGTAAGATGAGTGAGCAGCAAGCTCAAGACAGGCTTGACGCGGCGGTTCGCACGTTGGAAGCGAATTTGGAGCTAATCGATCCGATTCTCCATAATTTCTGCGCCGCGAACGGATTTAGCTCTATGAGTCACGCGGGGTGCTGGCCGCGCCGGAAGGTGTGGGCACGGGAAGACGTGGACCGCTCACTGGATTTGACAATGGATTGGTCACCTCCTGAATTCATGGAGCGGGGATTTGATCCCGGAATACCATGGTCGTTGCTGGCCACCGCATCCCTTATGGAACCGCCGCCAGGCCGCATTCTCAGCACTTATGTTTTTCGTGCTTTGCCATTCTCACGGATACCAAAGATTCTAGCAGAGAACCTTGTTGAGGGGTTGGTTCGATTGCGAGGCACATCTCGGGCGGACATTCTGAATAAAGGGCGGCCATGGTAGGCTTCTCCGACTTCCTGACGACGGCTCAATGGTCATTGAACATGCCCAGCAAGAACTTGCGACCGCCAAGGTCTCAAATCGAGCCAGCGTCGGCCCAAAGGGCCGCCAGGGCGAACGCCGTTGAAGTTCCGAGACTACCCCGAAAGCACGCCATTTTCTGAGCACTCGCGGTGGGTAAATTGTGGCCGGCCAGAATCGCCGGCACTGGCACCCTTCAAGACTTCTGGCATTAGAAGACTCATACTTTTTCCATGGCGGCGTAAAGAATGGGGCCGCGACGGGGCAAAGGCTTTCGCAGGGTTTAGGGGCTGTTTGAAAATCCGACTTCTCCAATGTTTCTTTTGGTGGTAAACATTCCGTGTATGAGTGCGCGTGAAATCATCGAAGAGCTTCCCCGGTTGACACCGGTGGAATTGCTTGAAGTGGAAAACCGCCTGCGAGAGTTGCAACGGCGGACGCCTGCGGCTGCACCCGATGCGCCCGTGCGCTGGGGTGAGGCGTTGCTGGAGGTAGCCGGGACTGCGGAGGGGTTGCCGCGGGACTTTGCCGAGAACCACGACTACTACCTCCACGGCGCTCCGAAGCAGTGAGTGCGGTTTTTACCGACGCGGCCTATTTCATAGCGCTACTAAACCCAGTCGACGATTTCCACGCTCGCGCCCTGGAACTCGCCCGGCGGCCACCCGGCCTGCTGGTCACGACCTACTGGATTCTGGCCGAAGTCGGCGATGGCTTCAGCCAGCCAGGGAATCGCGCAAAACTTGCGCGACTTCTTGAACTCCTCGCCTCCACACCGGACATCGAAGTCCTGCCGCCCACCGTGGAACAATTTCGCGCTGGCGCAATATTGCACGCCAACCGTGCGGATAAACGATGGTCGCTCACCGATTGCATTACATTTTCCGTTATGACCGACCGGGGCTTGGTCGATGCGCTCACGACGGATTACCATTTCGAGCAAGCAGGCTTTCGCGCACTGATGAGAGCTGAGGGCTGAGCGCGAGAAGCCTGCTCTTGGAGTTGGTAGCGGTGTGGATCGGATTGCGGAGAGCAACGGGAAAGAAAGGACGAAGTTCTCCTAGACCTGCGTTCGATTATGTCGCTCGTTATATCACCCGGGCTCGAAAAATGGGCAGATTCGACGGAAGCGAAAGGGATTATCCCTCAAAGCCTTACGATTCATGACGACTTGTGAATATTCCTGCAAAACGCCCGTCTCGAATTAGGAAACCCCTGAATAAATGGGGCTAGTTAAAAAACTCGAGGGGAAGTTCTAACCGCAGATTAACAGATTGACGCAGATTTTTACAGAGGGCATCGACTGCGATTGCCTCGGTTGGAATCCGGCTGCAGCCGTCAATCCACGAGGTCCCGTTCGATTTGTTCCAGCGATTTGCCTTTGGTCTCCGGCAGCTTAAAGAAAATGAACACCAATCCAGCCACGCAGATCGCCGCGTAGAGCCAGAAGGTGTCCGCGGCACCCAGCGACTTGTTCAAAAGCGGAAAGGTGTATGTGAGAAGAAAGCAGGCCATCCAAAGCGACATCACCGCCACAGACATCGCCGCTCCTCGAATCCGGTTCGGAAAAATCTCCGAGATAATAACCCACGTCACCGGCGCAAGCGACATTGCGTAACAGGCGATGGCCACCAACACTAGCAGAAGCACCGGCCATCCCGTGACGTGCCGGTGATAACATAGGCCCAACACAGCGTACGTTGCCGCAAGGCCGGCGGTCCCCAAGAGCATGAGCGGGCGGCGCCCGGCCTTGTCCACGAACCCGAGCGCCACAAAGGTGAAGACGAGATTCACAGAACCAGTCCACGCGATGTTCTTGACCACGCTGGAAATATCGTACCCGGCCGCGCGGAAAATTTCCTCGGCGTAATTGAAGATCGTGTTGATGCCGCACCATTGCTGGAACACGGCCAGGACGACTCCCAGCGCCAGCACCTTGAGCACGCGACGATCCAGCAGGTCGGCGAAACGCACGCGCCCGAATTCCCCCTCGGAAAGGGTGGCTTGCACGTCGCGCACTTCAGCCTCGGCGTAATCGGCTCCGCCAATCCGTTCGAGAATCCGGCGGGCGAGATCGGGGCGGGCGTTTTTTATCAGCCAGCGGGGGCTTTCCGGGACGAGCAGCATGCCGAGCAAGAACAGCAGCGCCGGCGCCGCCGTGAGCGCGAACATCCAGCGCCAACCCTGCTGGCCAAACCAGGATTGCACGATGAATCCATCGGTCGCTCCGGCTGGCAAATCCCGAACAAGCCACCAGTTGATCAACTGCGCGAGCAGCACGCCGATGACAATCGTCAATTGATTGACCGAGACCAATCGTCCGCGCATCCGCGCCGGAGCCACCTCCGAGATATACATCGGAGAGAGGCTTGACGCGAGCCCGATGCCCACGCCGCCCACCATCCGCCAGGTGATGAAAATGGTGAATGTCTGCGCGAGCCCGTTGCCGATCGAAGTGACCGCAAACAGCGTGGCCGCGAGAGCCAGCAATCGCTTGCGGCCGAACTTGTCGCTCAGAACTCCCGCAATGAGCGCGCCGAAGAGACATCCGATGAGCGCGCAACTATTTGCCCAGCCCGAGAGCGCGGCATTGCCCTGGATGTGAAAGAAACGTTCGAAGAACGGCTTTGCCCCGCCGATCACCACCCAGTCCCAACCAAAGAGCAATCCTCCCAATGCGGCGACAATAGAGATGAGCCAGACGTAGCCGAGGTTGCAGCCGGCGTAGTTGCCTGCCTGGTCGTTCCGGGGGGTGGTATTCAAAATATTACTGGGGTTTCTCCGGCACCACGTCGATTTCCGCGGCGGCGGCGAAGGCATTGTGACCGACCTCGGATTGGATTGCGAATTTCACGTAACGCGCTTTGACCGGATTCTTGAAATCGATTCTATCCAGCGAGTATCCCTCCTTGAAATTGCCGGTGGCCGCCGGTTCCCCCCAGTTGGACGGATCGTTGCTGCAATAAACCGCGCATTGGGCCACGTGGCCGCGCTCCATGTCCTGGCGCGGCAGATAGGTAAACCCCTTGATCGCGATCTCGCGACCTAGGTCGATCACGATCTGATGAGGCATCGGGTCGACAGGCTCGAACCTGGTGTGCCAGAAGGTAAAGGGATCGCCGTCGATGGCGTTGCGGGCAGGGTAGCCGGGGGCCTCGCTGTCAACTTGAATGACCTTGGCTCCGAGTTTGGACAAGGTGCTCGCGCGTTCCGCCAGCAACTTGTCCAACAGTTCCGGCGACAACTCCTGGGCGGGCTGGAACTTATCCGAATCGAGATAGGCGTAGAGGCTGGCCAGCAACTGCCTGGCCGCGGGACGTTGATTCAATTTATCCGTCAGGTCCATGGAACAGAAAAGCAGCCTGCCCTTTCCGACGCGCGCCTCAAACAAAACCCCAAGCTTCTGGTTCCGCTGAAAGTTATCCATGATCTGGATGATCGGGCGAAAGCCGGCTGGCGTCTTGTCCAGCATCACGGAACTCGATTGGCTCAAGATATCCCACCATTGCCAGTTGCTATAGAACTCGGTGGGAAACTGCGACAAAGCGGGATGCGTTGGGTCGCAAAGTAATCCCATCGTGTTTGGTTTCCGAGCGGGAAACCAGACGGGGCTCCAGAACACGGGCCTTAGCGATCCGGGCAGGCTGTAGGCCAGGCATGTTGTCATCACAAACACCTTCTTCCCGTCAGCCAGCGCAGCCTTCGCGGTATCATTCCAGTCCTCGCAGGTTACCACATCGGCCGGCGCCGTTGGTTTCACATTCGCCGGATAAACCCATATCTCCCAGCTATTGACGAATTCCGCGCCCTCCAGAGCCACCGTCACAGTTAGTTTGCAAGGGGGAGAAGCGCCGGCGAGCGACGCCTTGAGTGGTCCGATCACCGTCGATTGGCCGGTCTTCAGTGTCAATGCGGGCCACTTCCCGCTCGCCACCTCGCGTCCCTTCTCGTCCTTGATGCTCCAGACCGGCTGCATATCGGGCAGGTTCGCCGCGCCATAATGCGCGACTTCGACGGTCGCTTTGAACGGTTCGTCAGCTGTATAGGTGCGTTTCGGCATCCGCAGCAGCGGTACCGTCGGCCCGCAGTATCGCCGAAATGCCTCGGGCGTGACGAATCCTTTGGAATCCCAGAACGCATCCAGCGGCCCGACCACCGCCGTGCCTTGACACGGATAATCGTGGAGGTCGAGCAAGGAAAACCCGCCCAAGCCCTGCGTGCGCAGCAGCATCTCGATCTGTTCCTTGTAAAGCAAAGTCGCCAGCTTGCCGCTGGCTTGCACATACCGCGGCGCAAGATCGAGCAGGTGCTTCTGCTTCATATCGTCGCGGATTAACTCAAAGTTCTTCAACGCCATCACGCCGGTCCATTTCTTGATCTCGTTGAAATCCGGGAAATACGTCCATTGGCCGATTTCGTGCCCGACGGATGGCCGCGTGTCCTTGGCGACGACATTGCGAAAGTCGCGCTCCATGTCCTGGCCCGCGGCGGCGCCAAGGTCGCCTCCCCGCTCGGTCCATTGGTGGTTTTGTGTGTTCCCGCCCGCCGACGCCGCGGCATAGAGGTGCCGCGGATCGCGCTCAATCAGCATCCCGATCCATCTGCTCAAAACCTCGTCCTTGCCGCCATACTCATTGCCGAGCGTCATCAGGCAGAAAGATGGATGGTTGCCATAAGTGTCGACGATCCGTTTGAGTTCGGCCTCGACGAATGCATCCCGTTTCGGATCGATGCCGGCACTGACGCTGGTCATCGGCCCTTCCACCTGGAACATGACGCCTTCAACGTCCGCCGCCGCGAACGCCGCCTCGGGAGGACACCACGAGTGAAAGCGGACAAAATTCAACCCGTAGGATTTCACGATCCGGAAGATTCGCCGCCACCACGCGACGTCCGTCGGCGGATAACCGGTAAGCGGAAACACCGAGCACTCGAGCGTCCCCCGCAGGAACACTGTCCGGCCGTTCATTGTAAACTGCGTGCCGCGTGCCACGAACTTGCGCATGCCGAAGCGGACTGTCCGTTCCTGCTCACCCAATCTGACTGTCAGCTCAGTCAGGTTTGGCGCGAATTCATCCCATAGTTTTGCGCCGCTCATGTCCGCGTCGATCTCGGCTTGCCCGCCGTCCGCGTCCCAGGTTGCCTCCACGCTTTTTGCGCCGACACTCAATTTGCCGCGCCCGGCGCTGCCGGTCGCATTCCCGATCTTCACGACCACCCGCGCCAGCATTTTGTCCACATCCGGATAGACCTGCACGTCGTCAATCCATACCGGCGGCGTGGCCGAAAGTTCGATGCGGCCGACAATGCCGTTCATGTTGCCCCAGGTCCCACCCAAGATTACCGACACAAATGGGCCGAGGTCGATTTTCACCGTGTTATCCACGAGGATCGTCAGCCGGTGTTTGCCCGGCGCAAGCCCTGTGCCGAAATCAAAAACGTGCGGCGCAATGAGGCTGTCCTGCGAGCCGATGCATTGGCCGTCGAGCCACACAGTCGTCACCCACCGGCAACGCTCCAAAAACAAAGTGACCCGTTCTCCCTTCCATTCATCGGGAATCTCGATATCCCGCTGATACCATGCCGGGCCGGCGTAATCGTGAAGCCGGTAGGGCCCCGCAAGCGTCGGCGGTTTTGTATTCTTCGGGCCCAGCCCGGCGTCGTCCATGGTTCCCGGGAGATGGATGCTGCCGGCCAGGTCCCGCTGGTATGCATCCGTGCCGGTTCCGCCGACTTCAAATCGCCAGTCGCCGGCGAGTGAAACGGACTGGGCTGAAGCCTTTGCCGGAGAGGCTGCTAAGCACAGGGTGGATAGGATGGCCGCAAGTATCCGTAGCCGGGATTTCTTATATAACTTCATGTGTACTTTCTTGGATTGGATCGTGTGCGGACTAGGACCGAAGCAGGTCCGCCGCCAGGGGATGATTGGGGTCGCGAGCGAGGACCCTGTTCAAAAGTTGTTTTGCGGCCGTTCTCTTGCCCAAGCCAAGTTGCGCCTGCGCCTCCAGAAAGAGCGCGGCCGTTTCCTGGCGGGCTTGGATATCGTCGTCGAATAACAGCATGGTCGACAGGGAGGTCGCGAAATAGTCAATCCTGGCAGGCGATTTCCGCAATTGCCGGGCGTAGGCCAGCAGGCCGCGCAGCAGCTCATGCGCCCCGGCCTTTTTGCCAAGCCGTTCGAGCGAGAGCGCCGAGTAGTAGGTCATCTCCGAGAATGCGCGCACGCTCATCTCCTGGAAATCCCCGCGGAACCTGGCTGCGATTGTCCAATGCCGTTTCGCCCCCGCCTTGTCGCCAAGCGCCGCGCAGGCTTCGCCGATCCAATAGTGAATGTTGCTATGGTTTGCCAGGAGGTGCTTGGCTTCTCCCAGGTTCTCGGGCGAAGAGAGCGCCGCTTCAAAATGCCCGCGCGCACTCATCGCGTCTCCGCGCGCCAGCGCCTCGCGGCCCAGGGCCAAATGGGTGCGGACATGCTGCGCCATCACCTGGCCTTCGCCGCCTTCCCAAGGCTGAAATTTACGCGCGGTGATGATTTGAAGCGCTTTGCCGGGCTGGCCGGTCTGATTGTAGAGCGCGCAAATCTCGATCGAGAGATCGTGTCGCTGGGAGACCATGTCAGGATGTTTTTCCAGTTCGGCCAGCCGTTTCGCCGGAGATTCGCCAATTCGCTTCCAGAGTTGGTCGCGCTCATAAACGAGCCTCGCGTCGGCCGGGTTGGCGCGAAGCGCGCGGTCATAAGCGGCGCGCGCCTTGCCCGGATTATTGGCGATGTTGAAGTAACCGAGACCTAGATTGCGCCAGACTACCGAGAATGCGGGGTCGAGCGTTGCGCTATGCTCCCAAAGCGCAATGGCCTCGGCATGCCGGCGGCGGTCGTAAAGGAGATTGCCGAGATAATAGGGCGCCTGAGCATCCCGCGGATTGGCCAGCATCGCCGCTTTGAGAATGGCGATCTCCTCCAGCCGTGCCGGGAAACAGTAGTCTGGGCGAGCTTTGGCGGCGGCCTTGTAACTGGCGAGCGCCTTCTTCCGGTCGCCAGTCTGTTCGTGGAGCCAGCCAAGATAATAAGCCACGAGCGGGGCCGTGCCCGACTCTGGCGCCGGCGTGGCTTCGCGCAGGAGGGAGATCGCTTCCGTGTAAAGTCCGGCGCGGGCAAAATCGAGCGCCAGGTCGAGCCGGGTCTGGGTATTGCATCGGATCTTCTCACCCGATAGATGGCGAGCCCACCAGTCCAGGGGATCCAGCGCGAGGGTGGCTCGCAATTGCGCCTCCGCCTCGGCGTCCCGATGGAGTCGGCTCAAGACAATTGCCCGCAGGTCGCGGGCTCGAAGGTTGTCGGTATTGAGCCGAAGCGAACGGTCCAGGTGATCCAATGCGGTGGTCCAGTCGCCTTTGCGGCAATCGAGTTCCGCGGTAGCGTGGTAGCCGGCGCTCTGCCACGCCTGGTTCCACACGGCCTTGTAAAAAGCGCCGTAAGCTTCCTGATCGCGCTCCAGATAACACAAGGTCAGGCCAAGGTTGTAATAGGGCTCGCCGTCATACGGGTTCGGGTTCCTGCGCGTAAGCCGTTCAATCGCGGCGCCGAAATGGCTCTCCGCTTCCGCAAACTCTCCCCGGCGCAGATGCCAAAGACCCATCGCGTTGTTGCAGCGCGCATCGCCCGGGTCGCGCCGCAATGCCTCCCGCCAGTAACTGGCGGGGTCGCGCGTGGCGTGGCGGTATTGCTCCAGGTGCAGGCCGGTGATGTAGAGTTCGTCCGTGCCGGATATCCGATCCGGCGCGGGTGGTTCGGTCGCCGGAGGGGGCACTTCCCCTTTTTTCAGCAGTTTCGGTTGATACGCGATAATCTCTGCTCCCTTTGCCGAGAGAACCGTCAGCCTTAGTTCGGTTTCCGCGATGCCCTTGGGCATTTTCACGGTTTCGACAAACGCCGCGCCAGGGGCGAGATCGCGCCGGAACTCGGCAAGCTTGTCTCCTTTCGCTTCGATCCGCACTGAAGCACGGTCAAATTTCGAGGAGACCGAAACTCCGATGCGAGCTTCCATTCCCTTGAGGGACAGGCTCACAGCTGCCTCGAGATTTGCGTAATGCGCCGGCCCGATCTTCTGGATCGGATACCAGAACTGGCTCCATGTTTTGGTTTCACCTGGCTGAAGGAACGAGAAGTCAGGCTGGTTGTCGGTGTAGGCGCCAGCCATTAATTCGATGTAAGGGCCGTCGGCATCCGTTAAGTTGCGGTCCCATGCGTAGCCAAACTCATGATTTCCCCACGTCCACTGTTTCTTCCCGGGAACGATGTGATGATTGGCGATATGAACCAATCCCGCCTGTTCCCTGTGGTCATATCCTCCGAAGAAATCCTCCTTGGTCCCCATGCCCATGTAACTCGTGGGCACGGGGATGTTGGCGTACCAGCTCAAATCGTTGGCTGCATACTTTCCGGGCGGCACAAATTGGGCCGGCACTTCGTCCTTCGGCACGCCTCGTTTCGCGCGGTCGCCATAGGCCACTCCGTAGTAATGGGCTTTGCACAGCGGAAACTCACTCATGGCCCGCTTCGCGTGATCGGCCACGTAGAAAATATCCGACGGGAAGAAGGACTGGTAAAGCTCATGCACCCGCGCCGACGCATTGGCCCACCAAAGGAACGACTGCGCAAACTGAGTACGGTTATAGGCCCGCACTTTGACTTCGATGAACGCTTTTCCCGGACGCAGGCAGACGCCGTGCATCCCCTTCATGCGGGCGATCGGATCGTGGTCGCTGCACCAAACCGTTTTGCTGCCGTCGGCATGTTCTTCGATCTCGACGTCCAGCGGCATGAACGTCGCCGGGCGATGGTGCTGCGGCCAGTTGAATTCCACGCCACCCGACGCCCATGGCCCCGCGAGCCCTGCCAGCGCCGGCTTGATCACGTTTTGCCGGTAGAAAAAGTCATAGCCGTTCGTCTTGTCCTGGCCGACGTGGATGCGCCCGCCGATCCCAGGCAGGATCATCAATTTGATGAACTCGTTCTCCAGATGGACCGCGTCCCAGACGCGCTCGGTTTTCGAGTCCGCGATCCGATCGTGAAAGGGAAGAGGATAAACGCGCCCGCTGCTGCCTTGGTACACCCGCTTCTCCAGAAACATCGGGTTTTTATCGGCCGGCGTCGGTTCATAAGTGGGAAATGCAACGGATTCACGCCGAACGGAAACGGGAGGGGGCATGGGCGCCAAATTAACGATCCGCCCTCCCGGCGTGAATGGACAATCGGTCGAAATAAATGGACAATCTTACGGCCCATTTCTAAATCGGTTTGTGCCTGATTCCACCCGCCGGCCCGAAGGTTTCTCCGGCCAGCATCTGGTCGTATTGCCTGAAAGTGTCGTTCTGCAAATGGAGCGCGACCCACTCCTGCGCGCCGGATTTCCCACGGCGGCCGGATACTTTCCGGAAGCTCCGGGACACTTCGTCGAGCGTCCGCGCGGCGTCGGGGAACTCATTGTGATTGTCTGCCTCTCGGGAAAAGGGTGGGTGCGACTCGGAAACCGCAAACCCGTTGCGGTCCTGGCCAACGAAGCGTTGTTCATCCCCCCTTGGACGCCCCACAGCTATGGCGCGGACGCCGCGCAACCATGGTCCATTATGTGGATTCAGTGCCGGGGGAACGACATACCGTTTTTTGTGGATCTCCTGGGTGTTACTTTGGCCACCCCATTGGTTTGCATGCCTGAGGGCGGGTTTGACCGCATCGGGTTTGCCGAGGTCTACCAGCTCCTCGAGCAGGGTTACACGGACACAAACCTCCTCTCCTGCGCCACCCACCTCCGCTTCATATTGGCGGAAATCAGCCGCTTGCACCTTCCGGAACACCCGGGGGCGCGTTCCACCGAAGAGGTGGTGGCAAGGACGATGAACTGGATGAGCCGGCATCTCGACCGCTGCGCAACCCTTGCCGGTTTGGCCAATATGGCGGGACTTTCCGTCTCACACTTCTGCGAGGTATTCCGCCGCAAGACCGGTTTTGCGCCAATCGACTATTTTCTTCGGGCAAAGATCCAGCGCGCCTGCCAACTGCTCGACACCACGGAGATGCGCATTGAGGAGGTGGCCGCCGCCATCGGTTGCGAGGACCAGTATTACTTCTCCCGCTTTTTCAAGAAGGTCATCGGGCTCTCGCCGCGCGCTTACCGTAAAATTCCGAAAGGTTGAATCCGAAGTCGAAGAGAATATCGCCGGACGCCTACGCTCTACGCAATTTTTCGGCGCTACTTTCGGGCGCTTTCGGGGTTTCGATCATCACCTGGAGGACCGGATTTGACGTTCCCCTTCAGCAAGTGAATCGTCGTCACCTCCTTTTCCCGTGCATTTAGCAGTTTTACCGCCAGAAACCAGAAGCCGCGCCCATTTGCGAATGGGCCGCGGGCGGACGGCGTGCCGTAGGTGATGAGAGGCTGTCTATGTTTTCTCTGGGCAGCACTGGCTGCCCTCTCGCTGTGCGCCGCGGATGCCCCCCCGGCGGGAAGGGTGATCACCCTGGACGAGGCTTATGACATCGCGCTGGGCACCGACCAGAGCATCCACATCGCTTATCTGGAAATCCGGAAGGCGAATCTGCTGCCCTGGAGCGCCCTTGCAACGAACCTGGGGCCGCAACTGTCGGGCGCGGGCGGGTATGATCGCAACCAGGTGCACGGGGGGGGATTGATCACCACGGTCGAGAGCAGCAACGTGGGCGTGACCTACACGCAGCCGTTCGTTAATTTTGAGGTCTTTCCCGCTTTCCGCTATGGGAAGCTGGCGGCAGTCGCCGCGAGGCTCCAGCATCAATACACCATCCGGCAGACGCTCTTCGGGGTGACAAGCGCCTATTACCAGGTGCTCAGCCAGCAGGGGGTCATCGCCGTGGACCAAAAGACGGTGGACCTGGCCGCCCAGCAACTTGACGTGGCCCAGAAGCGCCTGAACGTTGGCGAGGTGACGCCGACCGACGCGCTCAATGCCCGGGTCACGCTCGAGTCCGCCAAGGTGGCGTTGATCCAGGCGCAGAACACGCTTCTGATGAATCGCGATACGCTCGGGAACATCCTCAACCTGGGTGGAGACTCGGGGTTTCAGGTCGTCCAGCCGCCCGATTATCCGATGACGATCCCGCCCTTCGAGAAGCTTCTGGCGATTGGCTACCGCAACCGCGAGGACCTCGAGGTGGGCAACATCGCCATTGGAGAGGACGTGGCAAAGAAGGGCGAGGTGATCGCGGAATATGCGCCGCAGGTCGTGGGCGCGGTGAGCGATAACTACGCGAACGCGCGGGGATTTTGGGGACCGCAGAGGCAGGTATGGGACGCGAACGTCGCCGTGACAATGCCTTTTCTCACCGGAGGCCAGCGGGAGATCGACCTGGCAACGGCCGGCGAGCAGGTGGACGAGGACAAGCTGAACCGGGACAAGATCGCGAAGACCGTCGAAGGGGACGTACGGCAGGCGTGGCTGAACGCGCGTTCGCTCAAGGAGAGCCTCGAATCGCTGCGCGTGCAGGTGGACGCCGCGCGCGAGAGCTACCAGGATGAGGAGCACCAGTATCAGGCGGGGACGGCCGCGAGCGTGGACGTGCTGGTCGCGCTGACGGCCTTGAACACCTCCGAGAACGCTCTCGAGGTGCAGGTGTACGCGTTCCAGGTGGCCCTGCGAAATCTTGAACAGGCAGCGGGCGTCTTCCAGGAGGAGCGGGTGCTGCGAGAAAAAGTAAAATGAAGATATTCATCGTCATCGTCCTGATATTGGCCGCCGCCGGGGGCGGTTGGTGGTATTGGAATCAAAACCGCGTCGAGGAGGTGAAATACCAGACCGGCACCGTCACTCGCGGAGACGTCACCCAGGTGGTGACGGCGACCGGCCAGTTGAACCCGGTGCTGACCGTGACGGTCGGCAGCCAGATTTCCGGCAATATCCTGAAGCTTTACGCGGATTATAACTCCCAGGTGACGGCGAACGAGGTGGTGGCGGAGCTGGACCCGGCCCCCTATACGGCGGCATTGCACCAGGCCCAGGCCAATGTTGCCTATGCGCAGGCGGCCCTCGAGCTGGCGCAACTGACGTCAAACCGGAAGGTCGAGCTGGTGAAGGAGCACGCGGCGGCGCAGGCGGACCTCGATACGGCGGTGGCGAACCTGCATCAGGCGCAGGCGACCCTGCAAATCCAGCAGGCCAATCTCGAGATCGCCCAGGTGAACCTGGATCATTGCACGATCGCCTCGCCCATCAAGGGCATGGTCATCCTGCGCAGCGTCGACGTCGGGGAAACGGTCGCGGCGTCATTGAATGCGCCGGTGCTCTTCACTATTGCCAACGACCTCGCGAAGATGCAGATCGACGCGAGCGTAGCCGAGGCGGATGTGGGCCAGCTCCTCGAGGGCCAGGTCGTGAATTTCACCGTGGACGCCTACCCGTACCGGACATTTCACGGCACCGTGAAGCAGGTGCGCAACTCGCCCGTGACGGTGCAGAACGTGGTGACCTATGACACGGTCGTCTCCGTCAGCAACGAAGACCTGAAGCTGAGGCCCGGCATGACGGCGAACATCGGCATCGTGATCGCCCAGCGATTCAACGTCCTGAAAATCCCCAACGCCGCCCTGCGTTTCCGTCCGCCGGACAGTCCCAAGAAGCTGGTGCCGGTGGTGCCCGGGACTCCGCCACCTGGCTCGGCGGCATCCCGTATGCGGGTCAAGCGCGATGCAAGCCACACGATTTACGTGCTGCCGGACGGAGCGGCGAAGCCGGTTCCGGTCCCCGTCCACCTGGGCATCAACGATGGCATTTTCACCGAGGTGCTGGACGGATTGAAGGACGGGGACGTGGTGGTGGACAGCATCCTGGCGCCGAGTTCGTCGGCCGCGGGAAGCCCGCCCCCGAGGCGGCCATTCTAATCGCTCCAAGTACTATGATTCCGGTCATCGAGCTGAGGGGCATCGAGCGCACCTACTCTTCGGGCGAGGTCGAGGTGCGGGCTGTGCGTGGAGTGTCGCTGTCCATCGAGCCAGGTGAGTTCGTGGCGATCATGGGCGCGAGCGGCTCGGGAAAATCGACGATGATGAACACCCTTGGCTGTCTGGACAGGCCCACCGGCGGGACGTACCTGCTCGACGGCATCGACGTCTCAAAGCTGAACCGGGACGAGCTGGCGGACATTCGCAACCGGAAGATCGGATTCATCTTCCAGGGCTTCAATCTGCTCTCCCGTACCTCGGCCATTGAGAATGTCGAGCTGCCGATGCTCTACTCCCACAAGCGGCTGAGCGCGCGGCAATTGCGGGCAAAGGGGCTCGCGGCGCTGGGAATCGTGGGCCTCGCGGAGCGGGCCGGCCATCATCCAAACCAACTTTCCGGCGGGCAGCAGCAGCGCGTGGCAATCGCGCGCGCCCTGTGCAACGAGCCGTCGCTGCTGCTGGCCGACGAGCCGACGGGCAACCTCGATTCCCAGACTAGCATCGAGATCATGGGAGTCTTCCAGAAGCTGAACGAGCAGGGCATCACCATCGTCATGGTCACCCATGAGCTGGACATCGCCCGTTACACCAAGCGCAACATTATCATGCGCGACGGCGCGGTGGTGAGCGATGTGGCGGTGCGGGAGCGGCTGACAGCGACCGAAGAATTGCGGCGGCTCGAGGAGGCCCGCCACGCGGTGCATCTTACGACATGAAAATCCGCGCGACTTTCGTAATGGCGCTGCGCGCACTGCGGCGCAACAAGATGCGCACCGTGCTGACGATGCTGGGCATTATCATCGGCGTCGCAGCCGTCATCGCGATGGTCGCCATCGGCAACGGCGCGACCCGTCAAGTCGAGGACCAGATCGCAAGCCTGGGGCAGAACGTGGTTATGGTCTTTGCCGGCAGCGTGAACCAGGCGGGTGTCCGGGCGGGCTCGGGCAACGCCGGAACGCTGAGGATTGCCGATGCGGAGGCCATTGCACGGGAGATACCCGACGCGGTGGCGGTCAGTCCGGAGGTCCGCACCTCGGCCCAGATCGCCGCGGGCAACCAGAACTGGTTTACCGGCATCCAGGGGGAGTCGCCGGATTACTTCGCCATCCGGAACTGGCCGTTCGAGGAGGGCACGAGCTTCACCGACCAGGATGTGCGCAGTTCGAACAAGGTCGCGGTGATCGGCGCGACCATCGTGAGGCAACTCTTCGAGAACGAAGAGCCGCTGGGCAAGGTCATTCGCGTGAAGGGAGTGCCCTTCACCATCGTCGGCGTGTTGCACAGCAAGGGCTTCTCGATCATGGGGTCCGACCAGGATGACGTCGTCATCATGCCCTACACCAGTTGCATGAAGCGGCTCATGGGGGTGACAAACATCCGCACCATCAGCATCGAAGCGGCCAGCCCCGACAAGATTGACCTGGTGCAGGACATGGTCGGCGATCTGTTGCGCCAGAAGCACAAGATCACGGAGGATGGCGACGATGATTTCATGATCCACAATCAGGCTGAATTCACGGAAAAGGCGACGGCGGCCTCGCGCATTATGACGATCCTGGTCGTCTGCATCGCGAGCGTGTCGCTGGTGGTCGGTGGCATCGGCATCATGAACATCATGCTCGTGAGCGTGACCGAGCGGACGCGGGAGATCGGTATCCGCATGGCCGTGGGCGCGCACGGACGGGACATCCTGCTGCAATTCCTGATCGAGGCCGTCAGCCTTAGTTCCATGGGCGGGGTGATCGGGATCGTGCTGGGAATCGGCGCTTCAAAGCTGCTCACGATCTTCCCCCCCTATTGGCCGACCCTGGTCTCGCCGCTCTCGGTGGCGCTCTCCTTCATGTTCAGCGCCTGCGTGGGAATTTTCTTCGGCTTTTACCCTGCCAAGAAAGCCGCCGCGCTGGACCCGATCGAAGCGCTGAGGTACGAGTGAGCCGCCGGGACGTTCGCGATAGCCCCATGCGGCGAAAGTATTGTGCCTTCCAGCACTTATTCATCCTTCTGACCATATCCTGTTTTCCTTCAATCATGACCAACGCCGAACCGTCCGTTCATCTTACCTATCCTGATCTTGTCGAACGTCTCTTCAATCCGGAAATCGTGGCGCTGTTGCCGGCTCCCGGCGAACTCGGAGCCGAGTTCACGAGCTACGACCGCGCCAGCCGCTACGATGCGGCGACCGGCTATTACATCAATTGGGGCGCCAATGAAGACCAGGTTGGATGTCTTCGCATGGAAGGAGATAATGCCGTATTGGCCGAAATGACCGGGCCGGGCTGCATCTGGCGCATCTGGTCGGCTGCTCCCAAGGATGGGCATGTGCGGATTTACCTGGATGGCAATCCGAAACCGGCCGTCGACCTTCCCTTTATAGGTTATTTCGATGGCGAGAGCGCGCCATTCAATCATCCGGAACTCGTTTACATTGCCGCTCGCGGATATAATAACTACACACCGATCTCTTACCAAAAATCATGTAAGATCGTCGCATTGCCCGGCTGGGGAAGTTTCTACCATTTCAATTACACAACCTTTCCGCCCGGAACCGTCGTCCCCACTTTCAAGCGAGAGTTGGCGCCGTCCGACAAAGCGGCATTGGAAAAGGCCGGCGCCGCGCTCTCTCAAAGGGGCAAGCCTCCGGTTTCTTATGCGGGATTGCAAACGATCAGCAAGACCGTCTCCGCGCAGCCGGGGGAAACGAGTGAGGTTGCCGCGATCGATGGATCGCGCGCCATTGTTGGACTTCGCGTGAAGGTCAAGGGTCTGCCCGATTCTCCGGATGCTCGCGCCGTATTGCTGCGCGAGCTTTGCCTGCAAATTACCTGGGATGACGATGCGAAGCCTTCTGTTTGGGCGCCACTCGGCGATTTCTTTGGCGTGGCCCCCGGTTCGAATCATTTCCAGTCGCTGATGAGTGGGTTCGCTTCGGACGGCGAGTTATATTCCTACTGGTACATGCCCTTTGCGCGAAAGGCGCGGGTCGAATTAGTCAATCAATCCGGCGCCCCGTGGCAGGTTGAATTTGAAATCAGCCACGCCGCCTTGAGTCATCCCCTGGAGACCTATGGACGTTTTCACGCAAAGTGGCATCGCGACGCCTTTCTGAACGAAGACCTCTCGCGCACGATCGACTGGCCGTTGCTCAAAACCAAAGGGCGCGGACGCTATGTCGGCACGCAACTTCATATATGGAATCCCAGGCCCGGCTGGTGGGGTGAAGGCGACGAGAAGTTCTTTGTCGACGGCGAAAAATTTCCCTCCAGCTTCGGCACTGGCAGCGAGGATTATTTTGGTTATGCCTGGTGCGACTGGCACTTATTCGACCAGGCGCTCCACGGCCAGAGCGGTGCGGTCGAGGGCAACACGGGGAATACTGCCGATCATCGCTGGCAATTGGCGGATAACGTCCCCTTTCAGAAATCATTCGACGGCTCGATCGAGAAATACTTTTCCAATCGCCGGCCCACTTTGTATGCGGCGACTGCTTACTGGTACTTATCACCCGACGGCGTCGATTCTTACGAACCGGTGCCGGTGCGGGAACGTGACGCTTATTGGAAGGATAGCTCGACCGCTCTCGCCCCCGAAGGTTCCGGCGTCATCGACGCCGACTCGATGGAAGCCCGGCGCCATACCGGCGGACGCCTCGGTGTTCGTGTAACCGCCGAGTACGCCGCGAAATTGGGCCTCTCCGCCGATCGCCCCCTTTGCCTCTGGGTCGAAAACAAGCCCGGCGACACCCTCGAGTTGAAGGTCCATTCCATGTGGTACGTTCCCAAACCGGGCCGGTTCCGTCTCATGGCCCATTGCGTGAAGGCGCGCGGAATGGGTATTGTTCAAACTTATTGGAATGGGGAAAAGGTGGGGGGTCCGGTGGATTTCTATTCGGCGAAAGTCGAGGAAGCCGAGATTGATCTCGGCGTGCACGACCTCGTTCCGAAAAAAAAATAGATCAAAATTTAA
>Ga0302319_10010178_pt1 | contig 17987 bp, 15 predicted proteins | sample Bog_T0_2_FD_203319 | JGI IMG/M metagenome (GOLD analysis project Ga0302319, IMG submission 203319) | Peat permafrost microbial communities from Stordalen Mire near Abisko, Sweden - Bog_T0_2 | ecosystem: Environmental > Terrestrial > Soil > Wetlands > Peat | place: Sweden: Abisko, Stordalen Mire...
TCTCAGGCTTACCGTATTGAAGGGCATCATTAAGGCATTCAACGCAAAAATCCGCCGTCAATGTATTGCTCAATCGCCAAGCTAACACATATCGGCTGTGCCAGTCCACGATTGCCGTCAGGTATACAAAACCCTTACCCAGACGGATGTAAGTAATGTCCATGCTCCAAACTTGGTTTACTCTGGTTATCGGTATTCCTCGTAACAGGTAAGGGTAGACTTTGTGGTTAGGATTGGGTTTACTGGTATTCTTTGTCGGGAATACCGCCATAAGCCCCATAAGACGCATTAATCTCCGGACACGCTTACGACCAACTTTAAAGCCTCGGTCTTTTAGCTTCCAAGTCATTTGACGAACGCCCAAACATGGTCTTTTGGTAAATTCTTCGTCAAGGGCGTTCATTAGACGGAGGTCTTCTTCGTTTATCTCAACCCGTTTGTAATACAAACTTGAACGGTTAAGTTCTAGAAGCTCGCATTGTTGTCTGACACTAACAGCCACATTGTCTTCTTGTTCTATCATGGCTCGCTTCTCCTCAAGCGTCAGACATCCAACTTTTTTTTGAGACACTCATTCTCAACCTGCATTTTGCCGATGTTTTTATACAACTGGTCAATCAATTCCTTTTGTTCGCTTGTGGATTTGCCATCCGGATTGCCAAACACCTCGGCTGCGTGTTCTTTGAGCTGGCTTCGCCAGGTAGTAATTTGAGTGGGATGGACGCCATACTCGCTGGCCAATTCGCTCATGGTCTTTAAGCCTTTGATAGCTTCCATGGCTACTTTGGCTTTGAACTCATTGGAAAACTGTTTACGTATTCCCATGCTAGACCTCCTTGGTTATTAGGTTATAATACATCTAACTTAACCGTTTTTTTGGTCTAGTTTTATGGGAGCATTATACCACCGCATCAGGCGTAATAAACCTGCCTAACGTCGGATTATTATAACGGGCGATATATCACGATTTCCCGAATAAATATGGGTATTTTTTTGCTACTACGGCAAAGTTTTTGAAAATTTGCTGTAGTCAGGTTTTCTCTTTTTTAATTTTTCAAAGAACAATTCTTCTCTAAAATTTCGAATTATTTTGACCTGGCCCGTTCTCTCCAACTATAATGCTGTTCTCTATTAATTCATGTCTGGAATATGCCCATGTACTTTAAACCAAAATGCTATCATACCTCCTGCAATTACTATGGCCATTGCGAATTTCTGGGTAGATAATCTATAAAACCCATCATCATTAATTCTCTCTTTATTTATTATCCCATGCAAACCTGCAATAAAAAAAATCAAACTAAACACGCCTGTTAACATGTAATAATAAATATTTTTATTGATTAAACTTAACCATCCCCAATGAAACATATATAGTAAATGTAAGATTACTACTATACTCATGAGGCCCCCAAACATTAAATTATTGACTGACATGTAATATTTTGAACTGTTATTAATTTTGTCAAAGTCATAAATTCCTTTTAATCCAAAAATTAAAGGTACTAATGTTAGAACGACTAAGACAATCAATAAAAAATTGTTTCCAGATGACATATGTTCCCCTTATAAAGATGATACGTGACCAGTAGCACTCCCAACATATTCACTACCTATTGTTGTCCCAGAACCACCTAAACTTCCCGCAATACTACTCCATACTGTTCCGTAAACTTTTGTAACGGCTGATGCCGCGTTTCCTATACCCCACGAAGCAAAAGATGTTATTCCTCGAAACCAATCACCAGTTTGATAGGCTTGAGCAAGGCCTGATGCAGTGCCTAAGTTCCCTCCTATATCAAGAAGAATTGCACCCCCTTCAACTTCTCCAACTCCAGGGATAGCCAATCCTGCTAAACCAGCAACCTGCAACACTGTTGCCGCTTTATTAGCAGCGTTAAACGCTGTCTCGGCACCAGAAACAGCACCCCAGCTACCTGTTGCCCCTCCAAAAACACTTTTTGCTACTACCGACCCTGTACCATTTGCCAAAGCAATCTCCGCTTCTGCGGCTGCGGCCCTGTCTACAACAGTTATACCTGAACTTGAATTATTCATTATAGACATTAATTCATCAGAACTCATGTTTGTCATTGAAGGAGCCATTGCTGAATTCGACAATCCTATACTTTGATATGTTTGCGCCAATTGTGCAGCACTATAAGCTTGATATATTTCTTGGAATGCGGCAGCTGCCGCACACGCCATCGACGCATACCCCACCACCTGGTGGAATGTATCCCATCCCCCTCCCTGCCAACTACTTGTCCCTGCATTTAGCAGGTCTAAAGAAGAGCCCGCAATTATCCAACCTGCAACTGGTGCAAGAGCAGGGCAAACACATGCGGCTACAATTGCCACAACATCTATAACAACTCGGACTATGTTCTTTACAAGATTACTAAAGAATTTTCCAATATCTTTAAATAAATTCGAGAACCAACTATGTCCCGTCGGGTCAACCAGATTCACGGGATTATTATTACAATACGTATACCGATTGAGCGTCTGCGGATTACTCGGTGCCTGCACCACCGTATCAGGCGTAATGAATCTACCCAACGACGGATTATAGTATCGCGAACCTAAGAATACCAACCCCGTCTCATCATCTAAAGGCTTACCGGTAAAATAATACCAGATGGTGGCAAAATCATTGCCGTATTTTTCGTGGGTGATGACCTGGCCGAACGGGTCATATTCAATCAGCTCCCGCAAGACTCCTGTGTTATCCGTTAATACATTGGTGCCACCCAAATGGTCTGTATGATAATAAAATACGCTTCCATCACTACCCGCAGCTACCCGCGTGCTTCCTAAATAAATAAATTTAGTTTGACGCGTCCCTTCCGTCTCATACACATTGCCCACATAACGCGTGGTATCAACGGTTGGATTGCCCGCGGTCGCGGGTCTTGGCGTACCGTTAAGGTTTCCAAAGAGCAACGCGTTAACGTTATCATTGTAAAGTGCCAGATCACGACGGTAAACAATTTTCTTGATTCTTCCACCATCACCATCATAGACATAGGTTGCAATTGTCAACCCTCCAACAGACACACTTTGCAGACGATTCTGGCTGTCATAAACATATTTGGTTAAATTACCTCCTTTTTTCAAGCTGACCATATTACCATTAAGGTCATATTTAAAAACTGTTCCATCTGACAAGGAAGTTGCCGCATGCGGGCCGGCAGTACTGCCGTCAATGCGACTGCCCGCCTCACTATATTTATAAGTTAAACCATCCTTTAATGTGATGTTGCCTATAGAATCATAGGCATAGGTTTTGCTACCATAAGAACCCGATGCAGAAATTAATCTGTTTAACGCATCATAAACAAAGCTCTGTGTCATCGAATTTGCACCGGTATTGGCATTATCCGTGATCGTGAGCACCTGACCTATAGAATCATAGGTGTAATTCAAATCCTGAATAACTTGAGCTTGCGTATTAGACGTATATATCCTCATTAAACGAAAATTCAAAGAATTATACGTATACGCTGTCACCGTTCCATTGCCGTATTGAATTTGAGTTATCTGTCCGGTGGCGTTATAATTAATTGATTGAATGTATAGATTAGGTGTAGTTACATTGATACTGATCGCACTGGAAGTTGTTTCAATACCATTATTATCATAAGCTTCAGCTGTTAAACTATAGCTGCCTGCCGGTACATTATTCCAACTAAACGTATAAGGACTTGTATTAGATGAACCCAACAAGGTTGTGCCGTTGTAAAAATCCACCCTGCTAATTGTTCCACCTTTTTCAGAAACAGTAGCCGTAAGATTAACCGTAGCGGGAGCCGCATACCTACCATTATTAGCAACTGATAAAGTAACTTTCGGAGAAGTCAAAACAAATTTGGCTATCACCGTTTTAGAAGAAGCGCCCGTAGTAACTACACAGCTCCCTGTACCTGAACAACTACCTGACCAGCCTGCAAAAATATATCCCGACGCAGGTATTGCTGTTACTGTCTCCGTACCGGACATATATGACACGGCATACCCAGCGCAGGAACTATTGCATGAAAATGAAACAGCACCGCTTCCTGTTATTGTCCCCGCATTAGATGGTGATTTAGTAAGCGAAATCACTTCAACAGGATTAGAACCGGCATAGGCGTCCCCAATCCCCAAAACGTTTTTCTCAAACCAGGAAGAATTCTTTGCAAACTCAATGTTAGAAGTATTTTGTACCAATCCTCCGTTAACAACTGCCCCTGCATCAGCTACACCAGACACCTGTCCGGCCTGATTATAAACATAGGTCACCTGAGACCCATCCGGATACTGCAGTTGTTGTAATCGGTTTAGCGCATCATATTGACGGTTGAGATTATAGGTTGTCCCATCGATTGTCTTTTTAGAAGAAACTTCACGGCCTATTTGATCGTAAATAAATCCTGCTTTACCGGAATCATAATTAACAGATCCCAAACGCCCAATGCCAAAACTTTGAGTGGGGTCATCGAAATTGTAATTCACATTAAAGGTGGCTGGCTGCAACGGCAAATTAGGTAGGTTAACAATCGGCCCGGTGATGGCATCAGTTTTATTCTTCAGGCGGTTCAATGCATCATACGTAAAGCTGATCACCTGTTTTTTAGCATCTCCCTGCCAGATCAAATTGTTATTGCCATCATAGCCGTATTGCCAGTTGCCCATGTCAGGATCATTCATGGCTATTTTGCGGCCTAAATTGTCATAGGTAATGGTTGTCACATTATTTTTGTTATCTGTAACGCTGAGCAAATTACCCTTCGGATCATAGCTATAATTAGTGGTGGCATAAAGCGCATAGGGAGAAGCTGGATAATTAGGCGAACGGCCATCAGCTCCGGTGTATTCTTGTTTTTGAACCAAATGACCAAAGGCATCAACAATTGACTGCTGCATATGCCCGTTTTCATCGGTTGTTGTCGATGTCCATTGGTTATAAACAATGCTTGAATAGGTGCCGTCAGGGTTGGTTTTAGTGATAACCCTACCCATCGGATCATAAGTCTGTTGGGCAGAAGGCACTGTTGTATCAATAGAATCCAGAGTATTTAGATTATTAGTTGTGAAATGCGGCAAATACTTTGTTATAGGCAGGCCCCGACTATCAAAGACAGTCAGGTCAGAGGCAATGTACTGGCCTGCAGTCGGGCCTAAGGATTTTGTTTCGATCATTCGGCCAAGGCCATCGTAATAAGATACCGTGCTGATGGTGGCACTTGAGCCGTTGTTCACACGGGCACTATCTGTAACAGCGATATAATTAGATTGAATATTATAAGATTTCTGTTCCGTTGGAAGAGCAACCGTATCTAAAGGTGATATTGATGCAACTGGACGGCCTAAAGCATCATAGGTAGTATAAGCGGTTTGATTATTAGCATCTGTTTTACTTCTGTCTTGTCCCCAAAGACCCTGTAAACCCCCGGCATTCAATGACACACCATCTATACCATAATAAGTCATCGCAACGGTTTGTTTCAAAGCATTGGTCGTCTGCACAGGGAACATGTGCACGGTATTATCATAAGTTATAGTCGTAGAATTTTTGTTGGGATCAACGGTTGTCTGTAAATTGCCATAAGCATCATAGGTATAGGTGGTCTTTGGATCTGGCAATATTGTACTTCCCAACCAATTAACTTTTGATGTTAATCGTCCCATGCTTGGTGCGGCAGTCCCTTTTGTATCCCCATCATAATAAAATGATGTTTGACTAATTTTATTGCCGTTCGTATCTTGTGTTATGATTTGTGCCGGTAAACCAATGATCCAATTATTTGTGTTGTAAACATAGCTGACATTGGTAGTGGTTTTATTAGCATCAATACTGGTTCCAGCCGTAGGGTCAACCTGCCCATCATTGACCACTTGAGTGGGATCGCCGTATTGAGGATTTTCGCCGTAAGTAAATTCCTGTGCAGTGCGTTTAGGGGTTGCTGATGAATTACCATCATAAAGATAATTATCCGTGCGGGATAAATAAGGAAATTTGGATGTCTGAGGTGCGCCTCCAACCATGAAATTACTATTAGTAGCAATGGTCTGCGTAGCCCAAGTATTAACACTTTTGCTGTACAAATTCCCGTTTGAATCATAAGTATCCTGCTCGCTGGGATGGCCTTTAAGCCAATGGTCTTGCAGGTAGGTCGTAGTTACATAATTACCGTTAGGGTCTGTGGCTGTCATTGTGCCAAACCCGTCGAATTCTCTGTAGGTAGTGTCCCAATTGCCGTTGGCATAACTATAGGTCGTCGTATAACTTTGTGAACCAACTGTCGTAGTCGTTGACTTAACAACGGAAATAAAATACGGCATATAAGTATTGTTATAATGGAATCCAGAATCATATTGGATAGAAGTGGATGCTCCGATACCGTTGTTAACACCTGTCAATAAATCAGCAATTTGCCCTTGATTGGTATACATTTGAGGCGATTGTCCTGCTGTGGATATTAAATAACCTGGCATGCCATTAGCATTGGCATCCAAAAACTGGGTACTTAAATTTGTAAAATTTGCCCCTGATGGTGCCCAGCTGTCATCCTGCACCCAACCGTTTCCAGTATTAATTAAAACATGGTTAGATGATCCATTGGCAATAACGATATCTGGCAAACCATCACCATTAATGTCTATAAATTGCGTTGAACCATCAGTTAAATTACCTAATCCATTCGTATTAGCATATCCACTATTGCTTTGTAATTGCCAACCGTTTCCAGTGTTAAAATAAACAGAATTGGGAGACAAACAAATTATGTCGGAAAGTCCATCCCCTCTCAGGCTGACAAGAGAACATCCATTAGCAAAATCCACACCTGAAGGAGTAACCCATTGATTAGTAAGGGTCCAGCCTTTAGAATTAAAATTACTGTTGTTTAAATAAACATTATGGCTTTGTTGAAAGGAATTTCTTGCTGCGGCAACATCATTAAACCCTGCCCCGTTTATACTGCCAAACATTATTCCTCCATTACAAGAACCAAATTCACAACCCCAATAGTCAGTTAGAATATCTTGTGGCAATAACCAAGAGTTATCTGAATTAAACCCACTTGTTCCATTATTAATAAATGCTGATTGAAAATTATTATAACCATTTGGGGCAAAATTCTGAACAGAATCAACTAATCCATCACCATCTAAATCAATCATAATAGGACCGAAATAAGTAGAATATGACTGATTTGTCGTAACAAATCCTGGCGCAGAAAATTCAATGTTAAAACCGGAAATTGTATCGAGATTCATATTAAATTGCCAACTGCTGGTAGGTGTCCAATTTTTTTGTTTTGTATTTAAATATACCTGATTTATCGTTGAGTAAGTAAGAAATACTGCAATGGATACTTCTGAATAATATTGGATTATATCGGGATAGCCGTTACCCCTAAGACTTGCAATTCTAACTCCAAAATCTAACCAGGTATTAGAATTATAAACATTTGAATATTGACTAAACACTGGCACATTGCTCAAATTCCAGGAAGTATCTTGTTGAAACCCTTTGAGAGCTGTATCTGAATATGAAAATGTTACAGGGGGTAAAGTAGAAGAACCGTCTGCCCCTGTTTGCTGTACGGATTGTAATAAATCACGGTAAGAATAATTGCTGGTCTTATAAGCAAAGGTATACACGGACTGAACATTTGAACCAACGGACACGGTGATATGATCGATGCGCTGGGCCGTCTTGACTAAAAATTCAGAAATATATGATGTGCTTGGTGATGATGCCGCAACATAGCTGATATTCACCTGCGCATAAGTGCTTAATATAAGGGAAGACGTATCGTTGCCTGTATAGCTGATGATTTGTGGGTAGATCTGGCCATTATCATTAAGGTAGCTGATGGTCATATAATTGCCGTTTAAATCCTCTACCCTGTTAACCGCCCAGCGAAAAATATGAGTAGGATTAGCAGGGTCGCTTTGCTTGGAATCACTTGTGTTCCCATAATAATATTTGATCCACTTTTTATCCGTGATAACCCAATAAGTCGTAAAATATTGGATATTGGCAAAAGAGCCTTCTACTTCCATATGATATAGGCCCGGCGTGCTCGGATCTGCAACTAAATCCTGCGATCCGCCATTTTGCCCCATCGAAAAAATATCCTGGGAATCATTATATGTCGGAACACCCTTCTTTGTAGATCGCTGGATCGAGCCTAAATCTAAATTCCAACCATAACCTGCATTACCCAATTGCCTGTTGCTGGAATTATAAACTAACGATAAGTTCGGCTGTATGCCGGCGCGACCGGCTGGAACTGCAATAGGAACGCTTAAAGATGCTGAACCGCTGGAAGGCTGGACCTGCACAGAGGCTGATTGCACATTAGTGTTAACTCCGGCACTGCTTGCTCCTGATGATGTGGCATCCATCGGAGTTAGTGCGTTTGGTTTAGTTGTAGCAGTGGTAGATTTTGCAGTTATACTTTTCGCACTTGCAGTGGATGTATTACTAGTATCCGTTGTTGTAGAAGCAGTAGCAGTACTATTAGAAGAAGCTGTATTATTAGAGGAAGACGTACTTATGGCAGGTTTTGAACTTGCCGAGACAGCGCTTTGAAATGTAAAAGTAGGTATTGACTTCATTGGATCTGGCGCAGAGGGCTTGTCAGTAATATCACTTGGGGGAGAATCCGTACCTGTTAACTGAGACCCTGTGGAAGACGAAACCACAGGTGTATTACTTTGAGAAGGATCTGCGCTCGTTGGCTGTATAATCCCAATGGATGATGACCCTGCTGAGGAATTTGAATTTGCAGAAGCGGTGCTTTGAGAAGAAGTTGTACCCGATGATCCGATATACCCGGTTGACCCTGTATCTGCTTTGATTTCTGCGGACCCGAAAAGAACTAAAAAAGCACTGACTAATAAAAACTTCCTAAAACATCGAGTCATACGTGCCCCCCCCAAGTTTAAAATTCGAAACGTCTGAAAATGGCGGTTCTTATACTGTTTTTTAAAAGAATTGAACGCCAAAAAGAATTTAAGATACCGATTCTGGGGAATGCATTCATTATTTAGGAACACTACGAATATAGCACACCATTGACAAAAAGCAAGTTTTATTTTTGATGAATAGTCAAATTTAATCTTGATTTAATACCAGACGTCGGAAAGGTCAAAAATAGATACTATGCTGCTCTCGAGAGTATTGCGGCTTATAGGAAGGTTGTAAACTATTGATGTTTAGAGTGAAGTATTGAAATTTTTAAAAATTAAGTACGCCTTCCAAGAACCAAAAATAAAACATCCGTAAGATAAAAAGGACACAATTATTGCGATATTTCTAATGTTATTACCAAATTTGTCGCGCTTAGGGCAGGTTCTGTTTTATCTACATTTTGACTCTTTAATACACTGGATAAATCCCAAATACTTTTCAATACCCAAACTAACACAATACAATTTACAACAAAAATGGATGGGTTTAAAATGGACTTCCCTTTTTTAGTGGACAAGTTGCTTAGATTGTAAAAAGCGATTTATTGATCCCTGCGCGAATCATTCTTAAGGTCATTCAAAAAATTAGGATCAATCGCACCCCCTAATTGTTCCACTTTATGGACATCAGACCATGAATCATTATATTTTTTTAAAACAAAATAAATCCGTGAACGGTATTGATATGCCATTATATACTTTGGATCCAATCCAATAGCTTTATTTTCGTCGATTAAAGCTTGAGTAAGATTACCCTGTCTCAAATTCACATCACCTCTGTTGCAATAAGCCTCTTCATCATTCGGCTCTAGTTCAATAGCTTTGCTAAAATCAGAAACGGCTTTGATGAGATTCTTATCTTTAAAATAAATTGCTCCTCTATTATTATAAGCTTCTGCCATATTCGGGTTTAATTCAATAGTTTTGTTAAGATCCATTAACGCATATATAAAATTGCCCTGATCGAAGTACAGAGCACTTCGATTGTAATAAGCTTCTGCCATATTAGGGTTTAATTCTATTGCTTTGGCAAAATCAGATAATGCTTGATTAAAATTACCCTGATTATCGTATAGAACACCTCGATTGCAGTAGGGAAGCGCCCAATTGTGCTTCAAATCAACAATGCCGCCATTCTTGGGTTTGGATTCTTGTATTGAGACGCCATAAATGGCGTCTCTACGCACAGGTTCAATCATAATGATCCCATGCATATGATTGGGCATAAACACATATTCATCCATATGCGCATGTGAAAAATGTTTAGGTATCTGGTCCCAAAATTTCTTTGCCTCCTTGCCAAGCTCACTTAAGACCATCTGCCCATTTTCGATATTCCCAAACATACACGTATACTCCTTTACGCATATCGTGACAAAATATCCGCCACAAGAATTATAATCCCAGTACTTTAATCGCGTAGATTTAACACGAAACCGATCTTGAAATTTGGTAGAGACGCCATTCATGGCGTCTTTTTTATTATACATGCCTACATTTTATACCCGAGGCACCCATTTTTTTAAATTTTGTGTGTAAAATCCTCACTTTTTAACCAATTGCGGAAGTCAGGAAATATATCCATATTGCTCAAGAGAAACATATAACGCCTGAGACTGTCCTCTTCTATTTAAAAAAATTAAAGGTTACAGGAACGCCGAGGGTTTTAAGGTAGTCTTTCAGGTTTTGCTCCAAATCTGTACCGGATATGACCCAGGTTAGCCAAGTGCCATTTTTTAGGAAAAACCTGAACTCCTCTTCTGAAGGGTGTATCCATACTTCCTTAATATCATTGGCACTAAATTTGATCTCTTTTTGGTGGTTAGCAATATGCGCACTGAATTCTTTTTTTTCTTTATCCACGACCAATTCAAACGCTACCTTGTTATACCAATGCCTGTACACCATGATGAGACCTACAATATATAGAATTCCGCAAAAAACTGACGGAAATTGAATGGTATCGATCATTCTGATCTTGGTTATATAACCCAACGTTAGTAAAATAGTAAACAAGACACCTACGCCCACCAGCAATCCTAAATGAATATTAATGTATTTTAAACTGAATAGATCATTCGTTTTTGACCGTAAAACATTCCCGCCCGTTTCCTTCATTGCTTTTTTATATTGAACGTGCTTTTTACTTAATATCCACGCAAACAACCATCCAATGATGAGGCCACCGATCCCTCCAAGGGCCACACTATATAATGTCTCTTTCTGCTCCTTCTTGGCCCCATTTTTAACTTCATCTAGAAGTTTACGATCTATGGTTGCGCCTAAGATCTGGGCTTTATGCAGATCGTCCAAAGCATTTTTGTATTGCTCCTTATTCGCATAAGCACCGGCCCGGGCGAGATAAACATCCGCACGATTAGGATCTATCCGAATAGCCTTGCTATAGTCATTGATCGCTTTAGACATATTGCCCTGCTCAATATACAGTGCGCCACGAGCAACATAGACATCGGCCCGATGAGGGTCGAGGTTAATAGACTTGCCGTAGTCAGCGATCGCGCTAGATAAATTACCCTGCTTGGCATTGACTGCAGCAAGCATGCTGTAAGTATTGGCATCGTTGGGATTAGTCTGCAGGTATTTGCTATAATACTGAATCGCTTGATCTAAATTACCCAGCTTGACATAGAGAGGCGCACAAAGGCCATAGGCGGCTGCATTTTGAGGATCAATATCAATGGCCTTGTTATAATCATTGATGGCTTTTAACCATTTTCTTTTCTTAGCATAGACAGCTGCGCGGGCAGTATAGGCATCCGCATGATGAGGGTCGAGTTCAATAGACTTTGTTAATTCAGCGAGGGATCGATCAAGATGCCCCTGCTTAAAATTGGCAGTTCCCAGAAGAAAATAAACATTGGCATCATGAGGATCGATCTCTAGAGCTTTAGTATAATCTTTGATCGCCTTAGACAAATGATTTTGCTTGGCATAGACATTGGCGCGGGCAATATAGACATCTGCATGATGGGAATTAATTTTAATGGATTTGGTTAATTCAGAAACAGCATCAACAAGATCTCCCTGCTTAAAATAGGCCGAACCCATAAGGAAATAGGCATTTGCATTATGAGGATTGATCTCAACTGACTTATTCAAATTCAAGATGGCTTGGTCAAAACGGTTTTGATTAAAATAGGCAACGCCAAGATGGTAATAGGCCTCAGCATTATGAGGATTGATCGAAACAGACTTGGTTAAATCACTGATGGCTTGGGTCAACTGGCCTTGCTTCGCATAGATGGCACCGCGAGTGGCAAAGACAATTGCTTTATTACTATTAAGCTCAATAGACTTTGTTAGATCAGAAATAGCTTGGGTTAAACTCCCCTGCTTGGCATAGATAATACCGCGATATCCGTAGGCCTCGACATTATTCGGATCAATTTCTATAGATTTGTTAAAACAAGCTATGGCTTGATCAAAATGGTTTTGCTTATAATAGGCACTTCCAAGAAGAAAATTGACATTTTCATTATTGGGATCAATTTCAAGTGCTTCATTATAGTTAATGATAGCATCAGTTAAATTGCCTAACTTAGCATAAGCCGCACCGCGATCAGCGTATGCATCAGCATTACTAGGACTTATATCAATGGATTTGGTTAAATAATAGATGGCTTTGTGAAAATTACCTTGTTTAAATTCTGACTTACCTGCGGAGTAAAAGTCTTGAGCTGATTGTGTATAGCCATTGGAGACAAGTGCAAACAACATTATTGAGACCAATATTGCTATTTTCATAAATATAGATCTTGCCAATTAATAAAGAATGGTTTAGTAAGAAATTATTATCAGATTATTTTAACTGCTTTTGCCTATTAAGTGGTGAAAAACTTGTGAGAATTAAACGGTGGGTTTATTGAGCGATAAAATGATCTTTTCAAGACGTATGCTTAAAGCACCGACTATTATACCTAACATAAATCCTGCCAGAACATCGCTTAGATAGTGAACACCAAAGTATATCCTTGATATCCCTACTAAAAGAGCTACACCAATTACCAGATATCGTGCTTTGGGAAAATGATAAGCTAAAACAACGGCCATGGCCGCAGCCAAGGTGGCATGGCCTGATGGGAAAGAAAAACCATGAGGCGTCAATACCGGGACAAGGCCTTTGACCGTCAAAAATGGCCTGGGACGATGGAAAAGATCTTTAAAGTATGAATAGGCGACAATGGCCCCATTCCATCCTAAAAAATAAGATATAACAGGTATGCGCAATGTTTTAGTCCGCAAAAAGAAATAAAGCACAACAAAGGCCAAAACCACATGCCAGCATTCAAGCTTGATGAACAAACTAAAAAAGGCAGTCAATGCCTCAAGGCGAATGCTTTGAAAGAAAAGAACTACTTTGTCATCAATAGGTTGTATGATCGATGCGGACATTAGGCAATTTTACGTTAAACTGCAGGTTTGGACAAGGTCAAACATTTTTCTTATAGATAACAACTTGTGGTTGTTGCGGCCTGTAGGCTTTCTGTACCTCTATTTGACTGCGCAAGACTGTAAGCTTCACAGATGCCCTTTGATCACCTTTTTCTAAATCAAAAAGCAGGATACGATCTTCTGTTCGTACGCCAATCACTGTATATTGTTGGCCATCATCCTTAAGCGTAACCTTGTCTCCGAGATTGTATTCGGCCATATTGTTACCATCCTAATAGCTTCCATCCCCATTGCCCCTTGTTAATTTATCCAGGCTCTTTTTAATGAGAAAATTTTGGATCAAGGCTTCATTAGACTGGTGTAATCGCCTGGCCGTCTCACGGGCGATATTAAGGATCAGCAAGCCAAATAAATCTTTATCTGTTTCATAAATATTCAGCAATTGTTTAGGCTCTATGACAATTAATTCGGTTGGCTTTACAACAAGGGCGTTTGTTGAATGGGATTGGATCCCGATAACCGAGGTTTCCCCAAAACAATCCCCATCTTTAAAAGAGATCAATTCTAAAATTGAATCATCATTTTCAATCACCATCTTCACTTCGCCTTGCCTGATGATATAAATATAGCTAAGAACATCCCCCCTTTTAAATATGTATTCGCCTGTATCATACTTAACGGTCTTTGATAATTCTAATATCTCATTAAGTTGCGTGACATTTAAGCCGCCTAAAATTGACATTTTGCTTAAAAGCGGCCTGACTTCTTCAATATTTGATATCGGGTAATATATTTTATTCATAAGAATAAAGTAATTCTACTATTAACGAATGCTTTGGACAAGATCAAAATGCCCCAGGTTTTTTGTGTTTTCCCATCCATGCCAGATAATCAAGCACGTCATCTATGTCATGAGGCGCTAATGTGTTATTAAAGCTTGGCATCTTGCTTCTGGCCCTAAACGAGTTTGGGCTTCCTATGAAATCTTTTAAAAATTTACGCTCTTCATACTCCAATATATTCTTGGGTACATTCAATTCAGGGCCAACCGTCCCTCCTTCAAGATTTATCGAATGGCAGGCCACGCAGTTTTGATGGAATATCTTATCTCCGTGTATGATGGACTCAGTCGGAAGACTTTGCTTAGCTTCATAGATCTTATCGATCGAGATCTCTATCATTTGATACGGCCATGGTAATTTTACGCTATCAGGCGGCACATCTTCCAGAGCAAATTGCCAAACCAGATAATACGGCCCCGGAGAGATCCATTGCGGCCCATGCTGAAACTTCTGCCAACCATCTACACTGTCCAGATCTTCGATGGCTACAAAGCCTTTTGCGCCAGAGTTCATGACATCACCCACATCTACACTGGCCTTATATCCATCTATGGCCCTGAAGGTCCAAACTGTATTCGGATTAGAATGTATATTTTCTAAAGCCAATATGTCTGAAAGCCAATAACCCGCATACCTCTTATGTTTGTTATAAACAGGATCCTGCACAACGATAGAATCCAGGTGAAGCTGGCGAAAATCATTTTCTGTAAGGACATATTTGGTTTGGCCAACGACAATGGTTAGATCAGGCCTGGATTCTTTAGCATGGGCATGCTGAGAAATTAAGGATAGGGCAATAAGGAGTAATGGAAATATTTTTTTAAGTTTTAGGAAAGCCATGATTATGCTGCCAGATCTTTTTTCTTTTGGGCGAATTCTTCGGCGTTAATCTCTCCGGTGGCATATCTTTTCCTCAAGATGTCCATCGCTTCATCTTGCTTTTTGGGTTGTTCCGGCTGGCTTTTGGAACAGCTTTTGGATAAATATACAATGACACATATAACTAAGGCTAAAATTAACATATTAAAAAATGACCCAAAAGGCCAAATACTTGAATTATCCAAATAATCGTATCTCCACATAGACCTTCCTTATTTAAGGTTCTAAAAGAATTTTATCACAATAAAAATCAGGAGACATTAAATTTTTTTAAACGCAGGGTGTTTGTCGATTTGTTTTAACGCTTGCTTGATCAGGGTTTTTCCGGGCTCCATCCTGTGCCAGGGGCTGGCGCCGGAAGGATGCGGCAAGGGAATAAGATCAAAATGATGACCTTCGTAGCTCACTTTGTATATCTTGCCGATAACATCTACCAGCTTTTCAAATTGAAGAAATTGCTGGATCGCTAATTTACCCACAGGGATGACTAAAGCGGGATTTAAAATATCAAGCTCGGCTTTTAACCAGCGGGAACAGTTTTTGACTTCTTGAGGGTCCGGCGCGCGATCGCCGCCTTTGGGCTCCTTGCCCGGGAAACAACGGCACACGGCTGCCATATAAATGGTTGATCGGAAATTCTCTTCATCAAGGCCCGTCCCTTCTTTGAACCACTGAAAAAGAGTTTTTCCTGCTGTCCACGCAAATGGACGACCAAGTTTGGGCTCTTTATCTCCGGGGGCTTGACCAACAAGGATGACGCGGCTGACAACAGGCCCTCCGCTGACTACCGGCGGATTCATTTTAGGACAGCTGCGGCAGGCCCGTAATTGCTTGATATGCTTTATAAGTTTTTGCTTGGTATCCATAAAAACATTGGTTTTTAATCCAGCTTCATGTCTTTGATAAGCATGTATTGAACCAGGGTTTCGTTGGATTGGTGTAATCTTCGGGCGGTCTCTCTGGCAATGTTAAGGACTAGCATGCCAAAGGTTTCTTTGTTTGATTCATAAATGCTGAGCAATTTGGCAGGCTCAAGGACAATTAATTCGGTGGGTTTAACGGCCAGGGCATTTGAAAAATGGGATTGGATCCCTATCACTGAAGTCTCTCCAAAACACTCCCCTTTTTTAAAATTAATAAGATCTAAAAATACGCCTTTTTCTTCGATCTTTAACTTCACTTCACCTTGCTTGATGATATAAATGAAGCTTAGCGCTTCTCCTCTTTTATAAATGTACTCGCCTTTATCATATTTAACTGTCTTTAATAATTTCAATATCTCCTCAAGCTGCTTGTCATTTAAGCCGCCAAAAAGAGATATCTTGTTTAAAAACGGCCTGATCTCTTCTACGTCTAATACGGGATTATATATTTTATCCATAGGTGCTTTCGTTTGAATTAATTTTACGTCACTTTGAGGGGAACCGGTAGTTATATTTGCAGATATTACTTATACGTGCATGCGATTGATGAGATTGGTATTTTCTGCGGTGTCCCACATTGTCCAATACAGATACTCGCCTATATCAAGACAAACGTATGACTTTCCCTGAATGGTGACAACATAACCATGCTTTCTAATATGGCTCACTAATTCTTTAAATTCAATTTCACTATGCGGCTCACAAAGATAGCTTTGATGACTATTGTCTTGACTCGCTTTCCAGTGTAGTTTCTCAAGAATGTGTTCGGTTTCTATCATAAAGATCAGCGTGTCCCGTGTTTTTCAAGTTCTTGTTGAGTTAAATCATTTAATTTCTTGGCCTGGCTTTGATCAAGATACTGATCTATCTCTTGGGTTTCAGCCCATACCGATTGGGATATTTTGGCCTTCATTATATTTTTGTCTGTGACGCCGTTGAGCAACACTTGACGTTTTGCGATGTTATCTACAATTATTGGCCTTATCACACTGACTTGCTTAGGGCTAAGAGCCAACTGCATGGTCAGCCTTTGGATAACTTCATCTGCGATCTGCTTTTGTTGGGCGCAAGCCGACACTACCAAGAAGATTGAAATAATAAAAAAGGGCAATAAGATCAACTTATTACCCTTATAAAAATCCTTATGCAGATCAACGTTCCACATAAAAAAATACCCTCCCAACCGGTTATGGCTGAAAAGGCAGCGGCTTTTCATTTGTATTATAAATCTATATTTTTCATTTTGGACTAATTTTTTAAATTATTTAATTGTCCTTTAAAACTCTTCGCTATGCTCAAATTGACGATAATGTTAGGATGTTCATGTAACCGATGAGCTTAATATGTTAAATAAATTCAAAAAGATCATCCTGTTTTCAGTTTTTTTAGGGCTCATCATAGGCCCTGCCACTTCCTTTGCCTGGCATGATTATAACGACGGTTGGGATTATCATGGCAGTGGACGGGATTATCCTTATTCTTACGTTGTTGATAATTATTATAGGCCTAGATATGTTTATTATTTCAAACCCGGAGCTGATTTTGTTGATGAGCCGATACAGCAAAAAATAAAAATAACTGCGATGCCTCCTGTCCCATCAAATGATCTTATCGTTAATATTCCTAATAGATATGGAGGCTTTACAGCTGTTGTTATCAAAAGATCGGGATATGGATTTGTCGGCCCTCAAGGAGAATATTACCCTGAATTTCCCAAGATATTTCAGCTGGAAATCAAATACGGGAAGTAAGTTTTAGGGCTTGGGCAATGTTCATGAGAGCCATCATAATGGCTGATAAACCACTTGAAACCGCAAGCGCCCCGACTCCCCCGTCTCCTGACTTCCGCAATTGGTTAAAAAGTGAGGATTTTACACACAAAATTTAAAAAAATGGGTGCCTCGGGTATAAAATGTAGGCATGTATAATAAAAAAGACGCCATGAATGGCGTCTCTACTACCA
>Ga0302319_10010179_pt1 | contig 17984 bp, 16 predicted proteins | sample Bog_T0_2_FD_203319 | JGI IMG/M metagenome (GOLD analysis project Ga0302319, IMG submission 203319) | Peat permafrost microbial communities from Stordalen Mire near Abisko, Sweden - Bog_T0_2 | ecosystem: Environmental > Terrestrial > Soil > Wetlands > Peat | place: Sweden: Abisko, Stordalen Mire...
CAAGCGTCTACGGCTGTGCGTGGAGCATTGGGCGGCCTCCGCGGGCCGAGCCGAACGCTGTCCGCTTTCCGTTCAACAACTGGCGGAGTTCCACCGAATGCAGACGCGGGTGGTTTTTCCACTAACCGCTGACACGATTCCCTCTTTTCGAGTGATGGACGACTCGGGAGAGGGCTGACGTTTGATTTACAGTGGTTCTCGTGAATTAGAATCTCATTGACGGAACCGGGGCATGCGTCTTTGGCCGTTTTCGGCCAGCGCTCCTCCGCCGCGTCACGGCAGTTCGCTGGTGACGCTAGCCTCAATACTGTTCACTTAATAACATTTCTATTCTGTTTGGGGGCGAGAGGCCCCTGGAATGGCTCGTGCCGTTGCATCCCTACCTGCTGGCAGCCGGATCACCGACTACATCAGCCTTGGTGTCATTGCCAAGTACTTCCCCGTCGAGAAAGTGCGCGAAGCTCTAGCGCAGACTAAACGCACCAGCGTGCGCGAGCGTGATTTGCCGGCGCACGTCGTGGTTTACTATGTCATCGCGTTGGCGCTTTACGTGCGATCGTCCAATCGCGAAGTGCTGCGCTGCTTGCTGGAGGGAGTGCAATGGTTGCTCGATCCGAAGGCGGTCTTGAAGGTGGCTGGCAAGTCGGGGATTTCACAAGCCCGCAGCCGTTTGGGCGCAGAACCATTGAAGAGCCTCTATGCAACCATCGTGGCTCCGATCGCGGAGCGGCGGACCAAAGGCGCCTGGTATCGTGAGTGGCGCTTGATCAGCCTGGATGGCAGCACGCTCGATGCCGCCGACACCGTCGAAAACGAAAAGGCCTTTGGGCGACCCGGCGCCAGTCGCGGTTCCAGCGCCTTTCCCAAGCTTCGCTTCGTGGCGCTGTTGGAGCACGGAACCCACGTATTGTGGGCGGCGCAGATGAGCAAATATGCCACCGACGAGATCACGCTGGCTCAGGACGTCGTGCCAGCGCTGCACAAAGGGATGTTGTGCCTGGCGGACCGATTCTTCCCCGGCTACAAGCTGTGGCAAACCGCGGCCCGTACGGGAGCGGATCTATTGTGGCGCACCCGCCGGAACGCACACCTGGATGTTGATCAGCGCCTGGCGGACGGCTCTTACCTCAGCCGCATTTATGCCTCGACTTCGGATCGCCGGAATCAGCTCAATGGGATCGTGGTCCGCGTGATCGACTATCGGCTGAAGGGCGTAAAAGGGGCAGAGTCGATCTACCGCTTGATCACCACCATCCTCGATCCCAAGCTGGCTCCGGCCAAAGAATTGGCCGCGCTCTACCATGAGCGCTGGGAGATAGAAACCGCCCTGGACGAGCTCAAGACACATCTGCGCGGAGCCCAGATCGTGCTGCGCAGCAAGACGCCAGAGCTCGTCGAGCAGGAGTTCTGGGGCCTACTCATGGCCCACTTTGCCATCCGCGGCTTGATGCACGAGGCCGCGCTCAAAGCTGATCAAGATCCTGATCGACGCTCATTCCTGCACTCCGTACGCGTGGTCCAACGGCGCATGGCTCGCTCCTTTGCTATTCCCCCCCTCGCATAAGGGAGCCCTGCATGATGCGATCCTCGACGAGATCCTGCAGGAGCGCGTCGTCTCCAGCAGAAACCGCGTCAACTTCCGCGGAGTGAAGCGAAAGATGAGCAACTACAATCTGCGGCCGCGCAAGCGGCAACGCACGCGCCGCATCGAGGTTTCCAAACACATCAGGATTGTTAAGTGAACAGTATTGAGGCTAGCACCTGGCTGCACGCACTGCCGGCTGTGCACATTGGTGAGGCAAGACGTAATGCCGTGCGACTGCTCGCGTTACCACTCGGGCGTTTTGGCTGAGACGTTCTAAGGGCAGCGACGCTCCGTGATGGGCGTCGCGAACAATGCTAGGATTGAGGTGGTTAACCTTGACTCGTAGGCATATGCGCCTTTTCAGTCCCCCTGAATCGCTCTGAAGCCTATGTGATTGAGGAGAAAGCCACTTAGAGTCGGGGCGTAGCGCAGCCTGGTAGCGCACCTGCCTTGGGCGCAGGGGGTCGGGCGTTCAAATCGCCCCGCCCCGACCAATAGAATCAATAAGATACAGCCGTTTTCTCCGGAGTGAGAAAGCGGCTGTAGTCATTTTTGTAGCTGTGATTTGCCTCACGGTTCAACAGAGCGATGGTGATGGATCGATTCCGCCACCTTTTACCACGCAAAGGACAGCAGGCCTGGCCATACAGAAGGCGCCCTGGTTTCCTCGAATTTGGCAGCGAGATTCAGTTGCCGGAGCCGACTTAATGAGCAAGACCATGCTACTGTGATCGAATGAACATATATGGATTACCGGCCACGTCGCCGGCTACAGACAGGCCGTTAACGCATTGAGAGTTATTGCATTGAATCAAGCCGACGAAGTGATTAGGCGCGGAGAAGTCCGTCCGACAGTCAGCAAAGGTAAACTCGACGTCTTTCCATGTGCCCGGTGTTGGCAAGTCTGACGGTTGCAAAGATCTGGAGCCACACGGGTTAGAATTGTGCTCATCGGTGACCCATAAGAAGAAGTTAAAACCGTTTGGATGCCCGGCTTCTCGGGCCAGCTTTAACGTAATACTGTACAATTGACCAGCGAAGCTAATAGAACTAGTCGGGTACCAAACGAAGGCACAGACTGGATTCGGCGGGTCACAATAGTTGATAGTTGGATCAAATGATGTTTGGGAATAGACGATCTCCCTCACATGGACCTGTTGAAAAACAGAAACGTAGTTCTGGGCAGAAACGCTTATTGTTGCTGTTCCAAAACCGATGCCAGCAACTTGAGGCAACGCGCTTGGCGTCGTCGATCCACCGAGGATTGTGATGCTTGATGGCGTCACCGTCACTTTTGAGGTATCGTCACTGGCCAGTGTCAGAGTAACGCCACCGGCTGGCGCGGGGGCCGATAAGCTGATAGGAAAAGGAACGGACTGGCCCAAGTCCACTGTTCCGGTCGATGAAAGGACGATTGTCCCAGGCAACTGCGGCGGGACCGTAAGGAGATAGGCGCGACCGTTGTTTCCATTGGCCACGGCCTGCCCATAGTCGTTAATCCCTGTAGCTTCCACTAACGCGGCCGCCGGGCCAAGAGAAGCAATGGCGTTGAGATCAACCATTTGGCCGCCGCTCCACACAAAGGCGTGCTGGTCGCCACTAGCAGTATTTGCCCATCCGACGATTTGTCCAATGTTGTTGATCGCATCTGCCTGACTATTGGTGCCGCCGAGCGCGCCCAAGTCTTGCATCGGGGAGTAGCTGAAGGAGAAGGCGTGGCTAGCTCCGTCGGAAACGGTGGACGCTGCGCCCACTATCACGCCGGAGTTGTTGATGCCGAACGCTCGGCTATAGGTACCGCCCAAAGTGCCGAGGTCCGTGTGGACCCCGCTGGCCCATCGGACCGCGTGGTAGGTCGCATTGTCGCTCAAGAATGAATACCCGGCCACTTGACCGCCCTCATTGATGCCGGCGGCCGAACTGTTGGATCCTCCGATGGTACCGAGGTCAGTCGAGTTGCCCCCTGAGTAAAGAAATGCGTGCTCGGGATCGAAAGCCCCACCGGTTGACGACGCTCCGACCACCAGACCCGCGCTGTTGATTCCGTATGCGGCGCCGAATGACACGCCATTCATCGTACCGTTCACTCCGTTTGAATACAGGAAGCTGGCGGAGTAGTAGCCTGGGTACGAGTACGCGCCCACCACCTCACCAAGATTGTTTACTCCATATCCGACGCTACTCACGGCGTTGGCGCCAGCGGGGAGGCCGAGGTTGGTCATTGCCCCATTGCTCCAGAGAAACGCATACCAAATCGGGCATTGGCCGGTATTGCATACTGCTCCGCCACCCCCATACTGACCCGTCCATGAAGTTCCGACGACCTGTCCGTTGTTGTTGATGCCATAGGCGACGGTGCCCGACGCGCCGCCGAGTGTCCCGAGGTCCGTGAGGCTTCCCAGTTCAGTCACTTTCACGGTCCCGGTAGCGGCTGTCGAGTTGTGCCCCAGGCTGTCTGTAACGACAAGAGATATGTTATACGTGCCGCTAGGAAAAGCGGCAGAGAAGGTCCTGGTCGTTCCAATCACCGAACCGTTGGAAGTCCAACTCCAGTTCTTGATCGTATTGCCGTTGACCGCTGTACTGGAAGATCCGTCGAAACTGACACTGGCAGTTCCGCCCTGTGGCGCCACGACGTTCAGTGGGATGGCCCCATTGGGTACGGTTAAACCGCCTGCGGACATCGTAAAACCCGCCGTGGGCGGGTTAGTTGTGAACTGCATCGTGAAAGGAAGAGTTTGGCCGGCGCCAAGCGTGGCGGTACACGTGGGGCCGCGAGTCAGCGCGCCGCATGGGAGGATAGCGGTTAAGGTTGTGTTGACCGGAGCGCTGCCTGTGAATGTTAGCGTGTAGGGGCCAGGGGCGAGGTTCGGAATTGGAACTCCCAATGCCGGACCGCTCACTGGTTGCTTGTTGGGGCCAGTGAGTGTAAAGGCGGCAGAAGCGACGGGGTTGACGATATCGAGAGTGGCGTTGACTATTACGGTGCCTGTTGGTGAAGCCGGGGACTGCAGGCGGAGCCAGCCTTTAACAAAATAGTGTGCAGCATGTGGCCTTGGGCCGACCTGGTATCCCGCGTTCACAAACTGAATTGGAAGTGTGGCCGTTCCAGTCGGACTCCAATTCTGCTCAATGATGGTCACCTGCGTTTCCGTCACATTTGTGATTATCGCAACGTGGCCATAGGAGCCGCCGCCAAACACCAAGAGGTCATCGGGAATGGGTGCCGTCCCACTTCCTTGTGGAAAAGCCTGCAGTCCTTCCTTCGACGTCACGCTACATTCGGCGTTACAGTAGTCTCTTGCGTATCCGTGCCAGTTAGCCGCTTTTTGGTATTGAAGAATAGAGGCATAGTACCGCTTGACATAATTAACGCATTGGTATTCTTCTCCGCCGGCGCAGCTAGAGCCTGTTCCTTGGTCAGCGGGCCCATTTGAGTATGCTATCGCGCCTACGAGAGGCGGGAGTGGAAAAACAGCTTCCGGCTGGCCGCATTGCAGCACGCTGCCCGCATCGGCCCCTCCCCCAAAGCACGACGTGATGCCGCAAGTCAGTACGATGATTAACTCAGTCAACCGCGATCTCATTTTGTGGACACCTCAAGTAGATATCTAAGCTGTGCAACAGTTAGAATGTAAACGTCGCTAGAAGCTGCGTGAGGAGCATTGCCGGATCATAGCCGTAATCGCTTACCTGCGCCTCCTGCCCCTGTGTGATGGCCACTACGCGGTCACCACTAGGCGAGATCATATATGCGAAGGCAACTGGGCCGTCTTGATATTCACTTGGCACAGGACCCACAAAGACCAAAGCGCTGTGTCCGTTGATGACTTGCGCCTGGAACACATTAGCATTGTGTAATATATTATCATCATCAACGTTGCTGGAAAACCACTGAGCTAGAGATAACTTGCTAGGGTTGCTGTATACGATTAGACCGATGACTGAGATGTATTCTTGCGCTTTCGGATCGAGAACCTGCACATCGATATCCGATAGACCAGAACTGGAAACGCTGGAGGTAGCTTGTGTCGTTACGGAAAACTGTGGCGAAGTAAAGCTAACCCCACTGATCGGATCCTTATAGGTACTTCCCACGGTAACTAACACATACGCCGAGATGGCCCGTTGAAGTTTGCCCTTAAAAGCCGCCGAAACCTGAAGCGAGATCTGCCCGGTGCCATGCTCGTTAAAGGTCGTTCGAAGAGTGTAGATGCCGTCGTTGGCCTTCGCATCTCCGTTGAGTCCGTCGTCGTGCATCACGCCAAGGATTGTGGGTTGAGTGCCAGTCGCGCCGAGGCGAAGCAGATTCACGCTGCCGGGAATTAGCGTTGGGTCGACGAGTTGCACCGTGACTGTGACGGCGGTTGAGGTATTGACCGTGATCAGGTTTGGCGTCGCCACTGGTGCCGGGATCGAAGGTGCACTAGCTGGTATCACGGCTTCGGGAGTTTCTTCCCTGGCAGTGGAGGCCTCATGCGCGGATTGCGAGACTGAGGAGGCAATCTGAGCCGGAGTCTTCCCATCTTTGCCATAAAGCCAAAGGCCGCCTGCCGCGAACAGGACGATGAGGACCGAGATCGGGATCAGGAATTTGAGTGTCTTCATAGGAGCTTCTTGCGGAGTGCAAGCAACGCTGCGACTCCAGTTAAGGCTAAGTAAAGTGAAGAAGGTTCCGGTACCGCGGGAGTGTAGGAGAGGTCGTCCATCACGAACGAACCGCCGTTCGGATCTGCCTCGATGATCACGCTGGCGATGCCGGCAGCAAAGCTCACCTGGAGGAACTCATTTGGATTGCTGCCAGGATCGCCATACAGGGCGTCGTTGCTGAAGAATGCCGATGCGGCGGAGACGACTTGAATGTCCGAAAAATCGAACGCGGTGATCGTGAGCGGCTCCAGGTAGGTGAAGTAGCCACTGAAGCTGGTAATCGGCGAAGCGAAGTTGATGGTTATCGGCCCGCCAATGTCCGAAGCGACGTTGCTGCCCGAATACGGCGGGAACTCGAACTCGTTGAGCGAGATCCCTGCCGAGAGGATGTTCGTGTTGGTGAACGTCAGGCCTGGGATCTGGCTGGTGAGGATGTCGCCGTCATTGAAGCTTTCAAAGTCGATGACAGTTGCCGCCGAAGCGCCCGATTGTAGGTATAGTAGCAAACCGGCAAGACAAGTCAAGTAACGGAAGTGAATGGGGCATCTCATAAGGAAATCCTGTTGACGACATGGAATGGAGTCTCAAATAGTGTGGCGGCGGACGGTGAATTGGTCGCTGTGGCTAGCGGTCGTTGCTGCGAGAGAACTCTGCCCTCGGCTGAGCGGGACGTGCCGAGTGAATGCTGCTCATTGTGCGGAGCGTGCTCCCTCACCGGGAGCGGGTCGACTGGCTGGCTCCTCGCCGGAGACCTTCGTGTCAATTCAAGCAACGCCATTCGACTCTGCCCCGTGCACCGCTGCGTTTCTCGTCCGGCCCAGCCGAAGACCGCCTCTGCCCATCACTTGGCGTTCAAACATTGGTGCCTGCGAATTGAGCCGGAAGAACGAGACTAACGGCTCTGAAACCTGTTCGTGCATGCAATCATCTGCAACGATCTGCAATCGGGCGCATCCGGCGGCGCAATTTGAGAGTTTTTCATCGCTTTCGCCTCAAGGTGCCAGGGTTTGGTGGATTACCCCCTCGCTCGGGCTATCGGGCCGATCATAGTACGGGTCATTCTGTGCTCTCGGATAGGCTTTGCTAGAATACCGAGGAAAGCGAAGTGGACCGCTGATGGACGAAGGCCAGAAGCTCGAAGGCTGGAAAGCGATTGCTGAGCATCTTGGCGTATCGCTTCGTACTGCCCAGTACTGGTATGACCTGCTGGGACTCCCCGTGGTTAAGGGCCCCGGGAATCGCGGTCGCGTCTCAGCTTCTGCAGCCGACCTGGATGATTGGAAGGCCCGGAACTTAACTCTGACCCACGATGAGTCTGCGCCCGAGCCGGAGGTGCGGCCTCCTACCGCGGCTGAAGCAGGCGCCCCGACTAGACCGCACGAGGATTCGAGGTCCGCCGTCACGGTGTCGCAGGCGGCCAGCCCCGTTCGGAAGTTCTGGATCTATGCCACGCTCCTTACGGTGTTGGCGGTCGTCACATACGCCTCGATCAGGAAATTTGCGTTTCCCCGAAGTGGCAAGCCAGCCGCCATCGGGATGTCCGTTAATACGCTGATCGTCAAAGACGCCGAGGGCAAGGAACTGTGGCATTATTCGTTCCCGCTCCGAATGAGCGAGGAGTATAACGACCCTGTATGGGCGAAGAACTTCTGGTTCGCCGCCGATGTGGACGGTGACGGCGAGACAGAGTTGATCTTTGGCGCCGTGCCCTTAATGGCGCGGGACGATCCTGACTCGCAGACCAACGAAGTGCTGTGCTTTTCGCAGGACGACCATCGGATCAAATGGCGCTTCACTCCAGGGCGGAGCAAGGTGACCGATAACACGCGCGAGGAGTACTTCCCGCCGTATTGGATTAACAATGTGAAGCTGGTTCCAGGGCGTTCGGCGCGCAATACGCGGATTGTGGTTTCGAGTATCCACAATACGCAAGCGCCTGCCCAGGTCGCGGTACTGGATGGACATGGAAAGCTGCTCGGCGAGTACTGGCACCCGGGGCAACTTATCCAAATTGGCTTCGCGGATCTGGACGGTGACGGGAAGCCAGAACTGCTACTGGGCGGTGTAAACAACGGGGATCATGCCGCGACGCTGGTGGTCTTCGATCCGGACCGGGTTCATGGGACAGCGACGGGCTTGAGCGATCCGGGATTCGGGTTGCGCGGGTTTGAGCCGGGGACGGAGAAGGCCGTCGTCCTCTTTCCACTGCCGTGTTTGGCGCGAGAGGGACCCAAGATCGAGCGTTACCACTGGGTAGAGATGCTCCACATCACTCAAGACCGGCTCTTTCTGGCTGTTTCGGCGGGCGTCGCCCGCGGGAAGATGGATCTGCTCTATGAGTTGGACTACGACCTGAAGGTGCGATCAATCACTCCCGGCGCCGACGTCCGGCAGCAGCACCTGGATTGGGAGAAGGCTGGCTACCTCAAGCATCCGCTGGATGACGCCGATCTGAAGCGGATGGCGGGCGAGGTGATCGTGCGGCGTTGACGCGGCGCCGGCCGTTTCGAAGGCCAATCTTCGCTGCATATCCCGCAAGAAGTGCGGAGGTTGCATGAGGTTTTGTCGCGCTGCCTCCGCCAAGATGCTCTCTTCGTTGATGTCCACTTTCAGGCTGCGCAATTTGTAGTTCCGCCGTGTTTTCGATCCTGCACAAGACTGTGAATCATGTTATTGTTTCCCCGACCACGATCAAGGACGCCATGCAGCCATTTTGAGGCACGGCGCAGTTAATCGAAGCGGTAGGTTCAGGCCGCAATTGTTTCTTGCGACTCTGTTCTTGCGCTGGAGCAAAATCACCAACCGGGAGACAAACGCATAACAAGCTCGATGTATGTCCCGTCTCAGGCTAGTCTGAGGGAATCGAATCGTGAACGGCAATAGGCGAATAAAACCTTCCCCGTGCATCACGAGACATGGTCCGTGGCGGAGCGTTCGGAATAATCTCAGTCAAGTCGAAGTTGACTTCTTCGGTTTCCCCACCCGGATTGCGACCATGGGTGTCTATTGTCGTGGTCGCAATCCCGCCGTGTGAATCTGTGGGTGCAAGTCCCACGCAGCCAACCTCCTGCGGTGGTCGAGCAGGAAGGTGGCCTTGGATTCGGACGGAGGCACCTGCGAAGTCGATGCGATGGATGATCGTGCGCAAAAACTCGCGCAGTTGGTCCGGCTTGAATGAGCGAAAAGCCCGGCGCACTTCTCCGCAATACTCCTCGACCGACCTTCTGGCTGCTTGAGGCGCGATTAGCGGTTCGACAGTTGCAATCTGCACGCGTCGGGTTTCGGCAGAGTTGCGGCGAGCCTTCAGTGTCTCCAGTTCAGTTCCGAGTTGGGCCGGTGAGAGAATTCCGGTGCGGTATGCTGCCAGCAGCCGGTTTTCCTCGGTCTGGATCTGCTTGAGTTCCGCCTCAACGTTGGCGCTCTCCGTCTGCCGCCGTTCGACGCGGTTTGCAACGCGCAGACTCTGCTTTTCGGCCTGCTCCAGGACTAGGGCCGGGTTGTCGAGAATGTTCTCAACCGTTTCGAAGACCGTCTGGTTCAGTGTCTCATCGCGGATTGTGCGGAGCCTTTTGCAGCGCGCCATGCAACGGTAATAGAACTTGCCCTTGCAAGGTTCCCCGACGTATCGCGACCCGCATGCACCGCACCAGAGCAACCCTTTCAACAAATAGAAATGCTTCTCATTGCGCGGCGAGAAGGCGATGTTGCGGAGAAGCCGATCCTGCACCCGTTCCCATTGGTCTCGCGCAACAATGCGCAGAGATTCCGGCAATTCGAGCGGCAGCCAGTCCTTGCGAGGGCACTGACGACGGCTGCTGTTCGTGTGCCGCCGGTACGGACGACCCGCATTCGGATGCTCGGGTTCGCAGCCGCGCGACTTGTTGTAGTGCCACGTGCCGGCATACATCTCGTTGTGAAGGACTCGCAGGACGCTGGACTTGGCCCAGTGTGCGCCTTTCTGGGCGGGGATGCCGCGTTGATTCAGGCGGTTCAACACGCGCCGGGCCGACAGGCCTTCCCGATCCACCCACTCAAAAACTTGCCGCACTACCTGCGCCTCAGCGGGCTCCATCACCAGATATCCTTCCTTGCCCGAAGCGCGGTCGATGGTGACATAGCGGTATCCATAGGAACTAAGTGAGCCAAGGTACTGCTTGCGGACTTCTATCTTGTGGCGTCGTCCCCGGCGCGTGCGATCGGAGATCATCTCACGTTCGAACTCGGCGAAACTCCCCAGGATGTTGACCATGAGGTTGTAGGTGGGGCTGGTTTCGGAAGGCAGCTTGCGGAAGATCACTCTCATGCCGCTCTTCTCCAGATCGCGCTTGATGACACCCAGGTGCGCGACGTCGCGGGCCAACCGGTCCACATCATTGATCAGCACAGCTTGGAAGAGGCCTTTGCGGGCGTCGTCGCGCATGTGGTCAAGCTCGGGCCGGGCCATGACCGCACCGCTCCAGCCGTCGTCTTTGTAGACACCGGCCACAATCCAGGCCTTCTCGCGGGCGAATCGTTCCAACTCGGAGACCTGCGAGTCAATGGTCTGGCCTTCCCGCTGTTCATCGGTGGAGACGCGGGCGTAAATGGCGAGCCGCATACCGGCGGCGTCGAAATCAGTCATTTGGCGATGTGGTTAATAATGGCTTGCGTTCACACATTAGAGGATCGTCAGGATTAGTCAAGTCAGCGGAATTCAGGGCACGTTCAAGCGGCATTTCGTTCACTGCCACCTGTGCGAACAGCATCAAAAAGGCCTTTTCGACGGCCTTGGGATCGGGCTCTGGGACGGTCTCCCAGATGGCTATGAGGTGTTGGACGGAATGCTGGTTGGGCATGGTATGAGGCAGAGTGTGCAGAGAGCATAAGACGAAAGGGGGGATCAGAAAAGGCGGGAAAAACTGCACTCCAGTGCCACAGCGCAAGGTGCAGTCTTTCCCGCCTTTTCAAATTGCCCCCGCTCTGCCACCATCGAGCGCTATGCTCCCGTTCGATCTCATCCAAGAATTTGTCGTGGATCTCCTCAGGACTCTCGTCATCGAAGAGCTCTGCCAACGCGTTCAGCGGCAGCGGGAAGGATTTCTGGGCCGCCGCCGCAGACGCAAGCTCTCCCGGCGAGCAGTGCACAGGTTATCCGCAGGGCGGCGGACCGAGCGGTAGTTGTCCACAACTTTTCCCGCCTTTCGCGTTTCTGCCCAATTGCTACAGTGAGCCTACCGACGACAGCTATGCACGCAAACAAATCTCAAAACAATCTTTTTTTGTATCGCAGGAGGATGGGTTTCACCCAAAAACACGTGGCCCAATTATTGGGCCTTCGGGGCGCATCCATGCTTTCGCGGTATGAGCACGGCCGGTCGATGCCGCTGCTCGAAACGCTCCTTTCCCTCGGGATCATTTTGCGCGTGCCAATCGAGTTCCTTTATCCACGGCTCTACGATGACCTCCGCAACGATATCCGCGCGAAGGAAGAGCAGTTGGCCAGACCAAGCCAACCCACGCTATTCTTCCGCAATCATTAGCCCCTACCCATGCCCAGCATTCTCGACCAAGTTGCCGCACGCATTCATAGTGCCTTTCGCCCGCAGACCGTCCGCGAGTTCTTCGCTCTCAAGCTGGCGCAGAAGCTGAATGACGCAGTGGCCGTACGCCACTATCTCCAAATCGCCGAGCATTATTCGGAAGAACAGCTACTGACTGCCTACAACCGGACACTTGCCAGCGGCATCCGCCCGAGCCCCGGCTGTGATCTCGGGAGAATGTTTCAAACCGCTGTGGCTCGCCTCAATAGTGACGGCGGGAGCGGATTCCGTTGCGACGCCAGTCGCTTGTTGTCCATTCGGGTTGAACGGCGCGCCGTGTCCATTGCCTTGCTGCTCGGTACGCAGCTCGAATACGTTCAAACTCGGCAATTGTCTTCGATTCGTGCAAGGGCGGAGAACAGCACTGCCGCCTTCATCGACTGGGTACTCAGGCAATTCGAAGTCGAATCGGCGGCGATAGAACTTGTCTCAGCCGATGAAGAAATCCAGCGAATGACTCTGACCCATTTGGTTGTCGCTAAGATGCGCGAGTCCGCGTTGCCTGTGTGGGAAATCGACAAAGCTGAGTTGCTTGCGGCATACGGCCATCCCCAGCCACGTTTTCGCCGGGAAGTGCGGGAAGCGGTACAGGCCATATGGCCGGCACTCCCCGAAAACGACGAGGGTGCCCTGGATGCTGCGGCGCTTGGACTTCACATCCAGACCGAACGCCTCTTCCTCTTTCAATAATTCACCACGATTGCATTTTTCATGATTGGACCCATTTGCTACATCGGCGGCAAGAACCGTCTTGCCTCCAAGATCATCTCTCTGCTGCCCGAGCACACCACCTACGTGGAGCCTTTTGCTGGCGGCGCGCAGGTGCTGTTCCACAAAGAGCCCTCGCGTGTTGAAGTCCTCAATGACCGCGACCGCGAGATCACTAACTTCTTTCGCGTATGCCAATGGCACTACGAAGAACTGATCCGCTACCTCCGGCATTGGCCGCCCAGCCGCGAGTTGCACGAGCTTCAGGCGAGGACCGATCCGGCAACGCTCACCGACATTCAGCGCGCCGGACGGTTCTTCTACCTTCAGAAGAACTCTTTCGGCGGACTGGTAGTGCGGCAGTCCTTCCATTACGGCGTAACCCAACCCCCGAACTACAACCCCGCGCGCATTCCGGAGATCCTCTGGCAGACCCACCAGCGATTGCAGCAGGTACAAATCGAGTGCCTCCCCTACGAAGAGATTCTTGAAAAGTACGACCGACCGACGACGTGCTTCTATCTCGATCCGCCGTACTGGGAGCGGAAACTATACAAGTTCAACTTCACGGAGGAAGACTTCCGGGCGCTGGAGCAGCGACTACAAAGAGTGAAAGGTAAGTTTCTGCTCTCGCTCGACGACCATCCCGAGGTCCGAAAGCTGTTCGGGCACTGGAACCTGCTGCCGGTAGACATCTCCTACACCGCGCAGAAAAAGACGGGAAAGCGCTTTCGTGAGCTGATCATCACGAATTTCGAACCTCGGGAGAAGACACCCTCGGACAATACGCGCGTAAGCTCAAAAGAAGAGGTCTGATCGTTTGCCGTGGGACCCTGAATCCGCGCCGCCTGTCGCGCAAGTTCAGACTGCGCTGGCTTGGCTCGCCGACCACGACGTACCCACCCAAAGCGTCCGAGCTGCGTTCGGGGTTTCGCCCGGATACCTCCGCCAGCTTGTCTTTCGGGGCCGCCGGGACCGTCTCAGATTCTATTGGCCCGCAGCCACACTCCCGGATTTCTTGCAGCGAGATTCCATCCGACTCATCGGACGAACCGGCGTACGAAAAGGCCTTGACGAGCGATACCTCGCAACCGGGAAGCGATCCAGAAACGACAAGCTGAAGCAGCGGCTTGACCAGATCGTTTCGATCCACCGCGCGAGCGGGTCCTTCCTCGATGCCATTGCGGAACTCAGCAGCTTGAAGCGGCTTGTCGGACACGTCGGCGAAATTGGACACATCCGGCTAAAGGGCGAACTGTTGCGCGCGCTCGCCTGGTTCTGCACCCACAGCGGACAGAGCGTTTCAGCCTTCCAGTACGCGCTTGACGCCGCGAATCTTTACCAAATCGCCTGGCACGAGACCAGATGCGCCGATGATCTCAATCAACTCGCAGGCTGCTCGTTGATCGCCTCCAATGCCTGTCTGCTCGGTCATGACCCTGATACCGCGCTTCGGATTCTCGATGTGGCCGACAAAGCCGCGGAGGCAGCGGGCCCCGGCAACCGGTCGGATCATTTTCGGCAACGCGGCGTTGCACTGTTTCAGAAATGCGCGGCGGATGCAGACACCGCAGCCTTCGACGCATTCCGGTCGTGCGACTCGGTCCTCCGCGAGCGTACCGGTGAACTCAGCGTTTCGAGTCGGATGAACCGCCTGCGGGCATCGCTGCTCGCGCCGAATCCCGATTTCGAAGATGCCGAGAAGAATCTCCAGGCAATCAGACTTTCCAAATCGTCTTCGAGCCTGGAAAAGTCGATGGCAATCCGCTGGACTTGCGCCTCAGGACTTGTGACGGATAGTGAGACTGTCCACCGCAGGGTCGCGGATATCCTTTCGTACGCGCCACCTGTCGAACCAGGGTACGGCCATCAGCGGACCGTGCGCGGCTTGCTCGCCATAACGGCGGAGCTCGGTCTCCCGGATGGAGTTCGGCGCGACTGGATCCGCTGGGTGCTTTATGAAAACGCCTACAAATCCGCCTGAAGCCCACGGGTAGACGTTACAGAATTCGGCCATGATGGCTATTACGCAAAAGTGCCTTGCAGCCTCACTCTGGGGCTGCGATGGAACAATCCAGTCTTGAACTCTTGCAGTTCCGGCTTTGCCGGGATCTTCACGGCAACGTGGCCTCTGTCACCGTCGGACGGCGGAATGGAAAGGCCGCCGCCTTCTTAACCGCCCGCTTCGAAGATCCCGAGCCAGTGCCGGAGCCACAGGAGTTCGAGGACAATCCCAAGTACTTCGTCAACCTTAATCCTCTTGAGCGGGAGACCTTCCGCCGAATTCTGAAGGGGCAATCCATAGCAAATATCGCCGAGGAAGACGGCGTGAAGCGTTCGGCCATCTACGCACGCATTTGCGGCAACAGCAAGGGCCAGGGCGGCATGATCGCCAAGAATTTCTGGGTGCTGCTGTGGTGGCTCTGCCGCCAAAAGATTCAAGGCAAAACACTATGAGCGCAATCATCGAACAAATCATCGTTAACGCCTGGAACCGACTGCGTAGACGCGGGCGCAGAAGTTTCAGCGGCGGCCTCCAGATTGGTCACGCCATGATTGATGGTCGCGAGACCACCAGCATCGTGACAATCCCGCACGCCAGACGCGCCGAGCACATCGCCATTCTCGGCAAGACCGGCAGCGGAAAGTCGATGCTCCTGCGCCACATGGCTGCGCAGGACATTCAATCGGGCCGCGGCTTCGTGTTCTTTGATTTGCACGGCGATGCGACACCGCTTTTGCTCAGACTCGTCGCCGAGCAGGAGCGACGGCTCAACAGAGACCTGAGTGAGAAGTTGATCGTAATCGAGCCTGGGGACCCGGAGCACTCGGTCGGCCTCAATGTGATTGGCCAGGGCACCGGACAGAACAGCTTCGTCCAAATCGCGGAATTTGCGGAAGTGCTGAAGCAACGCTGGCAGCTCGCGGCGTTCGGCGCTCGCACGGAAGAACTGCTGCGCAATGCGCTCCACGTTCTGGCCGACAACCGAATGACCCTGCTGGAACTGTCGCCGCTTTTGACGAGTGGCCCGTTCCGGGCATTGTGTTTGCGCCACGTGCAAAACGTCGAAGTGAAAGACTACTTCGCACTACGCTATGACCGTGCGAGCGAGGCCATGCAGGCAGCGTGGCGCGACGCCATCTTAAATAAGGTGTCGGCGTTCACCGCCGATCCACACTTCAGACACATCCTGGGCCAAGTCGAGTCGACCTTCTCGCTGGGTAATGCCATCGACTCGGGGTATTGGATCATCCTCAATCTCGACAAGGGACGATTGGGCGAGCAGGCAGCAACGCTCGGGAGTCTGTTTCTCACTCGTTTGAAGAACGCGCTGTTTGCGCGCCGATCCCGCAGTCTGCTCACGCTCTATTGCGACGAAATTCAGAACCTCATCGTATTCGATTCCGGTCTCGAAACCCTGTTGTCCGAGGCACGGAAGTTCGGGGCGTCACTCGTTAGCGCAAACCAGTTCATGGACCAGTACCCGCCCGCCATGCGGTCGGCGCTGGCTGCCGTCGGCAGCCATATCTACTTTCAGCTCAGCTCGAGCGACGCCGAAAAGGTGGCTGGCTCGCTCGATGGCGGGCGGACCCTGACCCAGGAACTGAAGAACTTGCCCCAGCGCCACCTGGTGCTGAAATCCGGCCATCACCGCTTCGAACGGGCAGTCGTGCCAACAATCGCCCAGCCGGAGGGTGACGCCCGAGACCTGCTGGCACGAAGCCTCCATCGCTGGGCGCGCCGAAGAACCGAGATCGAAGCCGCGATCCGGCACCGCCACGAGTCGATGCGCGTAACCACCGGGGAGGCTCTGCATGACTGGGAATAGAAGAATCGGCCTGGTCCTTCAGGAGCGGGACCGTCAGTTGCTGCGCGAGCTCGGCACTATGCGGGTCGTTGATTGCGAGCAGACAAGGATCGTCGCGGACTTCAACTCAACACGCCGCGCGAACCGCCGCCTTCTCAAGCTCACGCGGGCTGGCCTACTCAGGCGCATCTTCGTCGGAAGTACTGGCCACGGACAGAAGGCGCTTTACACGCTTTCGCCAAAGGGCGCGGCTCTCGTCGACGCAAAGCTTCCCGGTCTCCCGCTGCGTCAGAGTCCATTCGGCACGAGTCCGTTCCTGCTGCACAGACTCGCCATCAACGAAATCTATCTGGCGGTAAAACACCAACATCTTCCGCGCCCTGACATGCGATGCGCTCGTTGGATCGGCTTCCGGGAACCGCTTACACATGCACTCCCGCTCATTCCCGATGGCTACTTCGAACTCGTCGCTGATGGCGCAACGCGCCCAATGTTTGTCGAGGCGGACCTGGGCACGGAGGCGCTTCCGGTCTGGCAGAAGAAAGTTCAGACATACCTGCAATTGGCGTTGTCTGGAGAGTTTCCAAAGCTCTTCCGACAAACCCAGTTCCGCGTGCTGATTGTCGCCACAACTGACAGACGCCTTCAGCACATCCGCGCAGCAGTTGCTAAGCAAACGGACAAGATCTTCTGGCTTTCCACTTTTGAACAAATTCACGAGCGCGGACTTTGGTCGCCGATCTGGCTCCGGCCAGAGGGCGAAGCAAGGGCCCCGCTCATCTAGGAGTCCCCATGCGTTTCTGTCCTCAGTGCCACAAGCTGACTTCCGGCGAGCCGCTGTTCTGCAACAACTGTGGCGCGACCTACGATGCTAAGCTCTGCCCGGCACGGCACCTGAATCCGCGCCATGCCGAAGTCTGTTCGCAGTGTGGCTCGCGCGATCTCAGCACGCCCGCTCCACGACTGCCGCTCTGGCTGCGGCCTGTGCTGTTTACGGCTTCACTTCTGCCCGGCCTCATCCTTGCACTGCTGCTGGTCCTCGTGGTGGTTGCGATGCTGCGCGAGCTGGCCACCAATGGTCAGATCCAAGCACAGCTTATGGTTCTGCTGTTCATCCTCGCCATCCTCTGGTGGCTGTATATCCACTTACCCAACTTCATTCAAAAAGCGCTCCGATCCCTATGGCAATCAAAAAAACCAGACAAACACTGATCTCTGTAAAGGCGCCCTCATCCGCTGACACTCGCGGGGTCGCCACAACGCGCAAACCCGCGCAAATACGCGGCTTTTCGGCTCCTCCCCTGGGCCACCGGTGGCCCAAGCCTTGGCCCGGCCAGCCTGGGCCATTTCTGGGCCAACCGGGGCCATCCTCGGCGCGCTCCGGCGGCGCTGAGCTTCCCGTGAAGCGGGCTTCCGGGCCGCTGCTCGGGGCCCCGCTGGATGTTCGCGCCGTAGCCAGGCTCATCGGCTGTTCGCCTTGGACTGTAAGGCAGACCCTCATTCCGCGAGGGCTTCCGTACTTCCGTTCCGGGGCCAGCGGGCGACTGATCTTCTACCGAGACCAGGTCATTCGCTGGATCTGTGAGCAGCAAAGCAAAGGAGGTTTTAGAATCCGTTGAGCCTATTCAAGCGAGGCAGCGTCTACTGGTCGTA
>Ga0302319_10010180_pt1 | contig 17984 bp, 11 predicted proteins | sample Bog_T0_2_FD_203319 | JGI IMG/M metagenome (GOLD analysis project Ga0302319, IMG submission 203319) | Peat permafrost microbial communities from Stordalen Mire near Abisko, Sweden - Bog_T0_2 | ecosystem: Environmental > Terrestrial > Soil > Wetlands > Peat | place: Sweden: Abisko, Stordalen Mire...
CTGTATCGGGCGCGGCGATCGCGAAGGGCTCCGCGCTGCAAACGGCGGTCGGCTGGCTGCTCGGAATCGCAGTGCTGGTTCTGATCGCTTATGGCGTGCTCGAAGCCTTCTATACTCTCCACACGCTCACCCTGGCCGATCTTGTCGTCACGGTGGAGAGCGCCGGCGAGACGTTCCTGCGCGTGGCGGCGTCTCTCATCATCGCGTCCGCGTGGGCGATTCCGGCGGGCGTCGCGATCGGATTTCACCCGCGCCTCGCGCGCATCGCGCAACCCCTGGCGCAGATTGCGGCATCGGTACCGGCGACTGCGCTGTTCCCCGTCATCCTGCTCGGTCTGATCAGTCTCGGAGGCGGACTGGGAACGGGATCGATCCTGCTCATGCTGCTCGGCACGCAATGGTACATCCTGTTCAACGTTATCGCGGGCGCTATTGCGATCCCTTCGGATCTGAAAGAAGCCGCCGAGGTATTTCACTTCGGAACCGTGCAGCGCTGGCGCACGGTGATCCTGCCGGGGATCTTCCCGTATCTGATCACGGGCCTGGTGACCGCTTCGGGCGGCGCGTGGAATGCGAGCATAGTCGCCGAATACTTCCATCTCAAAGGGAAGGTGCTGTCGACGTTCGGGCTGGGCGCTCAGATCAGTTCGGCGACGGACAGCGGCAACTTCGCGCTTCTTCTGCTTTCGACGATGGTGATGGCGACATTCGTCGTCACGGTGAACCGGCTGCTGTGGCGGCCGCTGTACCGGCTGGGAGAAACGCGCTTCCGGCTGGACACCTGAAGCGGAAGTCTGCCTCCGGAACCTCCGGGGTGGGTGCTTCCGCTCCACTCTCCGGCTCAGTTTCTCAATTTCGTTTCGCGGCCGCTCGTTCTCCAGCTCCAACTCGTGCCGGCCAGCCTCCCGCTGAACCTCCACGGGCCGATGTCTTTGTCTCGCTGCCCTCAAACAGAATATGTGACCGTATTTGTGAAGCGAAAGACTAAGTCTTCGCCGACTTCAACAGCCCGATCAGGTTCCCGTCCGGGTCCTTGAACCAGGCAAACGTCCCCGTCGGGATCGCGATCGGCCCGACCACCTTGCTGCCACCCAGTTCGACCGCCTGGTCGAGCGCGGCCTGCACGTCGTCGACATCCACGTAAAACGTGATGTAATTTTCCGGCTCATGCCCGAGCGACGTCATGTGACCGGGGATGCCGCGCGGACTCCCCGTGTCGATAATCGACGCGGGCCCCGCGTCGGTAACTTGCCAGCCGAACAGCTTCGCGTAGAAATCGCCGGTCTTAGCGCGGTCGCGGCAACCGACCTCAAAATGAACCACTGGACGTCCCATGGACTTCTCCCCCTTTTGACCGAGTAATTGCGCCGCCGCTGCCGCCAGCAGGAGCGCCGTGCGGCGCGTGAGCATGTCTTTTCGTCCACTCTCGTCCCGCATTCTCTTAGTGTAAATCCCCCGCACACCCTGCAAGGGAAATGCGAACCCGAACATCGCTTTTCGGCCTGTGGGGCAAGCGATCCTGTCGCCTGCGGGCTGCCGCGGGCAAGCGGCTTTCGCATCCGTGTTTTCGCATCCGTCTTCGTTTGTTCCGGTTTCACGTATAATCATTTGCAGGTTTTCCCATCGAGAGAGGTCCGTAACATGAGGCGAACGCTTGCAGGCGGGGTTTCATCGTCATTGCGGCAGGCGCGGCTTTATGCCAGCAGAGCGCCGGCCAGCCCGCGTTTGACATCGCCGACATCCATCTGAGCCCGCGCACCGATTGGTCCAAGACCGTCGCCAACTGGATGCAGGGCGGAACCCTCGCCGCCGACCGCTACCAACTGCGGCGGGCCACCATGCTCGACCTGATCCGGACCGCGTACAATGTCGATGCCAACAAAGTCTCCGGAGGCCCGGCGTGGCTCGATTACGACCGCTACGAAGTCGTCGCCAAAACCAAACCGGGAACGCGCCCCGCAACCCTGCGGCTGATGCTTCAGACGCTGCTGGCGGATCGCTTTCATCTCGTCGTGCAGACGGATACTCAGCCGGTGCCGGGTTACATACTCTCCACGGGTAAGGGCGAGCTGAAAATGAGGCCGGCGGCCGACAGCGCGGAATCGGGCGGATGCCAGAATAATTTCCTTCGCGAAGCCGGCGTCAGCTACGAGAATTTTCAGTGCCGCAACATGACCATGGCTGAGTTCGCGGCCTTTCTGCACAGATCCGGCTCGGCGGCCGTAATGGATTCGACCGGTATCGACGGCGCCTGGGACTTCGAGCTGAAATACGCCTCCGCGTCCCTGGGCGCCGGTTTCCCCGGCCCCGGCGTTATCGAAGCGCTGGAGAAACTCGGACTGAAGCTCGAACCGGGAAAAGTGCCGCAGTCTGTCCTCACCGTCGCTAGCGTCGACGAGAATCCTTCGCCCAATCCGCCCGGCGTGGCGGAGGCTCTGCCTCCTCTTCCAGCGCCTCAGTTTGAAGTGGCGTCGATCCGGCTCTGTAACGGCGGGTGCAGGATGAGCAGCACTCCGCAGTTTCAGCCCGGTGGCCGCGTTGTAGCAGAGGGCATCGGGCCAGCCTTTCTGGTAACCGAGGCATGGAACGTTCAACTGGAGCAAGTCGCAATGCCGCAATGGGCCGCCGGCAATACATCGCGCAACGTCACCATTGTTGCCAAGGCTCCGGCGGGCGTCTCCCAGGACCGGGACAATCTCCACGCCATGCTGCGCGCGCTTCTGATCGATCGCTACAAGCTGGCGGTTCATTACGAAGACCGTCCCATGGACACCTCGACCCTCGTCGCGACAAAACCGAAATTGAAGAAGGCCGATCCTTCCGGTCGCACGGGATGTGCGCGTCAGATCGAGATCGTTCCGGGCCAGGGCGCCACTCACCACCTGGATTGCAGGAACATGACCATGGCGCAATTCGCCGAACAGATTCCCGCGTACAAGATCGATATCTACTATCCGGTGCTGGATGGAACCGGTATCGACGGCGCATGGGACTTCACTGTCGACTACGACACCTTCTTCGGGCGGGCGCGCGGGCCGGCTGCCGGCCCCGGCGACGGCGCTGTGCCGGAAGCCTCGGACCCGTCGGGCTCCGTCCCCTTTGCCGACGCGATTCAGAAGCAGCTCGGACTGAAACTGGAAGTACACAAACGCCCGCAGCCGGTGCTCGTCATCGACCACATGGAAGAATTCCCGACCGAGAACTGACCCTCAGGAACAGTGCCATCGCTGAAAAAACAGACTGGCGATCACTGGGAGGGAGAGAGTGCCCAGCGCGGAAAAAACGCAGATTGTGCGCAGCACCGGAAGCCCTTTGCGCACGAAAAATCCCGACGCCAGGACGAGAAGCCCAAGCGGCGCATCCACCAGCCACGCCAACATCACGCTCAGGACCGGTCCGGGGCTGTCGCCGCAGGGCCCGGGGAAAGCGGTTCCATACACGCAAAAAACACCGAAGGCCGCGGCCACGAAGGCGATCCCGAGCGCAGCAAGCTGCAGCGTCAGCGCGGTGCGGGAAGGTTCGGGCCTTCCCGCCCTCCTCTCGGCGTAGTTGAGCATTTTCACACTTCGATAGTGTCACATTTCAGCCCTTGAAGCTTTCAGGGCGCAGCCGCGTGGCCGTTGTTGGCGGCGAGGATCCGGAATGCGGCCGGCGACGCCGGCGTTCGCTTTCCCGCCGCCGGTCCTGAGTTGCGGTTGCGCCGATACGACAGAGTGACTGCCGCGCGATTTAACATCGCGCCTCAACTCATCGACCATACGCTTTACGACGTATTCGGTCAGCGTCTTGTCCAGCGACTGGAACGAATTCTGCTGATCGGCCCGCACCCAGCCGTTGATCCGTCCGTTATCCTGTTCCGGGAAAAACCCCTTTTGGTACGCGGATAAACAAATACACGTTCAGCCCGATAGTCGCCGGCAGAAGCGTCGGCGTGATGGGGGCAAGTTGAGGGCGGCGTTCAGAGTTCGGCCGTACGTCCCGACGATCCGGTTGAAGATTCGTTCGCCGGCGCGATAGAGCCGTCCGTGGGACTCCTGTTGCCACCGAAAGAGTCACCGCGAATTCGCGGAACAGCCGGCCCACGATGCCACCCATCATCGGCCGCGGGACGAAGACGGCGACCAGCGAGAAACCGATACCCGACCGGACCCGACTCAAGCCAGTAAGCTGTGGCGAAGAACTTGCGTATGACTGGCAAGAAATGAAGGAGGGAGCCGCAACGGGCATGAAAACCTCTTACGGGTGGACAACGGAAATCAGGCTCGGGTCCGACGAAAACGCAATGAGTCAATCCGCCGCGGGCAAAGTGAAGCAAAAGGTGGACCCTTCGCACGGCCTGGACTCAACCCAGATGCGGCCGCCATGCGACTCGACGGCCTTGCGGCAAAACGTCAGGCCCAGCCCGCTGCCCGCATACCGTCTTCCATGCAACCGCCTGAACGGCTCAAATATCCGCTGATGGTATGCCGCATCGATTCCCGGACCGTTGTCCTGCACGACGAACAGCCAGCCGGAGCCCTCCGGCTGCGAGGAAACGCGAACCTGGGGTTCCGGCTTATCGCAGTATCGTGCCGCATTGTCGAGCAGGTGCCGTGCGACCTTTACCAGTTTTCCGAAGTCGCCCGTCACAACAGGCAGCGAGTCACTCTTAATAATTGCGGTCGGCTGTCCCGCCCGCGCGCCTGCGCCCGACGCGGCTTCGCGGAACACTTCATTCATATCGACCGACAGGAGGTACCGGCCGTCCGATGCTGCTGTCGCGTATTCAACCATGTCGGCGATCAGCGCCTGTATCCGTCCGGTCCCGTCCAGAATGTAGCGGCGGAACTGGTCCGCCTCCGAAGCGGCGCGATCGGGATCCTCTCGCGCCAGTAATTCGCAGTACGCGCTTACCATGCGTAACGGCTCCCGGAGGTCATGTGCCGCATTCATAATAAACTGCTCGAAGTTTTCGGATGTTCGCCGCAGGCGATCCTCAACTTCAAGGCGGAGCTGCGTTTCCGCCTGAAGAGCGGCCTGAAGTTCGTCGGCATCGTACTTCGCCTCGTTGCCGCAGGTTGACACTTGAACCTCGATCCCTCGGCGGCGAGTTACCGCGAGCCCGCGAGTGGTTGTTCCCGAATCGTTACACTTGCTAACGGCTCTTTCTCGCATGATCACCTCCGCCTATCCTGTACTCGCCGCGCCCCGCCTGCGCCATGCACCACAACCGACTGCGGCTCCTGGCCGGTTCTCCACAGGTATTGTCGCAACTAACGCCATTATTTGCGGGCGAACGAAGAACCGATCAACTGGTAAAAGTACTAGGCAACTGTGAATGACTGTTACAAAACGCACAAGGGCGGAACAGTCCTGATCTGTCTGATACGGTCGCGGCGGGACCGGAAAATAATTCTGTAACGCTGCACATCCGACAGGATCTAACGGTATTTGGTTCGTTGACACAAAGGGGAAATCCATGACAGGCACCGGCTCGGGAACAAGGCCAACCGCCTCAAACGGGACAGGGAAACGTGAGGCCAACGTTCTGCTAAAAACCCTGATTTCGTTCAAAAAAGGGAACTTCCGCGTGCGCATGCCGGTGGATCTTGTCGGGATGGACGGCAAGATCGCCGACGCCATCAACGACATTCTGGAACTCAACCAGCGGATGGTCAACGAGTTCGACCGAATCAGCCGAACTGTCGGCAAAGAGGGCAAGATCGCGCAACGGGCGTCAATCGGGTCGACCAGTGGAGACTGGGCCAGGTGTTTTGAGTCGGTGAACAGTCTGATCGGCGACCTCGTGCAGCCGTCCACCGAGGTCGCGCGCGTCATCGGCTCGGTGGCCAAGGGAGACCTCTCCCAAACGATGTCTCTCGAGGTGGACGGGCGGCAGTTGCGTGGAGAGTTTCTGCACACTGCGCGCGTGGTCAACACGATGGTGGACCAGCTCAATTCGTTCGCGTCGGAGGTCACGCGTGTTGCGCGTGAAGTCGGCACCGAAGGCAAACTGGGCGGGCAGGCAGTCGTGCGCGGGGTCGCGGGGACGTGGAAGGATTTGACCGAAAGCGTCAACTCGATGGCCAGCAACCTGACGAATCAGGTTCGTAACATCGCGGGCGTCACTACGGCCGTGGCCACCGGCGACCTGACTACGAGGATCACGGTGGATGCGCGCGGCGAGATCCTGGAGCTGAAAAACACGATCAACACGATGGTGGATCAGCTCAGTTCGTTCGCCGCCGAAGTGACGCGCGTGGCCCGCGAAGTCGGTACCGATGGCAGGCTGGGCGGCCAGGCCGAAGTCAAGGGCGTGGCCGGCGTGTGGAAAGACCTGACGGATTCGGTGAATTCGATGGCCGGTAACCTGACCAGTCAGGTCCGCAACATCGCGGAAGTAACAACGGCCGTGGCAAAGGGCGATTTGTCGACGCGCATTACCGTCGACGCACGCGGCGAAATCCTGCGGCTGAAGAACACGATCAACACCATGGTGGACCAGCTCAGCTCGTTTGCCGCCGAAGTTACGCGCGTGGCTCGCGAGGTCGGAACGGAAGGCCTGCTGGGCGGCGAAGCGGACGTGCCTGGCGTGGCCGGCACATGGAAGGACCTGACCGATTCAGTCAACTCCATGGCAGGCAACCTGACCGCGCAGGTCCGCAATATCGCCGAAGTCACCACAGCCGTCGCCAAGGGCGACCTGTCGAGGAAAATCACCGTTGCCGTTCGCGGAGAAATCCTCGAACTGAAGAACACGATCAACACGATGGTGGACCAGCTCAGCTCCTTCGCCTCGGAAGTCACGCGCGTGGCCCGCGAAGTAGGTACGGAAGGCAAGCTGGGCGGGCAGGCCAAGGTGGAAGGCATTGCGGGCACATGGCGCGATCTCACGGAGAGCGTGAACTCGATGGCCGGCAATCTCACCAATCAGGTCCGTAACATCGCCGGAGTGACGACCGCAGTGGCCAGGGGCGATCTCTCCACGAAGATCACGGTAGACGCCCGCGGCGAGATTCTGGAGCTGAAGAACACCATCAACACCATGGTCGATCAGCTGAATTCGTTCGGCAGCGAAGTGACGCGCATGGCGCGGGAAGTGGGGACGGAAGGCAAGCTCGGCGGCCAGGCGCAGGTCAAGGGTGTGGGAGGTGTCTGGAAGGACTTGACCGATTCGGTGAATTCGATGGCCGGCAACCTGACCAATCAGGTACGCAACATTGCCGGAGTGACGACCGCAGTCGCCAAGGGCGATCTCTCGACAAAAATCACGGTTGACGTCCAGGGCGAAATCCTGGAATTAAAGAACACGATCAATACCATGGTGGACCAGCTCAATTCGTTTGCCAGTGAAGTGACTCGCGTGGCGCGCGAGGTCGGCACGGACGGCAAACTTGGTGGTCAGGCACAGGTGAAGGGCGTGGGCGGCGTCTGGAAGGATCTGACGGATTCCGTGAATTCGATGGCCGGCAATCTGACGGCCCAGGTTCGAAACATCGCCGAAGTGACAACGGCCGTCGCAACCGGCGATTTATCGCGTAAGATCACGGTCGACGTGCGCGGTGAAATCCTGGAACTGAAGAACACGATCAACACCATGGTGGATCAGCTGAACGCATTCGCGGGCGAAGTGACCCGCGTGGCGCGCGAGGTCGGTACGGAAGGCAAGCTGGGCGGCCAGGCGGATGTCAAGGGCGTGGGCGGCGTCTGGAAGGATCTCACGGACAGCGTGAATTTCATGGCCGGAAACCTGACTTCCCAGGTTCGAAACATCGCTCAGGTGACTACGGGTGTGGCCAAAGGCGATCTTTCGACGAAAATTACCGTGGATGCGCGCGGCGAAATTCTGGAGTTGAAAAACACGATCAATACGATGGTCGACCAGCTCAATGCGTTTGCCTCCGAGGTGACGCGTGTGGCCCGCGAGGTCGGCACAGAAGGTAAGCTGGGTGGCCAGGCCGACGTACACGGCGTAGCGGGTACGTGGAAGGATCTTACCGATTCCGTAAACTCCATGGCGAGCAACCTGACGAGTCAGGTTCGCAACATTGCCGAAGTCACAACGGCAGTCGCCAAAGGCGACCTTTCGCGCAAAATCACGGTCGACGTCCGGGGTGAAATTCTGGAGTTGAAGAACACGATCAATACCATGGTGGATCAGCTGAATGCGTTTGCCGGCGAAGTTACCCGCGTGGCGCGCGAGGTCGGCACCGAAGGCAAGCTGGGCGGCCAGGCCGACGTGAAAGGCGTCGGCGGCGTCTGGAAGGATCTCACCGACAGTGTGAACTTCATGGGCGGCAACCTGACCTCTCAGGTCCGGAATATCGCGCAGGTGACCACCGGCGTTGCGAAGGGCGATCTGTCGACGAAAATCACGGTGGATGCGCGCGGCGAGATTCTGGAGCTGAAAAACACAATCAATACGATGGTGGACCAACTCAACGCATTTGCTTCCGAAGTCACGCGCGTGGCCCGCGAAGTCGGCACCGAAGGCAAGCTCGGCGGCCAGGCGGACGTGCGGGGCGTCGCGGGAACGTGGAAGGATCTGACCGACAGCGTCAATTACATGGCGAGTAACCTGACGAATCAGGTTCGTAACATCGCGGGCGTGACCACGGCTGTCGCGCGGGGCGACCTGACCACCAAGATCACGGTTGACGCCCGAGGCGAAATCCTGGAACTCAAAAACACCATCAACACGATGGTGGACCAGTTGAGCTCATTCGCATCGGAAGTGACGCGCGTGGCGCGCGAAGTCGGCACCGAAGGTAAGCTCGGCGGCCAGGCGGACGTGCGGGGCGTCGCGGGAACGTGGAAGGATCTGACCGACAACGTGAATTTCATGGCCGGCAATCTTACCAACCAGGTCCGCAACATCGCCGAAGTTACGACTGCGGTTGCCGGGGGCGATTTGTCCCGCAAGATCACCGTCGACGTGCGAGGTGAAATCCTTGAGCTCAAGAACACTATTAATACGATGGTGGACCGCCTCAGTTCATTTGCCTCGGAGGTCACGCGTGTGGCTCGCGAAGTCGGCACCGAGGGCAAGCTGGGCGGCCAGGCGGATGTGCCCGGAGTCGCCGGGACCTGGAAAGATCTGACCGACAGCGTGAACTCGATGGCGGGCAATCTGACGTCGCAGGTTCGCAATATCGCGCAGGTCACCACGGCGGTTGCCAACGGGAATCTGTCGCGCAAGATCACCGTCGATGTGAAAGGCGAGATTCTGGAGCTGAAAGACACCATCAACACGATGGTCGATCAGCTCAATTCGTTTGCCAGCGAAGTGACCCGCGTCGCGAGAGAAGTGGGTACCGATGGCAAGCTGGGTGGCCAGGCCGAGGTCAAGGGCGTCGCCGGAACGTGGAAGGATCTGACGGACAACGTCAATTCCATGGCGGCGAATCTGACCACCCAAGTGCGCGGCATCGCAAAAGTGGTTACGGCCGTGGCGAACGGCGATCTGAAACGAAAGCTGATTCTCGAGACGAAGGGCGAAATCGCGGAACTCGCCGACACCATCAACGGGATGATCGATACGCTGGCGACTTTCGCCGACCAGGTGACCACGGTGGCGCGCGAAGTGGGCATTGAGGGCAAACTGGGTGGCCAGGCCCGCGTTCCGGGCGCCGCCGGCATCTGGCGCGATCTCACCGATAACGTGAACCAGCTGGCCGCGAATCTCACCAACCAGGTGCGCGCGATCGCGGAAGTGGCGACGGCCGTAACGAAGGGCGACCTCACGCGTTCGATCGCCGTGGAAGCCCAGGGCGAAGTCGCGGCGCTGAAGGACAACATCAACGAGATGATCGTCAATCTGGCGGCGACCACACGCAAGAACAACGAACAGGACTGGCTGAAGACCAACATCGCAAAGTTCACGGGCATGATGCAGGGACAGCGCGACCTGCTGGCGGTGGCGCAACTTCTGCTTTCCGAGCTGACGCCGCTGGTCGGCGCGCAGCACGGAACGTTTTACATGGCGGAGACCTCGGATGAAACGCCTTCGATGACGCTGCTGACCGGATATGCAATCGAGGGAAGAGTCCCCAAAAAGTTCAGGTTCGGCCAGGGTCTGGTCGGTCAGTGCGCCCGGGAGAAAGAACGCATTCTCGTTACCAACGTTCCCGGAGAATACGTACGGATTAATTCGAGCCTCGGCGACGGAACTCCGGTCAGCATCGTGGTGTTGCCGGTGCTGTTTGAAGGCGACGTGAAAGCCGCCATCGAACTGGCCTCCTTTGGACAGTTCAGCGACGTTCACCTGGCTTTCCTCGACCAGCTCACGCAATCCATCGGGATCGTGCTGAACACCATCGCGGCGACCATGCGAACGGAACAGCTGCTGAAGCAGAGTCAGGCGCTCGCCGAGGAGCTCCAAAGCCAGCAGCTTCAGTTGCAGACGACCAACGAAGAGCTGCAGGAGAAGGCTCAGTTGCTGGCCGAGCAGAAGACGGAGGTTGAGACCAAGAACCAGGAAGTCGAGCAGGCCAAGAAAGCGCTCGAGGAGAAGGCGGAGCAGCTTGCGCTTACCTCCAAGTACAAGAGCGAGTTTCTGGCCAACATGAGTCACGAACTTCGTACGCCCCTCAATAATCTGCTGATACTCGCACGCATGCTCTCCGAGAACTCGGACAGGAACCTCACTCCAAAGCAGGTAAAGTTCGCCGAGACCATCCACACATCGGGTACCGATCTGCTTGCGTTGATCAGCGACATCCTCGATCTCAGCAAGATCGAATCGGGCAAGATGGATGTCGACATCGGCGGCGTGCGCTTCACCGAACTGCAGGACTACTGCGAGAAGACGTTCCGGCATGTGGCGGAAGGGAAGAGTCTCGATTTCAGCATCGAACTCGGGAGTTCGCTGGTTGCGGAGGTAATGCATACGGACGCCAAGCGTCTTCAGCAGGTGCTGAAGAACCTTCTTTCCAACGCGCTCAAGTTTACGGAACGGGGATCGGTGCGACTCACCATCGACAAAGTTACCTCCGGCTGGAGCGCGGGCCACATGGTCCTTTCGCGGGCCAAAGCCGCCGTCGCTTTCTCGGTTACCGATACGGGCATCGGCATCCAGACCGACAAGCAGAGAATCATCTTCGAGGCCTTCCAGCAGGCCGATGGAACCACGAGCCGCAAATACGGAGGCACCGGACTGGGGCTCTCGATCAGCCGCGAACTGGCGCGGCTGCTGGGAGGCGAGATCAGGCTCCAGAGCGCCCCCAGCGTGGGCAGCACGTTCACGCTGTATCTGCCGCAGAAGTACATCACGCCGGTGCAGATGCCGAAGAGCGAGGCGCTCCGGATCACTCCGATCATGCTGGAAGAGGCTGCGATGCCGAGCGAAAACGTCGATGTGATACTCACGTCGCCGCTGGACGATAAGGAACTGGTGGAGGACCTGGTACTCGACGACGACCGCAACGTCATTCAGCAGGGCGACGCGGTTCTTCTGATCGTGGAGGACGACATTACGTTCGCGCGGATTCTGGTCGACCTGGCCCACGACCGCGGACTGAAGGCGCTGGTGGCCCTCCGGGGCAGTAGCGCGATATCGCTGGCCCGTGAATTTAAACCGGGCGCGATTACGCTGGACATCGGTCTTCCCGATATGGCCGGGTGGACCATTCTGGATCGTCTGAAGCACGACCCGAACACACGCCACATTCCCGTTCACATCATTTCCGGAGACGAAAACCGCCGGCGCGGGCTCGCGCTGGGCGCTATTACCTACCTGGAGAAAGCGGTCGCCAACGACTCGCTCGCCGATACCTTTGCGGCCATCGGAAACTCGACGCGCACGCGCATGAAAAAGCTGCTGGTGGTGTGCGCGGATGAGGCGAAGAGGGAGGGTGTCATCCAGATGGTGGTTGGTCCCGACCTTGAAATCATCGAGGCGCGCAGCGGACAAGAGGCACTGGCCGAAGCCGCCCACCAGTCCGTGGACGGAGTGGTTGTCCATCTGGATCTGGACGACATGTCCGCCCTGCATCTTGCCGTCGAAATTCAGGCCCGCAGCGGTCCGCACGGCACGCCGCCGATCATGTTTCTGAGCACCCGCGCCTTCACTCCGCAGGAGGAGCAGAATCTGGCGAGTCTGACGCGGAACTGCATCGTGAAGCCCGTGCATTCCCTCGAACGCCTGCTCGACGATTCGGTTCTGCTCCTCCACCGCGCTGAAGCCGGCCTCCTGGCGCATCAGCGGACGATACTCGAACAGCTGCGCCTGACGGATTCCGCCCTGTTCGGCAAGACCGTTCTCGTGGTGGATGACGATGTTCGGAACATTTTCGCTCTGACCAGCCTCCTCGAAGAGCACAACCTGAATGTTCTCCATGCGGAGAACGGACATGCCGGGATCGGGCTGCTCACGAGTACGCCCGGAGTCGATCTTGTGCTGATGGACATCATGATGCCCGAGATGGACGGCTACGAAACGATGAGAGCGATCCGGAAAATACCCCAGTTCCGATCGCTTCCGATCATCGCCCTGACGGCCAAGGCGATGAAGGGCGATCGCGCCAAATGCATCGAAGCCGGCGCTTCCGACTACATCACAAAACCGGTCGATCTGGAGCAGCTCTTCTCGGTCCTTCGCGTGTGGATCAGCAGCGACCACGAAATGGCGCAGGCCGCCGCCCAGGTGTAGGATGGGACTGTTTATGGTGTCAGAGCCAGCGGAGAGTCCGGAGGCTTCTCCGGCGGGGCCGCGGAAGAATCAGCCCAGGGTCCTTCTGGTCGACGACTCCGCCGAGAATCTTGTCTCGCTGGAGGCGGCGCTGGAAGGACTGGAAGCCGAGTTGGTTTCCGCGCGATCCGGCATGGACGCGTTGCGGCATCTGCTGGACAGGGACTTTGCCGCCATTATCCTGGACGTGAAAATGCCGGGAATGGACGGCTTTCAGACTGCCGAGTTGATCCGCAGCCGGAAGCGCTCGCGCCACACTCCGATTCTGTTTCTCACCGGATATAAGAGCGACGAGCATCTTTTTCGCGGCTACGACCTTGGCGCGGTGGATTTTCTGTTCAAACCGGTGGTACCCGAGATCCTCCGCTCGAAGGTCAGCGTGTTCGTGAAGCTCAGCCTGAATACAGACCTGCTGCGCCGCCAAGCGGAGGCGCTCGGCAAAACCGAACAGAAGTTCCGGTCCCTGCTGGAGGCGGCTCCGGACGCCATGATCATCAGTTCCGACGACGGCGGAATCAGCCTCGTCAACTCACAGGTGGAGAGGCTGTTCGGATTCAGGCGGGAGGAACTCGTCAACGGGAACATTCAAACGCTCGTGCCGGAATGGGGCAGCCTGCATGCACTCGCTGGTTCTCATAAGGAGGCGAGGGCTATCCGAAAGGACGGAAGCCGGTTCGCGGTGGAGATCACCCTGAGCCCGTTGCACACACAGGAAGGGCTTCTGGTGACGTCGGCGATTCGGGACATCACCGACAGGAAAAGGATCAACGACGAGATCCGTGAACTCAACGCGCGACTCGAGGAACGCGTGGCCGAACGCACACGGGAACTTCAGGATGCCAACGAGGCACTGCGGCAGTCGAACGACGATTTGAGCCAGTTCGCGTACGCGGCCAGCCACGATCTCCAGGAGCCCCTGAGAATGGTCGCGCTGTACGGTCAGCTGTTCCAGCAGCGCTATGCGGGCCAGCTCGACCCGGACGCCGACCGGTCCCTCGGGTTCATGATTACCGGCGCGCAGCGGATGGAAATGCTCCTCAGGGACCTGCTGGCCTACTCGCAGGCGGGAACGGACGAAGAGCCCGCCGGTCCCGTGGATTGCCAGAGTGCGCTGTCGAGGGTGGTATTCAACCTTCAGACCAGCATTGAACAGAACAAGGCTATCGTTACCTGGACCCGTTTGCCCGAACTCCGGGCGCATGAGATCCGGATTGTCCAGCTGTTTCAGAATCTCATCGGAAACGCCATCAAGTATCGCGGGCCGGATCCGCCTGTCATCTCCGTGACCGCCGAACGCCGGGATAACAACTGGGTATTCTGTGTCGAAGATAACGGAATTGGAATCAATCCGGAATACGCGCATCAGGTCTTCGGCATCTTCAAGCGGCTCCACGGTCATAATTACCCCGGCACGGGCATTGGGCTGGCCATTTGCCAGCGAATCGTCGAAAGGTACGGTGGCCGCATCTGGGTCGAACCCGCGAAGGGAAAGGGATCCCGGTTCTGTTTTGCCGTGCCTCAGACAATGGTTTCGCAAGTCCGATCCGAAACCAGTCCGGTGGCAACCAGAGAAGGCCAAATCCAAGCCGCGGCGATGTGAACCCGCTCAGCTCAACCGGGTTTTCAAACGCATTTCCATCCGGGATTCCGGCCCCTCTGAAGTCGTCCCGGAAGACCGGGAACGGCCCACCGGCGATCCGGGCATATCAGCCGACTCTGGTTTGCCTCCGCTGACTCTCAAAATGACATCTCGGGGAAGTTGCCATGAATCTCAGTTGGGCAGAGAGGCGGCTGGCGCGGCCGGATTCCCGCTGCTCACAACTTCCCTTACGAGTGGACCCAGCTTCATGAACTCCATCAGGTCCAGAGGCTTTTGAAAATACCGGGTGGCTCCGAGACGGGAAACCTGACTCTTGTCTTTGGGAGAATCCGATGAAGTGACTATGACCACGGGGACCCGTGCGCACTCCGGACTCATTCTGATGCGTTCCAGAACCCGTGTTCCGCCCTTGCGGGGCAGGTTCAGGTCGAGGAGGACCACGTGCGGTCGAGGCCGGGGCTCACCGCGGTCAATCGCCTCGATGAATTCAATTGCCTTTTCGCCATCCTCCGAAACGTGAAATTCGCAGTTCAGCCCGTCCATTTTCAAGGCCGCACGCATCAGGAGTTCGTCGGCCTCGCTGTCTTCCACCAGCCAGACCTCGAGTGTCCCGGGAGTGTGAATCCGTCGTGTGTCGGGGTCTTCGTTCGCTACAGTCATCACCAGATCGCCCACGCCATCAATAGTTGAGCACTTATCAAGCCACTTCGCAAGACGACTGAGGAACATTGGCGGAAAAGGATGGACGAGAGAGACCTGTCGCGGAGATGCGAAAAATGAACGCGGCGACAGCGCAGATCCTGCATGGCCGCGCAAAGTCTGCGCATGTGCTGCTCTTCCGATACGAGGGCACCCGGCGTCAGCGGCTAAATCCGCTGCAATCGGGCACCGCGGAATCTGGCCTTCTGAATGCAATAGAGGGTGCCAGGACTGTTATGACGCGGGAAGGCTACGGCCAGGCGTATCAACGCGGATTCGATCTCACACTTCGGTTTCTTCTCTCCCGCGGGGCATCCTGGGAACGCGCCAGGGAAGTCGCCCAGGCTGCCTGGGTTCAGGGTTGGGAGAGGGTCGAACAGCTGCGAAACGAGGGTATGGTCGTCACCTGGGTAAACACCATCGCGCTGAATGTTTATCGCCGGGCTCGCCGCAACGAAGGTATCCGGGGAGATGTTCCGACGGACCCGGGAACCAGGCCGGGAGTGAATCTGGCGGCAATCGACATAGCCCGAATCCTGAAAATCTGCCAGCCGGCCGACAGAGCGCTGCTCGAACAACAGATGACAGGCCTTACACCGCGTGAAATTGCACGACTGCGGGGTATCCCGGAGAGCGCGATCAGGATCAGGCTGTTGCGAGCCCGGCGGGCCGCGCGTTTACGAATTGAGCAGGTGGGACGCGCCAGACTGGCAAGTTAGCTTTGCCTGTGATGCGCCGGGGACTCGCGCGGAGCCCGCTCTCCATCGAAGCCGTGCAGTACAGGCTGGTCATCGGCTCCGGGTCCCCGATTGAGCGTGGTCCGAACCTGACGGATGCCTGCGTCCTGCGCGTGGGTCATGGCAGGCGTCCCCGATTGCAATGAATGGCCAATGGACCTGCCCCGCGAACGCCGAACGCGCGGTCAGTTCCCGAGAACGGGCACAGGCGGTGCTCCCCGCCCCGACTCGGCTGCCTTGAGTTCGGAGACCCGTTTGTGCAGGGTTCGCAGGCTGATACCCAGTATCCCGGCCGCCTCTTTGTGAGTCCGGGTGTGTTTCAGTGTGAGCCGAATGTATTCCCTTTCCACATCCTCGAGGCGATGTCCGGCATCGAGCGTGACGGAATTCTCCCTGGAGAATACGGCCGATGACGCTTGTTGCCGTTGAGGCGGCTGAGGAGACCGAAGGCCCGGCGAAAGGTGGCCGACCAGCACAGTGCCCTCCCGTGCCACGATGATGGCCCGCTCCAGGACATTCCGCAACTCCCGGACGTTACCAGGCCACGGGTACTCCATCAGCCGTACGAGAACCTCCGGGTGGATATCGGTGACACGACAATCGTTTTTCCTGTTGATGCCTGCGATGAGAGCCGCAGCCAGCGCGGGAATGTCTTCCCTGCGTTCGCGCAGAGGCGGCAGGTCAATATGGAAAACGTTCAGCCGATAGTAGATATCTTCCCGCAACATCTTCTTTTCGATCGCCTCCGACAACACCCGGTTTGTGGCCGCGACCACTCTTACGTCGACGGGTATCTCCCGCGAGCCTCCCAAACGCCGGACCGCGGACTGCTCCAGAACGCGCAAAAGCTTCGCCTGCATCGCCATGGGCATTTCCGCGATTTCGTCGAGGAAAAGAGTACCCTGGCTGGCATGTTCAAAACATCCGGCGCGGCGTTCCAGCGCCCCGGTAAACGCGCCCTTTTCGTGTCCGAAAAGTTCGCTTTCAACGAGGCTCTCGGGGAGAGCGGCACAATTGACCGCAACGAATGGCCCGGCCGATCTGGAACTGGTCTTATGAATTGCAGAGGCCACCCGTTCCTTTCCCGTACCGCTTTCACCGGTAATAATCACCGGAGCGGAACTGGGTGCAGCCTGTTGAATAGCCGAGAAGACGAGACGCATGGCGCCGGACGTCCCGACGAGATCTTCGAGGATTCCCTGATGGCCGAGCTGAAGGCGCAGCCGCTCGGTTTCCTTGATCAGGCTCTTCTGGCGAACGGCGCGCTCGAGCAAAGTACCCAGGACCGCAACCTCGGCTGGCTTCTCCATGTACCAGAACGCACGAAAATCCTTCACAACGGAGACGGCTTTCTCGACACTGCCGAAGCTGGTCAAAACCAACGTTGGCGTAAGGTCGCCGCGCACGAGCAGTTCCTGCAACAACTGGACGCCGTCCATGCGGGGCATTACCAGGTCGGTAACGATGACATCGACGACCGAGGAGCCAAGCTTGTCGAGGGCTTCTGCTCCATCCGCTGCCGTCTCGACGGCGTATCCAAGAGCAAGGACCTTTGCCGAGAGACTCTGCCGCTCCTCCGGGTCGTCATCTACGATCAGTACGCAGCGGGCGGGCGAAAGCACCATAACGGCTATTTTAATCGAGTCCCGCCGCTGAACGTGCAATTCCTGCGCAGACACTGCGAATTTTGCCGTCGGGCTTCGCTCGTGGCAGGCAAGTGGCCCTCAGAAAAAGCAGACTGTCCGGGTACCCTTGCGAGGATTCATCACGATGGTAGCGGGGGTGCCGCCATCTGCCCTCGGCTTTCACCATGGCAGGCCGGCAGAAGACCAGCGTGCCGGATAAGTATACACATCGTGAACGGAACCGCGGCTTCGCGGGGACTCGCGGCTCAAGGGCGGCCTGTAGGGCAGCAACCGGGGCATCGCGATCATCGCCCTGGCGAGGCTCGTCATGGGGATACTCACCCTTGGGGGAACCTTCGACAAAATGCCGGCACAGCGGCCCGAACCCCTCCGATCAGATCGCCCGCTGTGCCGGCTGAGTCTCCCGGTTCAGGGAGGCTGGCGGAATTTACCGGCGTCGACGGCAGCGGTAAATTACCGAACTCGTCATCATAGCTATACCCGGCAGGGCAAACGGACCAGGATCAGCGCATCGTCCCGCCGGGGTCGCCACGATGTGGTGCATATTCTGTCTTCTCCTCCGATCGGTGTTTGATCGCGCAGAGTTTTGGTGTCGGGTCCGGCTTTCTTTGAGCACGTCTGGAGCCAACCTGCCA
>Ga0302319_10010182_pt1 | contig 17982 bp, 8 predicted proteins | sample Bog_T0_2_FD_203319 | JGI IMG/M metagenome (GOLD analysis project Ga0302319, IMG submission 203319) | Peat permafrost microbial communities from Stordalen Mire near Abisko, Sweden - Bog_T0_2 | ecosystem: Environmental > Terrestrial > Soil > Wetlands > Peat | place: Sweden: Abisko, Stordalen Mire...
ATTCCATCGTGACCAACGCGCGGCGGGTTCCAAAGCCGCGTTCTCCTGCCGACGCCCTACAGGCCATTGTCGGCCTGCTCGCGTTTCTTCACGTGTTGCAGACCCCGGCCCGCGCGGTTGAAGGATGGCTGGACCTGCTTCATCGCCATCCCGTCACGGGGGGAGCCGTATTCGATTTGCAGATCGTTGCGACGATGCAGGCGAACGGGATCGATCGGATTTACACCTTCAACACCGGCGACTTCGAGGTGTTCTCCGAACTCGCGGTAGTGACGCCGTAGCCGCGCTGGCTGTGTTTCTCCGCGGTGGTTTCGGATTGAATTATGCGATGGGCCAGGTGACAGGGCCTTCTTCTATCTCAGGGCCTGCTACGGTCTTCAGGCCCGCGCTCGAACAGATCCAGTCCAACGGGACACCGTTCGGGCAGGTTTTCGAGGCTGAAGACGGCTTCGAATTACGCGGTTGAGCCACTTCTCCGCGTGCGCAGGGGCGGCTTCGCAGATGCGTTCAAAGGCGGCGTAGGCGGCCTTTTCGGCGGGAGCGGAGAGACTAACGCGCCAAGCCAAACCGGGCACGCATTTCGTCGAGAACCTGAGCGGCGGGTTTCAATTCGCCGCGTTCCGCGCTCGCCATCCCCTCCTGAATCGCCGCGATGGTCTCCATGCGGCTCAGGCGGTCAAGCATCAGCTGGTAGCTTGCAGCGTCCTGCACCACGACCTCGGCTTTACCGTTGACTGTGAGGACTTCCGGCACGCGAGTGCCGGTCCAGACGCTGTTTGATTATCTGGAAGCCGGAGACACGTTGGACGATTTCCTGACCGGATTTCCGACCGTTTCGCGCGGGCTCGCAGTTGAAGCGCTGGAAGAAGCGAAGTCGCTGCTCCTGGCACAGTGCTGAAGCGGTTGCTGCTCGACGAATGCGTCGACGAGCGTTTGCGGCTTTTCTTTCCCAATCACATTGCCAAACGGCCCGCTTTGACGTTCTGACTAGAGCGGACCAGCACATTCCCGATCAGCAGAATCTGGCAGGCGGAACACCACCGGAAACAGGCGGTGGGGAAAAGGGAAAGCGGTTGCAGTGTATTCTGATCCTAATCCTAAGGCAAAAATGAAGACCCCATTGAACAAAAAATGGGGGGAATAGTGAAAAGGAAATATTAATGGCGCCAATACCAGCTAATCGCCCGAATCTCACGCCCGACCTGTGCCAGCAAATCGTCGTGAACGTAACGCCTGAACCGGCGAAGTTCAAGGACCGCTCCCAGGATCTCTTCGATCTCGGTGTGGTCGACGGGACTCAGAAACAGATACATCATGGTCGGATTCAGTCCGCGCTCTCGCGTATTGGTTATCAGATCGCTCAAAGCGATATTTCGAGCGGTCCCGGCGTAATTGTGGGAGACTGTGCCGATTCGGTTCGGGTTCCGTGGGTTCCCTGCGCATTCCCGTCAATAGAAGCAATAGCGGTTACAGTCAAGGGCTCATGCCCCGCGGCAGCAGCGCGTTGATCTTTGCGACGGGAACGCAGGATAGTGCGCCCGGAATCGCTGTCGCGTATGAGACCCGCTTGTGATACGTGTAGGTTACGCGGCACTAATCAGGTTAGACCTGCGGACGCGTCGGGCTACCAGAAAAAGCACCATGGCAAATAACGCAAGTGCGCTCAGCAATCGGCAAATCCTCAGTTCTGTTCCGCCATCGTATTCCAGTTGAACATCACAGGGCCCATTGCATCCAGGTTGAAGCCACATCAAACCTAAACCGTCGGCTTTGATTTGTCGGGCGGCGCCATTGACCTTTGCGTGCCACCCGGGGTGGTGAGTTACCTGAATAGAAATTGCCTGATTTGCCAGTGCCGTGGCGCGAATGTGGATCCGATTTGTGCCTTGCCACTGAAACTGGGCCAGGGGCAGAGATGGGTCCTCGAGCTCTGAGACATACTTCTCCACGTCGCTGGTGTCTTCCGGCCCGGAAGGAGCGCGGCGGACCAACGCCCATTCAGGCACAACATGCGCCAGGGATTCGGAACGCCGAGGAACGCTGTAAATCGTCACATCGTCTTCCCTCCAAAGCACGGGTAGGCGGTCATCAAACTTTGTCGGGTGTATGAATGCCTTCCAGTACTCCTGACTTTTGGGACCGGAGACCACGACCGCGCCAGTACCGAAAGCCTTCAGCCATGCAATGGAATTTCGGGCATCCCGCTCCGGCGTATCTCCCCCGTAAAACATCGCGGTTTTAGCGCGCTGCTGTACCTGGTTGTAGGCAACGCTCCAGGAACCGCCGGCGAGCTGCTCGATATTGGTAAAAGCATTCGCCCACTGGGCAATTGACCCGGGCATCATGATTCGTGTGCCTGCAAGATGATCCCGAGCCCAGACCGCTGTCCGGTATTCGATTGTCTTAGTCAGATAGCCTGACGTGAGAGTGGCCTTAGCGAATTGGCGCTCGGAAACGACTTGCTCCACTCCCAGCGCAACCAGCAGAATTACAATGCAAACTCTGAGGGGGCGCCGAATCATGTGGAAGAATGGCCGCGCCGCGAATACGATCAGGAGCGCCAGAGAGAACTCGACTTCCGGCTTGTAACGTTCGGGTTGGGGCAGGAATTGGCGGTGTAACCATGCTGCAATGAGCGGGATGCTGCATGTCAACCAGGCAAACAGCGCAAAAAAATGTAACCGCCAATCCGGTGTCCAGCGGGGCAGATACTGCCACAGCAATGCCCAGCCGACCGCAACGATTGCCAGCGCCGTGAACGACCCGGCATTCCAATAGCCGGCAGAAGCTGCGCGGATCGCGGCGATGCCGGATGGCGAAAGAAAGGGAGCACTGATCAGATAAGCAAATAGCCCTATGCCGGCGGTGAGGAGAAGGTTGCGGACTATATCCTGGCGGCGCAGGACAAACAGCAGACACAACGACACCATGGCCGCGAGAACGGGCCCGAAATCGCTTGCCAGCGAACAAACCGCTATCGCCAGCGCCGTGGCGACGCAGTACCCGATACGGCGGGTCCTTATCGACAGCGAGAGTAAAAGGATTATCAACGGAAGGACGGCCAATGCAAACATGTGCGGCGTCTCGTCCCAAACAGCCATCAGATACAGGCGGCGGGCATCCCAAAGGTGCTGGAATGAGAGATTGGTGTCGGGCACGACTAATTGAGAAGACGCCGTCAGTGAGTAGAACAGCGCGGCGGCAAGAGAGTAACTCAGCGCCCGCGTCCACTGCCATGCCAACAGGAATAAAGTGACGGGGCCGAGACAATATACAAGACCCGAAACCGTCTGAAAAGCTAAATCGTTGGGCACGCCGCGAATAGCTGCGATCGCTGCGGTCAGGGCAGGAATAAGCGGCGCATAAACGAACTCCAGAGGCGATCCGCAATCCCAATAACGCCACCAGACGGAGTGGAACCAACCCGAGCCCGCGAGCCGGGACATGGCGATCCAAAAACCCTGCATTGAGTTCATGTGCGGGGTATAACGGATAAACATCTCGCGGCAAATATAGGCGTTTACCCACACCAGCAGGGCGGCGCAGCCAATTGCCCGAAGCACCTCGAGGACGGGCGGCCGTAGTTCGGCTGGAACCATTCGCTGATCTCGTTTAGATTGAGCTGAGACGGCGTTCATGCCAGCTTGTCTGGGACTCCTCGGTTCCGAAAGTCAAGTATAACGGCGGGTTAGCGTTACTGTTGCGCCGGCTGCTGCACCGAAAGGATTGTTTGATTGCTCGCCGTTCCACTTTGCGTAATCAGCAGTTGGTAGTTTCCGCTGACAAAGGCCTGTGGAATCTGAAAGTTGATCTGGTACAGGCCAACAAAAGTAGGTGCCAGCCCCGCGAACACCGTAGGAACCTCGGTGCCGTTCAGTGTCAGCACCGGCGTGTCGAGCACATTTGCCGGCGGATTCGACGGCGAGGCCGACCCGCTGGGTACGGAGATATCCGTGGCGCCTAATCCCGACAGGTAGATCACTACATACTCGCCCGGGGTGGCCGGTGATGTGTCCGAAACGAGCGTCCCATCCGGATGCTGCGCCACTACCGCGCCCGAAGTAAACTGCAGGATCGCCGGAACCGCGGTGGTGAGTTGTATCGGCTGCGGCGTCGTTAACGCCCCGTTGGCGCTGACGATCACCTGATATTGACTTCCCGCCAGAAGTTCGAACGGAATCTGCGCATTGATCTGGGTTGCGCTTACAAAATAAAGCGGCGCTTTTATACCTCCAATGAGGACGATGGTCCCGTTGATTTGCTCAGGCAGCGGCAGTTGTACCGCTGAATTGGTCTGATTGGCTAGTCCGCTGCCGAAAATCTGTACGATATTGCCTGGTCCGAAGCCTGCCCCTGTTTGGGGATGGAAAACATCGAGCGTGCCGTTCGGGGAGAGCGCCGGCGCGGCATTATGCGCCACTTGCCCGGCGATCTGCACTTTGGACGTTGTATATCCGGGTGCCGAGGCATTAGCCAGAATGGTTACCTGAGAAGACGTGTTGCGCGGTGTCCACGTGCCAGAATACAGGCCGTTCGCGGAATCGGTCGGCGACAGAACCAGCGGGGGGTCGCCGTTAGAAAATGTTGTCACGATCTGCCCGTTGCCGATGGGACTTCCGCAGGTATCTACCAGCGTGACCGCCAACGCCGTTGGCCACGAAGCGGGGGCCGAAAAGTTGCTCACCAAACCCGTTTGCGTTGGAACCAGCTGTGCTCCAGCACAGGAAGCGGATGCCAGTGGCCCGAGTCTTGCCGGAGTTTGAGCCGTGGAGGATGCGCCTGCAACACCAGCCTGTACGATCAAGGTCACATTTACCGAGCGCACCGCGCTGGCGAATGAAAAGCTGACGCTGCCCCGGTAAACGCCTGGAGCCAGGCTTGCCGGACTGGCGGTGACCGTTACGCTCGCCGCCGACGCGGCCGAGGTTGAACCAGTCGCGGGCGTAGCAGAAAGCCACCCACTGCCATCAGTCACACTGGCGGAGGACTGGAATGCGAGTGCGGATTTCGAACTGGCGAACAGCTTCATCGTTTGCGGAGGCAGCGTCGCCCCGGAACTGGAAGCAATGAAGATCAGCCCGGCCGGTTGCGGATCCGGAACCACTCTTGCGGTGGCAGGACTGACACTGAGAATCACCTGAAAATCCTGCGGCGAATTACTGATGCCGGTTCCGGAGACCTCAATTGTTCCGTAGTAGGAGCCTGCGGCGAGAGCGCCCACCGCGGTCTGGTCGATCGAGAAGCTGACAGAGCCTGGATTTCCGGGGGACGCGCTGCCCGAGCCGCTTCCTGAGAGCCACGGCGTACCCGGCAGAACAGTCGCGATGAAGGTGGCGCTTCCACTTGAAACGGTGACCAGAAACGAGCCGGCTGCGTTTCCCAGCGCACCACCCTGTGGCATCGAGAACTGCGTTCCCGCCGGCCCCAGCGTCATCACGGAAGCTCCTGATATCAGAAGGGTTAGCGGAATCGACAAACTGCCTGCGGAACTGACCACCGTCAAAGAACTGAGGTAATATCCGGTTTTGAGCCCCACCGAGTTCGCCGTGACGCTCACGGACACTCCGGGGCCGGGCGCCACAGTCGCAGGGAAAGCCCCCACAGTAATCCAGCTGTCCGCGGCTGACACCGATTGAATCGCCAGCGACCCGCCACCGGCGTTGACAATGCTTACCGGCTCGGATGATGGTTGCGGATTCGAACTCAGGGCGACAAAGGAAAGCAACGGCGTGCCCAGGCTTAGCTGCGGCGGCGCCGCCGTGACCAGCAGCGTAACAGCGATTGTCTGCGAGTGGCCTGCACAGGCCGGCGTGGAACAGGTAACGGTTACGGTCCCCGAGTAGGGCGATCCGCTCGCACTGAGTGTCAGCGCCGCATTGTTCGGTCCAACCGAGATACTGCCGGGAGTGCTCGACGATCCGGCTGCCGTCAACCACGGCACGGAAGAGGATGTCGTGAAATCGATCGTCTCGGAGATAACAGTCGCGCTCACCACAATCGTGCGGGGCGACGGCACTGCAGTTGTGCCCACCGTCAGAGAGAAGGAAGCGGTTGCAGCAGACAAACTCAGATCCGGCGAATTGGGTTTGATTGTTGTGCTGACGCCCAGAGTTGCCGTGGCCGGCGGCGTGGCCGAATCCGAAACTGCGAGCGTGAAAGAGAAACTTCCCAGCGCTGAAGGGGTGCCGTCGATCTGCCCGGTGTCAAGCGCAAGGCCCGCCGGCAGCGCGCCGGCGATGCTGAAAGTGTAGGGCTGAGTCCCGCCGGAAGCGGTCAGAATCTGCGCAGGATAATCGACTCCCACCTGACCGCCGGGAAACACAGCGCCGTTGGTAATGGTGAGTGGCGCGGGATCGATATTGATCGATACCGTCCCCACTACTTCGGCGCCCGTGCTGTCCGCGACCTGCACGCCGATGCTGTATGGACCCGTCGCAGTAGGCGTACCGAGAACTGCCCCACTGCCGCTGAGACTCAGGCCTGCCGGAAGTTGGCCACCGGTTTGCGACCACGTGTAGGCAGGTTTTCCGCCAGCTGCGCCCAGCGTTTGAGAATACGGCTGGCCCGCCGACCCATCGGGCAGGGAGGCAGTTGTGATCGTGAGTAGCGTCGGGGCAGGTCCCGTAATGGCTACCTGGAAATTCCCTGAAACGGTCACGCCTTTCGAATCGGCCACCTGCACGCCGATGGTGCTGGTTCCCGGCGTCTTCGCCTGGCCGCTCAGCGTACCGCCCGCAAAACTCAAACCCTGCGGGATGCCGGAAGCCGTATAGGAGTAAGGGGGCGCGCCTCCCACCCCTGTCGCGCTTCCACTATAAAGGGAAGTAGTAGTTCCCGCCGGGAAGGAACCAGTGAGACCGAGGACCGAAATGCTCACGGACATCGATGAACTCGTGTTTACCGAATCGGTTACGGTCAGACTGGCGCTGAAGCTGCCGGGGCTCGAACCCGTTCCGCCGATGTTGCCGCTCGAATCAACCGTGAAGCCAGCCGCGCCCGAGAGAGTCCACTTATACGGGGGCACACCTCCCGACGCACTGTAGGATGCAGCTAAAGCACCGCCCACGGCGACATCCGCGTTGCCGTTTCCCGTGATGATAAGAGGCAGCGCGGTAACGGTGAGGGTCAGCGAAACCGAAGCCGACTGACGGGATATCTGATCCGTAACGGTAAATTGGACCGGCGTTCCCCAAGTCGCGGTGGGTGTGCCCGAGATACTCCCCGCCAAGGCGTCGAGTGAAAGACCGGCTGGGAGCGCGCCCGAATTCCAGACGTAGAACCCCGTTCCACCCGCGGCTGAAAGACTCGCGCTGTAGGTCTGCCCCACCTGGCCGGGAGGAAGGCTTGTGGTCGCGATCGAAAGCACGTTGATCGTGAACGTCTTCTGAGTCGACTGGTTCGACACCGTGTCGCTCACCGTAATCAGCACGTTTGTATAATTACCAGCCGCCGTCGGTGTTCCCGCGATCGCTCCCGTAGTAAACCCGATGCTCAACCCCGGGGGTAAGGCCGACTCGGTCCACTGGTAGTTCGCCGCCAATCCGCTACCGCCCGTTGCGGCCAGCGTCAAACTGGGGTAGGGAGTTCCCTGCGTACCCGCGGGCAACGCACCCGGCGTCGTGATCGACAGCACAGGGTAGACAACATTGATTGTGAAGGTCTTCGGCGTAGACTGGCTCGACACGGTATCGCTTACCGTAATCACTACGTTCGGGTAATTCCCCGCGGCTGTCGGTGTGCCCGTGATCGCTCCCGTAGTAAGCCCGACGATCAACCCCGGGGGTAAGGCCGACGCTGTCCACTGATAGTTCGCCGCCACTCCGCTCCCGCCCGTTGCCGCCAGCGTCACAGCTGCGTAAGGTGTTCCCTGCGTGCCCGCGGGCAACTGACTCGTCGTGCTGATCGTCAGCGCCGGGTAGGCGATGTCGATCGCGAACGCCTTCGACGTCGACTGGCTCGATACCGCATCGCTTACCGTGATCACTATCTTCGGGTAATTCCCCGCCGCTGTGGGCGTACCAGTAATGGTTCCCGTAGTAAGGCCGATGGTTAACCCCGCCGGCAGTGTCGACGATGTCCACTTGTAATCCGCCGCTAATCCACTCCCTCCGGCGGCCACCAGCGTCACACCAGCATAGGGTGTTCCCTGCATCCCCGGAGGCAGCGGATTCGCCGTCGAGATCGTCAGCGCCGGGTAGGCAATGTTGATCGCGAACGTCTTCGATGTCGACTGGCCCGATACCGTGTCGGTAACGGTAATCGCCACGGTTGCATTATTCCCTGCCGCTGTCGGGGTACCCGTGATTGTCCCCGACGTGAGCGTGATACTCAGCCCCGCCGGCAGTGTCGACGAAGTCCACTGGTAGTTCGCCGCCACTCCCGACCCGCCCGTGGCAGCCATGGTAACCGGACCAAAGGGCTGGTTGACGGTCCCGTTGGGCACGGTGATTGTGCTAACCGTGAGGGCGGGCGCGGCCTGTTGGGTGACCGGGATCTGCTGCCCGAGAATCGTAATATTCGCCGTCCGGGCTAACCCCGTAGAGTTGGTGCTAAACGAAAAATTGACCACACCGCCGATGATGGTCCCGATGGTCAGCCAGTTCTGGTCGCTGGCGGGCGCGTAGACTCCGACTAGCGACTGCGTCGACGGAAGCACCTGAAGCAGAGCATCAGTCCCCGCGGAGAAGGTCTCGCTGACGGTGGCAGGGCCGGCAAATACCAACGGGATCTCTTTGATGGCGTTGTTGCCGGTATCGGCAATGTAGACGTTGCCGATACCGTCTGTCGCGAGCCCGATCGGACGGCTCAGTCCCGAAGAAACCAGGCTTGTCACCTGTTGACTTGACGCATTCCACAGCCCCACGCTGCTCGTCGCGAAGTACACGTTGCCGGAACCATCCACTGTCACTCCCTGCGGATAGCCTGCGAATGTCAATGTCGTCAATGCCTGGGTCGATGCGTTCCACTCCTTTATCGCGAGGTTGTTGCTATCCGCAATATAGAGGTTTCCGGAAGCATCTACCGCTACTCCCCTGGGGTTGAGCAGCCCCGAGGGAATCAGTGTCGTGATCTGCTGGGTGGCAGCGACCCATTCCTTGATCGCATTGTTTCCGTCGTCAACTATGTAAACGTTGCCGGAGCCATCCACGGCCACCGCGACCGGAGAGTTCAGACCCGAGGAAACCAGCGTTGTCACCTGCTGGGTTGACGCAGTCCATTCCTTAATCGCGTTATTTCCCGTGTCCGCGATGTAGACGTTCCCGGAACCGTCTACCGCCAATCCGTAAGGATTGTTCAGCCCCGACGAAACCAATGTCGTAAGTGCCTGGGTGGATGCCGTCCACTCCCTGACGGCATTGTTCCCGGCATCGGCGATATAGACATTGCCGGAACCGTCCACTGCTATGCCTGCCGGATTATTCAGTCCCGCCGAAACCACCGTCGTCAAGGCAGTGACAGCGCTATAGTTCGTTCCCACCTGCGTCACGGTGACTGTAAGGCCCGCGATGGTCAGAGTCCCCGACCGCGTACCCGCCCCACTGAACGCGTCGTAAATGAAGGCAACAACCGCGCTGCCTGTGCCGCTTGCGCTGCCCGCTGTCACGTGGAGGAATGAGTCATTGGAAGCCGCCGTCCACGCCGTGCCGTCCGAGAGCACAACGGAAGAAGAGCCGGCGGCGCTGCTCACCAGGATTGTGTTAGCACCTAATACCGGAATTGCCGGAGCGTTATCGAGGGCCTCAACCTGCGCCAACGTCAGGGGATAATTGAAGACCTGCAGCTGGCTCATTTCTCCCTGAAAATATTCACCGCCGCAAGTTGAGCAGGTCTCCCCGACGTTGAAGTTCGCAGGCTGAACATTCAGCGTATTCCCCGGGTTTGAATGGTACGGCGAGAGGCCGGACGTCGCGGGATCGATATAGACATACCGATTCCGAGTGGCGCTGTCGTATGTGACAGCCACAAAATGCCATTTGCCGTCCATAACCGTGAAACTGGGAGGATCGTCTTCCGCGTCGTCACCCCACGAATAGTTGACTACGCCACCATTGCCGTCGGTGCGGAAAGCATTAGTCGCATCGCTGGTCCCGTAGGCACCCCAGCCGACGATCCCGTATGCACCGGCCCCGATATTCCCCGGATTGATCCAGGCTGTGATCGTATACGAAGCATTGCCTATTGGCAGCAAAGGCGGAAACAGCGGAGATGCACCGCCCCAGTTGAAATAATTGGAGCCATTGAAAACAGCAGCACCCTGGCCGCCGAGCGCCGTAGCGTCGAAACCGATCGCGCCGTTGCCCATTGGCGTCAGGTTGTAGCCGTTGCCGGAAGAATCGGCGCCCAGGTTGTTGCCGTTGGCGAAGGTCCAGTTCGCCAGCACAACGAACCCGGCAATAGTTCCGCTGAATGTCTGCGTGGCGGTAAAACCAGCTGCGTCGCTGAGCTGAATTGTATAGCTAACAGCTCCCGAAACGGTCGCCGGTCCGGTGAGCGTCAGGCTCGTAGCCGCAGCGCCTGGTACGATGCCCGCGGGAAGAGCACCCGCGCTGATCGACCATGTAAACGGGGCGTCCCCCGCGCCTCCTGTCACTGTGCAGGTAGTCGTATACGCGGCGTTGATTTGTGTCGGGACATTGTTGTTCGTGCAGGTAAACGCGACCGCTGCCGCGATGGTCCCACTGAACGCCTGAGTGGCTGTACGGCTGGTAGCGTCGCTGAGTTGAATCGTATAACTGGCAGCACCCGGAAAGGTCGCTGGGCCAGTAAGCGTAATACTCGTAGCCGTGGTGCCTGCGGTAACACCTGTGGGTAGAACGCCCGCGCTAATCGACCATGTGAAGGGCTGGGTTCCCGCGCCGTCGGTCACCGTGCAGGTGGTTGTGTATGCGACGCCGATTTCGAGTGGAATGCCGTTGTTCGTACACGTGAATGCGGGCGCTGGCGGCGCGGCTGCCTGGGTTACCGGGATTTGCTGCCCGAGGATCGTAATGTGCGCAGTACGGGGCGATATTGTGCCGTTGGCTGTAAACGAGAAGTTGACCACTCCGCCGGAAATGCTCCCGATTGTCAGCCAACTCTGGTCGCTTGAAGGCGCGAAGATCCCCGCAAGGGACTGCGTTGACGGAATTACCTGGAGCAGAACGTCGCTCCCGGCAGAGAACGTCTCGATAACGCTGGTGGGTCCTGCAAAAGCCAGAGGGATTTCCTCGATAGCGTTGTTACCGCTATCAGCGATGTAGACTGTGCCTGAACCACTCACGGCCAGTCCGAATGGATAGTTCAGACCTGAGGACGCGAGCGTCGTCACTAACTGGGTCGACGAGTTCCACTCCTTGATGGCGCTGTTGTTGGTATCGGCGATGTAGACGTTGCCGGAACCGTCCACCGCCACCCCATACGGGCTGTTCAGACCCGAAGACACGAGCGTCGTAATCGCCTGGGTGGACGCGTTCCACTCCTTGACGGCGTTGTTGCCGGTATCCGCGATATAGATATTCCCGGAACTGTCCACCGCCACGCCATATGGATAGCGCAGCCCTGCGGTCGCCAGCGTCGTCAGTTGCTGGGTCGATGCGCTCCACTCCTTGATTGAATTGCTCCCGTTGTCCACGATGTAGACGTTGCCGGAACCGTCCAGGGCTATTCCCGTCGGATAGTTCAGTCCCGAGGGCACCAGTGTTGTCACCTGTTGGGTCGACGCGCTCCACTCCTTGATGTCGCTGCCGTTGCGATCCACGATGTAGACGTTGCCGGACCCATCTACCGCTACTCCGTAAGGATTGCTCAGACCCGAGGACACCAACGTGGTCACTTGCTGAGTCGACGCGTTCCACACTTCGACTGCCTGGTTGCCGGTATCCGCAATATAGACATTGCCCAAGCCATCTACCGCCACTCCGTTGGGATTACCCACGCCGGACGATACCAGCGTCGTGAGTCCACCCGGTCCGACGTAGTTCGTTCCCGCCTGAGTCACGGTGAGCGTCAAACCGGCGATGGTCAGGGTGCCGGAGCGCGTGCCCGTCCCGATGAATGCGTCATAAGTGAACGCGACTACCGCACTACTTGTACCGCTCGCGCTTCCCGCCGCAAGGTGAAGGAACGAAGCGCTCGCGGTGGCTGTCCATGGAGTGCCGTCCGACAACACCACGGATGAAGAGCCGGCGGCGCTGCTCACGAGGATTGTGGTGGTACCCAACGCCGGGGTTGCCTGAGCAGATGCGACGACCGTAAGAAGCGTCCCCGCAAGGAAAGTGACCGAAATCCCGATCCGGGCCAGGCGCGGCAGGGTGGATAGTCGCATCAAAAACTCTCGACATCGAGCAGCGGCACGTAATGAGTCTCCCGGCGAGCGCGATATCGCTCATAGGAGTAGGTGCGCTGAGACTGAGTTTTTCTCTTCGAAACCGCGGCTGCGAACCGTTTCGATTCTCCCGAAGCGGAAAACAGAAGAAGAGCGATCTGGTCTCTGGAAATGCCGTCCTACAAAGAGGATGGCGCGCGACATGAAAACGTGAACGGACTTGACTTACTGGTTGTAGACTCGGCCACCGGCAGGGAGGACGAGGCCGCTGAGAGGGCCGCTATCTCCCCGGCCCCGCGTGCCTTGGCATTGTCCGTTCGCCGTTTATGACCGGCGGGAAGTCCTTCACCTCGTCATACACCTCGGTGATGAATCGGTCCTTGCTTTGCTTCGTGTCGCCCTCTGTAGTTGCGTCGTAAGGCCCCGTCAGATTCGCGGCCAGGACTTCATCCAGCGATTTGCCCTCATCGCGGAGCTTCTGCACCTTCTTTAGTACGTCGGCGAGCATCGCACGGTACCCCAGGAGGTCCTTCTTCCTGACCAGCGTTCCGTGGCCCGGGACGAGGATGGTGTCGGGGTCCGCAAGTTTTTGAATAAGGTCGACGGCCTCAATCATGCCCTTGATCGAACCTCCGTTGGCCTGGTCGGCGAACGGATAGCCGAAGTTGCGATAGAAATCCTCGATGTAGATCACGTTCGCCTTATTGAAGCGCACGATGGTGTCGCCTGCCGTATGCGACGGCATCATCGGTACGAAGTCAACCGTTTCGCCGTCCATATGAATCGTGACGGCGGGAACGCCTGGTGAGCCGTACCGATAGGTAATAGTGGGAACGCCCGCAGGATCGGGTGCGCGAGCAGCGTTGCCCTGGCCCGGCGGGCTCAGCATTTCATTGCGCAGATTCTCCTGCGAGAAGATCACGGCCCCCTGTTTCGCGAAGAAGGAATTACCACCCGTGTGGTCGGAGTGAATATGAGAATTGACCACAATTTTGACGGGAGCCCCAGTAAATGTCCGGATTGCGTCGAGTGTTTTCGTCGCCAGTTGTGGATCTTCGGTATCCACCATCAGCACACCCTCGGAGCCAAAGAGCGCCAGGACTCTCCCACCGGCCGCATCGGGATGTGTCTGGTCAAAACCCGCCGAGCCGTGCAGAGAGTAGAGATTGGGCGCCAGTTTCTCCGTAACCAGCATCTCGATCTTGTCCCACGGCGTTTGGTAACCCTGGGGAAACTGATATGGCCCTTTTCCCGGTGGGACGACCGTGATCGGGTAACCCGGTCCCTGTGCCAGGGCGGAAAGAACCCATGCCCCCGATAGAGCCGCCATTAAGAGTACTCGCCGTCTCATAGCTTTTGTCCCTCCGAGCCTGTCCCTCCGAGCAAAATAACAGAACATTCTTTACTGAACTCCTGCGCAGCTTAGACGCGAGAGGCACGCAGCGCGGCCAGCACGCGGGCATCGCGAAACGGAAGCCGACGGAGACGAACGCCGGTCGCATCGTAGATTGCGTTCGCGATGGCGGCGAGCATTGGTTTGCATGCGGTCTCTCCTGCTCCATAAGGAGGAAGATCCGGGCGATTCGGATTCGGATCTCCGTTTACGATTACGACCTCGATGCTCTCCGGCGTGTCGGCGTGCGTGAGTGTGGGATGAGAGTTCCAGTCGACGCTGGTCACTTTTTCCGTGTCGAACTGAACTTCCTCGTGGATGGCTCGGCTCACTGAGTGAAGCATCGCGCATTCTACCGTGTGCCGGAGACTCTGAGGATTGACGACCAGCCCACAATCATGCGCGCACACCAGCCGCTTTACCCAAACATGGCCGGTCTGGCGATTCACTTCAACCTCCGCGACTTCCGCCGCTATGGTCGATCCGCGGAATGCGTAGGCGATACCACGTCCGCTCAGGATGTTGCCGCCGGCGCGGGGCTTCGGCGAAGGGCGGCTGTCCCATCCGTAGGCTTTCACAACAGCTTTGAGAACGGCGATGGAACGGGCGCGCCGGAATGCGGCATCGTCGCTGTTGTCCGACGTCAGAAGATTCAGCCTGAACTCGTACGGGTCAGCTTTCGCCGCGGCGGCCAGTTCGTCGATGAACGATTCGGAAGCAAACGTCGACTGCGGACCGTTCGGGTCGCGCAAATTCCCCGTGCGAAGCGGCGTCTCCCAGATGAGCGGCAGGCTGACCACTTCGGTGGCCATTCGGCGGTTGGGAATTGCATACATATCGGATGGCGTGGACGCGCTGCCTTTATCGGGATTGGCTTTCCTTACGCCCATGAGCTGGGCAATCAAAACGGTATCCGGCTCGTTATAGCCGACGTGATTGTAGTCCACGGCGCGAGCGTTGAAATCGTAGGCCACCAGCTTCCCCGCGGAATCCAGTCCGCCGCGCATATTAACGGCGAAAGCCGGCGCCTTCGTGTCCCATGCGGTCTCCTCGTGGCGCATCCACTGGACGCGAACGGGGCGGCCTATTTCTTTGGCCAGCCAGGCGGCCTCGCATCCCGCGTCGTCGGCGGCGGTGCGGCCGAAGCCCTGTGGGCCTTCCATCCACACAACACGCACCTTTTCCTTCGGCATTCCGAGGAAAGTCGCCACTCCCCTTCGCATGCCATACGATTTCATGTCATTCGAATAAACTGTCATCAGGCCGTTGGACGGATCGGCCGTGGCATGGGCCGGGGAGATGGCGGTGTGACCCTGGAACGGGATCTCATAGGCCGCTTCAATGAGCTTCAATGCGCCCGCGAATGCCGTGTCGGGGTTGCCGACAACGATCGGCGTGGTGGTGGATGTGGGTTCAGCGTTGCGAATGTAAGTGAATAAATCTTCGGAGGCGGGAAAAGGGGCTTTGGCCGGCTTTTCCCAGTTGGTTTTGAGCCGCCGGGAAGCGTTGATGGCCTGCTCTTCACGTTCGCAGACTACAGCGACGTAGTTGCCTTTGCTCAGTACTTTGATAAATCCCGGCATGCCCCGCACGGACGATTCATCGATGCCGATCAGCTTTGCGCCCGCGAAGGGTGGTTTCACGTTACGTGCGTGAACCATACCCGGCAGCCTGACGTCGACAGCCCATTTCAGTGAGCCGTCCACTTTGGCGGGTATGTCATAGCGCTGGGGAGACTGACCCGTGAATTTCAGTTCCTGAACGGGCTTCACTTTGGCAATGCCGGTGGTCACGTTAACATTGGCTCCGGTGAGCGTGACATTGAACCTTTTGCCTCCGATCAGTTGCCCATAGGTGACGCGCTTTAACGGGTCTCCTTTGACAGTGATCACACAATCGCTGACAGTCAGTTGATCGGCAGGCACGCCAAGCTGCGCAGATCCCATTTCGACCAGCACACGGCGGGCTTCAGCGGCGGCACGCCTCATGGGCCAGGCATCCCTCTCCATCGCGGTCGAGCCACCGGACCCGCCCTGATCAACGGTAATATCCGTGCTGCCCATGATGCAGGTAGTCTTTTCGAACGCGATGTCCATTTCATCGGCCATCAGCTGGCGGAAGGATGTGCCGGTACCCTGACCGCAGTCTGTTTTACCTACATAGAAAGTTGCGGTGTTGTCCTGATGCACGACAATCCACGAATCAAGTTGTCTGAAGTCGGGGTCGGGATAGGGACCCGCGGCCTGCGGAGTCGCACTGGTCTGAGCTTCCGCGCCTTCGATAAGAGGATCGATTCCGACAGCGCCAAAGGTCACGACGAAAAGTCCTGCGCTTTTGAGGAAGCTCCTGCGCGGCGTATTCCATTTCCCCAGCGCTTCTTCGACGTGCTCCGGAATTTTCGTGTAGGGATTCACGCGACCACCTCCTTCTCCGTAGCTGGCCGGGCATCTGCGATTGCTTTCGCGCCCCGCTTGATGGCGGCCTGAATCCGGTAATAAGTCATGCAGCGGCACAGAGTCTTGTTCATTCCCTCACGGATCTGGGCGTCGGTAGGGTTTGGATTTTTATCCAGCAAGGCTTTGGCTGTCATGATTTGCCCGTTCTGGCAGAAGCCGCACTGTGGAACCTGCTCATCAATCCAGGCCTGTTGCAACGGGTGCAGCTTTCCCTGAGTGGCAATACCTTCGAGTGTGGTGATTTCGCTCTTCACGGAGGCAACCGGCGTGATGCACGACCGGATCGCCTGTCCATTGACGATAACGGTGCATGCTCCGCACTGGCCGAGGCCGCACCCAAACCGCGGGCCTTGCAATCCCAGATCGTTGCGAAGGATATAGAGCAGCGGGGTCGACGGATCGACCTCCAGCGTGTGCGTGCTGCCGTTCACCTTCAGGGTTGTATTGCTCATTGATCATTCTCCGTACGGGTTCGCTGCTAAAGCGATGTGGACGGTAAGCATTATATCGGTATCTGGAGGACGGGTACGCAGATCTCGCCAGCCGTTAATACGTAACCTTCTGGACTGCATCGCTTACATATGTGGCTCCCCTTCGCGGGCAACTATCGAACTTTCCTGGTGGGTTCCGCTGGGCCGGTTGTGCATGCAATTCTCCCGCTATGCGCCTGAACGCCGCAATAATGCAAGTCAAAATTGCTTCGCGATACCGGCCTGTCTCAGCACCGCGTTGGCAGTGTGTCTCGACAGGATCTTGCCGTCAACAGGGAAGCGCCGTTGCGTGACCGGACTGTACCAGATTTTCATCGTCACCTTTGCCTGGCCGCTCGAAGTAACATCCATGCGCACGAAGAATTTCCTTCACGCCGGGGGTGAATCTGGCCATCAGAAAGTCAGGACTCCACTGTCTTCGTGTTGGTACAGCACATGAAAACTCGAGGTCCGGTCGCGGACGGCACCGTTCAGTTCTAACAACTCGGGTATAGGGTTCTCAATTTCTGAACCAGAACCTTAGGTGAATCGGCCTCGGCAACAAGGCCTGGTACGTCGTCGCTCTCGGCAACCCAGACGCCAACCTCGCCGTCCCACTGCGCCCGGATCTCATAGACGCCGGATAGGGCCGATTTTTCCACTGGTACGTTCCAAGGACATAGGTAACAAAAACGATCCAGGGACACGGGTAACAGTTTCCGAAACAGCGATTGGGGAAGCCTGAAGGGCAGGCCAGCATAGATGGATGCCCTGGAAGGAACTCCGAGTGGAACAACAAAGGCTGTTAGTAATACAGGCGTACGAAGAAGGGCTGGGGGTTTCGGAACTGGCCGCAGTCCATGGCATCTCACGGAAGACGGTCTACAAATGGCTGGACCGGCACCCGGAGCATGGTCTGGCAGGGCTGGCCGATCTCAGCCGCCGCCCGCATGACTCACCCAATCAGGTGAGCGCCGAGATCGAAGCCGCCAGGCAACGCTGGAAATGGGGGCTGCGCAAGCTTCGCGTCAAGCTTTGCCAGGCCGACAGCCGCAGAGACTGGCCCTCGGTCTCTACGATTGCGTCGGCGCTGGAGCGCAAAGGCTTGGTGGTGAATCGACGCTGGCGTCCGCACACTCCGGTTCAGCGGCCGCCCTATGCCGAGGCCAGCGAGCCGAGTGTCGTCTGGTTCGCCGATTACAAAGGCCACTTCCGCACCGCGGACGGCAAGCGCCTAGGAGTGTGTCGGGAATAGATTGAACGATTCCGGTCGGAGTCGAAAGATTCCTGGGATCTTGGACAGGGAGTTTTCTATCCTGGGTGTGTGAGCAAGAACTTCCGCACGTGCGATCTGGATCA
>Ga0302319_10010184_pt1 | contig 17981 bp, 22 predicted proteins | sample Bog_T0_2_FD_203319 | JGI IMG/M metagenome (GOLD analysis project Ga0302319, IMG submission 203319) | Peat permafrost microbial communities from Stordalen Mire near Abisko, Sweden - Bog_T0_2 | ecosystem: Environmental > Terrestrial > Soil > Wetlands > Peat | place: Sweden: Abisko, Stordalen Mire...
GGTATCGCATTGGTAAATTGCCGGTTTGACATTTTTTGAAGAAAACGTTTGACGGCAGTGATCTCAATTTCAAGCCGTTCGAGGTGGTCCACACAAGCTTCGCAATAGAGGATGTGAGTTTCGACTTCGCACAGCTCGTTTTCTGAACAGTGTTCTAGAAGGAAGCGCTCAAGGGCTTCCTCAGCGGGATGATCTAGATAGGCCATATCGGTTAACATCTGGGAATATTCCTCTCCTTTTTTCGCAAAGGAAGTGCGGCGTCGATAGAGAACTTCTCCAAAACCATTGGACTAGCGGTACCCCGTACTTGGGAGGCGTTCTAAGTAACAGCAAACAAGCGATGATCAGGGCTGCACAACAAAAGCGAAGAAAAGAGCGTGCCGATGTGCTGGCGGCAGCCGCTCACCCTTGGGACCCGCGCGGCGAATGATTTATTTATGCCGACCAGAACTCGCTGAAGTGTGCGGCCCGATCCGACGTAGCCTTGTCCGCGCTTCGGGTAGCTCTTCACCGGGCCAGAACCAACACGGTATCGAAGGCTTTTCGCATCTGTTGATCATTTGGGTCTTTGATCGCGCCAACGGTTTCGACTTAATCGGCATCCCGCCTACCGATAATCGGCAGCACGGTGTGTTTGCGACCTGTTCACCCAGACGGCAAAACCCGATTCGGCTCACAGTAGTTGAACTGTTGCGCCGTGAAGGCCGCCTACTTCACGTGCAAGGCGTGGATATGCTCGATGGCACGCCAATATTGGATATCAAGCCTTATTTGTCGAGTGTTCCACCGGTTCAGTTGCGGCGCGGCTGGGTGGACGAGGCGGAGGCACGAACTACACCGCGACCCGTGGACTTTCCTGCTGATCTCAGAGCTGCGCAGAACAGGGTCAAAGAACTTAGCCGCAAACGTGAGCGGCTGATCCTAGACCTTCGCGTCGAAGAAGCCAAGGTCGCGCAAATGGTCGCGACTTTAAAAGAGTTTGGCATCGCGAATGGCGACGAGATGTCGGTGGCGGAACCCAAGGCCGCTCACGATAAGACGTGAGTGGAACCGGTGTCGAATTTGAATATCGTCAAAGCTCAAATCATGGAGGCCCAGTCAGTGATGGCGGAATACGATCCCATTATTCAAGAGCGCAGAAACCAGAAGGAATCCTCGTGCGATGATTAGCTCTTGCACCACGGCCCGTTCCGTCCGTCCAGCGCTCCGTGACGGAGAATGGCTCCAACAAACGCTGGCAATACGATGATCGAAAGTGCTGAAGTCCGTTAAGAATCAGAGCAGATATTCACCCGGCAGATTTGGCTCTTTTCTTGGTCTTCGTCCCGTTGGCCTCTTGCGTTTTCGTCTGCTGCTCTGACCCAACCGGCTTCTTCAGATTCGCCAAGCTTTGATTAAGCGCTTCCGTGAGATCCACAACTCTCGCACGGCTTTGAGCTTTCGCAACTGGACTCGCCACCGCTTGGCCCTCCACCTTCGCAGCGATGATCGCTTCTAACTTTTCTCGGTAGGTATCGCGGTACTTCCCAGGTTCGAATGGCCCAGCAAGTGAATCGATAAGGGTGCGAGCGAGATTCAGTTCCTTCTCGCTCACCGCGTTTGTGTCGGCTCGATGCTCCTCATTCGAACGTACCTCTATCGAAAAGAACATGGTGTGCGCGAGCATGCCTGCTTTGCCTGGACGAAGAACCACTACATGTTCGCGACCATGCATAGCGAACTGGGCAATCGCAACCAAGCCGGTCAACTGCATAGATCGATACAAAAGTGCGTAAGCTTTTTCACCCGCCGCTTCTGGCGATACGTAATAAGAAGTTTCAAAGTAAACGGGATCGATATCCGCCAGCTTTACAAATTGCTCAATCTCCATCTCAGTGGATGTTTGCGCCGCCGCGCCTTTCAATTCCTCGGCATCGATCTCAACGAAGCGGTCTTTCTCGAATTCATAACCCTTTACAACTGATTCGGCGGGAACCACTTCGTCTGAATCATTGCTAATGGATGCCTGTTTTACAGGAGTGAGAATAGGCGCAGGTGTAGCGGTCGGTGCTGCGTTCTTTGGAACGAGGGTCAGCCGTTGACTCTGCTGGTTGGCTGTGGCGGACTGCCTTGATGTGGAACCGCCCCGAGATTCTGCCTCTTCCTCCGAGGGTTCTTCAGCACTGGATGAAGGCGCTCCTCGGCGCAAGCGGCGAAGACTGACTCGTTCGGCGCGAGCGGCCTTGTGGAGACGCACAGGTATCGAGATCACGCCAAATGTGATGAATCCACGCCAAATCGTTGAAGCCATATGCCCTCTTCCATGAGATTAGCCGAAGAGGAACGGCGTTTCCAGAGGTGATTGTTTTCGTCATCTCCGTTTCCAGCTCCGCATATACTTCCACACAGTCACCAGTTCCTGTATTGATCTCGCGGTCGGCACCCTGTTAACGAATTGGCACCGGCGATAGGCGGCATGATAGAAACTCTGAATCGCGCTCTCACTCATCGTTCGGAACTGCTTGTGCAAGTCCACAAGTTCATCGCGGGTCATGGGAATGTCGGGGTCTGGACGGCGGGCCATATTCGCCTTGTGTTCGCCATCTTATCATCTTCACTTCGGCACGTAGATGTTAAATAAATACAGGTATTTCCGTGGGACAATCTCGCGAGCCGCATAAAATGATCGCCATTGCGAAGCGGAGCCTCAATCTTCAAGTGTTGGCAAATACCATCAGACTGAAATCTCCGCTTGCCTTCCAACTCCGCTAGAGCCCTAAACCTTTATCAGCAAGTGAGCCGATAGAAAGTTAGAACGGGGAATCCATGATAGAAGCAATTGAAGCAGTTGACGGGAATTCAGGAATTGAACCGACATTACCGGTTCCGCATCCATCAGCAACCGGCAATCCAGGAACCGGCAATGACGGGGTAACTCTCTCGGAGACCGCCCAGGTCAGCTTAATGGAACAGGAAGGTATGAGTGTCTCTGAGATCGCTACAGAGCTTGATCTGACCACCGCCGTGGTATCGAGCGACCTGGGAATTGCTGCCGCGATCACCCATCTGCAAGCATCTACTGCGCAACCTGACCAGGGGAGCGCTACTACCAGCGTTTCGAAAGCTTAGTGTTTTAATTTAGCCCACGTCTCGAAGAGCATCTCCAAGGTAAAGGCTGGCAAGACTCAACGCGGGAAGGCGTTTACGACTTCCAACACTATCATTCGACGACGCAGGAAGTCCCCGGCTTCGCAGGCAGTCACGCCGAGCCTCATTTGGCCGTGAGAATGGACTTCGACTCGAAATTCACGCCGTTGATGAACTATTTATGTCTACCAGAACTCGCCGATGATGTCCGACCAGATCCGATGTAACCGTTGCCTTTCGCTTTCGGGTAGCTTCGCCCGGCAACCATGTACTGAGCTTCTCCGCGTGGCCGTGGGGCCGTGTACCCGAACTGAACATACGTGAAGCCGGGACGCGGGGCGGCGTAGCAGGCGTGTTAGGAGACGGCAGCAGGCCGAACGGCTGGCCATATTGGTCATAGACAACCTGTTGGCCGTGGCTGAAGGTGATCATGTTATTGTTGGCGTCAAAACGGATCTCCGGACGGTAGTCAGGAAAGCCGCCAGACGGATGATCGACCCACACCGTCACCTCAGGACTGTTGGGAGGACTTATGAGCTTGTATTCAGGACCCTGCGGCGGTATCGGCTGGTTTGCATACGGATAGGTGACTTGTTCGCGTGATTTGTTTGTTGGTTCAGAAAACGTTTGGCCGTATTCGGGACCCACTGTCGGAGCCGGTTGGTACTGCGGAACCGGCCAGGGCGCGATCTGAGCGCTGGGTTCCGGTGCAGGAAGAACCCGCTGACCGAGCGCGGTATTCAGGTTGTATTCCTTCACGTCTTCCACTTCGACTTCGGATACTGTTCGGGTCCAGAACGTCCAGGTTCGCTGGCGAAGTTCTTGAACGGCCTTCTTGTCCTTCCTGTCCGATTCAGCGGTAAGCATGATGTCGGCCACTTTCTTGCGAGCCAATTCCAGCTCATCAAGGAAGCGCTGATCGTGGCTGAGGAGGTTTGCTTCCACTTCTTCCTGCATCGCGTCGATGCGGGCCCACATCTGCTTTTCGTTGCGGGGAATGTCGTCTTTGCGAAGCTTGTCTGGCTTGTCACCTGCATGGAGAATACAGGTGGCCACGAAGAGTATTGTCAATGAACTTAGATTGCGTTTCATTTTATTGCTTGATGAGTTATTAGTAGAGGGGTTCTTCGCCCCACACTTTAACTCTACGGAGCTGAGGCTTACAAAATTGACTTTCAACGGAAATTCTTTTCACTTTGCTATCAAGCCACATAACCCTAGTGACCGCCAACCCGGACTAAGGTGGGTGTTGAATTAGAACCTTATTCTCAGCAGTCTTCTTTTGTCGGTCGTTCTGAACACTTTTTGTAGAATTCCAAGACAGGTAGTCACAAGCAAAGATCATGTTCACAATGAAGCCTATTGGCTTTGTCTCAAGCCCGTACAAGGAGACACTAGAGTTTCCAAAGGGACCGGGCGCGAAACACGATGCGCTCGGAGTTCTGGAGATCAAACCAGAATTTGAAGTCGGGCTTACCGATATCGAAGGCTCGCATCTGTTCATTATTTGGGTCTTTGATCGCGCCAACGGCTTCGATTTAATCGGTATCCCACCCACAGACAATCGGGAGCACGGCGCATTCGCAACACTATCACCGAGGAGGACAAATCCAATCGGATTGACCGTTGTGCAACTCCTAAGTCGCGAAGCCCCCCTGCTCCATGTGCAGGGCTTGGATTCGCTCGACGGCACGCCAATCTTGGACATCAAGCCTTATCTGTCGGGTGTTCCAACGGATCAGTTGCGGTGCGGATGGATGCATGCGGCGAGGAACGAGCTCCACCGCGACCAAAAGACGTATTCCCAGAACCGAAGGGCATTAATCTAACGAAATGAACAATGATGAAATATTCTGATTTTCAAATTGGCCAGGAATTCTGGACGGCCACCGGCCCGTGGCGATGCACAGATATCGGCACTCGCACCATAGCGGCGATCAAACTCGATCAGGACGACCCAGCTCTTTACAACGGTCTCCCGTACGGCATCGTTGAATCCGTCTTTGATGAATACGATCTAAAAGGCAGTTACCCGAGCGAGGAGATCAGGAACTCGGAGATTGGCCCACCAGACTCTTTTTAGATCCTGGGCCGACAAAACATTTGCCCAATGAGGGCGATTTTGAACTGAGGACAGCTTTTGTAGCCGCAGTCGCAAGTTCATCGAAGCTAGGCAGATCGCCTTTACGCCAAAACAAAGACATGCAAACCCTGACGAATCGAGAGCGCGGCATAGCTGCTGGAGCCGTTCGTTACCTTGCGGCGCTTTTCTATCAGGAATTAGGTCAACTCGACCACAACGATCCCAAGGTCTGGGAGTATGCGATGGACGAGTTAGATGATGTCTCAAATTGTCAGAAAGGCAGGCGGACGAAACGGGATTACGTGTCCGAAGTCTTGTTGGAACCCGATATTGTGATCGCAAGCGGTGACGGTACCTAACAACAAAACACAGCCTCGCCACCACTCAAAACAAATCGTCCCGAATCCATTTTCTCACTTCACTCTCAACATCGAAAGGCTCCTTGTCGCTTATGAATTGGCGCTCTAACGCGTAGGCGCATTGCTCCAAAGGAATTCCGTCATAGCCACCTCCAGTAAAAAAACCACAGACGTATAGCTCCGCAAATTTGTCGAAGCCAAGCAATCGGTACTGAACCACGTGCATGAGTTCATGAAGAGTGAGTGGGAGGCTCATGGGTTCACGACTGGCGATCACATCCAAAAAAGTAATCGCTTCGGTCAGCGCCGGTTCAGGCAGATCAATTCTTAGGAGGCGTAGCATCGGAAAGAGCGGCGGGTCTGGAATTGGCAATGGATCTACCTGCACAATGAGAACGTCGTCTAAAGTCTCGTCGCTAAGGTGTTGGCGTAACCGCAGCTTCGATACCTCGGAGAGCGGCTTTGGCCAACAGAGCCAACCTGTCGCGCTGGGCCGCAATGTAGCGAGCTACAGGCGGCCCAAGAACTATCCCGGCAGGTTTCGCCGCCCACCGAGGAACGCTACTCAACGCCCATCACCTTCAGGCAATGCGTTTGATAGCGGGTGCAACGACTGAGTCCTCAGAATCCTCCAATTCGAGTCCTTCGATCTCCTGCATTGTTTTACCGGCAATGCCCTGCAAGTCCCCATGCATCCCCACGGTGGCTTGCATCATCCTCTGAATCTGCTCGTCGCGCTTGGCCCACTGTCGTGTAATAACGCGCTTCTCCTTGTCGAGATCTTCGCGCATGGACGTGAACGCCTCAACAATGGCCGACAAACGCTGCCGGAATTTGGCACTCGACAGATACTGATAGATCATTTCAGCCTTGGTTTGTTGCCCTTCGGACGTGCGCCGCGCCATCTCAATCTCGATCAAACTGTGGCGCAGAAGGCAAGCGACCGGGATCATTGTGCGGGGATGAGTGACCCAAACACCATCGATGCATTCAAACGCTTCTACATTCGTCGGCAACGCCTGACTGACGATGACCGCGATCTCAGCCTCGGCATTTCGCTGATCGTCACGCAGCTTTGCGAGCCAAGTATCACTCCAATTCTTGGTACGTTTTGCCTCCCAGAGAATGGAGCCGCATTTCTGGCCGTTACCGTTCAGAACGCCTTGCACTATATCGCCGCCCTGCGCTCCGTTGCGGACTGGGTGAATGGAGTCGAAAGGAAACTTTGCCGCCAACAACGACTCCATCTGCAATTCCAGTGCTTCGCCCTGTCGTTGTTCAGATCCCTGCTCGGAACGGCGAAGCAAATCTTCTATCCGTTTTTGCATCGCGGCAATGGTCTGTTCCTTCTCCTGAACGTTCAGCTTCAGTTGCTCTTCTGCTTCCGCTTCGCCTGTGACCTGATCGTTCCCAAAGAGCCCTGCACACGCTGCTCTATCGTCAATTCGAGTTCGCGTTTTTGATCGGACAGCGCACGTTCTTTCTTCAAGAATTCCGCTTGGCTCTTCTGGGCTTCACTGAGCTTTTGATCACGGTCCTTCAAGACTTGCTCAAGATGCTGAATCTCTTGCCCCTTCTGGTTGATCTCCGTCGAGAACCTTACGGCGGCCCGCTGCCGCTCTTCGTTGGCGATCCGCTCCCGCTCCTTCGTAAGCCGTGTCTGCTCGCCAGCCTCCCACTCCAACTTGGTGCGCCGGAGCGTTTGCTCTTGCGTTCTGTTAGCGCCAACTTAAAATGCCCGCAGCTTTGGAAGTTTTGCGGGCAGAAAGAGCGGTAGTTTTGTTGTCGGCGCACACGGCCGCAGCGACGCCGACGGCGGCGCGAAGGGCGTGTGTGCCCGGTGGCGAGTTAGCTGCACAGGGGGAGTTAAGACGTAGCTGACCCTCCCGCGCCGTCAGTAGGAGAAGGGGCAATGGAGCATCGAGCATGCTTGGTGTCGAGGCGGACCGATTCGATCACGAGATAGAGTTTGTCGGCACTGTTGACTTTGCCCGCGATGCAATAAGCCACGTTGGGCTGCATGCGCTGAGCTTTGTTGAAGTCATAGAGCCGGTAAACCCGCTGCGTATCGAGATCCTGCAACAGGAATACAGTTCGTGTGCTTTGCTGCTCATGCTCGATCACGATACCCGGCGTGTGTATCGCTTGCTTGACTTCACCAAACACCTTCGCCCCCTTCCAGGCAAAGCCTACTGCGCGGCCGGCAAGGTCAACAGCGTCAACACCATCTACCTGGTCGTCGAATCGATCAAGCTGGACAGCAAACACCAGCCGTCTTCCATTGCTCACTCTCCCAACGACGGCGCGGATGGGTAACTCTATGGCTTAAACCACTGCTGCTCTTTCGAACTCGCTAAAACCTTGACCACGCCGGCCTCCGTCTTTCGCCGGTGGCGGCCGCCGCATTCGTGTGCGATGGTGGCCAAACCGGCCGCCACTGATGGTGGTTTCATCGGCAAAAATGATGTTCTTCCTGACCGGCACTAACATTTGGCTTAGTAGGTTTGCGTTGATGCGCCGAAATGACATGAAGCACCAAACTCGTTACCATGTCAACCTTGAAAGTGGAGGCAAGGAACGCCTTTGCTGACACGCTTAGTGTCCATTTTCGGTGCATTGATCCTGGCCATCGGCATCGCTTTCACCGGTTTCACCATCAGGGCCCAGGACACCGCTCAACGCCTTCGTGAAAAGGCGACACAAGCCCAGGCGGGCGTACGTTCATGGGTGGAAGCAGGCCGTGATCCCTCTGCCGTCCTTGAAGTAATGCAGCAGGTTAAGCCCGCGCTCGACGCCGGTGATGCGCATAAAGCCGAAGCTTTGCTTGATCGTGCCATGACGCTGCTGAGCAAAGGCCCAACGCCCAGCGATAAATCGCCGTTGCCGGTCTATGCTGTCAAAGAGCTGGAAAGTTATCTTTATGTCAGGCCGGAGCCGGTCGTGATCGGGGGCTATGACGGAAGTGCGATGGAACCGTTTATCTCGCCAGACGGTCGTTACTTGTTTTTCAACAACGAAAATGACCCGAAGATAAACACGAATCTGCACTTTGCTGAACGCACCGGCAAACTATCATCCCATTATCTTGGGGAATTGCCGGGCGTTAATTCGGACTTTCTAGATGCGGCGGCGAGTATGGACAAGACGGGCCATTTCTATTTCACGACGGTAAGGGATTATGACCGCACAATGAACTCGCTCTACACTGGTGACTTCGATGGCAAGGCTGTTCGAAACCTTCATCCAGTACCCGGCGATATCAGCCCTAAAACACCAGCCACAATCAATATGGACGTGAGCATCAGCCCGGACGGACCGATGCTGTATATTTCCAGGGCGGTCATCTTTCCAGGAGCGCCTGCGCCGAAGAAGTTGGCGTTGATTGTGGCGCGGATGAATGACGGCATCTTCAGCGTCGATCCAAACAGTGCAAGGATCATGAAGAATATCAACACCGGAGCATTGCAATATGCGCCCGCCATTTCTGCTGACGGTCGGGAACTCTACTTCACGCGTGCGAGCCAGCCTATAGCGGGTGCGAAAGTACGGGGCGATTTGCGCATTATGGTCGCGTCACGGAATTCCGTCACTGACCCCTTCGGCGAGCCACGCGCTTTAACGGCGCTCACCGGCTTCATCGAGGCACCGAGCATTTCGCTCGACGGGAAAGAAATGTTCTTTCATAAGAAGGTCGGCGGAAAGTTCTTGATCTACCGGGCCGAGCGAAATGCCAAAACTGAAGTCCGTTGAGCAGGCATGTCTTGGAGTCGCTAATGGATATTGAGCAATTAGCTAAGCGCCAATTGAGCGATTACGACCGCCATGTGCCGGGCGGCCTCTTTGCCAGTTACTCCGTCGCCATGACTGTCGAGGAAGCATATGCGCTTCAGTTCGCCGTGGCGCGTCTTAGAATGCAGCGAGGCGAGCCCGTTGCTGGTTATAAGGTAGGCTGCATCAGCCCAGTGATGCAGGCACAATTACAACTTGACCGTCCAGTATTCGGACACGTGTTTGGCTCGGAGATCCAACCCTCCGGGGCCGTGCTCGACTCCGACGACTTCGACGGCCTCGCGATTGAGGGTGAATTCGGCTTACGAGTCGCCAGGGACATCCCTAATGCGAATTGGCTTAGAAAGTATCCGAACGATGCAATTTCAGCGGGCTTCGCTGTGATCGAGCTACACAACTACGTGTTTCGGAATACCCCCCACAACGCGCAAGAACTGATCGGAAACAACGCGATCCATGCGGGCGTAGTGTTGCCGATGACAGAGACGGCGCTGACCGATCCCTCGGTATTGCTGGATACTTCGATTCTGGTTTCTAGAAATGGCGTCACACTGGGCACGGCTAACGGGAGGGCCTTGCCAGAAGGACCATTCAGCAGTTTGATAAAACTCGCCGAACATCTGGCGGGCTTTGGGGTGATTCTTCGGGAGGGCCAAATCGTCCTAACGGGTTCCCCACTTCCCCTCTACCGTGTGGCCCGAGGAGATCTCATAGAAGTGAGCTGCGACAGGTCGGAAATGGTGAGTTGTTTGATCTCTGGGCCGAAGTGAGGGTAACCATCGACGTACGGCAGCGTGGATGGTTAGGAACGGTGATAGCTGGTCTCAACAATTACAGTTGAAATCCATCTATAATCGCCGCTATCGTTCCCGGCGCAAAACCTTCCAGCCGGTTGTTTACAAATATGAAAGTCGGCTCCGCTCTTCGTTTCGCCCGCACCAACAACTCCCGTAGCGCCGCACGCACTTCCGCATTCGGCTCCTTAATTTCCCGGTATGGGGAGAACATTCGTACCGAGTTCTCATAGGGTCGTCCGGGTACCAGCAGCGCCCGGCTTGCAGTGAAGTTCGCCGTGAACGCTTCACTGTTTCCCATTTGTTCGTCAATACCGGGCATCTCCGTCCAGGAGTTGAACACATGGGCCACGCCGTGCTCCCGTAGAGCGCGGAAGTATTCCGGCTCTAGGTATTGAGCTTGCCGAATTTCCACGGCATAGCGGAAGTTTATGGGCAGCGCCGCAAAGAATTTGGAGAGCGCCTCGGCAAAACTTTCCACTCCGTCAAAGACCCGCCCGATTCCCGCGCCGAACTCAAAGATCAGCAGCGCGACTCGGTCGGCATACGGAGTCAGCAAGTCTAGAAATTGCATCCGCATGATTTCCGCCGAAAGAAAATTCGGATTGCCTCGCCCAGCACGCATGCCGTAGCGCGGAAGGCTAGGGAAGACCGGCAAGGTAATCTCTTCCGGTACCTTGAAAGCAAATTGAAAAGGTGGCGGCACTTGAGCGAACAGCCGGTCCAGAACGCAGCCGTTGGGAATTGGTAGAAGGCGAAGTCGCCGCAGACGATGGGGAAGGTCTCCGCGTATTCGGCTGGGCATTCCTGTTCAAAACGTTTGGCTGAGAAGCGGCCTCTCGTGAAGTATCGATCTGGCCTGTAGATCTGGCCGAGCCAACCTTCGTACTTCCAGGAGCTGGTGCCGACGAATAACTTGTCCATCGACAGGTTTCGCAGTCGTTCGGCAAGCTGAATTTTCAGCTCGGGTTGCGGGGCGTCGAACAGAGTGAGATTCTCGTTCAACTTTCAGGCTAGCGTTATTGGGCTGGACACAGGCTCGGGCATTCCATTGCGGCAATGGCTGCCGCTTGCCGATGCATCAGCGCATCCTCTTGTGAGGATTTCACTTAAAGAGTTGTACGTGCGGAGGCCGTAGGATTCCGAGCTAGAGCTAAGACTAGTTTCCCCTTGCATTTACCCAAATTGCCCTTATTATCATGACAACGGTCCGGTTAATCAAAGGGCCTAGCCGAATAACCTAGGCTCGTTCACTGGATCTCGCCCACGTGGCGGGAATTTTCCTCCGTATTTCCGCCACGCGGATCTCTCGCTGAACCTTACGTCGCTAAGGAAGAACCATGAACACCCCCCAGCAGATTCGGCTTGAACTCCAAGCAGCTATGATGCGCCGTGAGTGGGCGATTAAGCTACGGGAGCTTAGAGGCGGCTCGCCTGACCTTGACAGATTAATAGACGAATCCACCAAGACACTTGCGAAACTAGCCGCGACCTTGTCGATACCGCATTAAGCCGTTATTCGAAACTGGGCTGCACGCATCAACACCGAACTAGTCTTGCGTTGCATGCAAATCGCCCGCGTTAGCTCTCCTTTTTGGTCACATTTGGTCATCTGGCCTAATATGGTCGGATCGGTTTCAGAAATCGGCCTTCGAGTGGAATCAGCGGCACATCGCCAGGGTTTCCACCTACGGAGATCTCCCCCTCCAACATCCAAGGCTCCGCGAAAGTCGTTGTAAGACGCCGACGGGAAGCCGTCGCGCTTCGATGTGTTCGTACAAGAGAACTCTGTCTCCACCCAGTAAATGATGGAAGTAGGATTGCTCTTGCAAACACCGATGGCAAGCAGTCCATGACGCCATCGAGTAATCGAAGGCTTCGCGCTCAAGGTCGTCGTTACCTCAGGCAAAGCCGCTCTCCAGAAGGGGGGTAGATATGGCCTTGCTACCGAGTAACCGCCCCAATACTATCCAGTCCACCGATTCCTCGCGGCAATTGCGCCAACGGGCTATCGAAAAACTTGAATCGGATTCTTCCCGCCAATTGCGCCAACGGGCTATGGCGAAGCTCGAAGCGAGGCTGACGTGTGTCCCCGAAACACCAACTCCAGCCCAAGCCCACACCCTGTTGAAAGAATTGCGCGTCCACCTGATCGAACTGGAGATGCAAAATGAAGAGCTGCGCCGAACCCAAGCAGATCTTGAAATTTTTCGCGCCCGCTATTTCGACTTGCACGAACGCGCTCCGGTCGGATATCTCACTGTGAACGAAGAAGGCGTCATTCTGGAAGCAAACCTTCCAGCTTCGGTTCTATTCGGAATGAATCGATCCATATTGGTGCGCCGCAATTTCTCCCAGTGCATCGAAGCAGCGGATCGAGACATTTATTATCTGACTCGCAATCGTCTCCTCAAAACGGGAGCGCCTCACGTTTCCGAACTCAGGATGCTTCACAGCTCCGGCGCTCTCTTTTGGGCGGAGTTGAACATCAGTTTTAGCCAAAAAGGGGAGTCTCGCTTTTTCCGTATTGTCATCGTCGATATTAACGACCGCAAAATGGCGGAATTGCGTCTGGAGGAACAGCTTCTTCAAAACGCTTCCACGGTGCAGCAACTCCAGGCGAGAGATAGTGAACTTCGTTCTTCCCTGGCTGAGAAAGAAACGCTTCTTAGGGAAGTTCACCACCGAGTCAAGAATAATTTACAAGTGATATCAAGCCTGTTGCGAATGCAGGGCGAAATGCTCAAAGAGGATCATCGAACCGGGACGGCCCTCAGAGAAAGCTATCAACGTGTAACGTGCATGGCTCTAGTCCACGAACGGTTGTACGCCGGTCGGGACTTAAGCGAGATCAACTTCGGCGAATACATTCAAACGCTTCTGGAGGAATTGTCTGATGCTTACACTGGTTCCGCAGGTAGCGTGATCTGTCGCTTAGACACTTCGTGCGTCCTTCTCAATGTCGGTCAAGCCATACCTTGCGCCCTCATTTTGAATGAATTGGTTACCAACGCTTTGAAATACGCCTACCCGTCTGAGCACGCCGGTGAGATTGTGGTTTCTTTGAGTGAGACACTCGGCCTTGTGACACTCAGCGTGTCCGATCAAGGCGTTGGATTGCCGGTAGGAATGGATTGGCGAGAGGCTAAATCAATGGGTCTGGCCATGGTTGCCCTGCTGAGCGAGCAAATAGAAGGAATACTGAGCGTTCACTCGTCGCCGGGCACAGCCTTCACAGTCGTATTTCCTAAAGAAGCGGGCCAGCTTGTCGCGCTTGCCCGAGCGATGACGGCCTAGAGTTGCCGCTCCAAAAGTCGTTATCGTCGGGCAGCTTTAATCTCTCCAGTTGCTCACATTCGTTCAGCGCGATGGCTCCAAGAAAGGAGATCAATGGTCACCAGCAAACTAAGAATCCTCGGCAAGCCGAAGCCGCCGCAGACCGGAAAGTTTTCATCGAAGATAGTGAAAGAGCCCGTGGCTGAGCCGAACCCAAAGCCTGCGAAGAAGTCGTCGTAGGTTGCGTTCCAATTAGTCGCAATACTGTTGCAAGGCTGCGGTGTCGCCGCGACTAGCAGCTAACGGTTTGAACGGCTGCGTGGACATCTCCAAGGCGCACTTGCTTCTCGATGCACAGTCGAGCTGCTTCAATGCGTTCGGCTACAACAAGGGTAGACATCTTATGTTGGACGGCGAGTTGCTCTACCGTAATGCCTCGTCTGTGTTGAGCATAGAGGCGGAGACCGGAGAAGTTGTCCAAAACGAATTCGTAACCTAAGGGCATAAAACTATGTGCGCGTCGTGCGACATAGTTCTCGTTCAATCCGAAACTGGCTAGTGGAGATACTAAGGGGCGATCTTAGGGTGCCCAGCCTTAATTTCATGTTAGTATTCTGCTAGGTTGAAATCGAACCTGTAACCAACGTGCCTATCGTGAGTTAAATCCGAGCGGAAACCATAGCTTGGCTCACTCTGTTCAAGGTACTCTCCCGAAAGAGGGACAGCCCTCGCAGATGCTTTGAATGGCTCACGATCAATTGGGCTTCATCCATGCGGCCCTGACTGAACCTCAGCAAGTTTTGACATCTTTGCTGAGGTTCGGTTTTCTCCAGCTTGGAACCGGAATCACTGAATGTGGCAAATTTGCGTAGCCCATTGACAGTGGGCGTTCATCAGCCCACCAAGATCTTTCTATGCATGAAGTCAAACGTTCCGAATCGACGATGAACCGTGTCGAGCTAATCGCGAAAGCCCGTGCACGCATCGAGCAGCAGCAGATCGAATCGCAAGCCGATTTGGACGAGGTGAGAAGTATCGTCGGATACTCAGCCGGAGCGCTCTTGAGCGAACGTCCATCCGTGCCATCAATGGAAGAACAGCTTCTGGCGATCAGACGAGAGGGCAAGCGAACCTGGGCCAAGCCGACGCGGAAGTTGCGGAGCGAGCAAAGTATAGATGCGAGTTTTGTGACCTAGACTTCTTGGCGTCACTGGGAGATTACAAGCTCTGGCAGGTTGATCATATTGTGTTGGTCAATTCGGGCGGTGACGAAAGATTGGCCAATCTGGCGCTCGCTTGCAGACGTTGCAACTGTGATTTTAAGGGGCGATGGAACCCAGAGCCCGGCGATTAGGGAATGGGCGCAGGGCAGCTTTGGCCAACGGTGAAAGCGAGTATGGATCACACGGATGAAATGGCTCGACAGCAAGTTCAGAAATAGGAATGTTTTTCATTCGCTAGGAATTGTTCCGCGAAAAAGGTTGACCTTATCACTGATCTGACAGAGCGTGTATACTTTGGCGCTTTTACAACGGCTGATGCCGCCGCGCCTGCCTGTTTGTGATTGGTTAAGGCGGTAGCGGTCCATGCACCGGCGATTAAGACACAGCCAGCAAGGCAAGCGAATAGCACAAGCTTCTTACCTGACGGTGTCCGTAAAGGCACCTCAACCACGCAAATCGGATCACCCATACTCTGATCTATCGACCAGAAGTGGGTGTCGCTCTATGAACTCCAGCGCAATCGTGAGGAATAACCAGCCGCTCGGGTCTTCTTGACTCGGCGAACTGAACCTAGCCGTAGCGGTATAAACCAGCGCGAAGTTTTGCCTTCATAATTGTGGGAGAGGATCTGGATGCTATCGAGTCGATCAATACCCGCGGCGACCGTTATTCCCGTGCTGGCGTACCCAGATGTGAATCACGCTGCCGCTTGGCTTTGTGAAGCATTCGGATTTAGTGTTCGCCTGAGAATCGGTAATCATCGCGTTCAGCTTAATGTCGGCGATGGGGCAGTGATCATTAGGGAAATGCGACCGAACGAGATCAACGCGGCGCTAGGAGTGGGAAATTCCGTCACGATTCGTATCGAGGACGCCGATGCCCACTGCAAACGGGCCACGGAATACGGTGCCCGGATCACACAGGAGCCGGTGACCCATCCATTCGGTGAGCGGCAATACAACGCAGAAGACTTTGCCGGACACTCTTGGACATTTTCGCAATCAGTCGCGGATGTGCATCCTGAGGAGTGGGGCGGGACGGCGGAGCAGTTGTGAAACGCCGAAACTAAGGACGGCCTCGCCGGGAAGCTTTCAAAATGGAAGCAGCACTCATGCCCGCGAAGCTCAACGACATGGATGACCTGGACCGAGCGGCCGGGTCAGTCGTTTCAAGCTAAGAACCTTCACGGATGAACGCAGCCGATTTTGGATTGAACGAAATAGTGCTAAACAATCCAAATGGGCGCGGTCCCCTTTTGCTCTGTCTAGTTATCCCGCAACCGGAAGGCGACTTCAACCTGGGCGTGTACGGGAACAGGTTTGCCTGCTTTCATGCCGGGTTTGAAGCGCCATTTGGCAACAGCTTCCACGGCGTTCTGGTCTAGACCCAGACCGAGCGGGCGCACGACTTTGATGTCTTGTGGCACGCCCTGAGCGTCTACAATTATGCTCAGAAGGACGGTGCCGGAGTATTTGGCCTTGCGGGCCTCTTCGGGGTAGTCGGGTTCCCCTCTTGAAGTTAAGGACGGAGCAGATACTTCGCCGCCGATGCGATAAGCGCCACTGGGCTCCGCCTGAGAGGGACGGAGTACCGGGGGCATGGCTATGATTGGCCGAAACTCGTATTCACCAGGGGCAGCGGATTGAGTGACATAGCCGGTAGGAACCGTGAATAAGTCCGCGGGCGGCTCTCCGCGACTCATATTGAAGAGCCGTTCAGTATTTTCGCCGGAGAAATCCATCCGTGTAATAAGAATGACGAGTTGGAGATCATTGGATTTCCAAGTATCTGTCACAGAGTTGCCAATCGCGCCGAGCGATAGTGATTTACGCGTTCCTTCGCACGCCATCCCTTCGATGAGTTTTGAGCCGATTGAAACTGGGACGCCCTCCGACAACGGTGCCGTTGTGGCGGTTGCGCCAGGGCTCCATGCACGGGTGTGCGCGATCTTGTTGGGGGGATCGAGAAAGTATTTGATGTGCGCGACAGGGTCTGCAATTTCAACGATTGCCATGCCGAAGTAGCCCGACCGGGTGGGTGGTTGCGTGGCTGTGATGAAGCGCTCAGTGCGCATGCGTCCTTCGGAATCGCGGTAGAACTTCCAGGAGAGCAGCGGGGTCACGGATTTAGAGCCATCGGGAAGGGTGCGGACCACTTGGGCTTGGCCATCGGCCGAAAAGGGAAGGCCCTTGACCACAGAGTAGAAATAAGGGCTTTGCGGGAACGCGTTGACGGAGCAGAGGCAGAGTACGATGGCAAAGTTGCGCATGGCAATTCTTGGCTATGATATCGCAGATTAGGGCGGTTTATGCTGGAGGGTGGTTGAGGCTGCTCGCTTCGTTTTTTGGGAAGAGCCTTGAATGGGTCGATTCGCATTTCGCGTTCAGGAAGACGGCGCTGACCTCAATTTTCCGCCAAGGGTGTGTTGGTGCTGCTACTGGGATTACGGTAAGAGAGGTTAGTTGGGGGGGCGGTGATCTGATGTGTAAGATACTCGGAGTGTAGATGCATTTAGTTCGATTGCTCGGGCAAATTCTGGTGAGCGAAGAGTGGCCCGGGCCTGCCGTAAAGAAGTATGTGACCCTCACCACACATGTAGGCGATCTCGTGGCTGAGCCGAACCCGAAGCCTGCGAAGAAGTCGTCGTAAGCGTTGGAAATCAACCTACACTACTACGGCGGTTTGTACTGCGATTGAAGACCGAGTTCATACTCGCCGGAGCACGAGCCACTCGCGGCGGAGACCTAGAGCGGTAGGGCCATGCTCCCCACTTCCAAGTGCAGGATGGCCTGCCAGGAATGAAATCGCGGGATCACCACTAGAATTAAAGTAGGAGTTCAATGACAAGCGAAGAGGAAAAAGCACCGCCCGAAGAAATGCATGATGCTGATGATCAATGCGGACGATGCGGCTGCGCTCGACGCAATCACAGTCCCGCTTGTGCTCACTGCCCGAAGTGCCACAGTTTTTCGACTCCCAAACCGCAGGCCCGCAAGACCAGTCGTAAGCGGTAAATTGCGTCGCTGTGTAGGCTCCATAGCCGGGCCACGTTCTTTGTCACGTCGTTTAATCGTGCCCGAGTGCGAGTGTGTCGATCAATTGCTGGCGTAGCACAACCAAGAATCGCGCCACAACCCAACTTCCGCCAACCTCAGTAAGTGCCGTCGCCAACAAATCCCGGCCTGGGGGCAGACCATGAACGACTCAACAACTCAACCGCCGTCAACGGCTGTGCTCTCCCCGACAGGTCCACACGGATACATGCCCGGAATCGAGACGAAATATGCCGTAATCAACGCCACCATCAAGCGTGGCGGTGATTGGGTTGCTG
>Ga0302319_10010185_pt1 | contig 17976 bp, 8 predicted proteins | sample Bog_T0_2_FD_203319 | JGI IMG/M metagenome (GOLD analysis project Ga0302319, IMG submission 203319) | Peat permafrost microbial communities from Stordalen Mire near Abisko, Sweden - Bog_T0_2 | ecosystem: Environmental > Terrestrial > Soil > Wetlands > Peat | place: Sweden: Abisko, Stordalen Mire...
CCCGGAAAACCGCCGCGTTGCCCGTCATTGAACGCCCAACCCAGCCGCTCGTTTCGATGCAGGCCAGCAAGTCGCCCTCCGACATTGGCTCAATCGAGAGGCAACCGACGCTCCTGAAGGAAAATAGGCTGCCCCGCGTCGCGAACGGAGCCGCCGACCTGACACACTCCGCCCAGCCCGTGGGTCCCGGTTCCCCCATGCCCTCGGCGAGGAATGCGATCCGACCGTCGCCCAGCTCGCGCGGACGCCGGATAAAATCCACACCGTCGTCCTGGCAGGCATAGGCGGTGACCTCGGTACCGTCGTTGTTGATCGAGAAGAGGCACAAATGCCCTTGGGAGTGGCTGTTGTCACGGGCCTCGGCCGTCACGAAGAGGACCCGTCCATCGCGCAGGACGGTGGCGCCGACGGCGCTTTCCGGACCGAATGTGAGCCGGCCGGGCGCTTGTCCGGGCATCTGCCCGTAGAGTGCCGCCAGTGTCGGGAAGGTCCAAAGCCGGCCCGCCTTGGGAACAGGTGAACTGAAAACCAGCTCTTCATGGGCCGCGATGGCAGGATCCATCGCCCCGCCGGGCATCCGGGTCACGGCTTCGGGTCGGCCGCCTCCCGCATTGACCCTGTAGATCTGCCAGTCGGCTCCCTCCACGCTCTTGCCGGCGAAATAGACTTGGCGGCCATCCCAGGAGACGCAGGGATCCCCGGCGGCGACCAGACCCTGGGAAAGCTCACGAACCGTATCCGGGCGGAACGGCGGGACCAACAGCACCACCCGGCTTCCCGGCGGATACCGGATATCCAGAACCGTTGCGGCCCCGGCAGGCGGAATCCCAACGGGTGTCTGCGTCAGGACCAGGGAGCCCTCCGGGGCCTCCCGGTCGCAGCCTGCAAGCAGGAATGCCACCGCTCCAAATATAAAGATCGTGCGCAAGCTCATCGGGATAGGGGTTCGGTCACTTTGAGGATCTGGTCGACCCGGACATCGGTCAGCGTCTGCACCGTGCCGCTCGGCCACTTGATTTGGATCCGCTGCACAATGGACGCCTTCCCAAGGCCAAAGTGGACCCTGGGATCCCCTTGGCTCAGGAAATCGGATGGGCAGCGGCATTCCTGCCGGTAGGTCTTCCCGTCCGCCGCCAGCTCTATCAACGATCCCCAACCGGCCGGGTTGCTCTTGGTTCCGCGGAGCGACAGGGTGATCCAATGGTTGCCGGAGTGGTCGCGGTTGTGGAGAAGGACCGGCCGGTCCCCCATCAAACCCACCAGCAAGTCCATCCGGCCGTCGTTGTCGTAATCCAGGGTGACGCTCGCGCGCGCCCGGACCGGCGTCAGGAAATAGGCTCCACCCTTGTCGACCGCATTGCTGAAATTACCCTGGCCATCGTTTTCCAGGAGCAGGCTTTGCCAGCCCACCATCCGGAACGGATCGCCGTTGGCGAAGAAAACGTCCAGCTTCCCGGCGTTGTCGAAATCGATGAAATTGCATCCCCAACCTACATATTGCCCCGTCAGCGGACCGAGACCGGAGGCCATCATCCGATCGATGTAATCGCCCTGGCCGGTGCCCACATACAGCGAGCCATATCCCAGGCGCGAGACCAGTATGTCCGGTATCCCATCGCCGTTGCAGTCGCCGATTGCGGCGGTCATCGAACCGGCTGCCTCACCCAGGGCGTTGAATGCAACGCCCCGCTTCACGGCCTCGTCGTGAAAGTGCCCGTGGCCGTCATTGATGAGCAGCATGTTCGGGGTCGCGTCGTTGCAGATATAGAGGTCCTCACGGCCGTTCCTGTCGAAGTCCACCGGGTGGACTGACATGGTCCGATGGGGAGGGAGGGCCCAGATGCCCGCCGCCTCGCTTGCGTTGGTGAACGTCCCGTCGCCGTTGTTGATATAGAGCACGTCCCGCTCCGGCTTGTAGGCAAGGGGACCGGGATAACTGGTGGGGTTGTAGTAGAGATGATAGTCCGGATCGAACTTGAGGTAGTTGCCCACGTACAGGTCCAGCCGGCCGCTGTTGTCGACATCGAGCCAGGTGGCGCCGATGCCGTCCCCCCCTTCGTTCCCCACCCCGGCTTTGTCGGTCACGTCTGTGAACGTGCCGTCGCCATTGTTGTGATAGAGGATGTTCTTTCCATCGGCATTGACCACATAGAGGTCCACGAAGCCGTCGCCGTCGTAGTCAGCCGCCGCAGCCGCCACCCCGAACCCGCTGCCGCCGACCCCGGCCTTATCCGTAACGTCTGTAAATGTGCCGTCTCCGTTGTTGTGGAAGAGCCGATTGGGCTGGCGCCGGGTTCCCGGTGCCCCATGCGTCACGCCAGCCATCGGTCCCGGATTGACGAAGAAGAGATCCATCAGCCCATCGTTGTCGAAGTCGAAGACGACGACCCCCGAGCCATTGGATTCCAGGATATTGGCGATGCGCTCGTCGCAGAACTGCTGGACGAAATCAATCCGCGCCTTGGCCGTGGCATCCTCGAACAGGTCATTGGGACCGGCGGGAATCGGGGGCGTCACCGAAAAGGACGGCGGCGGCCGGCCGGGATCACCCGCCTGCCCTGCGGGCGGCTCGTACGACGTCGGCTTGCATGCCGCAAGTGTCAGCGCGAGCAGGAGGAGAAGCACCGGGCACCCGTGAGCCGTGAATTCGGAATTCCTTTTCGTAATTTTCATACAGGCAAAAAGCCGGACCGGCCGCAGGGGGCAACAAAAACGGGGCTATGCGCCCCAGAGGATTTTATACCATCCAGTAGCGGAACTGATACGCCCCCCTTCTGGATGCCCTTCGGTGCTTGTTGCACCCATTTCGACTCGATCGCTCGGTCTGCCGGGGTGGCCATCCAGGGTGCGCTTTATTGAAAAGCAGCTATAAAAAGGGCACCGGAATGTGGCGGAGTGACGGATTTAAGGGGTGAATGGAGGTTCGGCCGTGGCCAAAGTCGGCGGCCTCCCGGTCCGTTTTTCTCGGCACCAACGGCGAACGTCGTTCCGGTCACTTCTGCGGCTCTGCCAGCCTGACGGTCCCGGAACTCCCTGCCTCCCAACCGTGACCTGTCGTCGTCGAGCCGGACGGCCATCGAATGCGAAGGCGCTTCAGGGGATTCCCGTCCGTGGATCCAAAGAACAGATCCGCAGTCGACTGGCTGTAGTAGCCCGAGCCGGCGCATACCTCGCCGGTCTGGGTCGCACCGTCGGCATACTCCGCCGTGACCCTCGCCCCCACCGCGTGCGGGTTGCCGGGGCGCCCCTCCAGCACCACCCGCAGGGAATGGCCGCCCGCAACGCCGCGGTTCCGGAAGGCGAGCGTCGCCTCGCCGTTCCGCGACACCACGAAGCCCGGCCAGGCGTCATAGCCGAGGTCGAGCACCGCAAGCGCCTTGGCATCGCCCGGCACCACGAGCCCGCTCTCGATCGGCGGCATGGGCGTGAAATGGCCGTGGCCGTCTCCGCGGAGCAGCTGGCTCAGGCCGCCGTCGAAGCGGCCGATCGCAGGCGCCGGGGCATAGGAGTTCTGCACGATGTAGATGTCCGCGTGTCCGTCCCCGTCGAAGTCTCCGGCCACGATGCCATCGGCCGGGGCGATCTGCGCGATGCGCGGCAGGGGCTCGAAACGATAGCGGCCGTCCGGCTGGCTGAGGAACACGCCGCAGCGCAGTTCCGTGGCCGCCAGGCGGGTCGCTGCGGCCAGACGGTCGGCTCCCAGGATCTCCGGCAGGGTCGCGCGTGCGTAGTCGTTGTTCCACCGGTAGCGCTGGAGCACCGAGGGAATTGCGGCGCCGAGGTCCGTGCGGCTGCGCCACGGGTAAAGCCGGCCGTTCTCGTAGTAGGCCTCGACTATCTCCTGCGAGCCGCGGCCGGCAAAATCGCCGGAGAAGAGCAGCGCGGGATGTTCCGGATCGGCTCGGTACTGCGTGTTCAGCCCCACGTTTCCCACCACGTAATCGGGGCGTCCGTCCCCGTTGAAGTCGGCCGTCGCGATCGACTGCCACCAGCCGGTCCCCGCCGAGGCGAAGCCCGCCTTCTCCGTCCAGTCCTCGAACTTCCGGCCGCCGACGTTGTGGAAATACCTCACCTGCCCCCATTCGAGCGTCAGGAGCAGGTCCGGCCAGCCGTCACCGTCCACGTCGCTCCATAGAGCCGACGTCACCATGCCCACGTGGCGCAGCATCGGCGCCACCTCATCGGTGACATCGATAAACTTCCCCCCCCGGTTTGCCAGCAGTGCGCTCTCCGGTGCCGCAGGATAGAGTCCGGGGAGGACCCTCCCCCCGATGAACAGACCGAGCCGCCCGTTGTGTTCAAAGTCGGCCGCACAGACCGCGCCGGCGCTGATGGACAACTGCGGAAGTGCGTCTTCCGGAGCCGGCCGAAAGTGCCCGTGCCCGTCGTTCAGGAAGAGGCGCGGCTGGTATTCGGGCGCGCCCGCCGGCAGGCTGGCTCCCCCGGCCGCCACGAGCAGGTCCGACCGGCCCCCGCCGGTGGCGTCGAACAGGAGAAGCGGCCCGTCATCCACGCCGGGTGGCGCCGCCGTCGCCGGCCCGGAGTCGGGCTCCCAATCCGCCGCGCCCTTTGGCAGGAGGACCCGCCGGGCCTGGCTCGTGGTTCCCCCGATGCACACGCCGTCGCGTCCGCTGCCGTCGAGGTCGCCAACGGCGATTGCGGGGCCCCGGCGGTTGAACCCCGCCGGGAGCAGCCGCTGGTCGAGAAACTCGTCGTAGGGCTCCTCCGGAGCCGTCCACGAGAGATGGGTGGCGCCGCTTGTCTCCACAAACTGGGGTTCCGGGCGAGCCTCCGTGGCGGGCGCAGGCGCAGGAGCCGAGGGCTCTGTGATGACGAACCTCCGATCGGCGGGAAGATTCTCGAACGTCTGCACCGCGCCGCTGGGCCACCGCACCGTGAGGCGCCGGATCACCGCATCCCCGCCCAGGCCGAAATGGACGACCGGTTCGCTGCTCGACATGAAACCGCGCCCGAGCGCGAGTGCCCGGACCTGGATGCCCGCCGCGCTTTCGAGCGTCACCTTCGCCCCGACGCCGAACCGGTTGGACCGGGTGCCGCGCAGCGCGCAGACGACCCGGTGCCCCGTGTCGCTGTTGTTGCGCAGCAGCGTGACCCCTCCCTCGTAATTGCCGTACACCAGGTCCATGTTGCCGTCGCCCGTGAGGTCGCCCAGGGCCGCCCCGAAGCTCACCCCATTCTGGTCCAGCCCCCAGGCGGCCGAGACATCCTCGAAGCGCAGCCCGCCCAGGTTGCGGAACGCGAGGTGCCTGTTGGCGAACACCGGGCTGTCCCGCACGATCTGTCCCCCGGCGGGCAGGCTGCCGGCCATCATCCGCCGCGCGATCAGGTCCCTGTTGTGGAGTTCCCGATACATCCCGTTCGTGACAAACAGGTCGGCCCGCCCGTCGTTGTCCAGGTCCTCCCAGAGCGGGGACCATGTCCAGTCGGTCGCGTCCAATCCGGCCAGGTGAGCCGCCTCCAGGCACCGGCCCGTCCCGGTGTCCAGATAGAGGGCGTTGCAGGGGAACTGGCGGACCTCCTCCGAGCCCGGCTCCGGGACGCGCATCTGCGCCCGCGCCTCCGCCATTGCCCGCTGGTCCTCCACATGCTCGGTCGCCGCCATGTCCGCGACCAGCAGTCCGAGACGACCGTCGTTGTTCACGTCGCCCAGGTCCGAGCCCATCGACGAATAGGGCGTGTGCGGCACGACGCGGGCGATGACATCCGTGAACGTGCCGTCGCGGTTGTTGCGGTAAAGCGCATCCGGAAGGTCGAAGTCGTTCGCCACATACAGGTCCGGCCAGCCGTCGCCCTCGAGGTCCCACCAGACCGCCGAGTTGCCATGCGCCCGCACCGGGGCGACCCCGGCCCGGTCCGTCACGTTGGTGAACGTGCCGTTGCGGTTGTTGTGGAAGAGGTAGCTCCGCTGGCCCTCAGGATGGGCGGCTGCATCGAGGATGTTGGTCTGGAGGAACAGATCGAGCCAGCCGTCGCGGTCGTAGTCATTGAAGTAGGCCATGACGCTGCCATCGGTGACGTCGAGGCCGTACGCATGCGCCTCCTCCTTGAACGTGCCGTCGCCCTGGTTGACGTACAGCAGGTTCGGCGCGTTGAACCGGCATATGTAGATGTCCAGCAGCCCGTCGTTGTTGACGTCGACAAAGGTCGCGCCCTGCTTCCAGATCCGGGCGGCTGCCCCGTGGTCGCCAACCCCGGCCTTTTCCGTGACGTCCTCGAACTTCCAGTTGCCGAGATTGCGAAATAGCCGACAGCTCCCCGTCTTGCTTACGACAAAGATATCCGGAAGGCCGTCGTTGTCATAGTCGCCGATGGCCACCCCGGTGCCCACCGCCCCGAGGTCGAACTCGCGCGAAAGGCGGCCCTTCATGTCCGGGTCGCCATAGGGGTTCTCGGTGCGCAGACCGCTTTCCTCAGGGGGGATGATCGTGAAGAGCGTCTTTCCGTTCCGCGGGGGCCGGGGGGCGAGCGGCTGCTCCTCGATGCTCCCGGCCGGTGCCGGGGCCGGCTCAGCCGCGGCCCGGACCACGGCGCCGACTGCCACCGCCGCAAGCATCCCGGCGGTTGCCGCACGGAAAAAAGCCCTTCGCCACATTCGGCCAAACCCCGGGAGATGTGCCGCGCCTTGCATGGTTGTCAGGGAGCCGGGCGCACCGTGCCGCCCAGGCTCACCACGACCGGCCCGACCCAGCGGGTGTTGTACTCCTGGATCCATGAGTCGTCGATCCGGGCCGGCCTCGGCTGCCGCCCGTAGGCCTGGTCGTCCATTCCCTGGAAGGGCAAGGGCCCAAGCCGCCAGCCCTGCCCAACGTGGAAGTCGGCATCCTTGTCCCATCCGACCACGTGCATGAAAAAGCTGCGCGTCATGCCCTGTGCCGGCGGCGGCAGACGCCCGGCGTCGAACGACAGCGCCAGTTCGTCTCCGCCGTCGAGCAGCACAAGCCGGTCGTCGCGCCGGGCCAGGAGATCCCCGACTTCGCCGTAGCGGGTGAACCAGCCGGCCGGCGTCCGATCCCAGGGCGGCACCAGAGATACCTCCCCGTAGACCGGCGTGAGGGGTAGCGACGCCGGCAGGTCGGCATACCGGCTGTAGCCGCGCCAGCGCAGATCGGTGCGCTCCGGTTGCAAGTCGAATTCGCGCGTGCCCGCCGGGCCGGCCTTTTCGCACAGCAGCGCGCAATCCCAGTAGAGCTCGAAGGCCGTGGACAGGCGGAGCCGCCGCGTCCCGGCGGGCAGCTTGTTCTCCAGGTCGACGAGGATGGTCTTGGTCTTGCCGGCGGGCGTTCCCACCTCGACGTCCACCTTCCGCCAGGTTCCGTCCGCGAGCTCCGCCTCGAGCACGGGGAACGGGAACGGAAGCGTCGGATCCAGCGATGCGGCGATGTTTGCCATCCCCCCGCCGAAATGAAGCCAGCCGGTCAGCGCCAGCACCAGCGGACGTTCCACCGGCAGAGGCCCGAAATCGAGCGTGACCGAAAACGGCTCGGCCAGCCCGCGCAGCTGCGGCCGGCGCAGCTGAACCGGGGACACCATCCGGTTGTCGACCCGGGCGAGCGCCTCCGTGACATCGAGGCCGTCGCTGCGCACCGCCCTCCGGGGCGCCGCGAGCGGGCACAACGTCCAAAGTTCGTGCGGCGGAAACGGCGGACCGGCGTGCATCTTGCTGCTCGGATAGACCACCGTGCCGGCCGGGTGGTCGAAGGCGACGAGCCTGGCTTCGTCCAGGTAAAGCACTTCGCGCAGCTCGTCGGTGATGCGAATCTCGTAGGCGCCGTCCCGCGGAGGGAACTTCGTTTCATCGCCGAGCGACAGCAGCTCCTCCGGGTCGGCCGGCACGTACCGCCGCCCGTCCACGGGCAGCCCGAGGGGGGCGGCGCCGAGGATGTCCGTCACGAACCTGAATCCCCGGCCTCCCCATGCGTACAGATACGGGCATGAACCGCTCGGGAGCATCGGCTCGGTCACGGTGGCCATGTCCCGCCCGACCGGCACGTCGACCTTTGCCGTGGAGAGGTCGAACCAGTGCACCTTGAGCGCGTCGAGCCGGCTGTGCCGGCCCACCCCAATTTCAAGTGGATTCCGCCACACCGTCCGGCTGGTCCGCCAGTTGCCGGCCAGCAGCTCGACTCGGACCCCCAGGGACGTGGCGTTGGAGCGGTTGCCGACGAGGCGCAGTTTCAACAGCAGGTTCCGGTCGCCGCCCTCATTTCGCCAGAATCGAAGCCCTGCGTCCGAGCTCGTCACAAGGTCGATGGCGCCGTTGCCGCCGAAATCGGCGGCAACCAACCCGTCCACCGCGCCGACGCCGTCCAGACCGAGTTCCTTCGTCACGTCCGCAAATCCGGCGTGGCCTGTGTTGCGCCAGACCCGCAGGCCGTCGGCGCCGTAGGCGAGGATGTCGAGCCAGCCGTCATTGTCGTAGTCCTCGAGCAGCAGCCCCGAGACATGAAAACCATTCAGCGGCAGGCTCAGCCTCCGGTGCCCGCCGCGATCGATGATCTCGATCGCCGTGTCCGTTGCGATCGCCGCCTCCGGGTGCAGATCGTTCTCGAGGTCCCCTGTGGCCATCACCGCCCCGGCGGGCCACCCTCGGCTCAGGTCGCTCGCCGCGAAGGCCGCTGCGCGCCTCTTCGCATAGAACGCGGGCGGTGCACCGGAGCGCGCGACGAACACCCCGGGCAGGCCCTCGTTGCTCCAGTCGTCCGACAGCACCTGTGTGGCGCCCGGAATCGCGCCCGGCAGTCCGCTTTCGATCCAGTTGCCGTCGAAGTAGAAATTGCCGAGATTGCGGTACAGGCCGAGGCCGGCCCCTCCCGGCCGCACGACGACAAGGTCCAGGTTGCCGGTGAAGTCGAGGTCCGCCAGCAGGCCGGCGCTCGCCTTCAACCCCTCGAGCCCCGCCGCGCGTGTCGCGTCGCGGACCCGGCCGTGTTCGTAAAACTTGAACACCCGCGAATCCCGCTCGCCGAGCACGACCACATCGTCGAAGCCGTCGTCATCCAGGTCTCCGGTCAGGGCGACGCGGTACTCCCCCCCGGCGGACCCCCGCAGAGGCCGCCCAAGTGCCGCGAAATGTCCGCCGTGGTTGTCGAGCAGGAGGAACCCGCCTCCCCTTACCGGCGCGAAAAGGCTCGGACGCCCGTCGCGATCGTAGTCGATCACGGCGAGCGGTCCGCGGCAACCGGCCGCAAGCGCGCCAAACGCCACGGCGGTGTCGTCCGAGAAACGGACCGGGATCCCCTGCGGATCCGGCTGGCTCAGAATGAACGGCGAAAGCGGCAGGGTGTACTTGCAGCGTTCCAACTCGGTGACGGTGATGACCGGGCTCGAGGCCCGTGCCATGATTCCCTGGTGTGCCTCAAGCTCGCGCGCGGCGTCGCCGGTCCGGCCGACCCGCCGGTAGAGCTGGCTCAGCTGGAAATGCGCCGAGGGATGGTCGGGCACGGCCTGGATCACCTTCTCGAAATCGCGGATCGCGTCCGGGAGCTGGCCGAGCTGCTCCTGCGCCATGCCTGTCTGGAAGTCGAGCGCCGGCACCCCGGGGTCGATCTTCCACGACTGCTGCAGCGCCTCCGCAGCCGGCTCAGCCTGGTTCATCCGGAGGAGCGAGCAGCCGAGCAGGTAATACGCCGCCGCGCTGTTGGGGTCGAGTTCGAGCGCCTGCCTGCACATCCCTGCGGCGTCCTCAGGCCGGCCGGCCAGCAGTTCGGCATTGGCCAGGTTGAGCCGGACATCCGTGCTCTCCGGCGAAAGCCCGAGTGCCCGGGTGTACACGTCGATGGCGGCGGCCCCATCCCCCTTTTCCAGCAGGCCGTTGCCGCGGTTCATCAGCTGCGTGAACCCGGCGGTTTCCGGCGGTGTCCGGCGAACCCACAGGACCCCCGCGACAATCGCTAGCGCAAGAAACGCACAGCCTACGCAGATGGGGCGCCTGGACATGCCCCACTCGCTAGTGGAATGAATGCGGCACGACAACTGTCATTAGTCGGAGCTTGCCGTTGACCCCTCGGTTGGCCTCTTGCTTCGCGCCGCGAGGCCGTCAAGTCTGCCGAACCATGAACGAGCCCGACGCTGCATCACGGCCGGCACCAGCGCCCCAGTCGGAGTCCGCAGGTGCCGACATCCCGGCGAAGTTTGAGACTCCCGCGGAGAGCTGGGACTTCATAAGGCGCGAGGCCATGATTCCCATGCGGGATGGCGTGAAACTGCACACGGTTATCGTGCTGCCCCGGAAGGCGAAGGACGCGCCCATCCTCCTGACGAGGACGCCCTTTGGCGCCTCGGCGCGGGCGAGGCGGGCCCGCTCGCCCTCCATGCTCGGCACCCTTCCGCTCGGGGACGACGTTTTCGTCTCGGGCGGCTATATCCGCGTCTTCCAGGATGTGCGCGGCAAGCATGGATCGGAGGGCGACTACATCATCACCCGTCCCGTGCGCGGGCCCCTGAATCCCTCGGATGTGGATCATACGACCGATGCGTGGGACACCGTGGACTGGCTTGTGAAAAATCAGCCCGAGTCGAACGGCCGCGTCGGCATGATCGGCTCATCCTACGAGGGCTTCACCGTGGTCATGGCCCTTCTCGACCCTCATCCGGCCCTCAGGGTGGCCGCTCCTCTGAGCCCGCTGGCCGACGGCTGGATGGGCGACGACTGGTTCCACCATGGGGCGTTTCGGCAGGTGAACCTCGACGGCATCGCAAGCCTGACCGGCGGCCGGGCGGGCGGTGAGGACATCGTCCGCCAAGGCTATGATGACTACGAGAACTTCCGCCGGGCCGGCTCGGTAGGCGACTACGCCGGGGCCGCGGGCCTCGACCAGCTTCCGTTCTGGCGAAGGCTCCACGGGCATCCCGCCTACGACGACGCATGGCGGGATCAGGCGCTTGACCGGCTGGTCGGCTCCAGGCCGCTGGCCGTCCCGACGCTGTGGGTGAACGGACTCTGGGACCAGGAGGACATCTGGGGTGCGGTCCGCTGCTATCAGGCTGTTGAGCCAAAGGATGCTGCCAACGACAGGAACTTCCTCGTGCTGGGCCCGTGGTGCCACGGCCAGGCCAACAAGGAAGGCGCCTCACTCGGACCCTTCAGGTTTGAAGGCGACACCGCGCTGCAATTCCGGAGGGACATACTCAGGCCCTTTTTCGACCAGCACCTGAAGGCCGGAGCTCCCAAGGCCGACACTCCGCCTGCGCTCGTCTATAATACCGGGGAGAACCGTTGGGAACGGTTCACGGCCTGGCCGCCCGATTCCGATCCTAACTGGACGGTGGCTGGCACGCCTCTGTACCTCCAGGCGGGCTTCAAGCTGGGGTTCGCCGCGCCCTCCGAAGGGGCCCAGGGTTACGACGAATACGTCTCCGATCCGGCGAAGCCGGTCCCTTACGTGCCCCGCCCGGTGAGATTCTCGGACGGCGAGGCGTGGAAGGCATGGCTGGTGTCGGACCAGCGTGCCTTTGCGGACCGCACGGACGTGCTGACCTACGCAACTGATCCGCTTGGGGAGCCGCTTCAGATCAGCGGCGCCCCTGTCGTCAACCTCACGGCTTCGACCAGCGGCACCGATGGCGACTGGGTCGTGAAGCTGATAGACATATATCCCGACGAGTATCCGGCGCAGCCGGCGCTGGGAGGCTACCAGCTCGGCATTGGGATGGACATCTTCCGCGGGCGCTACCGGGAAAGCTTTGAGCGCCCGGCCCCGGTCGCCCCGGACCGGCCGCTCGAGTACAGGTTCACCCTGCCGCACGCGAACCACGTGTTTCGACCCGGACACAGGATCATGGTGCAGATCCAGTCGAGCTGGTTCCCGCTGTACGACCGCAACCCGCAGACCTATGTCGAAAACATCTTCTTCGCCAAGCCGGGCGACTACGCCAGGGCGGTGCAGCGGGTTTACCGGGCGGGAAGGTTCCGGACCTTCATCAGCCTGCCGGTGGCGAAAAGAAAGTAGCGGTGTGTTTCCCCTTCAACTCCCGCCGCAGGCCTCGCAGCGGACCGGGGGCAGATCGCGCTGGGCCTGATTTGCCGCCTCCAGCCGTTCGCGCCGGGCGGCGAAACAACGGGGGCACGAGGAAAACGGCTCCAGCGCCCACGTGTCCGCAAAGACCCGTCCGCGGCCCAGCGCGAGCGCGGCACGCTGTGCCTCCTCGAGCATGGCGAGCGTCGGCGGAACAAATTCCCCCGACTCGCGGAGCCGCTCCATCGCGCCATTGCCTGCGCGGGTCGGTATCAACGTCACCGAGCCGGCGCCGCACGCAAACGCGAACCCAGCCGACTTTACCGCCCACTCCAGGCCCGATTGTCCGTCGAGAAAGGGAGGATTCACCAGGATGAACACGCGCAGCGCGATCCGCTGGGCCGCGAGAAAATCGGCAGCCCGCGCGAATTGGGTCAGGTCGAACCCCTTGTTCAGCTTTCGCAGCACCTCCGGGTGCGCCGTCTCGAGTCCCAGTGCCACCTCGAGTGATCCGGACAGCATGTCGCGCAGCGCCCGGGCGCGGTCGCCGACCAGGAGGGGATGCGACTCCACGACGACGTGGCGCGCGAAGGCGATCCGCCGGGCGACCGGCTCGTAATCGGCCGGCGGGATGGCCGCGGGATCGAAGAAGCTGCCGCTGTTGTAGAGCTTCACCTGCACCGGGAGAGCGCCCGAATCCGACCAGATACGAACCGCCGACTCCACCTGCCGCGGGATCGCCCCTTCCGGGACGGAATCCCGGGTGGTATCCTTCCACAGGTCGCACATCAGGCAGCGCCAGGGGCACTCGCGGTTGGTCAGGAGCACGACTCCTGAATCGACGACCATGCCGGAGGACAGGCGCTCCCGTTCCAGGAAGACGCCGTGGGGCGCGTTCGGATCCGGCACGCGCGGCCGCGGCGGACGTTGCGCAAGGATCCAGGCGCTCCGGCCCCGCGGTGGGTACGCCGAGATCATGCCCCTCACTGATACATTGCGAGGTACTGCCGGCGGTAGTCGGACTCCAACGCTCCAAGCCGGCGGCGAAGCTGCTCGACGGGGATGGCCCCGTGCTGGAACCGCCGCTTCGCGAAGACGGGCAGGTCGACGCCGAAATTGGCCTTGATGCCGCGCCGGGCGATTTCGCCCTTGAGCGAATAGAGCCGGTCAACCGACATGCTGCTGAGCGCGGCGAACGGGATGCCCTCGGCGACGGAAACGACCGCGGGCCGTGTGAAGGGGCTGAAGCCCTCGAACCCGCAGTGCCCGGCCGGAGCGTAGGTGCGCGCGTAGCTTCGGCTGAGCCCGCCGCTGTAGGTGAGCGAATGCTTGATCCGGCCGACGCCCCAGCCCTCCTGGTAAAGCATCAGGTTGTTGACGACGCTGCGGATCGTCAGCTCCGGGTTCTCCTCGATCGGATAGTCCTTCAGGTTTTCGTCGCCGCCGTCGCCGTCGACCAGGAACCTCCACTCCGGATAACGGGAGCGGATGCCGCGGCAGAGGGCCAGCCCCATCGAGGCGCACTCGACGTCGAGCGGCTTGTAATCCTCAAGCACGCGAAGCGTCTCCGCCGCGTCGAGCGACGCCGGGTCGGCCTCGATCGTCTCGAGAAAGAGGCCGAGGCCGAGCCGGTCGAGGAAGTCGAGCGCCTGGCGCACGTCGGGACCGTCGCCGAAGTCCAGGGTGAACGCCTTGAGGCGCGCCGGATTCAGGCCGAGCCTGAGCATCACATGATAGACGGTGAGGAAGACGGAGCCGCTGTCGACCCCGCCGGAGAAACACACGCCGATCGGTTCGCGCTCCGGAAGGGTGCCGAGCCATTTCGATGTCTCGTCGGCAAGGGCGCCGATGTAGCTGCGGCCGATCACGTCGAGGTCGGCAGGAAGGGCGTTGCGGCTGGGCGTGAAAAAACGCGTGTAGGTGGGGTCGGGGTCGGGGCAGCCGACGAGCTGAAGCTCGACCAGATGGTGCGCCGGCACCATCCGGGTATAGCTGGGGTGAAACTGGGCGTCGAGCCCTTCGCTCCGCAGATGCCGGTGGATCGCGTCGATCCGGTCGGAGACGATGAGCGCAGGGCCTTCGCGGCGCTTGGCGAGGAAGTAGCGCATCGGCCGGTCAAGCGAGCGCGCCATGCGCACGCGTTTGCCTTCCCGCGCCACAAGGGCGAAGGATCCGTCGATCCCGCGGACTTCGTCGGCGGAGCCGTGCAGGACGCGCGCGCGCGCCTCGTCGACGTTCATGTTGCGCAGGCGATGGGTCGCCGGATCGATCAGATCGACGAGTCGTTCGATGTATTCGTCCATTGCGGGAGGGGAAGGCTGGCGATGAAAACCGGTGCCGCCGGCGCGGACTCCGGCAGGATTCCGGCCCGGCTCCGCGACCTTACCGCTCCCTGCATGGAGAACAAGGCGAAACAATTCGCGCCCGAACCCGCGGAGCATCTTGGATTGCAACGCTTCGCACGCGGGACACGATTCCCGTCGGATTCGGAACCCCATTGCCCGACCGCCCGCCATGAAATACACCTACGACGAGCTGGCCAAGACGATCGATCATTCGCTCCTTCATCCGACGATGACGGACCGCGAGTTGGAGGAGGGGTGCAGGCTCGCCGCAAAGTACGGCGTGGCGTCGGTATGCATCAAGCCGTACGCCGTCAGGCGCGCGGCCGAGCTGCTGAAGGGGACGGGCGTGCTGGTCGGCGCCGTCATTGGATTCCCCCACGGGAATGGCGCCACCGAATCCAAGCGGTACGAGACGGAGCTGGCCTGCAGGGACGGGGCGGCCGAGATCGACATGGTCGTCAACATCGGCAAGGCCCTCGGCGGCGACTGGGATTATGTCGAGCGCGACATCGGGGCGGTGTGCGACGAGGCGCACCGGCGCGGCGCCAGGGTGAAGGTCATCTTTGAGAACGACTACCTTGGCAAGGGCGGCGCGGGGCTGGACGGCGACGAATTCAAGCGGAAGCTCTGCCGGGTCTGCGAGGCGGCCGGAGCCGACTGGGTGAAGACAAGCACGGGCTACGGCTTCGTGAAGCAGCCGGACGGCAGCTACAATTACCAGGGGGCGACGGAACACGACCTTGCGCTCATGCGCGCCAATGTTTCGGCGAAGGTCCAGGTGAAGGCGGCCGGCGGAGTCCGCGACCTCGACGGACTCATCAGGGTCCGCGATCTCGGAGCGACCCGCTGCGGCGCCACGGCGACCGCGGCAATGCTGGACGAATACCGCAGGCGCTCCGAGACGCCCGGGGGCGGGGCGGGCGCCAATCCTGCAAAACCCGTGCTCGGCGCCGGGGGCTATTGATCGCGGGAGTTTCGCAGGGGCAGCGTCAGCCAGAAGGTGCTCCCCCGGCCGGGTTCGCTCGCCACCCCGATCCTGCCGCCGTGCGCCTCCACCGCCATCCGGGCGAAGGTGAGGCCGAGTCCGGTGCCGCCCCTGGACCGCTTGCCGCCGACCTGCCCGAACTTCGTGAAGATCCTTTCGTGGTGCTCGGGTGGAATTCCAAGGCCGTCGTCGGAAACCTCGATTCGCACAAGGCTCCCCCGCGGCTCCGCCGACACGCGGATGGATCCGTCGGGCGCCGTGAACTTGATGGCGTTGCCGACCAGGTTGCCGACCACGCGCCTGAGCAGGCCCGCGTCAAAATCCGCCCCCAGCGCGCCGCCCGCCTCGAAGGTGAGCCTGCGCCGCCCGGCCAGCACGCGCTGCCCCTCAACCGCAAGGCGCACCGTCTCCGCCACATCGCCCCGCTCGAGGCGCGGCTGCAGGGCCCCGGCCTCCATGCGGCTGACGTCGAGCATCTGCTCGATCATCTCCAGGATCGTCGACACGCAGGCCTTCGCGTCCTTCAGCGTCGCCGCACCCTCGGGATCGGCGTTGTCCGGCGGGATCAGCGGCTCGATCATGTCCAGGGAGATCTGGATGGAGGTCAGCGGCGACCTCATGTCGTGCGCGATCATATGGGTGAGGCTGTCGCGCAGCTGCTCCAGTTCCTTCAAACGCTCAAGGCTCGCCGCGAGCTCGCGCCTCTGGCGGCGCAATTCGAGGTGGGTCCGGACCCTCGCCTCGACCTCCTCGATGTTGAAGGGCTTGGTCACATAATCCACACCGCCCGCGTGGAAGGCGCGCACTTTGTCCGACGCCTCGTTGAGGGCGCTGATGAACAGCACGGGGATGTCGCGGAGCCGCTCGTCCGCCTTCAGGCGGGCGCAGACCTCGAATCCGTCCATCCTGGGCATGGTGATGTCGAGCAGGATGAGATCGGGCGGTGAAACGAGGGCTCCGCGGAGCGCAAGTTCTCCGCTTGGGGCGGGCCGGACCTTGTAGCCCCTTTCCTTGAGCATGCCGGTCAGCAACTGGAGATTCGCCGGCGTGTCGTCGACGACCAGTATGTCTCCCGGTGAGCCGGCCGGTTCAGCATTCATGGGGGACGGCGTCGGGTGCGGCCGGAACGAGGGCCACCAGGCTTTCGTAATCGAACTGCGCGGCGAGGCCGCGCAGCCTTCCGGCAAGCTCCGGGTCAACCGCCCGCACCCGCTCGATGAGCGTCATGACGCGGTCGAGATCCAATTCCAGGGCGGCCTGCCTCAGGTCCGCCCCGAGCTCCGCCGGGAGCAGGCCCCCGGCTTCCACACCGGGCGGCGGCGCAGCCTCCGGCCCCGGAGGGGCCGGCTCGGCGGCCTCCGGTTTCCAGCCGAAGAGTTCGCCGACCTTTGCCCAAAGCTCAGCGTCGCGGAAGGGTTTGGAGATGAATCCGTCGGCCCCCGCCTCGATGGCCTGCCCGCGGTTCTCCGGCAGCACGCTCGCCGAGAGGCAGAGAATCCTGGCCGCGCGGCCGTTGGGATGCGCGCGGATGCGCCTTGTCGCCTCGCAGCCGTCGATGCCCGGCATGCGAAGGTCCATGAGCACGAGGTCGGGCTGCCATCTGTCGAACTCAAGGACGGCACCGGCCCCTGAATCGGCCTCGCGCACCTCAAATCCCGCCGGGGCAAACATCTCGCGCAGCAGCCGGCGGTTGTCCTCGAGGTCATCGACCACGAGCACCCGGTAGGAGGCGGGATGGACATCCCTGCGGTGGGGCAGGTCGGTGGCCTGCTTCCCGGCGGGACCCTCCTCGGGGGCCGGGTGGCGGAGGAAGACCTCCACACGGAAGATGCTCCCCTTCCCCACCTGGCTCTCAAGCGTGATGTCTCCGCCCATCATGACCGCAAACTCGCGGCTTATCGCAAGGCCCAGGCCCGTGCCGGCGCCGCTGTTGCGGCCCGCCTCGGCCTGCGCGAACGGCTGGAAAAGCCTGCCCACTTCGGAGGGGTCGATGCCCGGGCCCGTGTCCTCCACCTCGGCCACCACCCGCCACGCATGCTTCATGCTGCTCTTCGTGTGCAACCGCAGCGTGACGCCCCCCCGGCTGGTGAACTTGATCGCGTTGCCCAGCAGATTCACAAGCACCTGGCGCAGCTTGCGCTCGTCGCCCAGGACGCGGACAGGAAGATCCCGGCCCGTCTCCAGCCGGAAAGGGAGCCCCTTCGCCGCCGCACCCGGGGCGAACGTGGACTCGAGCTCCCGGGCAAGGCCCGGCAGGTCGAATGGCACGGGGTGCAGGGTTTGCCTGCGCGCCTCGATCTTCGACATCTCGAGGATGTCGTTGATGAGGGCAAGCAGGTGCTCGCCATTGCGGCCGATGATCCGAAGATGCTCGCGCTGCTGGTCGTTGAGCGACGGATCCCGGCCCATCAGCTGCGCAAAGCCAAGGATGCCGTTCATCGGCGTGCGTATCTCGTGGCTCATGTTGGCGAGGAACTCGCTCTTCGCGCGATTGGCCCTGTCGGCCTTGGCCGCCATCTCCCTTGTTTGGATCACCGACTCCTGGAGTTCCCGGGTCCTGTCGGCCACAAGCCGGTTGAGCCCGCTGTGCTCGCGCCGGACCACGCGCACGAGTCCGGCAATGGACCCGGTCAGCACAAGGCCGATCAACAGGGCGCGCACGCCCGCGCGC
>Ga0302319_10010186_pt1 | contig 17975 bp, 13 predicted proteins | sample Bog_T0_2_FD_203319 | JGI IMG/M metagenome (GOLD analysis project Ga0302319, IMG submission 203319) | Peat permafrost microbial communities from Stordalen Mire near Abisko, Sweden - Bog_T0_2 | ecosystem: Environmental > Terrestrial > Soil > Wetlands > Peat | place: Sweden: Abisko, Stordalen Mire...
TATCTCGGGCGCCGTGCTTTACGACCAGTTCTTTCACCAGATCCGGCCGTTCGAGGACGACGCAGCCCCGCGTATGCCTGGCGCTAAGCTGGCGGAAATCCTTGAGAAACTGGCTGTCCTTCATCGTGTCGAAGACTCCGCGGGGATCGCGGATGTTCTCCGTGGCAAATTGGATGATGGGGCACGGCTCGATATCTCCACGCGGATTCACGTGGTGGCTGATCCCTGTGGACATCGGGCAGAGCGCCTGTCCCTTTCCATCATAATAGGCATCGACGATCGCGATGGGGACCTTCGCCCGCATTTCGACGACGAAGCGGCGCACATCCACCAGTTGTTCCGGTCGGAGAGCGAGCGCCGGATTCATCTTCGGCCCCACCGGCCGATACGTGTGAAACCACACATAATGCACCCCGCGCGCAATCAATTCCCGGAGCCACGATTCCGTGCAAAGCTCCTCAATATTCGATTGGCAAACGCTCGTGGCCACGCCCGTGAGAATTCGCTCGCGCAGACAGGCATCGAGTCCCCGCATCGTCCGATTGAACACGTCCTTCTTCCCTCTGCGTTCGTCGCTTACCAGTTCGCGCCCCTCAATGCTAATCAGCGGGGTGGCGTTCCCGATTTGCCGCAGACTCTTCGCCACCTTGTCGGTAATGAATTGGCCGTTGGTGAAAATCTGGAAGTAGGCGTCCGGATGTGCCGCCAGCAGATCGAGCAGCTCCGGATGCATGAACGGCTCGCCTCCGAGAATGCCGAAGAAGGCGTTGCCGTGCGCTTTCGCATCCGTGATCGTGCGGTTGAGGGTCTCGAGGTCGATTTCCACCCGGTCCGCTTCCACGTCCACCCAGCAACCCTGGCACCGCAGGTTGCATGAATTGAGGATCGAGAGATAAAGAAACGGCGGGAAATATTCGCCCCGTTTGATCCGTCGCTTGAAGCGTTCCACCGAGAGGAGCCCCTTGAATCCGAAGTTCCAAAGAAATTTACCCAACAATCGGGGATCGGTGGTGCGCAGGATTCGGAGGGCGAGAGAGGGAAACATGGGAGTGCGACTAGACTAGAGCACCTCGGGCAGGAGATTTCCAAGGAAAGAGAACGTGGCTCACTTTCCGGTCCACTCGTAGTCGCCGGCGTCGAAGGACATCATATTCGCCAGCCTTCGGGCGCGGAATTCCTCCACGACTGCTCCGTCGCTTTGAAAAATCGATAGCACTTTGCCAGTGCCTTCCCTTCCGATGACGACCCATTTGAGATTTGGCGTCTCCGTAATGCGGCGCAGTGGAAGACCGTCGAGCGTCTGCAGATAGCTCCCCACGCTATCGTGGGAAACATTGACCTGAACCGTGGAGACCTCGTCCTTAATCAGGGGATTTGGCAGGAGGCGCACCGCGAATTTCTCCTCGGGCGAAAACGGCTTGGGACGTTTGAGTTGCCCGCCGATCGCCGCAAAGGTGTCGCTGGTCAGGATCGTTTTGGAGAGAACAGTTTTCCAGGTCGATGTGGCGGGCTCCGCGGAAGTGGCTGGATCACTGGACGCAGCGCTTTCGAGGGCGAGACCCCGCACCCGTTGAAGGCCGGGTTTTTCCTCGATGAGAAAGATGAGATCGCTCGTGCGGGAGGCGAAGATGCGGACGGGGATCGGCTCGGCGGGGTCGATCGCCAGCCGCCGGTGGAATTCGCCGCCGAGGCCGAACTCCTTCACCTCTGTGCCTTCGGCCGTTTGGTCAATGACCCAGACCCTTCCTTCGCGGCCCAGGCTGGCATCGATGGGTTTCGTCACATTCGGCAGCGCCAGCACCCGCTTTTCGTTTTTATCGAGGAGCACGACTTTTCCAGCGTCGATCACCGCTCGCTGCTGCGAGGGGCCGCTTTCGTGGACGGCTTCGTCGTTAGCGAGGGCTTGCGCGTTGACCTGCGGGGCGGCGGGAATTTCACCGATGAATTCTCCCGCCTGATCCATCCGGATGAGTTGCGGCTTGCCATCGGGCGGCTCCGCCCAAAGCGCGAGCCGTCCGCCCTTTCGCAACTCGAGGCTCAGGACACGCCGCAAACGCGGCGAGTCGTCCGCGGTCATCCAGTCATTTCCATGGTAGGCCACGCCTTCCACATCGAGCGTTCCCACCGCGTATCCGCTCGCGGAATACATCCCTGGCGGAAGCGCCTTGCCGCTGTCGTCGCGACCGTCCCAGAACGTGATCAGGCCGTTGAGACCCACCGTGAAATTCTTGTCCGTCGCCTCCCGCGCGAGCACACGAACCAATTTCCCCTTCTTGTCGTAAATTCCCAGGCTCCACGTGCCTTCCATGGGAGGCGGGATAAACGTAATGCGCACGCCCTTCTTCTGCGGCGGCTCCTCGTCCTGCGCAAATGCGGCCGGCGCCAGCGCGAGGCACATCGCCAGCAGCCTGAGGCCAAGTGAGATCGAAATTTCCTTACGCATAGTATCGCCAATCGAGATGAGGAAAGAGATTGTCGCGCCACTCGCAATTGGCGAGGAAGGTTTCCTCCACGTGCCGTGCGCGGACCTGATCGTAGAGGCGGGTGAAGCGGAGAAGGTGATCCTTCGTCCGTTTCGTCGCGTAGTTGCGTGCGGTGCCAGTCTTCATGAGGAAAGCCCAGTCGCTTGATTGCGCCAGGAGAAGCTCGCGGGCCATTTGCCGCAATGCGCGGTCGATCAGGGGCGGAATCGCATCCGCGGCGCAAAACGCCCGCGCCATTTCCGTCATGCGTTTTGCGGCCATGTGGAGGTGCGGGTAGATCCAGGAGTTCGTCTCGTCCAGCCAGACCTCCCAGTAGCCCTTGTGCCCCCAGCTCGACGCCGATGGGGCCTGGAGCTGAAGCGTATCGTGCCTTTCCAGGTATTTGGTGGGCGTGGACAAACGGAAGACGTCCTGATCATACACCGCTTTTCGAATGAAAAGATTCAGGAATTCCGGCCCCTCAAACCACCAGTGGCCAAAAAGCTCGGCGTCAAATGGGCTGACCACGATGGGGGGCACATTCATGTTCGCTCGCAGATCCTGGATCTGGGCGGCCCTCGCGCCCATGAAATGCCCGGCGTGCGAGTCTACGGCTGCCATCGCCCAATCCCGATGGTAGAGATCCTTTTCGTGCGTGCGCCCGGTGATCCGGTGGTACTTGAAGCCCGTGAATTTCCGCGTCCCGTCGGCGGGCAAAGACTCGCGGAGGTAATCCATCGAAAGGTCGAAACCGATGTCCCGGTAAAAATCCCGGTAGGCGGGATCGCCCGGGTAGCCTTCTTCCGCGCTCCAGACCTGCCGGCTGGATTCCCGGTCCCGGCCAAACGCCGCTGGACCGGCCGGCGTGAAGACCGGCGCATAGATCGCGTAACGCGGACGCGGATGCCCAAACATGATGCCATGGGAATCGATGACAAACCAGCGCAGATTCGCCTCCTGGAGCACCTTGTCGAGGGCCGATGTATAGGCGCACTCCGGCAGCCAGATCCCACGCGGATCGCGGCCAAAAGTTTCGCGATAGTGGTCGCGGGCGATGAAAATCTGCGCCCGCACCGCCTCCGGGAAATTCTCCATAAGCGGCAGAAACCCGTGGGTGGCCGCGCAGGTGATGATCTCGAGGACGCCGCGCTCCTGAAAGCTTCCAAACGCGCCGACGAGATCCCGTTTCCACACGTCCACAAATTCCCGATGGCATTCGGAAAACCGCCCGAGGTAAAAACGCGCGATTTCGTTGAGCCGGCTGTCGCTGTGCGTGCGCTCCACTTCCTTGCGGGCGAGCGTGAGCGCGCGGTCGAGGTAGCGCTCGTAGCGTTCGATGAGCAGCGGATCGCGCAGCATGTGGCAGAGCGGCGGCGAAAGCGTGAGCGTGAGCTGAAAGCGCACGCCATCCTTCGTGAGGCTCGACAGCATTCTCAACAGCGGAAGGTACGTCTCCGTGATCGCCTCATAGAGCCAATCCTCCTCCAAAAACTCCTCGTATTCCGGATGCCGCACATAGGGAAGATGGGCGTGAAGAATGAGAGCAAGGTATCCGTTGGGAGCCATGGTTGCGGGGTGACGGGGAGCGTAGCATCCGGGAGAGACCGGACAAGCGCAACGTCGCACATTGTCCGACATGGACGAGCAGATTTCCGGCGAGCAGGGAGAGGTGGACGCGGAGGAGCGCGAGGACGAGGTGAAGGAAGGTGATCACGGTCATTTAGCGCGGCGAGAGTGGAGGCGGAGTTCGATGATAAATCTAATTTCCATAGATTCCATAAACTCGGCATGCCCGATGCTTTATGACTCTTCCATGATCAATCTGACAAGCCCCTCTCCAGCATCCGAACACGAGACGGACGATTACCTCACTTCCATGGTGGAGACTCATCCCTCCTGCTATTCCGTTACCATTTTCACCCAGCGATGGAAGGACGTGCGCGACTTTTATGTCGATATCCTCGGCGCGCATGTCCTCAGCGAACGAGCGGATCGATACTGCGAAATGGACTTCGGCGGCATCCCGCTCACGATCCGCCAATGTGAACACGGAGAAATGGTCAGCTACTTTCACCTTTATGTCTCCATGAAGAATCGCGATGTAGTTCTCGGCGAACTGCGCAGGCGGGGGATCATCGTGACGAGCATGGGGCCTTACACGAATTTCCGCGACCCGGAAGGCCGCGTCATCAAGCTTTCGCAAGAAAAAACGATCGTAACCTGATTCCCCGGCGCCGGGAATCCCACATTCTCCTCCAGGGCGCCTATCGCAGAATTCCCTCTCCGCTTTTAGCCGGAAAAACGTTGCGCGCCGGCATAGACATTCATCGAGCGCCCGCGCAAAAACCCGGCCAATGTTTGGCCGCTGGCCCGGGCAAATTCCACGGCCAGGCTCGAAGGCGCGGAGATGGCCGCCACCATCGCAATTCCCGCCGAGTGCGCTTTCTGCATCATCTCGAAGGATGCGCGTCCACTGAGCAGGACGAGATGCTCGCGCAAGGGGGTGCGCTTTTTCAGCAGCGCCCAACCTATCAATTTATCGAGGGCATTGTGCCTGCCCACGTCTTCGCGAAGCGCGAGGAACCGGCCCTTCCGATCAAAGAGCGCGCACGCATGGATGCCCCCAGTGCTTCGGAATGTCTCCTGGCGTCGCGTGAGCCGGGCGGGCAAGGCGAATAGGACTTCCGGGGCGATCTGCCATTCGATGGGAAGGGGCGCATGCGCCTTGAGGACCGATTCGATCGAAGTCGCGCCGCAGATTCCGCAACTCGAGGAGGTGACGACGTGCCGCGAAAACCTGGTGATATCAAACGTTTCGGGGCGAACCAGAGCGGCATCGACGGCATTGCCTTTCCCCTGGCCGGGCGCCGCCACGCATGTCGTGATATCGAACACGTCCTTCGCAGATTTGATAATCCCCTCACTTAGCAGAAAACCAGCAGCCAATTCGCGGTCATGCCCAGGTGTGCGCATCACAACGGATACGGTCTGGCCCTCCACTCGGATCTCCAGCGGCTCTTCCGCAGCCACCACATCCTCCCGTGATTCCTCCCGTGCGCCGTTTTCAAAACGGGTCAATTCAATGGGGACGGAAGCGGACATCGGATGCGCCTTTTGTAGAGCGGGTTTGGCGGAGCCGGCGGTTCTTTGCCGGCGCTCAGCGGAAACTTCGCCGCCTTTTCTCGAAAAGGCGAAAGTTTTGCGAGCCATCGGCGTCGAATGCGAAGACGCCGCTTTGGGCATTGCTGTCGGCCTCGGGTTCGCGGCAAGCTAAGATTGCCATGCGCCTCCCATCCCTCCCCCTCCTTTTTGCCGTGTTTTGCCTCCAGGCTCCCGTGTTGCGCGCGGAAAAGATCGTGCTCGCAGCCGGCGGGGGCGCTGCGGAGAAGGACGCTCCGGCGGAGCAATGCGCGCTGCATGAGCCCTTCGACGTGGAATTTTCTCCCGCCGGGGAGATGGTCATCGCGGAAATGGAGCACGGGAATCGCATCCTGAAGGTGGATGCGCGTGGGATTCTGCGCGTCATCGCCGGCACGGGCGCCAAAGGGTATTTGGGCGATGGGGGCCCGGCTACCGCTGCGAGCTTCAGCGGGGTCCACAATCTGGCGGTATTGCCAGGCGGAGATCTCCTGCTGGCGGACAGCTTCAGCAACGCGCTGCGGAGGATCGACGCGAAAACCGGCCTCATCCAAACGATGGCTGGGGATGGAAAGAAGGGCTTCCGCGGAGACGGCGGTCCCGCCGCCGCCGCGCAATTCTCCACGTTGATTCAGATCTCACTCGATCCCGCTGGGGCGCAGCTTTACCTGGCCGATATCGGGAATCGCCGGGTGCGGCGAATCGATCTCGCCAGCGGCGTCATCTCCACCGTCGCAGGAAATGGCAAGACCGGCATCCCTCCGGATGGCGCGGAAGCCGTGGCCGCGCCCCTCGTCGATCCGCGCGCAGTGGTTCCGGACGCCGCGGGCGGGTTCTACGTTTTGGAGCGCAGCGGGAATGCGCTTCGGTATGTGGATCCGGCGGGTAAAATCAAGACGGTCGCCGGCACCGGTCAAAAGGGATTCAGCGGAGACGGCGGTTCCGCGCTCGCCGCGACCCTGAATGGCCCCAAGTATGTGGCCCTGGATCAAGATGGCAGCGTGCTCATCGCGGACGCGGAAAATAACGTCGTGCGCCGCTATACTCCGAAAACCGGCCTCATCACGCGGGTAGCCGGGACTGGCAAACCTGGTGCGGCAGGACTCGGCGGAGACCCGCTGCAATGCCAGTTGCGGCGGCCGCACGGAGTGACCGTGGCCCGCGACGGCACGCTGTTCATCACGGACAGCTACAACGATCGAGTCTTGAAAATCGTGCCGTGATCAAGACGGCTCCGGCTCAATCCCGGGAATGAGCACGAATTTTCTTCCGAGAAAGAATTCGCCCATGCGCTCGAAGCCGAATTTTTCGTAGAGTGTATGGGCATCGCGCGTGGCGAGGAGTTGTCTCACGTCCGCGATTTCCCGGTGCGTGACGATTTCCTCCACGAATCGCTTTCCCAAGCCGCCGCCGCGATGCGCTTCGTCAATAATCACATCGCAGATCCAGGCGAACGTGGCCGAATCGGTGACGACGCGCGCGAAACCCACCTGCGCGCCGCGCCAGTAGAGGCCGAAGCAGAGCGAGTGAAGGATGGAGCTTTCGATCACATCGCGCGGCCGTTGCGCCGCCCAATAGGTCGTGCGAAGCAGCCGGACGATGACCTCCAGGTCAAGGCGCGCCTTGTCCGTGGAGATCTCGTAATCCGCATCGATCACACGCGTTCGCGCAGGGGCTCAAAGCCCAGATCAAACACGTTGACCGAATTGTCCATCACTGAGGTGAGGCATCCCAAAAAGGTCTCCCATTCCTGGGTGTTCACGAATTGGGTGTCCCACATGATGAACGCCGCGGCTTGAACGACGTTGGATTGCTCGATCAGGACGCGGATTTCCTTTTCCCAATCCGCGATCTGCACGTAGCCGAGCGCCGCCGGACGACCGATCAGGGGACTGTAGGAGAAGCGCCCCAGCCAGGAATCGCGCTCTTCCACTGTGCCGAATTTGACGTGGGCGTGAGTGGAAAGGGCGCTGACCGACTTCGGATCGAAATCCATCAGGTTGTAAAAGCGCGTCAGGGTTTGGTGAATGATCGTCCAGTCTCCGGCGGTTCGCGCATTGCGCACCGCGAGCTTGATGCTGGAGGCGGTGCGAATGAGCGTTCCATTTTCGCCGAAGAACTGCGCGGAAAGCTCGTAACCGTAGAGTTCATCCCAGCGTTTGAGCCGGATCTGGTCCGGCCGCAAGCTGAGTCCCTTGACGGTGTCGCAGATGCTGGCGCCGAATCCCTCCAGATCCGCCTGGCGAAAGCCTTGCGGTGTGGGGAATGGGATTTCGACCTGCACTCCGAAAATATCGATGGGAACGATTTCCATGGATTTGCAACCTAGGATGAAGACCCGCGGGAGATCAATTTCAAAACGGATTTCCTTTCTTTGGAATTCGCCACCCGCGGAAAAGCGAACCCCATCCAAAGGCGCCTGATGTACTCAGCTTCGGCGCTGAAGCTGGTTCCGGTGGCCTGCCATGGGAAAATCGGATGGTTTCTTACTTCGCCGCGCTCGCCGTTGCCGATTTCGGATTGTGGGTGAGTTCAATGAAATCGCCCAGAATATTCAGGGTCTCGCTCTTGATCGGATCAATCCCGGTTGGCTTCGTTTCTCCCTCGCCTTCATCGCTGGCGGCTTCATCCGGCTCAGTGGCAGCCGCAGCCTCCTTGTCCTCCGCCTTCGGCTCCTTGTCGCCAGCTTTGTCGCCAGCCTTGTCGGCGGCCGCGGTCTTCTTTTCCGGCTTCTCATTCGTCACAAGCTGGAGTTCCCGTTTGTTCACATTTTCCAATGTGATCGAATAGACCTTCACTTCGGGACGCTTCACTTTTTCCCGGGCGGCGGCGCGCTCGTCGCGCTTCGCCTTGTCTTCGTCGATCTCGGCGCGGCGCACCTTCTCGTTGAGAGACACCGTGTTTTCGGCGAGGCGTTTCTTCATCAAATCGAGGTCTTCCGTGATGTAGCGAAACTCGGGATCGGCGGCCACGCGGGCGGCGGAACGCTGGCGCAATTCACTCTTGAAGAGCGGGTGATCCCATTTTTCGTAGGAAACCGGCTCGACGGCGTCATAAGGCAGCGGGCCTTTGAGCGCGCTTTCGCCCCATTCCGCATGATCGAAGAGCGAGGGAAGCTTGATATCGGACTCGACGCCCTTGAGCTGCGTGGAGCCGCCGGCGATCCGGTAGAATTTTTGGATCGTGAGCTTGAGCGCTCCGGCTTCGTTGTTGCCGCTGCCGAGGAAAGGCATGATCCGGCCGATTTCGAGCATCGTTTGCACGGTGCCCTTCCCGAAGGTGCTGGAATCGCCGACGATCAGTCCGCGGTTGTAATCCTGGATGGCGGCGGCGAAGATCTCGCTGGCCGAGGCGCTGAGGCGGTTTGCGCAGACGATGAGCGGCCCGTCCCAGTAAATGGCGGGGTCGTGGTCCTTGGAAACGTGGATGGCTCCCCCACTGTCCTTGGTTTGCACCACCGGGCCTTTCTTGATGAAAAGGCCGGTCAGATTCACGGATTCCTCCAGCGAGCCGCCGCCATTTCGGCGCAGATCCATCACGAGCCCCTGAATGTTCTCCTGTTTCAGGCGGTTGATGAGCGCGAGCACGTCTTTGGTGGTGCTTTTCGCCCCTGCGGTGCCGGGGTGCTCCATATCGGCGTAGAAGGAAGGCAGGACGATCCATCCCACCCGGATCGGGTTTCCGTCCGGGCCGGCTTGCTCGATGATTTCCGCCTTGGCTTCCTGATCCTTGAGCTTGATTTCATCGCGCTTGATTTCGATAATTTTGCGAACGGAAGGATCAGCCGCGTTCGCGGGAATGACCTGGAGGCGCACGATCGTGTCCTTTTTGCCGCGGATTTTCTCCACGACCTTGTCGAGCTTCATGTCCACGGTATCCACAAACTCCTTCTCGCCCTGGGCCACTCCAGCGATGCGGTCGCCCACCTTGAGCCGGCCATCCTTGGCGGCTGGGCCGCCGATCACAAGCTCCGAGATCTTCGCGTACCCGTCTTCAGAGTGAAGCACGGCCCCGATCCCGACGAGCGAGAGCCGCATATTGATCTGAAAATTGTCGAGCTCGTCCTTGCTCATGTACTCGGAATGCGGGTCGTACGTCTGGGCCAGGGTCGTGAGGAAAAAGTTGACGACATCCCCCTTGCTCTGCTCGTGAAGGTTGCGCAGCGCCTGATCGTAACGCCGCGTGAGGATCTTCACCGGCGGCTCCACCGCGTGTTTATTGAGGGATTCGAGCAGCATTTCGCCTTCGATGCGATCGTGCCAGAGCTTGTCGGCTTCCGCTTCATTCTTCGGCCAGGACGATTTTTGCCGGTTGATCTCGACGGTGCGATTACTGGCGAAGTCGAAATTCTCCTTGAGCAGGTTCTTCACTTTTGCCACCCGATCTTCCACCCGCTTTCTATAGACATCGAAGATGGTGAAGGCCGGGTCCGGTTTGCCCAGCAGCACGTCTTCGCTGAGAGAAGTGCCAAAGCGCTTGGTGAAGAGATCCACGTCGTCCTGCGTGAAGTAAAGGTGCGTGTAGTCCAGCCCTTCGAGGTAGTTCTTCAGGAAAAGCTGGGAAATCTTCTCGTCGAGCTTCTTGCGGCTGTAGTGGCCCTGCTCGAGCAGCCGGCCCACCGAAATCTCCACCTGGCCGGGATCCGGTTCGTCCGCCGTCACACAGGCGGAGCTAAGGGCGGCGAGAAGGACTGCTAGCGGCCAACGGAGGAGGCGAGGAAATTTCATCGAATGGTTTTTGAGCTAGGGAAACGGACAATCATGCTGACAGAATTCGCAGAAAGCGCAAACGCGACTTCTCGCCATTGCTCGATCAGACACTCGGGAGATTCATCCGCTGAACGGAGTATGCTTAGGAACAAAGCACCTACGCTTGGGAATAAGCAACCTTGGACTTCCGAAAAACCAGACGCGCGCCCCCGGATGCGTTATTTACCATCCCCAACCCATGAATCTCCAAATTTACACTGGCGGCTATTTCGACACGAACTCCTACTTTTTCCCGGATTCAGGAATTCTGATCGATGCGCCCGAGGGCGTCGCTGAATGGCTGCAGGAAAAGGGCTGGAAGGTCTCCACGCTGCTCCTCACCCATGGGCATATCGACCATGTCTGGGACGCAGCCCTTCTCCAGAGCGAACACGGGTGCAGGCTCGGGTATCATGTGGACGGCGAGCGCATGATTACCGAACGCGACTTCTTCAAGACGTTTGGTTATCCTTTTCAGATCGAACCCTCCAAACCCGGTTTTCACATCGAGGAAACGGAATCGCTCGTGGTGGACGGAGTGGATTTTCGCGTGTTGCTGGTCCCGGGCCACTGCCCCGGCAGCCTCTGCTTTCTGGAAAAGACGGAGCGCATCCTGTTTGGAGGCGACGTGCTTTTTGCAGGGAGTGTGGGCCGGTCGGATCTGCCTGGCGGCGATGAAGAACTGCTCTACTCGGGAATTCGAAACAAGCTGTTCCCGTTGGGGGATGACGTCACCGTCCTGTCAGGGCATGGGCCCGCCACGAAGATCGGGATTGAGCGGACGACGAATCCCTATGTCGGCGAAACGTAGGTGGCGCGTTCAGGCCGCAGGGGGCGAAAATGACGAAATCAGAATGACGAATGACGATCCGGAATACTGCGGGAACGTGTCCTGCCAGCTTTACGGAGCTTTTTTGCGATTTCGAATTCAAGCGCCTTTGAAAATCAAAACTGCTGACGATTCCAGAACGAGCTCTCCGGATCGTCATTCGTCATTCGGATTTCGTCATTACATCCGTTCCGGGGCCTCGATGCCGAGCAAGTCCAGACCCTGGCGCAGAACGTTCGCGGTGGCCTGGCAGAGGGCGAGGCGGCTGGAGCGCGTCGCTCCTTCGGATTTCAAGACCGGGCAGGACTCGAAGAAGCCGTGGAAGATCGAGGCCAGATCGTAGAGGTAGTTTGCCAGGAGATTCGGACGATTGTCGTCCAGCACCTGCGGCAGCACTTCTCCGAATTGGAAGAGCTTCCTGGCCAGCGCCAATTCGGCACGCGCACCGAGGACGATAGCGCCTTCCGGCTGCGGCGCCGCCGTGGCCGGGGCCGCGCCGCCGTCCGCGCTTTCCTCCGCGGCGGATTCCGCCTTTCGGAAGATCCCGCAGATCCGCACGTGGGCATTTTGCAGATAGGGGGCGGTATTGCCCTGGAAGCTGAGCATCCTGTCCCAGGAAAAGACGTAGTCGCTCTGCCGATTCGGGAGCAGGTCGGCGTATTTCACCGCGCCGAGGCCGATGGCGCGGGCGATGGCGCGGCGGTCGGCTTCCGGCAGGGCGGGGTTTTTTTCCGTGACGATTTTCAGCGCGCGCTCTTCCGCTTCGTCGAGCAGGCCGGCGAGCTTGACGGTCTCGCCGCTCCGCGTCTTGAAGGGCTTCCCATCGTCGCCGAGGATTTTTCCAAACCACACGTGGGCCAGCCGCACCCTGGCGGCCAATTCGGGATGCCACCGGTGGAAGATGGCGAATAGCTGCCGGAAATGAAGCTGCTGGCGGTCATCGGTCACGTAGATGATTTCGTCGGGGGACCACGTTTTGAGGCGATACTCCAGCGTGGCCAGGTCGGTGGTCGTGTAGTTGGCCGCGCCATCGCTCTTCTGCACCATGGCCGGGCTATCGCGCCAGCCGTCTTTGTCCTTGATGAAAAAGGGATCGTCTTCCGGCTTGGCGACGCCATCGCTGAAAACACACCACGCGCCTTCGCTTTCCCTGGCGATGCCGCGGCGCTTCAAGTCCTCGACCACTTCTTTTAACTGCGGATTGTAGAAGCTCTCCCCGAGCATCACGTCGAATTTTACCCCCAGCCGGCCATACACCGCATTGAATTGCGCCTCCGAGAGGCGGATCATCTCATGCCAGATCCGGAGGTTTTCTTCATCGCCTCCCTGGAGCTTCACGAGTTCCTGTTGCGCGCCTTCGAGAGTCGCGGCATCCACTTTGGAACGCGCGGAGATGAGCTTGTAGATGCGCTCCATCTCCCCAAGCGGATCGCACTCCAGCGCGGCGGGATCCAGCTCGTTTTTCCAACCCAGGAGCAACATCCCAAACTGCGTGCCCCAATCGCCGATATGATTGTCTCGCACCACCTCGTGGCCGATGAAGGCCGCGATCCGCGCGAGCGCGTCCCCGAGGAAAGTCGAACGGATGTGGCCCACGTGCATGGGCTTCGCCACATTGGGAGAACTGAAATCGATGACGATCTTCTGGGGCCGGTCCGGCGCGGGAACGCCCAGGCGCGGATCATTCGCGAATTGCGCCATGCGTTCCGCCACCCACGTGGGCGTCAGCCGGAAATTGATGAAGCCCGCGCCCGCGATTTCAGGCGGCTCGCAGATGCCGGCGACATCGAGTTTGCCGATGATTTGCTGGGCGAGCTGCCGCGGATTGGCGCGCTGCTGTTTCGCCAGGATCATGGCCGCGTTGGTCTGGTAATCGCCAAAACGCGGATCTGTCGCCGGCATGACCGTCGGCCTGGCGTCTGAAATGCCGGCCAGGGCCGTTTTCAGACGGGTTTCTAGAAGAGTAGGAATCGTTTCCATGGGTAGGGGAGAGCGGCTGACTTCGCCGGAATGACGAAGTCAGAATGACGAATGACGATGACCGATGCCTGCGAGCGCGCCCGCGGGATCGTCATTCGTCATTCTGGTTTCGTCATTCCGCGAGTCCGCGAGCGGTTATTGTTTGCCCGGGGCCGTGCTTTCGAAGATGGCGAGAATCTCTTCGGCGGAAGCCGCCGTGGCCAGGCGCTCGCGCACGGAGCGATCGTTGAGAAACTTTGCGATCGCTGCGAGCGTGCGGAGATGGGTCTGAAACTGGTCCTTCGGCACCACGAACAGCACGATGAATTTCACCGGGGCGTTGTCCAGGGAGTCGAACTCGATCCCTGTGGTCGAGCGTCCGAATGCGGCCACCACCTTTTCCACGCGATCCGAGGAGGCGTGGGGAATGGCGATTCCGAAGCCGATGCCGGTGCTCATGGTCTCTTCGCGCTGGCGGAGCACCGCGAGCACTACTTCGCGGTCTTCGGGTTTTACCTGGTGTTGCGCGACCAGGAGGTCCACCAGCTCAACGATGGCCGACCAGCGTTCTTTTGCCTGCATTTCGGGCAGGATTTGATCGACGGAGAGTAAGTTGCCGAGCGTCATTCGTGAAAGGGTGTCCTTGGGAAAAGGATGGGCGAATGTAGCAACCGGCCTTTTTATGACAAGCGTCATTTGGGGGCTCTTCCGCCACCGTGTCGCTGGGGGCCGAAGACTTCCCCAAAGAGGAGCGCGGATTGGTCCCGGCGGGCGAATCCGGGCGCGAAATCCTGCTCGCCTCCGGACGCGGCTTCCGCCATTTCATCCTTTTCCATGAAAATTCTCTTCACTGGCAGTGAGATGACTCCGCTGGCGCGCACCGGCGGCCTCGGCGATGTGCTCGAAGCGCTTCCCGCTGCCCTGGCGGCGCACGGCCACGAAGTCAGCGTGGCGCTTCCGTGCTACCGGGGGCTGCGCGACGCCGCCGCGCTCGGCGTGCGAACCACCGGGGTCGAAATTGCCGTCCAGGTCGGTTCGAAGCGGCTCCCCGCGGAGATTCTCGAATGCCGGGCGCCGAATGGCGTGCAGGTCTTCCTCATCCGCCGGGACGAGTATTTCGACAGAACGGGGTTCTATGGGGCCGAGGGCCGGGCCTATGAAGACAACGCCGAGCGCTTCATCTATTTTTCGAAAGCCGTCCTGGAACTTTCGCGCCGCGTCCTGCCTCCCCCGGAAATCCTGCACGTCAATGACTGGCAGACCGCGCTCCTGCCGGTGCTCGTCAAGGAGCGCCGGATGCCTTTCAAGACCGTCCTTACGGTCCATAATCTCGCGTATCAGGGCAACTTTTGGGGAGTGGACTTCGGATTGACAAATTTGCCCGGCGATTATTTCTCGGCCAAGGGCGTCGAGTTTTACGGGCAACTGAACCTGCTGAAGGGCGGCATTCTCCATGCCGATGCGATCACCACAGTGAGCGAGCGTTACGCGCGCGAGATCCAGACGCCCGAACAAGGATGCGGGCTGGATGCGGTCATCCGCGAGCATCACGAAAAGCTCACCGGCATTTTGAACGGCGTGGACTATGCAATCTGGAATCCGGCGTCGGATTCGTTGTTGCCACAGACTTATACGGCCGCTGCGCTCGAGGGCAAAGGCAAGTGCCGCGAAGCGTTGCTCTCCACCATGGGCCTGGAAGGGTCGCCGGCCGGTCCGGTATTTGCGATGGTCAGCCGGCTGGCCGAACAGAAAGGATTCGACCTTCTCTTCCCGTTGCTCGACCGCCTCCTGGCGGACGATGTGCGCCTGGTGATCCTGGGCGAGGGGGAAACCGCTTACGAACGCGAATTGCTCATCGCCAGCCGGCGCCACGCGGGACGCTTCGCTTATCGCCGAGGCCTGGACGAGCCGCTGGCTCATCTCTGTTACGCGGGCGCCGACGCTCTTCTCCTGCCTTCGCATTTCGAGCCGTGCGGCCTGGGCGCGATGTATGCCTTGAAATACGGAGCGCTCCCCATCGCCAGGGCGACGGGCGGGCTTTACGAATCGATTCAGGACTACGATCCGACGAACGAAAGCGGGAATGGCTTCGTCTTTTTTGACTACCATCCCGAGGCTTTCTGGGATGCGATCACCCGGGCAAAAAGCTATTTCGCGGGCCCCCAGGCGTGGCAGGCTTTGGTGCAGAGGGCCATGGCCGCCGACTTCTCGTGGGAGAAGGGGGTCGCCCGTTACGAGGCAATCTACGATCGATTGCTCCGCAAAGGTCCGCGATAGGGCTGACGCCGGAAATTTGGCGTCCTCGGGTTCTAAGTTTGAGAGCCAGGACGGGTCGCTCTGGTCTCTCATCATGCGCTCCTTCCCTTCCCTTCGCCTCATTTTATTGGTCTGCGTCCTCGGCAGCCGCTCCTTCGCCGCCGACGCCCCTGCAACGCCGCCCGCGGAACCGCCCAAACCCGCGGCCACTCCCGTCGCGAAAGCCACGCCGGTTCCGTTTCCGCCCACGCTCGCGAACGTCCCCTACGGCGCGCACGAACGCCAGGTGCTCGATTTCTACAAGGCGGAGTCGGACAGGCCCACACCGCTCCTCTTCTTCATCCACGGGGGCGGATGGACGCATGGCGACAAGAATACGATGGGCGGCGTGAAGGCCTACCTTGCGGCGGGCATTTCCGTCGTTGCGATCAACTACCGCTACACCTCCCAGGCGCAAGCCGCCGGGGTCACGCCTGCCGTGAAGGCGCCGCTCGAGGACGCCGCCCGCGCTTTGCAATTCGTGCGCAGCAAGGCGGCGGAGTGGAATATCGACAAGGCGCGGATCGCGGCGTCGGGCGGCTCAGCCGGCGCCTGCTCCAGCCTGTGGCTGGCGTTTCACAAGGACATGGCGGATCCGAAAAGCGCGGACCCCATCGCGCATGAATCCACGCGCCTGTGGTGCGTGGCGGTCAGCGCCCCGCAGACCACGCTCGATCCGCAGCAAATGAAGGAATGGACGCCCAATAGCAAGTATGGCGGCCACGCGTTCGGGTTCACTGGCGACAAAGCCAAGGGTCTTTCCCAGTTCGATGAGTTCCTTCAGAACCGCGACAAGATCCTGCCATGGATCGCCGAGTATTCGCCCTATGCGCTCGCCGGCGCCGACGCTCCCCCTATTTACATGACCTTCCCCAAGCCGCCCGCGCTCGGCCAGAACCAGGATGATCCCACGCATACTGCAAACTTTGGCGTGAAGCTGGAGGAAAAGCTCCGCGGCCTCGGCGTCGAATGCGAACTCGCCTATCCCGGCGCTCCCGACGTCAAGCACCCCGGGATCCAGCAGTTCATCGTCGAGAAACTCAAGGGCCCGGCGCCGAAATCCGCCGCTGCCGCTCCGACCAAGCCCGCCTACCATCCGCCGGCGGACGTGGAAGTGCTCGAAGATGTCGTCTTTGGCACGGTGGACGGCAAGGAGCTCCATGTGGACATTGCGCGGCCAAAGCAGCCGCCCGCGGAGCCCATGCCCGCCGTGCTCCTCATTCACGGTGGAGGTTGGGCGGGGGGCACGCACAAGGGTTACGCCCCGGTTTGGCTGGCGCAGCACGGCTATTTCGCCGCGAGTGTGGAGTATCGCCTCAGCGGCGAGGCGCCGTGGCCCGCCCAGATCGAGGATTGCAAGCTCGCCGTGCGCTGGTTGCGCGCGAATGCGCAGAAATACCATGTGAATCCGGACCGGATCGGTTGCATGGGCCACAGCGCCGGCGGCCATCTCGTCGCCTGTCTTGGCGTCCTCGGCTCCGACAGCGCGCTCGATGGCGCCGGCGGTTACCCCGGCGTCGCCAGCCGCGTGCAAGCTGTGGTGGATGAAGCCGGCCCGGTCGATTTCACGCCCGAGGGCCGTCCCACGCTCGGAACCGAGATGAAGGAGAATGCCGGCCTCATAAAGCTCTTTGGCGGCAGTTTCGCGGAGAAGGCCGATGCGTGGCGGCAGGCCAGCGCCGCGCTGCACGTCAGCGACGACACGCCGCCCTTCCTGATCCTGCACGGCGAAAACGATCACCTCGTCCCGATTAGCCAGGCGGAACGCATGGTCGCGGCATTGAAAGCTGGAGGCATTCCCGTGGAACTCATCCGGGTCAAAAATGCCGGTCACGGCCTTCGTCCGGACAAACCCGGCGATCCCGCCGCCGACCCCGATCCGGAGGCCCAGCACACGGCGATCCTTGCCTTCTTCGACAAGAATCTGAAGAAGTAGCTGCCTGCCTCCGGTTCCCCATGAAACTCCCAGCTTTCTCTTTCGCTCTTCTTGCCTTTCTTTCTCCTTTCGCTCACGCTGCGGACTATGACGTCGTCATCTACGGCGACACCGCGGCGGGCGTTATTGCCGCCGTGCAGGCGAAAAAGATGGGCAAGTCGGTAGTGCTCGTGGGTCCGGACAAACATCTGGGAGGACTCTCCAGCGGCGGCCTCGGATTTACCGACACGGGGAACAAAGCCGTCATCGGCGGCCTCTCCCGCGATTTCTATCACCGCGTGTGGCAGCACTACGATCAGGCCTCCGCCTGGGCGTGGCAGAAAAAGGAGGAATACGGCAACAAAGGGCAGGGGACGCCGGCGATCGATGGCGAGCAGCGCACGATGTGGATCTTCGAACCGCATGTCGCGGAGCAAATCTTCGAGGATTACGTGAAGGAGTTTGGCATCCCCGTGGTCCGCGGCGAATTGCTGGATCGCGCCAAAGGCGTCAGGAAGGAAGGCGCCCGGATCGCCTCGATCACGACGCTCAGCGGAAAGACCTACGCGGGGAAGGAGTTCATCGACGCCACCTATGAAGGCGATCTCATGGCAGCCGCCGGCGTCGAG
>Ga0302319_10010188_pt1 | contig 17972 bp, 17 predicted proteins | sample Bog_T0_2_FD_203319 | JGI IMG/M metagenome (GOLD analysis project Ga0302319, IMG submission 203319) | Peat permafrost microbial communities from Stordalen Mire near Abisko, Sweden - Bog_T0_2 | ecosystem: Environmental > Terrestrial > Soil > Wetlands > Peat | place: Sweden: Abisko, Stordalen Mire...
CTGCTTAGTGCTTGCCATGCTCGATTCGTCGATCACATAAAGCCGCTTCTGGCCCTCGTCGGGCTGCTCTCCACTCGCAAGATGCTTCTGCAACGTCTGCGTCTCCATGCCCGCCTCGCCTAGCTTCTGGGCGGCCCTCGATGTCGGCGCAAGCCCTTGGACCTCATACCCTGCAAGGACAGCAGCTTCACGAACGGCGGCTAAGGAAGTTGTCTTCCCGGCCCCAGCAACGCCCTCCAGTGCCATCATCTGATCGCGGCTCGTCAGCACTGTATCGACCGCGTTCCGCTGGCTCAGACTCAGATGCGGATGCTGTTCCATCGTCTGCTGCCGGGTCTCGCCGTCTGCGAGGACTTCACGATTGCCCTGGCTGCTCTTCATCCGGTCGATCAACTCCCGTTCGTAGCCCTGCATCTCGACGGTGGTGAACGCACGGCTCGCAAGTCCCTCCCGACGCGGAACCCCAATAAGCTCCCTTGATTCCACCCTTCGCTCAAACTCTGCTTTGATCTCCGGCAGCCGAGCATCGCCCATCGTATGCTTCAGCGCATCGCGCATCAACGAGCGCTCATCCGAAACAGCTTCCCGCTCCATGCCGCGCTCTCGCGCATAGCTCATCCCCTCATGGGCGGCGGCCCTTGACGGCTCCGGCCTCAACTCCACACCTGGCCGTTGTGCTGCCTCAGCAAGCACACGTTGCGGCTGATCTCCATGCACTCGGGCCATCGCCCGATGACGTTCTCGCACCTCTTCATGCGAGAGCGGCTGCTTGGCATCGCGGGTCTGATGCGCCACTATCTGCGCTGCCTTCGCTCCCGTCCAGCCCTCCGCTGCCATGCGCTCGGTGATCTGTTGCCTTCGCGGACTCGACGCTTCTAGGTATTCGCGCGAGTAGCCTTTGATCTCGGGCTGGCCGTGTTCGCCGCGCTCGATCTCGTAGCCCATGCCCTGCAATCGCGCTGCTAGCTCGGAACGGTAGATTGCCGTCGCGTATTGCTGCGTCTTGTAGAGCTCTCGCGGCTGTAAGGCCCGCATATTGCCGTCCGCTGTCTCCGTCACATTAAAGACGACGGCATGAGTGTGGAGCTGTGGTGCCGTGTACCCTTCGACCGGTCGGCTGCTATCGTGCTCGAACTTGGCAACAGCCCATGCGCCCGTCGTCTGCGCTGGGACATTACCCCCTATTCTCGCCTGGACATACTTTTCCATCTCATTGAGCGCGACAGTCACGCTCTCTTTGTGTGCCTCTCTGATCCGTTCGTCGCCCCCTACCAACGCCGTGATAGATACGCTCTTCGGTGCGCTGAAGGTCGCATCCCAACCGGCTCGATGCTCCATGGACCGCACCGTCTCACCGCGCTCGTTTGTATACTCCCGTGCGGCTTGGTGCCGCACCAACTGTTCACCTGTTTCTGGGTGCTGGCCCTCACTCAGGCGCGCGAACTGTTGCTCGTTCACCTCGCCCGTCAACCCCCACCGATCCGCAAGCTGGCCCTGCCACTCGCCGCGCACACGTTCGCCCTCCGTGTAGTAGTTCTCCTTCGCGTTGGCGAACTCTTCCTTGTGGTACGCCTGAGCCTGCCCCGCCGAAATCGGTTTGGAAATGGTCACCATCTTTATTCGAAGTATGGATGCTGCTCGTTCGCCTGAGCGGGCTGTTGCTCCTGCTGCTGCTTCGCAGCTTTAGCTGGCTTCTTCTGCGGAGCGACCTGCACGACTTCGGGCTGCGGCGCAATGCCGACGGGTTCAGGCTTTGCTGCAATGGGCGACGGCACAGCCGTCGTCACCTTGCGCTCGACGTACTTCTCCGTATGGCTCTCCAACTCCAAATACGGGAAGCGCATCCGCACGACGAGATTGCCGTGCTTCAAATACCCGTGCAGAGGATCAAGCCCCGCCACCTCCGATGCCATCACCAGAGGCTCCCTCGTGATATCTCGCGCCTCGCTTTCGGACTTCCGACCCACCGGAAACTGCCCATGCGTCCGCATCTCTCGGAACCGTTCGATTTCGACCTCACCGATGGCTTTTGATATCCACTCGGATGCGTTAGGCTCACTCGTTTTAAGGAAGATCTTTGTCGCGGGTTGACTCAACATTGCCTCGGCGACATGACCGTACAGAGCCTCCACCTGGGCCTTACCCTGGAAGCCCAGCACCATCGGATTGTTCGATTTCCGGTTCTCCGTAACCGCCGTCGTAAGTTGCGGCAACCGCTGCAAACTGGCTAGCTCGTCAAGCACGAACCACGTCTTGCGTTTGGTCGATTCCGCATTCATGAGACGGAGCACAAGCAAGTCAAGCCACAGGCTTACCAATGGCCGCATCCTCTCGCGCATAGTCGCCTTCGACGTAAGGAACACCCATCCCTTACGTTCTTCCGCCCACTCCACCGTGTTCCACCGACGGGTCGTTTGAGACTCCCTGGGCAGCAGCTTGAACGCATCCGCCACCATGTTCAACGATCCCAGAACACCCGATCTCTGGTTCGCCGCGCCCTTATCAATCATGGCCGCAAGTTCCGTACCTTCCACCCTCTTGTCGATCTCATCCGCATTGGTCATCCAATAGGTAAGCTCCTGCGGAGTTGGTCTCAGATTGATCAAGTGCGCAAAGATTTTGCGCGGGGCTTCTACGAAGAATCGGTTCTCGCGGCCCTGATCTGGGAATAACGACGCGGCTAAGGTAAGGGCTTCCGCCTCGTGCGGAACCTCGTCTCCCGGCGACCAGAAGGGGCATCGCGCGTCCATCGGATTCAGGATTACGTCGCCCCTGGACTCGTTGTAGAACTGCGGCAGATACTCCATCGCAGGGTCGTACACGATAGCGGCTTCGCCGCGTTCCCATATCTGCGCGAGAAGCTGGCGAATCGCCGCCGATTTTCCGGTGCCGCTATCGCCCACAATCAGGAAATGCATCGCCTCCCGGTCGCGCGGCACACGCGCCCAGCGACTAAGGTCCTTATGGAAGGTATTGTCCCACCACCCAATCTCTTCATTGATGAACGATACCCCGTCCGGCGGTTGCACACGCAACGCCTTCGACTTCCCCAGCTTCGTATTGAACTCTGTCGTTGTCACCAGCTCAGGGCCGCGCAACCGACGCCCATGCTTGTGCAGCGTCCGCCGCGCACGATCCTTGGGTACGGCCAGAAGCAACGCCAGAACGAAGAACGTCAGAGTCGCCCAGACTGGCTTCTGATAAAAGTCCCGACTCCCGACACTGCCATAGACGGTCTCGCTCATGGTCTTATGCAGGGCACGGTCATTGAATGTCCCGGTCACCCAAGTCAGCCTCGAAATGCCATCCTTCACCCCCTCGTCGGTCAACCGGTATGCCGGCTTTCCGTCCAGCGATGATATTTGCTCGATTTCATCGCCCGTCAGGAGGCGCTGCTCCTTGCCGACCACTGCCTCCAGAAGCGTGTACTTGCCCTCCGAAGTCGCGGACTCCTTGCCCCGCGTCCCACTCTTCAGGTAGTCCGACAGGTACAGCCGCTTCGCCCCTGTCCAACTCTCGACATATTCAAGTGTGAACATCCCAGCGAAGAACACTAACGTCAGCAGGATCGCCAGCCAAGTCCACACGGGCTTCCGGCTCGGCCACTTCTTGCGATACTCTTTGCGTCCCCATTCCGCCATGATTAGATGTCCTCCGGCTCAGCTTCCAATCTGGTATCCGCCGCCGACTCTAAGGGCGTCGCGGTCGCCTTGGACGCCGCCCGAACCGCCGCCATCCGCTCCCGTGCCCGCTCGACCTTCGACCCATCCGCCCGCTCGATGAGTCCGCGCATCTCCGGCTCCGGGATCGCCTCCCCCTTCGCCGCCCGGAAGTGAAGGTTTAGAAACAGCGTACGGAGGGCCAGAATTTCGCCGAGCGCAACCTCGCCGGAGTCCGGGCCGGACTCAGCCGGCGCAGACAGCAACGCCTCCCGAACCCACTCGCCCAGCCGCATCCCGGCTCCACGCGCACGATCCTCCAGCAAGGCGAACTCTGCCTCGCTGACTTTGGTGCCGACTGATTTTGTCCGTAAGGGCGGCTTCATGCTGCACCGCCAGAGCTGAGGCCACACACCGCCCTTGCTTCGCTTGGCACGACAGCAGGGGGCCGGAGGCAGGCTAAGGGGTTGATGTGCATATGGTTCCCCTTGAGCAACGTGCGCTCACTCCCTAGCGCAGCCGCGCCGGGAGCATCCCCCTTTAGATGCCTGTTTTTTGTTGGAGTTATCCTTCAGCAACTTCCGGTTACTGTACAGCTCCCGTTCCGGGGTGACGTGTCATCCTCAACCCGCTGCGTAGCAGCGAGGTCTTCTGCCGATGCCCGACGATGGGCAGCAGCCCTATCGCTGCAGCCGATTTGTATGGATCGCCTTCGTTGCCTGAAACGTCCTGGGCCTGTCATCAACCGCCAAGCCTCTGAGCCACCAGGTCGGTTTGCCCGTCGGGTGGGCGGGAATAGTCGCTCCTGCCATGCAGGAGCAACCCCTAGGGTGGGAAGACGGGCTCGCGAAAATGGGAGCCTGCTGGATTGGCAGGCTCCCAAATGATTTCCTGTTTGCTTATCGGTTGCCGTTCGGACGGGCGGCACGAGGCCGCCCGCCGCCAAGGAAGGCGTTTAGCTGGCTTGCGCCAGTTCGGGTTCTGCTTCAGCTTCGGTGGTGTCTTCCGCTGCGGGAGTTTCCAGCGCGGAGAGAATGACAGCGGCGGTCTTCTGAATCACTTCCAAGCTCTCGGCCAGAAGTGCGGCATTGCCGTGGTACAGGTGGATGTAGTCGGCGGATGCCCGTCCGGTGTCGAGGCCGATTGTCTTGCCGACGACAAAGGCAATCGCCTCTGCTTCCGTCTCACGGACGGTCTTGGTTGTCGCGGTGCGGCGCTCGGCTTTATGGAGCATTTCGTGGGCTAGTTCATGGACAAGTGTGCTGAACTCCTCGGCTGCTCCCTGACCGGGAAGGATGGCGATTCTTCCGCCGTAGCTCATCCCTAATGCGGGCGCAATGCTCTCTTTGAATTCAAGGCGAATCCCCTGGACGGCGATGAAATCGAGCAACGGCTCCCGGTACTCACCAACATTGCCAGTCACGCGCTCGGACAGTTCGGGAAGGTCTGCACCCTCGGTCTGGCTGACATCGAAGACATAGGCGGAACGGAACCCGACCAAGACGGCCTGATTCTGGGTGCCGATGTCCTTCTCGGCTTCGGAATCCTTCTTCCGGCGAACTCCAATCACAGGCGCAAGAATACGGATGCCGCGCTCTCCCTTCCTGACCTTGCGACCAAGCTGGTTCCACGCATACAGCCCAGCGACGCGGGTCGCATTTGGACGCTGCCGCGCGATCTCTAGGATGTTGCCGAATGAGTACTTATGGAAGCGGCCCATAGCGGTGAGGTAGGCGGTCAAGCCTTCGGAATGGCCCTGCTCCAGTTGCTCAATGAGGGCTTGGATGTTGGCGGCGATTGCTTCTTTCGCGGTCTGCTGCTTTGGCTGCTGCGTTTTACCGTTCTGGAGGAAAGGGGTAACGGTGGACGGGGTGGCGGTGGTGGCGGTGTTCATGGTTGCTCTCCTTGGGTTCTGGCATTTGCACTTCCGCGTTGAAACGCGGCATGTACATGCCGAACGCCACCTGGCGAAGGCGGGGGGTAGCAACTGCAAGCCGAGGGGTATCCCCACCCTTGTAATGGAGAGCAGCGGAATGGAAAGGGCGGAGCGCAGCGGAGGTCTGCACAAGCGAAGCGCGGAAGATTGGGGAGACGGCTTGCGGGCGCGAGGGGAGGCCTCCCCTTAGCGGCTGTTGCAGTTGCTTTTGCTCTTGTCGGAGGGGCGTTGCGGGGAGGCATGACCGCCCCGCAGAGGCGGGGGCGTAGGATGCGAAGCAGCCGCAGACGGGAGGAGACTTCCTCCCACAATCAAGAGCATCTATGCAATTGATCTCGCCTGTCTCGATCTCCTGGAACTCGTCAATCCCCGCGATTTAAGCCTTGCAAAACCCTTCACCGCATGGGGGGAATATACGCAGGTCAGGAATTGCAACGGACGTTTCAGAACGAACATTCGATTTCAGGAACTGATATTCTCGTTACCATGGCAGAGCCTCTAACGTACACATATGTTGATAATTCCAACTTCTTCATCGAAGGTCAGCGCGCCGCTGCTGTTAACACGGGCATGGCTTTGGACATCTACGATGCCATTGATCGGCGGGTTTTCGATTTTTCATGGAGGCCGGACTACGGCAAGCTGCATGAACTGATCTGTGGGGACAAGAAGCAAATCGGAGCCGCCAAGCTGTGGGGATCGCCGCCGCCCTCCGATAGCTTTTGGAAGATGGTCGAGCAGAAGGGCTTCAAGGTCAAAACTTACGAACGGAGCCACGGCAAAGAGAAAAAAGTTGATGTCGCGATCGCTTATGAGATTGCCAAGGACTCGCCTAGCATCGACAAGGAAGCGTCTGAAATTACCTTGATTGCCGGAGATAAAGATTTCGTGCCTGTGGTCGAAGATTTGGTATCGGAGGGCTATAGCGTCTGCGTCGCCTTTTGGGATCACGCCGCCGTGGAGATGAAGCGAAAGGCCTCCTCATTCTTCTCGCTCAACGCGTATCTAGACCATCTTCGGGCTTGAAGTTGGCGCAGAACTGAGGTCGCGACTCCTACATGGCGCGAACGCAAGGGCATGGTAATCCGGACTGGACGCGCGATGAAACCATCTTGGCGCTTGCCCTCTATTTTGAGTGCGACGAAACGGTTCCTTCAAAATCGGACCCGCGACTGCAAGCGCTTTCGTCGGTATTGCGGAGCTTGCCTTATCACGCCGAAGCTGCTCGGAAGCCGACCTTTCGGAATCCGGACGGCGTGGGATTCAAACTTCATAATCTACGAAGCGTTGCGACCGGGAAGGGTCTGGGCAATACATCGAAAACTGATCGCGAGATATGGGAGACATTTGGCTCGACTCCCGAGCGGGTCCGGGAACTAGCCCGCCTAATCAAGACCTCTGTCGTAATTCAATTTTCCTCACCAAAGGCGATGGATGAAGATGAGGAGGAATTTTTTGAGGGTCGCGTGCTGACCCTCATGCACAAGAGGCGGGAGCGCCATCCTGGTGTAAGGAAAGCGCTCCTACAATCGCGCCGCAAGCTGGGATCGCTCTCCTGCGAACTTTGCCTAAGAGGCTCCGCGGTCGATGACCCTGACCTCTCGGATGCGCAGTACGAAGCGCATCATCTCATTCCAATTGCCGCCGCGGCGGAACGAAAAACGCAGCTACGGGATATGGCCCTGGTGTGCGCAAATTGTCATCGTCTGATTCATCGGTTGATAGTTCACCACAAACGATGGTTGAACTTGACCGAATGCCGAGAGCTTATAGAACGTGTTGCCGCGACCTCCTTATGAGGGAGAACACAGCAGGACTCAACGTTTTTTCTTGCCCTTCTTTTTCGCTTGCGCCAGGTCAGACCCTGCAACGCTTCTGACGATCGCGCTTTTGCTTGTACTAAGAAGCTTTCCGGCTTTGCTAGCGTCCTTCTTCGAAGTAGCCATAGTGATACCTCCTTGAAAGTCTGGCCGCAGGTGTTACCCTGCGGCCTTGGCCCTACTTCCTAAAATGCTCGTGCGTGTCTACGTGGTGAGCCCCATACTTCAACCTGAAACGGACGTGGTGGCCACAGTGATTGCAAGGCGGAAAGGGCTTGCCCCTGACGCAGGTTACCTCGTGCGCGTCGCGGTGGTAAACGTCATGGGTGACGGTGTAGATGCCCGAAACTTCGACGATCTGGCCCGGCTTGTAAACATCTCCAATTGCTGCCATTTTTCGCATCTCCTTGCCCTTGCAGCCGGTGCATGGAAGAATCGCTTTACGCGGGCTGCTCTTCCATGAGCGGCTTGGGAGCGGTTAGCAGTCCAGCTTTCGCCTTCCTGGTGCTGGGTGGATTGCCGGCCGCTTGCTCCGGGCCGTGTTGACGCACGGTCCGGAGAGCAGCACCGACATTAAGTGAGGCTGAGCGATCGAACGGCGTCCGTCCATTCGAGCCGGTCCGTCGTTCCATTGAAAAACCTCAAGAACGTGTCGTACACCAGGCGCCGCATCATTTTGCCGCGCGAGGAGTGAATGCCCTTGATGGCCTCCTGGTATTCGTTGAGGCTAAGCGGGTCTTCCTCAGGGCTCCCTAGCAGAGCAACAAGTTTGTCTAAGGCCTTTTGAAGCTTTGGCAGATCGCCACGATTGCGAATGAATCCGCATGCGGCAGCAAACCCTGCCATAAATGTGCCGCCGCTTGAAAAGTAGAACTTTTTGCCGGCGTCAGCTGCATAAACCTTGAGCATGGCGGGGTGAATTTCCTTGGCTACGCGCGTCAGCATCATTACGACATCGGCAATATCTCCAATGTCCACGCCACTTGCGTACGCCCCGTCCTTCTCAAGAAAGTCTTCGGCCAGCTCCTTCTGCGAAGCTTGAGGATTGTTTGTAATAAAGGCCTCGGCGGCAACTGCGAGGTCTGATGCGGCGAACTGCTCTTTGTTTTTCTGTGTACGCCCCTGGACTTCGATGTCCACGCTGTCCCGGAAGACAGGAATCGAAGTGGCTCGCTCAATTTCATCGATGAGAGGGCCGCGCATGATTTCCAGCTGGACGGGGAGGCTCATACGGCGCTGCGCCGTGTTGAACGTAACCATGTAGTGCAGCAAACCCTCGAGACCGATGTTGTAGTAGATCTCGTACCGGATAGTCCGTTGGAGCAAATTGCGAATCGCCGCGTCTTTGTCTCCCAGAGAGTCGATGATGGGCTTGAAATAAGTCCAGGCCTCCGCCGTGATGGAACCTTCCTCCACCAAGTTTTCTCGGTGAAGGGCAAGCAGCAGCAAGGTGGCATAGCACCACGAGCGCTGGAGCCCGTCGATGATGCTGTATGTGATGTCCGCCTCATCAAGAGCGAGAACCCGCTTTGCCTCCTTTACGGCGGCAACTCTAGCCTCCGGCATTTGTGCACCCTGTACGAAGTCGCGCATCAGTCGGCGATAGATCGCGTCATTCACATGATCGAACGGTGCCCGCTGAGACTTATTTCCGGTTAGCGACGTGCGCCGTACATAGACGGACAAACGTTCTTCAACGTGGGAGATTTTCGCTCCTGTTTTGCTGTCCTGCACGGCCTTATAGATGGCCTTGATGGGAGTGAGATCCCCCATCAAGTCACCGAAGCCAGCAGCCACTAGATCTGCTGCAAGTGTGGCCATTTTGTCTTTTAGCAACCGCTGTCGGTCAAATCGGTTCGGTTGAGGGGGGGCTTTGGGGCGTCGTCCGGCCATCTTTTTCTCCTTTGAGAGTGGTAGAAACGGGGAAAATCCTGCGTCAGTGGTCTCCAGAAGTAGTGCGTTCATAATCTATTCTCCCTGCAAAGAGGCGGCTTTCAGCTCGCCTAGTCACAGGTATACACATTTGGCTCTTGTTTGTCGAGCCTATTTGGATTTCGTAGCCTATTTATTTTGAGAGCCTATTTAGGAAACGGTCGAGGCGGACGGGGATCTCTGACCTGCCCACTTCGCATTCCCAAATGATTTCGACATCCCAGCCCTGCTCGCGCAACTCAGCGACTGCTGCCGCGTCCCGCTCCTGATTGCGTTTCAACTTAGGGCCCCAGTAGTCTTGCCGGGACGATGGGACTCTGCCCTCGCGGCAATCCTCGTGCTTGTGCCAAAAGCAACCGTGTACGAATATGACCTTGCGGCGGCCAGGAAACACAATGTCAGGTTTTCCAGGGAGGTCTTTGCGATGAATACGGAAGCGATAGCCGTGTTGATGCAGGAGCGAGCGTAGCAGGAGCTCTGGTTTGGTGTCTTTATTGCGGATTCGGCGCATGTTCTCGCTGCGGCGCTGCGCATCAATCGTGTCCATAGTGCCTTAGATGGCGAGATCGAGAGGCAGATCGGAAATGTCGCGAAGACGGTTTCCCTCAATCATGATCTGTAGCAGTTCCACGGAATCGCTCTGGTCTAGCTCCTTGACCGATTCCACCAGCTCCGGCAATGCGAAGTGATATACACAATCGATATCGCCGGTGCCGAGTGCAAGCGCAGAAAGCCGACTCGGCGTCGGCTCGCCCGTCACGACGACTACATGAGGCAAGCGGCCCTTCCGATTGCGAATGAGATTCAGAGCCTCCGAACGGGCGTTCTGTGCTCGGTCGCTGCGCATGGTCCATTTGCAAGATATGCTGGCGTGAAGAATGGGCAAGCCGCCATTCGATTCGCGTAAGCTCGCGTGAAGGCTTACCGAACCGTCGACCAGCTCGCGCGGTGCGTTGATCGAACCATCGGGCTCCGGGGCACGAATGACGACGATATCGGGAGCAATGGTGTAGTCATTGCCCAGCGCTGTTTTTAGTTCCGGGTCTTTGGCAGCCGCCCGCGCAAGGGCGGCCAAATGTGCATACTGGTCAAAGCGGGCGAGCACAGCCTGATTGCGTGCGGTGATCTGTTCGACTTTCCATCTTCCTGGCCTGAGATGGCCGAGCTGATTGAAAGTTTCCGTGACATAGCTAGCAACAATCTCCTCGAACAGGCCCCCGGACATTTGGCCCGCCAGGCGCTCGCCCTGCGTCTCAATGCCTAATCGGCTCATGATGCCTTTTGCTATGGCGACACTGCCTTTGTTGGAACTATCGGCATTGGCTGGAATACCTTTCTCATTCGTAAAGAGAACACGGTTAAGCAGGGCGGCATGAAACGTGCGCCTGGCTGCTGCGAAGAATGCCGTAGACTCCCTAATTTCCGTTGGTGGTGGTCCGGGGGGAAGTTGGCTCATCCTGCCACCTGGAAAAGCCGCCGGGCGGTCAGGCACTCGACCAGTCGTTCTGCAACCGCGTGAGCGACGGGAGGAGGAAACGCATTGCCTATCTGGCGGTATGCGTTCGTCTTCTTCCCTGAGAAAATCCAATCATCAGGGAAGCCCTGTATGCGTGCGACCATTGGGACGGTCAGCCGGGGCATTCCTACAAAGTCTCGCTCGGGGGCTGTTTCGGCTATGGTGTGACCGTTCACGCCCAATTCAGCCCATGCCCGCTTTGCACGAGTTGGCCCCAAGTCTGGGCCACCGTGCTTCTTACTGCCCCCTACGATCGTCGGAGCAATTTCATCGGCGCGCTTTTTCCACGCTCCAGCACCTTTCCACCCATTCTCGGACATCAGATCGTAGAGCGTTTCGCCTACGGTCTTAGCAGCAGATTTGTTTGGAGCAGGCCATTCGAAATTGCTCGTTGATGCTGTTTGTAATGCAACAAACACGACTCGTGGACGAAGCTGAGGAACGCCAAAATCACAAGCATTGAGGAGTTTCCAATCAGTCGTATAGCCAAGCTTTTTGAGTCGTCCAGCGATATACTTGCGATAGTCCTCGAACACTGCATCCAGGATGCCCCTGACGTTTTCGATCATCACCGCGCGCGGCCTTAGCTCGTCGATGATGTCAATTGCCACGGGAAATAGGTTGCGTTCGTCCAGCTTTCCCAGCTGTTTTCCGGCCTTGGAGAATGGGGGACAGGGCAAACCGCCTGAAACTATATCGACGCCTTTGAAGTCCGATACGCCGGTCAGTTTCGTCAGGTCTTGCTCGATAACGTTCCATTTAGGCCGGTTGTATCGGAGGGTGACACAAGCAAATCTGTCAATTTCGATCAGGCCAGCGTGTTCGATGCCAGCCTGTTCGAGGCCGAGGGCCTCCCCGCCGGCACCAGCGCAGAGTTCGAGAGTTGTGAGGGCAGGCGACATATCCAACTAAGTTTAGCCGGCTGGAATCAACGATATAAGCACCTTTGTCGAGTCATCACGGCCGACCGGTGGAAATCAAGCCCTTTACTGCTCACTGGCGATGCGGGTCTTGGCGAATGCTTCAGCGCTAGGCCAATCAGGCGAGACATACAGGCTCTCGGTTCGGCCGTCTTTCGCTTCGTTCACAACGAAATACGAAAAAGTCCGCCAGTCCTCGCGGGCCTGGTCCACCAGTTCGTCCCAAAGGAACGCGGACCGGTCTTCCGGTTCTGCGACGGTCGGCAGGCCCTCCGGGTCGTAAATGTCTTCCGGTTTCAGACTGTTCCAGAGATGCGTCTGCGCCTCTTCGTCCATATTGTCGAACGCTTCGCGCGCAAATTGCTGATCGTAGGTCTTCAAGACCTCAATGTGTCTGGTTCCGGTGGTCTGCTCGAAGAAAAGCTCTTGGGCTGGCATGATGCATCTCTCCACGGCAAGATTATAGCCGATGAACAACCGGAAATTTCGGCCCTCCCGTCCGGGCCGTACAGCGCGCCGAAGGCGCAGTGTCCTAAGCATACGACCGCATAATCTTGCTTCGGACTGGATCAACAGGTTTCGGACTTTCAGGCCTTCGTGGGGGTAAAGTCATCAATTGCCTTGAATACATCCCACAATTTATCGACCTTGATATGCGCTTCGAGGTAATCGGCATAGGCCTGCTGAGCGTTGGTTAACAGTTCATCGTAGAAAACAATGCGGGCATTGACGGCTTGCAGGCTCTCCCGCACACCCGCGGGGCCCGTAGCGCCTTTCCATTCAGGCGGAGGTGTACCGAGAAGACAAATGATCTCAATCGGCCAATCCTTGTAAACCGTTTTCTCCAGCAATGTCCTCGCGCCGTCACGATATTTCCGAATTTGTTTTGTGAGGTCGTCAACGGACACGGCTTCTGACGCTCTCTTAAGTTCCACGATGACATGCTTACCGCCTGTTGTGCGATATCCGATATCGATTCTTGCCTTTCGCTCCTTTGCGGTGAGAGCGGCGGTGTCCTGCTTAAGGAACTTGTTGACGAGGGTCTCGGCATGCTCGGTTCCTTTCGTGCGCTCCCATGCAGGATCAAGCAGCCACAGATGGTCGAATATGTAATCGCGGAGAACGAGTTCCTTATCATTGCGCTGAAGTTTTTCTTGAAGAGTCCGAAGCACGCCTATGCGAAGTTGGACAATCTGGCCGTAATAGCTTAGTTCGAGGTCATCTATGCTCTTGAAAATCTCAAGTATCTGCTCGAGATTTTCGTCCTTCATATCTTCGAGTCTATCGAGCTCTTGTTTGCGTCTGTAGCTCTCAAAGGCAAGAATCGAAGCCTTCAAGAGTTCTTTTTTGTCGCCTTCATCCTGGGAACGAATAGTGTTGAGACGACCGATCCATCGTTCGGCCTTCTTCTTGGTATCACCTTTGAGGTTGTCGAGCCAATTTGAAACAGCGGGAACGGTCGTCGCGAGTTTTGCTCCATCGCTACGTCGCCAGTCGCTCCAGCGATTGGCGACATGACGCAATTCTGAAAGAACCACCTTTCGCAGAGCTTCGAAACGCGGATCGTCTTGCTTCAAGGATTGTCGGCTGCTCGTTGCTATGTCACCCTGAGAATCGGTGTCCAATTCTTCGCAGTGGAGTTCCCCAATGATGTAGTCGGCATAGATTTCCTTCTGTCCGAAATCATCCAGGATGTCTTCTTGAGCCATCTTGCCGCGCATGAAGACAGCCAGACGATTGAGATTGTCGCCCTCTTCATCCTTCAACTGGCTCGGACTGGATACGGTGCCAATCCAGCCCGTCATGCTGATACCTCCCTTCGTCAACTCAGCCTTAATTGCGGGAAGGCGCGCTTCGGCTGGACGGCTGAGTTTCTTGCAGAGCTTCCTGAACTCGGATTGATTGCCGTAATACCAGAGGTATTCAATGGCGTTATGATATCCGCGGTCTTCCGGTCCAATGACGGAGCCATTCACCGCAACTTTGAAATCGAACGCTGGCCCGATTATCGAGAACCGCCTGGCGACACGTCTCTTCAGCCCTTCAACGGTCATACCGGAAAGGTTCTTGCTGAGACCTGAAAGGACAATCCTTGTTCCCACCTTGAGGCTAGCCGGCCAGTCCTGAAGTTCCTTCGGCTTGTAAGTATGGTGCGCCTTGCCTGCGATCGCCTTACGGATCACTTCACGATCCATTTGGAATGCCGTCTTGGTTCTTCCGGCCTTGGTGTAGACCGCAGCCACTTGGGCTATCGAAAAGATCGAAAGCTTACCAATACCCTTTCGCCCCATCGGGCTGCGCCCACCAGGTGTGACCTCGCCAAGATCATCGCGACGCTTGTAACCGACTGTCAGAAACCTGTCGATGACGCCGTCACGATCCATCCCCGTTCCGTCATCTTCGATGGTGATAGTCTCCGCTTCCTTGTCGATGGTAATGGTGACCTTCTTAGCATCAGCATCCCATGCGTTGGCGACTATCTCCGATAGCACCGCGGGAATGTTGCTATAGAGGTTTATGCCGAGATGTTCCAGGGCATTGAGACTAATGGTCATTATCAGTTCGCGTTGGCTCGTCATCCAATACTCCTGATGTGGGATTGGACGGCTTTGGCAATAGCTCTTGCGAGCGTCACAGGCACGGCGTTGCCGATCATTCGTCCGACTGTCTTGTAGTGAATGCGTTCACCCGCACGCACGAACTCGTATTCGCGCGGAAAACCTTGCAATATTGCGCCTTCTCTGAGCGAGAGAGCTCGGTCTTGTTCGGGATGACCAAAGCGCCCGTTACCGAAGCCGTAAAACTGTGTCGTGATGGTCGGTGAAGGCTCAGTCCACTTCATCCTGCCGTAAACCGAAGAGTATCCTCTGCCACTCTCTTCCTTATGACATGCGGTGACCAGTTCGGGGTCCCAATCTCGCCACGTTCCGCCTGGCTTCGCCGCGGTGATCCGGAGCACATTGGTTTCGGAAAGCCGACTGGAACAATGAAACGGATCGGACGGATCGGACTCCCCATGACGTAGAGGCGGCAAGTTTCCAATTTTGTCTTGCACCGTGAGATATGCTCCCTTATGCGTAGGTTCGGGCAACGCGATCTCTCCGAGGCGCGAAGCGAGCAGCACTAACCGTGAGCGAGTTTGAGCCATACCAAAATCAGGCCCGTAGAGCACACCCCAAGTTACGTCATATCCGGCCTTCGACAGCTTGTTGGTGAAACTTTTGAACGTACGCCCGCCCTTGAATTTCAGTAGTCTCGGCACATTCTCCATAGAGACGATATCGGGACGAACCCGGTCAATGATCCTCCCGAAGGAATGAAGGAGCCGCCACTTGGGATCGTCGTTTTTCTGGTTATAAACCGAGAACGGCTGGCATGGAGCGCATCCGACCAATATCCTGACAAGTCCCGGCGTGAAAAGCCTCTCAATGTAATCGGCCTTTAAAGTGGATACATCCTTACGAATGAACGGAACTCCATTATTGGTTTCATACGGAAAGCGGCAGACTTCGTCCATGTCGATCCCAGCAGCAAGTTGGAATCCCTCCAACTTGAAACCATGGGATAGCCCCCCCGCTCCGCAAAAGAGATCCACTACCGAGGCCTTATTTCTCTTTGGGCCAGAAGATTTACTCATTTCGCCCCAGCCTTGCGTCCGTCGAGAAGTTCTTCGTCGGAGATCTTCAACCCACGGAGACGCAGAGCGGTAAGAATGAAGGTTTTTAGGGTCTCGTCGCATTCTAATGCGCTGCGCCGAATTTCCTTTTTGATGCGCGGCGAGACTCTGATTTGCAACGTCTCCTGCGGCTCTGTCTTTGACATCTTTTCTCCGGCAGCGAGTTGCAGCACATTTTGAAATCATGCTTTCTGCCAATGCTGCTGTCAACTCAAATGAGAACGCCGATCCGATATGTATCGGATGTGTTAACGCATATGAAGCAATGCCGGGAAGAGGTCTAAACCATTGCCTAAAGAAATTAGCTGCTGGAGTTCACACAGGCGAACGTTCGTCTGAGAGCGCCTTATGGTGCCCGCCCGGTGCCGGGCCGAAGCGGGCCGGTTCCGGCCCAAAAACATGCCAGGATGGTTCCATCCTGGCCCACTGAGGAAAGTATGGTGCGGGCGGGGGGACTTGAACCCCCACGACCTGTTAGGGTCTGCGGATTTTCGTACCACTTCGGCTTTCGCCGCCTCGGTAGCCGAGTTCGTGGTCTGGACTATCCCTTCACCATCGCTCCTGACGGAGGATTAGGTGCTGCCCGTCTAGTCTCTACACCTTCCCGAAAACATTCGGGCTTGGCTCGGGATTGCCATTCAAGGTTTCCCCGACTTTGAGCAGTTCTACTCCGCCGGTTTCCCGGACGGGCACTCAATTACTTAAGTCCGCTGTGTCTGCCGATTTCACCACGCCCGCGTGATGTGTGCCACAGCCCAATCATAAAGCACAGGGCGAAGGTCTACGCTTCCTCCGCCAAGCGCAAAGCTCCCACTCGACCAGGCCCTTTCCTTGAAACCGCCTTTTTCTTCGGACGCGGCCTCATGATGTTGATTGCGGAAGCATCGAGCCGTGTCTTCAAATGGGCAGCGTAGTATTTCTCAATCATCTCCACGCTCGTCCGGCAGTTCTTAGCAATCTGATAGATGTCGGCACCTTCCAGCAGGCGCAGGCAGATGTATGTGTGGCGCAGGCTATAGGCCGTTCGCGCCCTACCGTCGCGGTCGGTGCGGAGCTTTTCTTCGTCCAGAATTGCGTTGAAGAGATCACGCGGCCATTTCGGAAAGAGAAGATCGGTAGGCCCTGGCTCGTGCCACTCGCCGTTAGCCATGGATGCGGTACGGCTGCCTGATCTGCCCGGACCACCGCCTGGGCGTAAGCGGGCTTTCAGTCGTTCAAATGGACGCACTGCACCGGCAGTGCTCTTGCAGAAGCCAACGCCTCGCTTTCCACGGACTTCGATCTCCAAGATGGTTTGGCCGCTGCCCTCGTCTTCAACCACCGTGACATCGCGAAACTGAAGACGCACTGCCTCATCAGGACGTAGGCCGGTGTTCGCGGAGAACAGAACGTAATCGTGGAGCTGTTCAGCTTCCCAACGGAAGCGGGGCTGCTTTGGATCGAGGGCGCGTTTTCGCGTTGCCTCGTAGAGCTGCTTGTACTCTTCCGGTGAAAACCATGCTCTATGGGAAATCTTCGGCGACGAACGATACGGCTCTGATAAGTCCGGGAGATGATCGATCCATCCATGTCGCAGAGCGGTCTTGAATATCTGGCGCAGAGTCACGATTTCCTGGTGCATGGTGTTGTGCGCCGGTGGCTTGCCGCGTAGAGCCCTGCTCTCTTCGAGCCGTCGGATTCGATACTCATTGACCTTGCCAGAGGTGATTTCGGGAAGCACCATGTTGCCGAAGAACGGTATCAGGTGACCGTTTGTACGCGCGTGTTGTCCACGCGCATAGGTCGGGCTCCGCTGTCCCTGCGTGATTATGTCAAACTCGCGCAGGTACAACTTCGCGGCCTCGCGAAACATTTTGCCGCTCTTCAGATCGCCGTCGCGAAGTTTGCCTCGGAGCTGCAAGTACCAGTCTTCCGCGAACTCCTTTGCTTTTGAGAGGCTGTCTTCTTTCGTGGTCGTGCGCCGATTCTTCCCACCGAGATAGCTTGCGCACTGCCAGCTAGGACTGTTGGGCCGCCTATAGATGTGAACTTTGCCGCCAAGGATCGTGTGATTTTCCGACACGCTGATTCTCCTCCACACACTCATAAGACCACGAAAAATGTGTAAGGGTTGCGTAAGAAAAGTGATGTTGCGGCGCGGACAATATCTATCTTATTTTCAGTTGTTTATGCGGTATTTGTATGCAGACTTTACCGATTTTAAGTCCGCTGTGTCTGCCGATTCCACCATCCGGGCCCGCAGAATGTATCGTATCGTGTCCGGCCCACTGCCCGCCCACGGGGAACATCTATACCCCCTCGCGCGTACCGTTGCTCATCCCTCAAAGTATCGAGGCCGTTCCCTATGCCCATCGCCGAGATCTTCCGACAAACCCTGGCCGCACTATGGGAGCACAAGCTGCGCAGCTTCCTCACCATGTTCGGCATCGTCTGGGGCATCACCTCGGTCATCCTGCTGGTGGGGCTCGGCATCGGTTTCAGCCGCGACCAGCATGACCGCCTCAAGTCCATCG
>Ga0302319_10010195_pt1 | contig 17965 bp, 18 predicted proteins | sample Bog_T0_2_FD_203319 | JGI IMG/M metagenome (GOLD analysis project Ga0302319, IMG submission 203319) | Peat permafrost microbial communities from Stordalen Mire near Abisko, Sweden - Bog_T0_2 | ecosystem: Environmental > Terrestrial > Soil > Wetlands > Peat | place: Sweden: Abisko, Stordalen Mire...
AGTCCGCTGAACACGAGTGCGTCAGGCCCCGAAGCGGTGAACTTACTGAGGTGCTCGGAGAGAACCTCCGCGAGATACGCGGGCATCGCCAGGGTTCGATGACCTGAAGCAGTTTTTGGGCGTTTGACGAGTGACGTGCCGTCCATCGTGAACGTGCGGCTCTGTTCGATGTGGATCACTGCGTGGAGGCTGTCAACGTCTTTTCGTCGTAAACCGAGAATCTCGCCTCGGCGAAGTTGGCACCACGCGGCAAGGGGAACCATCGCACGCAGGTGTTCGGGCATCGCTTCAGCGAGCGCTTCGACCTCCGCCACGGTGGCCACCGGGCGTTCGACGGGACGTTCAATCCCGGCGCCGTCGACTTTGCACGGAGAAGAGAGAATGACGCCGTCAACGACAGCCGTTCGCATAATCGTTGAGAGCAGGCGATATGCCTTGGCCGCCGTTGCAGGATGATCGTTGGCGATTTCGGCGTGCCATCCACGTATTTTCGACGGAGTCAATTCTGCAAGCGGCACGTTCCCGAGTTTTGGGAAGATGTGACGATCGAAGACGTGTCGATAAAGATCCCGAGTTCGAACGGCGAGATCAGGTCGACGATTGAGCCACTCGTTCGCAAAGACCTTCAGGGTGGTCTTTCCTGAACGGGGGTCAACCCAGGCGCCTCGTCGAATGTCGGTTTCCAGAGTCGCTAAATACGCTTGAGCGTCGGCCTTGGACGCGAAGGTGCCAGCGGATTGGATTCGATCGTCCTGCCAGTAGAGCGCCTGCCAGCGCCCTGAGGGACGTTTTCGAATGCTGCCGAAGTGGCGACGCGAGTTCACCATGCGTGCTCGATTTTCAAGGCATACCTTTCAGGATGGATCAACGCCCAAAGGTCGAGGATCGAGCGAAATTGAATGAAATTTCTTCCCCATGGCGTCCCGCGGGACTCATGCTCCCACCAGCTTGTTTGCCACCGACCTACCGCTTTGCTTCTACTCGCTGACTTGAGATCCACTGCTCGAGGTCCGACTCCAGGAACCTGATTCGGGTCCCGGCCAGCTTCACGAAGGGAATCCGGCGTTCTTGGACGAGTCGGCGCAAGAACCGCTCCGAGCAAGCCAGTCGTGTAGCGGCACCAGGGAAATCAAGTAGCGATTTACCCGCGATCGTCGTTTTGGGAGATTCCGCGACCGTTGGGAGATGACGACTAGTTCCCACGAGACACGACCTTGTACCGAGACCCTGATATGACGCCAGCCTTGAACCCGCTTCGATGACGACCTTCGCGCGGTGAACTGGTCACGACCATCTCAGGTCCTTTTGGGACTCGCAAGTCTTCTGAGTGTGACCGTTGTCGGAGCGGCGGTACCGGCTGGTGCCAGCATGACCAAGGAGACCGCGCTCGATCAGATCGACCAGAGCTTTCGAATCTCCGTCACCAATCCCCTCACCCGAACTGACCTGCCGGCGGTACTCAGGGTGCTCGACGCAACCCTGACGACCGATGATCCGAGCGCTAACTCGAATTCTCCGCCAAGGGGCGAGATCTATCTGACGTTGCGTCTCAGTTGCGGTCCCGTGCACTTTCAAAATGCCACTCTCGGCCCCGGCGACTTTTTCTCCACCATGACGCCGCTTCCCGCCACGGCCCTTCGCTACGTGACGGCTTCGGGCCGTAGCTACGTGTCGACGCGAATCGACCCAATCAACCAGGCCAACAACCCGTTCGCCTCGAACGACAACGGCCTGGTCGACGCCACCTACTACTTCACGGTCCCCATTAGGAACCGTCGCGGGACGTTCGAGATCCTGCCCAGTCGGACCTTTGGAACGCAGTACGAGGGTTATGTAGCCATTGGAACTGCGACGCTGGATATTGGCGGACCAACGAGAGTCGCACTCCAGTTCCCGAAGAAACTCACGGTCACCACCACGACGCCCCATCGCCATGGCCAAGCAACCGAGACGGGCAACGGCACCATGTTCGCCAGCATGCTCAACTTCGCCTCCACGCTGCTCGGCGTGTTCCTGGTCGGCAGTTTCTACCTCGCTCGACCTCGTTCGCGTCGGCGACGCGCTCGTCAGGTGCAGCCCACTTTCGTGGTCAGAGAAACTCAAGGTCCAACTGCCCCAGCGACGTCGTCTCCAGTCAGCGTGGTCGATGTTCCGAGCACCACTCACGTTCCATCCACGCCGAGTCCCGACCCTTCTCGCCCAGCGGACACTTCGACACTGCGCGTTGACGTCCTCGGGCCACTCACGCTCTCCCCTACCAACGGCACCGCGAGTGATCCCGTACGGGCCATCGTCGCCTATCTCGCCATGAACAACGAGCGGCCGCACTCCTTGGAGGAGATCCAGACCGCCATCTGGCCACTCACCGAGAACGGTTCTGACATCAAACGGCCGGCCATGCGCAACTACATGGCCGACGCACGAAAGGTCGTGGGCGAGCGTCATCTACCGACCGCCTCGGGAAAGTCGGGCTACCAACTGGTGGACGTCACGACCGATTGGCATGAGTTCGAAGGTCTCATCGCCCAAAGTCAGGGCGTCGCGAAACCAGCGGCACTGCCACTGAAGCGTCAAGCCCTCTCGCTCGTCCGCGGAGTCCCCTTCACGGCCGACACGTCTCGATACTTCACGTGGGCCTTTTCCACCTCGGTCGTTTACAAGATCACCGAAGCCGTCACCACCCTGACCCACACGGTCTCGAGGGAACTCGTTCTCGCCAGCGAACTCGGTGGCGCCGAGTGGGTGTTGCGACAAGGGCTCCTCTGCGATCCCTCCTCGTTGACCTTGTGGGAGGACCTCACCGACGTTCTCCTCGAGGGTAAGGACGCAAGCCTGCTCGACCTGCACTGGAAGGCAGCCGGGACCGTCCTCGAAAGCGACGAGGTGACGGCGCTGCGGACTCGAAAACACGGGTAGGCAACTCACTTCGCCACGTCCAACCGGTAGTGCGCTCGCAGTCGACGCTCCGCCCGTAACCGTTGTTGGTGGAGAGTCTTGTAGGAAGCGGGACCGCAGCGCGCAAGCTCGAGAAGCGACTTGCCGTCGCCGCGAGTCGTCTCGATCAGCTCCCGTTCCGTTGGGGTGATAACGCGACGATCAACCGCCTGTGCCAGGCGAGAAGGAACCTCGTCCCACGTCGCCACCGATGCGGCTCTATCGAAGTCATGGGGCAACGGACCGGCGGGAGCGTTGTGACGAGCCAAGCGGCGCTGCTCGCCCCGGGTGCGCGTGCGCACGTGTCGCATGATGAAGTCACGGCGCTCGCCCTCGGGAAGCTCATTTGTCCAGCGAAGCGCTTCAGTCGCTTGGGCCAGCACCTCGGACACGGTGTCGTCGCTGGGTGAGCCTCGGCCCAGTCGGCGCGCGATGGTGTCAAGATCAGGGGCCAGCGCCACGAGAGCGATGAGTTGCAGGCTCGGCGCGGCAGCCGGCCACTCGAGCAGTTCCTCAAGCGCCTGGCGGGATCGACGACCTGACGAGCGCAAGAACAAGGCGAACTCCAGGGGACCAGGCTGACCGTGGAGATCGACGCAGTAGAGCTCGAGGGCGTCGAGCAGGGCTCGGCCGGTTGCGCCTCTAGATCTGACCTCCAGGTCGCGGGTGAGCAAGGACGTGAGTGAAGTGATTTCGTTCATGCCCGCAGTGGACCAATATGAATTCACGAATTCGCACCTAGAGATCGTCATATGAACTCATAACCCTTGGAACTGCTGGCTTTTCTAGCTACGAAGGAGCGGCGAAATCGACTCGTTATGACATCACCTTGGTGATCATGACGACGTGAGCGGAGGCGCTCGATCTCAATCACGGTGCCTCCTTCGCCGCCATCCGCGCGGCGGCTGCCTCCTCGCGAAGTTCGCGCTCCATCGTGAAAAAGACCTCGGCGAGTTCCACGGCCCGAGGATCGTCGTACCCGCGGCCTTCGTAGCGGAAGGTGCCTTCCACTGGATCGACCACCCGTCGTTCGGCCATGTAGGTGGCTCGTGCACCCCGGAGCGCCGCGAACGTCGTCGAGTACTCCCGTGACTTCGTGATCAACTGTCCCGTGAATCCGAAGGCGTGGGCGTGGTCGCGCAGGTGGAGAGGCTCGAACGCGGGACGCTCCGCGAGGTCCCAGGTGGTAAGGGCTAGACGACGGTAGTGGGGGTCGTCCACCACGTTCTCGATCTGGCGCCGCACGCGAAACCGCCGAGCGAACTCCTTCGAGCCATCGGTCGTCTTGGTCGAGTACTTCGCAACGTAGGCAGCGACCTTCCGCGCGTCACCCTCACTAAGACCCAGGTCGCGGACGTCGAGTACCTTTCCCCAGTGGAGCGACAACCCGTCCAGCCGAGGTGCCGTGCTGCGACGCACGGATTCACGAATGACCGAGGCGAGCACCTTGGTCGTCAACCACTCGGGAGGTGGGCTCTCAATCGTCCCCGGCCCATCAGCGCGGACGACGGCGTGAAGGTGCACGAGTCCGCGACGCTGCACCTCAGCGACCTTCAGATAGTGCAGTTGCGCCACGTGCTTCAAACTCGACTGTGTGACGCCGCCGGCTTCGGCCAAGGAGCGTCTAATCACTTGGATCGTGTTGTTCCACAGTCGCGAGGCGTGCGCGTTCCAGAGCACGGCCCCCTCGTAGTCAAAACACTCTCCGCAGAGCGGGCGACCGAGGAGGGCTTCCTTCTCTCCGTGATGCAGGCGGCAGAACGTCGCTTGACCGTGAGGACAGCTGGCCAGTTGGGACTCTGTCCGGGACCTCGCCACGCAACCTCCGCGCTTGCCAATCGTGTGCACGGAGCCGAACGATGGTGCGGTCAAGGTCACGAAAAGACGCGGATGGGTGCCCACGAGATCCGGCGTGCCCTTGCCCCCGACCAGCCCACTCGAGACCAGAATCCACGCGTCGGCTTTGTAGAGGTACGAGCACGACGGGCAGACGACGTGTCGCCGGTCCTTGCAGGCGACTCGCAGGATCCTCTCGCCGACCTCTCCGGTCGCCAGATTGACCATCTCACCGCGCAGACGAATCGGGTGTGAACAGTTGTTGGTCTGCTGGACTTCATAGAGAAGCTGGCTGCGTTCTTCGGCGTTCATACGCCACCCCGCTGCTCGAATGACCGAAGCGCCAGCTCGTCGACGTCGTCGTCGCTGAGGTAGGGCGTCATGAGCAGGACCGGTGTGCCGCCTTCGGCGAGGAGGTAACCGACTCCGCGCAGCGTCGGATCAATGGAGGCGGCCGAGTAACCCTGGTGAGCCCAGCCTTGGCCGAGGATGGTGTCCGAGGCGTCCGAGCTCGTGCACCGCATCGCGAGGCGGAACGAAAAGAGGTCTCGGATCCACGTCGGCACGATGTCGTGACTGGGCTTCTGCGTGGCCGCGACCACGATGATGCCGGCGGCGCGGCCTCGTGACACGAGGTCTCGGAGGAGTTCGGCGAATCGCTCGCGGGTCTCCTTCTTGCCACCCCGGAGGTAGAAGGCCAGCTCGTCAATGACAAGAACGTGAAGTCCCTCAGGATCGCGTTCCCCAACTTTGCGGCGGCGAGTGGCCATCAACGTGGCGTAGCGCTCGTCCATGACGTCACGGAGTCCCTCCAGGGCCTCGACTGCTTCATCTAGGTCCGAGCCAACGAAGTCGTCAGCGACGAGCGACCACGCCGCGAGCTCGACCTGCTTGCCGTCAAGCAGCGTCAGATGAACCGAGGGATCGAGAGCGCACGCTCCTACGATCGTGGAAAGGGCGACAGATTTGCCGGACCCGGGCTCGCCACCGATCAACAAGTTGTGCTCAGGAAGGCCAATTGACACTGGCAGACCGTCTTGTCCGACCCCGAGAAAGAGCGGCTGCCAGAGTGATGTGTGGCGTTGTCGAAGCAGCGGAGAGGCGATGCTCTGGGGAAAGGGATTCGACCAGATAACCGCTAGTTCGATGTATCGAGCGCTCTGAGGGAGGGCCTTGACACGGACCTCTCGGACACCGAGGGTGGCTGCCAACTCGGGGCACCGGTTCGCCAGCGCTTCACCGTAGAGACCGGGGGGAAGGGAGATCAAGTAACGACGACCGACGGGCAGTGGAGCTGATCGATTGACCCGAGGGACATCACCATTTCGTCCGACAATCGCGCAGTGCCAGAAGGCACCGTGGATCCAGCGCTCGTGGCGATTCTCCAGCATGTGGCGAGCGAGATCTTTACGGAGATCCGGTCGGACTTTCATCACCAGCGCTGCGAGCGCTAGGACGATTGCGGGGCCTCCCGTTCCCAACTCTTCCGAGAACGCAAGGACAATGAGTGAGGAGATCGTGAGGGCGATCTCGAGGCGCCACCCCCAGAGGAGAAGACTCCCCCAGGGGCGGCGTCCAGATGAGAGCGGGACACTACGCACGGCGGTGTCCCTGCCACAGGCTCCACACCCACCAACTGCACGCGCCGAGCACGACGAGTCCGTAGTGAGCCAAGGCCCACGCCAGAACGAACTGGAGCAGGACCGCGACAACCAGGAAGATGAGGAGCCGTCGCACTACGCGCTCGCCTTCAACAACTCGATGCGGTCCGCGCGGAAACTGACCCCATGGTTGGTGCCCACCTCCCAGGTGGTGGCCATGAGGTTCGTGACCTTGATGGGCGTGAACTCGCTGAGCCCCTTGGGCTCGCCGGCCACCTTCACGGTGATCGAGTCCCTCGCGCCCCCGCCGGCCGCGAAGATCGGCACGTTGAACAGCGGCGTCCCGTTCTCGTCCAGCTTCGGCGCTTTTGTCTCGTAGTCGAGAACGGGTGATACCGGTCCGGCCGCCACGAATCGCACGGTCTGGGTGTCAATTGGTAATCGCATGTTGCTCCTTTTTGAAGGGCGATATTTTCGCCCCCTATATAAGGAGCCAACGAATACGGCGAGTTTTCGACACAAACTTTCTGCGACGTCGAAAAATGTTTTTTCTTTCCATTAATTTCAACGATTTTGAGATCACGAAGTGGGCCAATGGGCCCGACTGGGCGCTACGCGCCCGTCGGCCCGGGCACGGGTGTTACAAGGTCACCAAGGTTGCCCGAAAGGCAAATCCGATGAACTAATCGATACGTCAATCAAGAGAGGGCGCCCGATAAGTCGCGTCAGGCACTTGGATGCGCATAATTGAGTGATGGACGACGAAGCGTGCGAATCACCTTGATGACTGAGCCTCCATTCGGTTTTCTCAATTCTCGCTTATCGTCATCGATGAACGTTTGCCTAAGCAACTATCTGATTCTCATTCGCGCTAATCGTGCTACGGGCTCCCAAGATGGCATTCCCTCGCTTGACGAGATGTCAGTCATGCTTGGGCCATACATCTCCGGTGATCCGATTCTTGAGGATCTTGCGACCAGACTTGCCGAACTTATTCACCGCCACTTCGAACAAGCTGCTGCCGGTGCAAAAACCGCACCTTTCTATCCCAATGTTGATGATGCATTTCAGGACATTGCATCATCCTTTGTCCAATCGGAGATTCAGACGGAATTAGATGGGATTCAGGAGGAAATGGGTGAGATACTGCGAAGCGTTGAGGACCCCCATGTCATCGAGAACAACGCTGGACTTCTTTTGGAAATATCTTCACTTCCGCAATCCCCAGGCGAGTATTCCCGTGCAGGACTCTTGGCAGTTGCAGTTGGGCATCTCGAACAACACTTGTCACTCCTCGAGTCAATATCCAAAGGGGAACCGAGCCAAATCCTCGCGGGCGAGACCCGCGTTACCTCTCTTGTCAAGGGTGCGTCACGAAGATATGGCTCCCAGTTCGATCCAAGTGGAGCGTTTACCAAAGAGGCCATTTACGCGATAGAGGTTCGAAACTCGTTAATACATCGCGAAGGTCGAATTGATCGACGGTTTCTCAAGCAGGTCGGCGAGGACTCGATCCCCCAAGATGCTCATGGAGGGCTCTTCGAGGTCTCTGTCGCGACCGTGTGGCAATATCTTGACGCCCTCGTCGGATTCTCTGTTAGGGCGAGCCTTTTCGCGTGGCACATCTCGTCTGACGATTATCAGTTCGCTAAGGCTGGACTAAATGTCGCGCGAAACTTATTCGAGGCACATTCGGGCGGAATAGCACAGCGTTATCTGTCAGCGCTACCACAAGAATTTGCAGAGTAGTCGTTCTAGACACGTGCGGAGAGAGCTTGACGCTTCGAATTTCGCCTCGCTGGGAGCGAATCACCGTTGTCAGCGGATGATCGCCACACCCACGGCTAGCGTCTTTCAACGTGGACCGCGTACAACAGTGGTTGGAAGATGATTCTGATTGGTTCTCGAAGAACCGCGAACTTCTCGACATGGTTTTTGATTGCTTCATGCGTGATGGTGAGTGGCCCAAAGTCGCCACACTTCGCCGCCAACTGTTTCAGCAAGGCACGAAAGGAATCGACGTCGAAGCGGTCGCGAACTCAAAGCCCGCGATTCCTGCTCAACTCACAATGGCAATTCAAGAACGAATCACGCTCGGCGCAAGACACCTCCGGCACATGCCAAAGGCAACGACCCTTCTTGACCTACTGGTACACCTCACAAACGAAGCTGTTCGTGCATATCAGAACGATGGCGAGGCACCTAGCGTCCATTACGACAATCCTGACTTTTTTAAGTTTGACTCGACAACAATTATTCGCCTTCTTCCATTCATTACCGCGGACTATCCCAACCCGGTAGGAGGCGGTAATTACGGTGAAGAGTGGTCACTATTCGTCAATGAAGCCTTAATTCTCGAATTTGAAGAGGTCACGTCTCCCAGCGACTATGTGGACCGCCAGACAGCGATTGTTCGTAAATGGGTTGAGAGAATGATTCCCATGGCCAATACCAACGCCCCTTCTGAGGGGGACCCAAAATCATCACTGTTACGTGAGCAAGTTCGAGCCGCGAATGAGGGAGCGCCAGAAGATATAACTACGTGGAAGGAACGCTCAGCGACGGCTCTGAGAGTTGCCCTGGGGCAAGGCCACCCGCTGGTCTCATCGTTCGCGAAGATCAAGTATTCGCCAGTCGTCACGTTCAGCGGTACAACGACAGAAGATTACGCAGCTGCTCGACGCTCGGGAGTGAAGAGAGGGATTGCAATACTTGATTCTGCATTGCTTGAGCTGGGGATGCGAGAGACAGATGGTCAGAGCGTTGCCCCCGAGAATGCGGTCGAGTCCCTCAGTGGTGTTGTGTTCATCGTTCACGGTCATGACACCAACTCGCTTGTAGATGTGGCCCACACAATCAGTCGACTCACCGGCGAAGACCCAGTCATCCTTCATGAACAGCCGAATCGGGGTCAAACAATAATCGAGAAGTTTGAACGCCATGCGACAGATGCAGGATTCGTCGTTGTATTGGCCACGGCGGACGATCTCGGTCGCGCCAAAGATGCGACCGATCTGAATCCTCGAGCTCGTCAAAACGTTGTCTTCGAACTTGGTTATTTCATAGGCGCGCTCGGTCGACCTAAGGTGGCAGTCCTTTACGACGAAGGAGTGGAGTTACCTTCCGACATGGCGGGTGTCGTATATATACCAAACGATAGTGCAGGGGGTTGGCGGCTCACATTGGCCCGGGAGATGCGCGCAGCAGGTCTCCATGCTGACTCCAATCGCATTTAACTCACGCAGTCAATCGGAACTGCTGACACAGTGCTTGAAATTGTGGTGATCGGGTCTTCTTACCGATTCACCTTCAGACAGTGGCAGATGTCAGACTCTTCCCGTGAGTAATATCGACGATTTCAAAGATGCCATCTCCAACATGTCGGCAAGACCTGAATATCATCATCCAATTGTGGCCGCCCAACGTCAATTCCGCGAGCGCTACTACGGCCTATCAAGCGCTGCGATGCTCGAAGACCTCTTCGTTGACGCATTCGCAAGTTACCTGCGGTCTCACGAACCATCGCTTCAATTTGCTCGACCGCCGCGAGGTGAAAAAGGCTACGACTACGAGTTCGAAGGCAATCAGTGGAGCCACAAGGTCTCAAAGGATGGTCCAATTTCGATCGCGGCGCTTTGGGATGCCACTCGCCAGGACACATCCTGGACCTTCGACACACCAATATCGTTGTCTACTGGCGGTTATTCGGCGAAGAGCGTCAAATTAGAGTCAAGTGAAGGTGGTTCAATTCTGGTTGCGACACCGGTGCGACCGAACGTGAATATCGCCGAGGGAAGCGTCTGCGGGTTGATTCATTGGAGCCCCATCGAAGGAGTTCGCTTTCTCAAAACCTGGGAGTTGCCTGCTGGCGATTCCATCGACCAGTCCCTGCCATTCGAAGTCCTGTGGAGTGAGGTCGTTCGAGCGATTAGTGGCGGCTGCAGATCCAATGAGATTGAAATGCTCTTGTTTAAGAGATCTTCCTTGATAAATGAAAATGAAATGTACAAGCAAAGTTCCGAAGTCTTTATGCCTGGCATATATTTATTCGACCAGTCAAAACTCATTGACATCAAAGTGGCTCACAACAATCGAGCAATCTTAGTCCCCAAGGCATTTGTTGCAAACCTCATGAGTGACGCCATCCTGGAAGGCAGTTTCGTCCCTATGACAACCTGGTTCGCGTGCTATGCGGGGGGTAATCCGCCAGACCTTTATCTTGCTCAACGTGCCGAATTCGACAAGAAGTTCTCGAACTCGGGACGATAGGACGCGCAACACAGTTATTCGTAGTTCCGAGGAACGTCACTCAGCAGAATTTACTCATCTAGTCAATGAGATCGTGGAGAGTACGAGATAGGTCCGTTCTGGATATGTCTCAGGTCATCGTCCAACCGCCTTCCTAACCAGCAGGATCTCAAATGGCAGCGTGCATCGCATCCAGGATTCTGTCTGGACCATCTGGCGCACTAAGTACAGCCTTGAGGAGAGATGGCTTTGTCCATTTCAACGCATCTTGATCTCGCTCCACATGCGCACGAAGAACGTGCCAAACGGCCCCAACTGAGACTCCATTTCCAAGTTGCCGATAGGTCACTCCGGCACGCTGGTCTCCGAAATCGAACCAGTCGGGAAGCCCCTGAAGTCTTGCCGCCTCTCTTGGAGAGAGCCGACGTTCGCGGTTGCCGATAATGCTTGTCTGCGTAATTGCGACTAGTGCAGGAAGATAACTCGGTGCCTTTGCACGTATACCTGAAGGTCGAAAATGCATGACGGTGTCCCAAAGCCTGGGTGTGTCCTGCGCTTGCCACTCGAGTTTGCGCCTCGAAGGCGGGAAGAGGTCAGTGTAGATTCCCCATCGCCGGGTCCATTCATCAAGTACGACCTTATGTGCGGTGTAGAACTCGGAGTTTTTTACAAGAAAATCAGCCTTCCACTTCGCTTCGATCTTCAATCGCGAAGGTTTCAAACTCTTCAACTCAACCCACTCATCGGCCCAGATTGGGAATCCTGGTAGTCGACGGCCACCGCGCTCTTCCCACATCAACTGGACAAAGTCATCCCAAGCATCAATCCATAGTCTTTCGGCTTTAGACAAGTCGCAGCCCCGGACGTTGTGATTGTCATCAAGTGGAAGATCGCCTTCAAGATGCCATCCTTGCGGGTCCCAACCGGCAATTGGTCGGTTCGCAACTGCCGGCTCGGCGAATACTTCGAGTCCACGCCCCTCTGGAAGGCGACTAGCTGTGACAAAAACGCGTTCACGAACCTGTGGCCGACCCCCTGCCTCTCGGGGCAAGAGGTGAGGAGAGAAGATAGAGGGAGAATCCGATACTCGATATCCCTCTGCGCGAAGCGTTTCGACGATGATCTGCCATTCATGACGGTGTCGAGGACCAGCTAGATTGCGAACATTTTCCAGAAGCACGACCGCTGGACGGCGCTCTTGAATGATGCGAAGAATGTTCCAATAAAGAGTGCCTCGGGTTTCTTCCATCCCACGCTGTGCGCCACTCTTGGAGAAAGGCTGGCATGGAAAACCCGCGCACAGAACGTCATGTTCTGGGACGTTCATCACTTCATCATTCGCTTCCTTGGTGATGTCACCAAGAGGATTGATTCCCCAGTTGCGTTGGTAGACCGAGGCCGCCGCGGGATCAATCTCTATCGAGTAGACACACTTCCCCCCCATTGCTGACAAGGCGGCGTGAAATCCTCCGATTCCCGCAAAGAGATCGATGAATGTGAACTTGGGCCTTTGCATGAAGCCAGCTTAGACCTGACTCGTGACAACAAGAAACATCCGCTAAGACAGAACTCTCCTATGCGGCAGGACCAATGACACACCTCTATCGGACTATGGATGCAGCTTATGTACCCGACCGGAATGTCAGATTCTTTCGATCTCTTAGGAACACTGAGATCGAGGTATTTCTGCTTGGTTTCAGCCCTGGTTGCCGCAATGGCTTCTGAGACGCCGAAGGCGTCGACGCCTGCATCGTCTTTTCAAACAGTTGGCAAAGGATGCTGGCAATCCATTAGCCAGCAATCAGGCGAAGGATTCACGTGGTACTTAAGTTGACGGGACTCGACTATCTCATTCGATTGGATGCAGTCGATTTGCGCTATCCAGGCGGTCGAGAAGCACTCGTCGACGAGAACGCTAAGAAAATTGGGCGTCTCGCCTTTTATGACGACGACATGATGATTCTTCACACTGTCGTGGGCATTTCCGAGTTTCGTCTCTGGGATAACTACTTTGAAGAAAGGGGCATCGAACTCACCGAAATGCACCGAGGTACCCGCATCGCCGGTGACAGGGTTTACAACTCTCATCGGACCGGGTGGAGCGAGCCTTGTGACTGGCTCGGCGTGAATGAGTGGGATCTCACTTGTTGGTACTGGAAAGAAAATTACTGGGTGAGCAATCCACTGAGGGACTATTACCACCCACATGACTCAAGGATCATTCGACAATCACTCGGCGACGACGTTGATGGGACGTAGAGAGGTTGATGAAAGCCAAGTCGCTAAGTACATTGGAGCGATGAGCGCATCAAGGTCGGCGAGTGAATCAGTAAAAGGGGCTCGAGCACTGGTAACCGGTGGAGTTGGCAATGATCCTCGGGAATCTCTCAGTAGTTATCTCACCGACTTTTACGGGCGCTATTACGACCTTGAATTTCGAACTTCCAATGCGAAGAGTCCCAACACCTTCACTTCCGCTGACCTGAGCGCCATCCGCCACTTATCAGTGAGCACCACGAATGGTTTCGATGAATGGCTACTTTCGCCAGAAGGCCAGGGCGCCACAGAAGGGCTTCTTCGTGCAATTGACGACTCTCTGAAGTTGGAAGAGATTGAAAGTGAAGAAGACTTCACGGCTGCTCTTGGCACCGGGACTTCATCGGTCAGTGTTCTTTGGAATCTCCTGGTTACGAAGTTGCGCGAGAGCGGTCAGTCTCCACGCCAGGGAATCTACGTAGTCTCTTCAAAACTGATTGCCGGCAAGCGACCGCAACTCGTACCGATGACAGACTCATTCGTACGCAACGAACTATGCCTGACATGGTCCAACTGTTGGTATCGCTACTGGCAGATCATGAGGGACCCGATTGTTGACGAGCATTTGGGCTCGCTCCGGTCTGAAGTCGCTGTCATGCGTCGCGACGAGAACGCTTCAGGCCCAACTGGTGACGAAGTTGAGATGTTGAGCAAAACGAGAGTGCTTGACATCATTGCGTGGCACTGGCGTTGGCTTCACCGTCCGTTGGTGAGCCACTGATCAGGAAATAGTTATGACAAACGGGGACACCAGAATACTCTCCCACCGTGTCGTTGGAGACGACTTGCACTCGTTCGCCGAACGTATTGACATAATGCGCGAGCAACGACTCGTTAGCCTTTTTTCGTAACTCTCCGGGTGGCTCGTGACGACCCAACCCGGAATTAATCATGCCGGCATACTTGACGAACTCAAAGCATGACTTTGGAATAGGTGCCAAAGGATGAACAATCACGTGGAGAAAATAAAGTACTCGGGCGCTTACCATACCCCTTAGCCTGCTTTCGATTGTGTCCCCGCAGCGACGCAAGGTTCGCACGCTGGTCATTCGCCAATTGGTGTTGAATGTCCATCGTGGGAACCAATAAATGGCAAGCCGACTTCCGCTATATCTCTCGGCGTCTCGTTCGTCAGATAGTCGAACAGGAAGCAGCGACGCGCACGAGATGGAGTATCGGGAGCATCCCCACTCCGTGGGGCGGCGTTGGAATTTATAAGAAACCGATTGACCGGGAAAATAATTTTGCCCTCGTTCGAGAAGCTACTAAATCGGTGAGTGGGATTACTTCTTCCCTTGGTCAAGGTTGGGGAGACTACATCCGCGCCGAGTTGGACCTGACACTCGGGACTATCGACGTTCATCAAGGTTGGAAGAGTCAGTTGAACGTAACGATTGCGGCAATGAAGGCAGAAGTTGCTGACCCCGAATTTGGCCGCGTATTCGTGGCGCTATTTGGATCGGCTTCTAATTACACCGGTCGAAACCCGGTCCCAAACGAACTCGCAGAGGTTCCGAGCGATGTCGATGGTCTCTACGGGATCCTGGATAGGACTCGCGAATTCCAAGACCCGGAAATTGAAAATGAGTTCCTCGACCGTGACCTCCGTTACTCACCGTCAAGTCGGACTGATTTTGCAGTGAGATTGTTAAATGGTCCGAGGTACGGAGGCTTTCGGAGCGATCGATTCGATGTGCTCTTCCAATCATTCTGCATCGATGACTCAACAAAGCCGTACGACCTTGTAGTCCTTGGTGCCCCGGTGTGGATTGCCACTCCAGGCAAAATGTAATTCCCTCTTTTGTATCTCCCTTGGGAGTTGGAAGGAACCCGCTTCCAGCGGCGTTCGACAAAGGAGGAGGACGATGCCTCATAAACTCAGGGAAGAGTTAGTTAAAGAATCGAGCTAGTAGTTTTCATAGACGAAAATTGTCTTGTTTCAAATTCGAGCACCCTTACTTCTGTTGCATACCTCACAACGCAACTCAAGATTCCGGACTGTGTTTGACCCCCCCCGACTAACTGGGATGATGTGATCATATTCGAGTCTCTCCCTGCTTCCACAGTCCACACACTGCCCACCGTCTCTACGCCATACTTCGTGTCTGACGGATTCACTGATCGGCTCGCGTTGGGACTTCCTTGCTTCTCCTTGCAACGAGGGCGTTGCGTCCTCGACAATCCGCACATGTGCACCGATAACCTCGAGTCGCTTCTTGACTTCCACGGCAAGCGCTTGGGACGAATTTTGAAGCACATCTACAGGCCCGATATGTTCCACATGATCGACAAGGTCCTGCGCCTCTAGCGGTTCAATTCCCAGATAGTTCATCAACCAATCACGGGTCAACTCGATTGGCAATCTTGGATCAAAATTACGAAGAGTTGCACGGTAATTCACTATTTGTTGTCGCGTCGCGTTTCTCGTTGGCGGACTTGGCGGGCGAATTTTCACGAAATCGCTCATCACGCAAGTGAAGACTCCAGGGTTCGATTCAATGACTATTCGCACACGTTCGCTCTTCCCGCGGACCACCTTGTAAGCGCTAGAGACTCGCTCCGCAGCTTCGGACGCCGCCGGCTCTCGCTTCGCTAGTTGGAGTGCCTTGCGTTCTTGTTTCAGAAAGTTGACATCGCGATCAATCTCGGAAAAGAGGGCTCGCCAAGACGCACCCAATCCGCCTGCGGAAGCATCTCCATTCTCCACCACAACTCGCCCCCAGACGAAAATCCAACATGACTCAATCAGAGAATAAGGTCCGTGTGGCCGATTTGTCTAGATCCGCCAGCGTTGCCACATATAACCCCGCTGTTTACTTGTCGAACTCAATCAGTGAACCCAAGTTGATCGCTGGCGAGCCACCGAATAGATCGACTCGATTCGATCGGGAGGGAGTTGGGTGCTTTGGCCATCAAGCCAACCGGAAATCCTCTTCCGTCCAACAACGTTTACTCCAATCGGCGAGCCCTTGAAGACGAGTTCACTGGCCATAACCACAACAACGGGAATGACGATGACCTCAAATCCGCAGGCGGAACTCAAAATCCTCGAAGCTCGCCGTCCTTCGGCCCTCGACTTGTTCAGATATTGCTGCTTGACGCCGCTGACGTAGATGACATTGTCGTAGACCGTGACTTTCTTACCGAGATGATTCTTGGTGTTTAGCGTGAACACTCCCGGTGGACCAACGACGACGTGGTCAATGTCGGTTTCATTCGAGCCAACTGGGACGCTGTGTATGACTCGCCAATTTGGCCCGAGCTTCTCCAGTTGCCGAGCAACTTCTTCTTCCCCCGCAGCCCCACGACGCCACGCACGTTCATCGGTATGAACTCCAAGCAACTTAGAAAGAAACACCCGGGATGGTGAAGCCTTTTGAATCTCAGACGACTTCTGGCGCAGCGAAGCACCAGGAACATTACCGGACAAGTCCTCGAATAAATCGATGTTCAAATCAGCGCGCTCACGGGTCACCAAGCGAAGATAATTCGATTGACTCACAACGCGGTAACAAACATCCAACGCGACTTCACGTGGATGCTCCGTTTTCCTGGCGAATTACCTCGATCGCGAGATCGAGACGTCCGGCGAGCTCCATAGCGTCAAATAATTCCATCGGGATTCCGCAATCTGCGAAGTCCAGAATGCAAGTTGCAACGTGATCGATTAGCTGGCAGATTTGATAAAGGCGCTCTTGACTTGACTGCATAAATTACAACGGTTGCATTTGGGCGCCCCAATGTAAGTACTTTCGTCGACGGTCAGTGTGCTCCCTTTATGCCCATAGAGTGCCCGCAAGACTCTTCAACGTAAATTTGTCTTCATTACCTGCCTCTTGATCAGGTTTTACGGATAGCCGAACTAGCAGTTCCTTCCACCCTTTCAAGGTGGCGGCACGGGTTCGAATCCCGTTGGGGGTGCTCGGGAAACTGGGCCAAAAGCCTTTGTTTGCAAGGACTTTAGTCTCCCCGTTAGTGACCACGGGTGACCAGGAGAAACCACAATTTACCCCTGTTATGTGCCCGCTATGTGCCCGTAGTGTGCCCGAAATGACTCTTGGAAATCTGGTGGGGTTACCTTCAGCGACAGACAATCAGTCCGCATTCTCGCCAACTCGGATTGCCGAGCTTTGACCACTGAAGTCAGTATTGATCCAGTAGGTCGAGGATCTGAGTCCAACCACTGGCGGTCGGTGGTTCAATCAGATGTTGCGCGACGGCTATCGCCTCTGGAGCGCCGCCACGGACAGCTACGGCCGCACCGGCTTGCTTCAGCATGGGAATGTCGTTCAATCCGTCGCCAACTGCCATGACCTCTCCCGGGTCAATGTCGTGGAGCCAGCAATACGCCTCAATCCCGGTCCACTTCGAGACTCCCGGAGGATTCACGATTAGGCCAAACTCGCCATAGACCGGCTCGCGATAGAGGATCGCGCTTGAACCAATGGTTCGAACCAACTCGTGGAAGACCGGGCTGAGCTGCTCTCGACTCAAACCGAGAACTGAAAAAGCGTAGACAGCGGATGTTGAAGCCGTCAGTTCAAGATCGCCGGTTGAGGCGAGTGATCCCAGACGTGCCAGATGCGCAGCACAGGTAGCGGGTGACCCGGACACCACAACGTCGTAATCGGGATGCTCGACATAGATGCATGGATCAAGCCCGTGTGCTCGGAATGTGAGCAGCGTCCACAGGGCTACATCCGCATCGAAACAAGCCTGATGAAATCGCTCTTCGGATCGAAAATCCACACCAAGTGAGCCGTCGATGAGCACCGCGGGAAGCAACAGTCCTGCGTCGCTCAACCTCTGTCTGACAGGGCGGGGCCGTCGAGAGGTGGCTGCGAGCACAGTTACGCCCGCCTCGACCAAGTCACCGGCTGCCACCACGTGTGACTTCGGGGGAACGAAACTGGCGTCCCAGAAGGTACCGTCAAGATCGGTTGCCACCAATCGGATCACGCAACCATTGTTGCGTAGACGCTATACGTGAGCCACTTCAGTTTGAATTATTGCGGTTCCACCGTCAGAGT
>Ga0302319_10010196_pt1 | contig 17965 bp, 14 predicted proteins | sample Bog_T0_2_FD_203319 | JGI IMG/M metagenome (GOLD analysis project Ga0302319, IMG submission 203319) | Peat permafrost microbial communities from Stordalen Mire near Abisko, Sweden - Bog_T0_2 | ecosystem: Environmental > Terrestrial > Soil > Wetlands > Peat | place: Sweden: Abisko, Stordalen Mire...
CTAACGCCGGGTGATTCGAGGTTGGACACCCCGGAGACTACGCCAACTTCAATTCCCACCAACCCCGCGACGGCACCCACGGCTTATTCCACATGCCTTTATGTCCCGTCGATCGGGTTGATTGTCGGCGGTGACGCCGTCTATAATGGAATACATTCCTATCTTGGCGAGACTGACACGCAGAGCCGGCTTGAGTGGATCGCCGCGCTCGACAGGCTGGAAGCCCTGAAACCGAAAGCCGTGATCGCCGGACACAAGATTCCCGAAAACGACGACGGCCCGCACATCATCGCAACGACACAACAATACCTGCGCGATTTCAACCGCCTGAACGCGGTCACAGCCAATGCGCGTGAGCTCTACGACGCGATGCTCACACTCTATCCCGATTACGTAAATCCAGGCTCGCTGTGGGGAGCAGCAAACACCGCCAAGAAACAGGCCTAGCTAGAGGCGATCCTGATGCCCAAGTAACCGTGAACCACATAAGGATTATCTATGCACCGACTAAAATTACGATCGGGGCTGCCGGGCAGCCTGGCACGGCGTATCCGTTTCTCGTCAATGAGTTTGCGATCCGGACAGCAGAGGGATGGCGGATTTCAACAATCGTACCGGTTCCGGCGCAATGAACCGCGCTCTGTTGACATCGCTGTCTTTTGGGCTGAGCCTCTATCTCCGGTCGGATTCAAAACGCCGCGACGTAATGGGGCCACGTTCTGCGCCAGTCAACCTTAAGTAAATGGGCGCGCCCGCTGACTTTCGAGCTTCCGAATATGAGTCTGGCAATCCCGCGTTCACTCGCCGCCAAAGGCCTTCGCGAGGATCGCGTCGCGGTATTTCTGAACGAGCGTCGGAATTCTCCCTAGCTCATCCCGCGCCCGCGCGGTGCGGCCGGTCAGGTTGTCGAGTTTCCCAACGATGCGGCGCTGCTCGAGCTTGGCGTTTTCCTCCGCGCAGCGGATTTCAGCGAGCTTGGGATCGGAGGTATTAAGGGAGAGCTTGATTTCCTTCTTTCCCATGAACGCGGCAGGGACGCGCCGCCGCAACCAGAAATTGGTACTTCGTGGGTTTTTCCAAAGAGGAAGCATGCGCATCGCCATTGTGGACCACCTTTGTGTACCACCGGGCGTTTGCGAAAAGCCTTATTCTAAGGATACTATTTGAATTTGTTGCATTTTTTGGGAGGCTTGGCGGAGAGAGTGGGATTCGAACCCACGGTACGGTTTCCCGCACACACGCTTTCCAAGCGTGCGCCTTAAGCCACTCGGCCATCTCTCCGGATGCCTTCTCTTGAAGCGCCGGGACGCGTTTGGCAAGGGAGCTGGCACTGGGATCGGCGAAGTTTCGGCAACGGGTTGGTTTTGAGGGATAATTTGGGTTGAACGGCGGAACCGCGGAGGCGGCTGGCGGAGCCGGCTTGGCGTGTCGCGGCCGGCGGCGCAGTGCCCCGCCGCGCGACTGGACTCGCGGGAAGGTACCCCCTCAGTCGCGCCATTCGCCCGGCGGCCTCTGCTGGGGCTGGCTTGCGTACAGATTCGATCGCGTGGGGGCGAACCTCATAGGCGTTGGCTTAAACGGAGGATGCCTCCGATTGCGCCGCCAGTCATCGGTTACTTTGCATGGGGTTGTTTTCGAAATTTTGGTGCTTGGCCCAGAGGCCTCAGGGCGAGTCATCATGGCCCGACGGGGCGGGTACCGTTACCCCCATCCACGGCGGATTCCGCTCAAGCCAGCGCCTATGGGCGCGACCTTGTGTTGGACCTCCAACCGCCGATGAACTATGCGCATCGCCGCAGTTCTAAAGGTCAGCGCGGGTGTTTCGCCGCGGCTGTCCAGCCCCTTCGCAAAAAATATTCCTGTTCCCTTTTTGTTCGAAACACCGTATAACCCTTTTCGTCTTATCCCACACGAGGGGCGTTTCGCGATCGTCACAGACGCGGGATGAGATGCGATGGACGCGGCGGTATCGGGCGTGATCTGAGTTGGCAGGGCAGGCGGCCATTAAGTTGAGCCTGTGAACTGACAAAAGATGGCGCAGGACGAACGATACTGAAGCGGACTGGTAAACCGTGTGGTCCCGCCCCTGAAGCTGGGGTAATTCTCGCGGAGGCGCGTCCGCCCAACCGGGTGTGGCAAACCATCTTCCGTGGGAGGACGGGCGCAATAGAGCACCTCCCCGAGGAGAGCACGGCATAGGCAGTAACACCATTGCGTGCGGGATTGCCGGGTTTTCCGGTGCCTCCGCTGTGAAGACTTGTGCGCGGACGTGCTACCCTTTTTGCGCACAAGGCTGCGGGTGCATCAGGCACCCGGCATCCCGCACGCCCTCTCCTGGGCCTCACTAGGCCAAGGGCGGAAGGCTTTTCAACGACTCGGGCGCATCGCGTCGCGAGGCGCGTAATGATGTTTTGACGGCACGAAGCGCGAATTGGTTTTTGTTTGTGATTTGGTTGTTTGAAAATTTGGCTGTCTGACAAGTGAATCAAAAATCCACAGGCAGTTCGCCACCTGCCGCCGTGTGGCGGCCTCTGCCGAAGGATCTGCAAACGGGACACGTCATGGCGAGGAGCCCTTCGCGACGAAGCCATCCAGCTTTTGTGGCGGCGCCAAGCTGGATTGCTTCACCCAAGAGGGCTCGCAATGACGAACGCCGTTCTCAGCTCGCCCGCATCGTCATGGTCAGCCCTGTATCGGCGAGGCCTGTGGTCGGGGTTGGCGGCGGCAGGCGGAGGCAGCCATCGACGGCGCGGAGCGGCTTGAAGGCCGCGGGCTCACCGGGAGGCGGCGCGGGCTCCGCGGCTGGCGCGGGGCGCGATTGCTGCAGCGCTTCGACGAAGCCTGAAAACCAGCGCTGGATCGAGCCGGCGCGCAGTTTGATCATCATCGCTTCCCAGCGCCGGCGGCGTTCGGCCAAGGGCATGGTCAGCGCGGTGGCGATGGTGCGGGCCATGCCGTCGATATCGTGCGGATTGACCAAAAGCGCGGTGTCGAGTTCCTGCGCGGCGCCGGCGAATTTTGACAGCACCAGCACGCCGGGATCGGCGGGTTTTTGTGCGGCGACATATTCCTTGGCGACCAGGTTCATGCCGTCATGCAGCGGCGTCACCACCCCGACCTGCGCGGTGCGATACAGGCCGGCCAGCACGGTTTGGCCAAAACCCTTGTTGAGATAGCGGATCGGGGTCCAGTCGACCTCGCCATGCCGGCCGTTGACATCGCTGACCAGCCTGGCGAGCTCGCTCTGCAGATTGCCATAGGCCTCGATGGTGCCGCGCGAGGGCGTGGCGATCTGCAGCAATGAGACCGCGCGCAACAGGTCCGGCCGCAGCGTCCACATCCGGTCGAAGGCCTGGACGCGGTTGATCAGGCCCTTGGAATAATCCAGCCGGTCGACGCCGATCGCAAGCTTCTCGCCGTTCAGGCTGCGGCGCAGCCGCGTGACATCGGGATGGGTCATCGCCTTGGCGGCATGGGCGGCGAACTGCTCGGCATCGATGCCGATCGGGAATACCGCGACCCGCGTGCGACCCTGCTTCGAGGTGATGATTCCGTCGGCAACCGCAAAGCCGAGATCGGAGGCGACATAAGACAGAAAATTCTCGGCGTCGTCGCTGGTCTGGAATCCGATCAGATCATAGGCCAGCATCGCCTCGATCAGCGGCCGGTGGTTCGGCACGCCCTGGATGATGGCGCGCGCCGGCCACGGCGTGTGCAGGAAGAAGCCGAGCGGCTGGCTGACGCCGAGCGTGCGCAACTCGGCGCCGAGCGCGAGGAAGTGGTAATCCTGGATCCAGAACGCGGTGTCCGGTTTGCGGAAGCGGAGCAGCGCGCGGGCCACGAAGGCGTTGACTTCGCGATAGCTGCGGTAATCCTGCCGGGAAGCGCCGATCAGGTCGGTGCGGGAATGCAGCGCCGGCCACAGCGCCGAATTGGCAAAACCCTCGTAATAGCCGCCATAATGCGCCGCCGGCAGATCGAGCATCGCCAGCGCGCCCTGGCCGAGCGCCTCGACCTCGACAAAACCTTCCCGCTCCGTGCCGTTGCTGACGCGGCCACTGGAGCCGACCCAGACCGCGCCGGACTGTTCGACCACCGGGAGCAGCGCGGCGGCGAGCCCTCCCGTCATCGGTTCGTCCGCCCGGCCGCGTGCGACACGATTGGAAACGACCACGAGGTTCACTGAGTTTCCTCCGGATGCCTGGTTTTGAATCAACCGGGATGTGCCGATTTGGTTCCAGTGGCGGCGGCCAGCAGGCCGGCGAGCCAGCGCCGCACCTCCTCCGGATTGGCAAACTGGTGGGCGATCCCGGCGGCCGGCCGGCCGACCGAAAAGGCAAGGCCGCCGAAAGCGGGCATGATCGCGAACACGCTTTCATCGGTGACATCGTCGCCGATGAAGAACGGCAGCCGGCCCTTGAAGGGCGGCTGTTGCATCAATTGGATCACGCCGGTGGCCTTGTTGAAGCCGGACGGCTTGATCTCGCAAACGAACTTGCCCGGCAGGATCTCGATCGGCAGATGCGGAAGATCGGCCCGGATCGCTTCGACCGCCTGGAAGATGGCAGCTTCCGCCGGCGGCGCCAGGCGGTAATGCAGCGCCAGCGAATAGCCCTTGTCCTCCAGGAGAATGCCCGGGCGAAGCTGGGCGATGGCGGCCAGCCGCCGCTTCAGCTCGCGGTCGAGCGGCGGCGCCGACACCGCGACCGTCTCGGTGGCGCCGGCCAGCCGCATCTCGGCGCCGTGGCCGCCGACCGCCGGAAACAGCTCCGGGGCAAAGATCAGATCGATGTCGTAAAGCGACCGCCCGCTGACCAGCGCGAGCGCGCCGCCGGTCCGCCGCAACAGCCCGCGCAACGTCGCGGCCAGCCCTGCCGGCACAAACACCTCGCCCGGCGTCGGCGCCATATCCAGCAGCGTGCCGTCGATGTCGAGCAGCACCGCGCAGTGATCGAGCCGGGAGGAGAGTTCGGCGGAAAGCTGGTCGGCGGTGGATGCGGGTTCTGGCGCGGGGTAGCTATGGTCGCGCTGTTGCGCGAGACTGTTCGCGCCTCCCTGATCGCTGGGCATCGCATTCTCCTGTGCCCCAGCAAACGCACCGGCGTGAGCCGGGTTCCCGGGGCACCAAGCTCGGGGCCAACCGCCGTCATTGCGAGCGTCAGCGAAGCAATCCAGCTTCGGCGCTGCGCAAGAAGCTGGATGGCTTCGTCGCCAAGAGCTCCTCGCCATGACGGGGCCCCATGGGCGGGCGCCATGACGGAACGTGCGAAGAAGATGCTACGCCGCCCGGACCTCAGGCACCGCAGGCACCACCAGCGGTTTGAGTTCGGCGGCGAAGCGCAGCTGCGGTTCGGTCATGGCCTGCAACCCATCGCGGGTGAGGCCTGCGATCATTTCCTGCACCAGCAGACCGTCCGGGGTGACGTCGATCACCGCCAGATTGGTGTAGATGCGCTGGACGCAAGCCGAGGCGGTCAGCGGGTAGCGGCAGCTGCGCAGGATCCGCGGCTCACCGCGCTTATCGGTGTGCTCCATGATGACGCGGATCGATTTCGCGCCGACCGCGAGGTCCATGGCGCCGCCGACGCCGGGTGGGAACGCCGGATCCTCGATGGTCCAGTTGGCGAGGTCGCCGCGTTCGGACACCTCGAACGCGCCGAGCAGGCTGACATCGAGATGGCCGCCGCGGATCATCAGGAAGGCGTCGGCGTGGTGCATGAATGAGCCGCCCTGCACCAGCGTCGTCAGATTCTTGCCGGCGTCGATCATGAACGGATCTTCGGCGCCGGCCGCGGGTTTCGGGCCCATGCCGAGGATACCGTTCTCGCTGTGAAAGATCACCTCGCGACCGGCCGGCACATAGCTTGCGGCCAGTGTCGGAATGCCGATGCCGAGATTGACGAAATCGCCCTCATTGAGGTCCTGCGCGGCGCGCCAGGCCATCTGTTCACGCCTCAACGGGGTCATGCTTTGGCTCCCACCACGACCATGCGGTCGACAAAGATACAGGGCGTCACCACCGCTTCGGGATCGAGCGCGCCGAGCTCCACCATCTCCTCGACCTCGACCACCGTGAGGTCGGCGGCCATCGCCATGACCGGATTGAAATTGCGCGCCGATTTGCGATAGGTCAGATTGCCCCAGCGGTCGGCCTTGTCGGCCTTGATGAGCGCGACATCGCCCTTCAGCGGCCTTTCGAACACATGCAGCCGGCCATCGATCTCGCGGGTTTCCTTGCCCTTTGCAAGTTTTGTACCGGCCGACACCGGCGAGAAGAAGCCGCCGAGGCCGGCGGCGTGGCAGCGCAGGCGTTCGCTGATGGTGCCCTGCGGCAGCAATTCGAGCTCGAGGGCTTGGGCGCGGTAGGCCTTGAGGAAGGCGCTGTAGTCGCCGGAGCGCGGATAGGAGCAGATCACCTTGCGCACCCGGCCGGAATGGATCAGGCGGGCCAGGCCGTGATCGCCATTGCCGGCATTGTTGGCCACGATCGTCAACTCGCGGGCGCCCTGTTCATGCAGCGCCTCGAGCAGCTGATCGGCGACGCCAACGGCTCCGAAGCCGGCCACCAGCACGGTCGCGCCATCGCGCACCCCGGCCACCGCCTCGGCGGTCGTCCTCATCTGCTTGTCGATCAATTCGGCTTGCCCCCTGCTGGTCCCGCAGCCATAAACCATCGCGGGCGGCAGCTAAAGCGCTGATATCGCACGGCCCGTTGCAGCGCGCGCAAGGCCGGCACCGGCATGGAAGGCACCGGCCGAACCGCCACTGGGTGGTCGTCAATGATCAGGAAGCTGGTCACTGCTTCGACCTTGCAGCACTAATCCGGCGTTTGCACCGTCGCCAGATAGGCATAGACGCTTTCAAGCTGGCCGTCGTCGAACACGTCCTTCCAGGACGGCATGCCCTTGGCCGGGCGTCCCTCGTGGACCGTCTTCCAGAACATCTCACGCATGTCATCGCCATAGCGATGCTGCAGCAGCCTGAGATTGATCCGCCGCTCGCTCTGGATCGCATCCGGACCGTGGCAATGCGCGCAGGTGCCGTTGAAGATTTCGTGGCCATCGTTGATGGCCTCAGGCTTGGCCGCGGCCGGCGCAGGATTGACCGCGTTGGCCTCGGTCGTGGTCGAAAGCTGCGCCAGCACGACCGGCCGCTCCGACGTGTCGAGCGCGGCATGGCGAACCAGGGGCTGCGGGCCGGCGCCGAGCTTGATCGGGGCGTCGGCGGGAAGGCCATATTTCGCGGTGATATCGCCGATGACGGCGGCGAGCGCCGGCAATTGCGCATCGACCTGGTCGCGCAGGCCGGTCGAGCCCTTGGCAAAGCCGATCGCGACCGGCCACAGCAGGCCCTCGCCATCGGTGGTCTGCACGGCATAATGGTCGCCATAGAGGCTCTTATTGAGCCAGCCGGCAACCGGCCCCCAGATGAAGGCGACCTCGGCCTTGCCATCGTCGAGCGCCTTCATGCCTTCTTCCGGCGACAGCACGGTGACCTTGTCGATATCGTCGCGCATCGCGAGCAGATTTTGCGGCGTGGTCTGATACTGCACCGCGACCCGAAGCCTTCGGAGATCATCGATGCTCGCAATCCTGCGGCCTTTCGCGGTCACCAGCGCATAGCCTTCCCGGGTGATCGGCTGGGAAAAGATCACCGACGGTCCCATGAAATCCTCGCTCGGCGGCAGGCCGATCATGGCGTCGCAATGCTTGCCGAGCAGCGTCATGCGCACCGTGCGTTTGCCGAAATAGGATTTGTACCAGTCATAGCTGACCGGACGTCCGAGCGCCTTGGCCAGCGCCTGTCCGATTTCAAGGTAGACGCCGGGCGTCGACGGATCGTCGCTCGAGAACGGCAGATTGGTCGGATCGGCGCACAGCCGCAGCGGCGGCAGCGCTTCGTCGGCGCCGGCTCGCAGCGCCGGCGCCGCAAGCATGACGGCGAGGAGAGGAGCGAGGATGCGCGCGAGCGAGCCGACGCGGCGGCACATGCGCTGACATCCGCCCTGGACCTGAAATGTTGCGAACAACTTCAACTCGCACCCTGCCTGGTTGTCATGACTCATCGGAATCATCGTTGATGGTCTTATTGAACGGCGAACACGAACAGCGAGCCGCCTTCCGGCGCCGCCGCCGTCATCTTCTTGCCGACGTCACCCAAAAATGCCGGTACCGACGCGGTGCGGCCGACCACAATCGCGACATATTGCGTGCCGTCGACCGCATAGGTGACCGGGCCGGCGCCGATGCCGGAGCCGAGGTTCTTCTTCCAGAGCACCCTGCCGTCCTTGGCGTCGAGCGCCTGGAAGTCGCCATGCAGGTTGCCGTAGAACACCAGATTGCCGCCGGTGGCCAGGGTGCCGCCATTGAAAGGCAGGTCCTGCTTGAGGCCCCAGACCTTCTTCTGCGTGACCGGGTCCCAGGCGACGAGTTCGCCGAGGAAGCCGCCCGGACCTTCCTTGGTGGGAAATTCGGCGCCGAGATAGTACACGCCGCGCTTGTAGGAGATGTCGCTGACCGACCAGTCCATGCAGAGATTGTTGGTCGGGATATAGACCAGGCCGGTCTGCGGATTGAACGACATCGGCTGCCAGTTCTTGCCGCCGATCACGTTCGGACAGATGTCCTTGGCCGGATGACCCGGTCCCGGACGCTTGTCGGGATCTTCCACGGCGCGCGAGGTGGCGACATCCCATTTGCTCGCCCAGTTGGTCGAGACGACAAATTTTTCCGCTGAAATCACCTTGCCGGTCTCGCGATCGGCAACGAAGAAGAAGCCGTTGCGATCGGCCTTCATCAGCGCCGCAACCTGCTTGCCGTCGAAATTGAGGTCGCCAAGCACCAGCTCGTTGACGCCGTCATAGTCCCAGGCATCGGCCGGCGTGCCCTGAACATGCCATTTGATCTTGCCGGTATTCGGATCGAGCGCAAGGGTGGAGGCGGTGTAGAGATTAGTCAGCTTGCCGAAATTGCCATCGCCGGTGGAGCGCACGCCGGTATTCCAGGGACCGGGATTGCTGGTGCCCCAATAGACCGTATCGGTCTTGGCATCGTAGGAGCCGACCAGCCAGGCCGCGCCACCGCCATGCCGACCGGTATCGCCTTTCCAGGTTTCGCTGCCGGGTTCACCGGCCAGCGGGACCGTGAAGGTCTGCCACATCGGCTTGCCGCTATAGATGTCGAACGCCTGCAGCGAGCCGCGCACGCCATATTCGCCGCCGCCAAAGCCGGTGATGACCTTGTCGCGAACGATCAAAGGCGGCGAGGTGATGACCGATCCCTGCTTGTAATCGACCACCTTGGCGGTCCACAATTCCTTGCCGGTTTCGGCGTCGAGCGCGGTCAGCTTGCCGTCGAGCCGGCCGACGAAGATCTTGCCGTCGGCATAGGATACGCCGCGATTATTGGGGTCGCAGCAGGCATATTGCAGCACGTCGTCCGGAATGTCCGGCTCGTAGGTCCATTTGCGCGCGCCGGTCGCGGCGTCGAGCGCGTAGACATATTTGGGACCCCAGGAGCTCGACACATAGAGCGTCTTGCCGATCACGATCGGGGAGGATTCGTTGGAGCGCAGCGACGCCAGCGAGAACGAATAGACCAGGGACAGCTTGCCGACATTGTCGCTGTTGATGTCGTTGAGCGGGCTGAAACGGGTATTGCCGTAATCGTGTCCGGCGATCGCCCACTGGCTGGGATCGGCCACGGCCTTGCTGACCGAGTCGTTCGCGGTTGCACCGATGGTCCCGGCCACCAGACCAGCGACGACCGACACGCCAGCCAGGAAACCCCTGCTCCTCAACGTCATCTTTGAACTTCCCCTATGAATGACCACGATGCCGATTCTGCGAGCCGGATCAACGGCACGATTTTTCAAGCTTCGACGTTCACGCAAGCCGCGCGACGACGCCGCGTCATACACCATGGATTTTGCGACTTAATATAGGCGGAAGGCAGTCCTTCCGGCGCGCGCGGCCGATGGCGGCTGGCGCGTCGCGTGCGGTGCAGCAAAAAATCCCAGTTGCAAAGTCCGTCGCCGCTGCTCTAATCGAAATAACCATAGCCCCCGGGAGGCATACGCGTGTCGAAAGTCAATCTGACAGTGAACGGCAAGGCCGTATCGGTCGACGTCGAGGACCGGACCCTTTTGGTCCAGTTGCTGCGCGATCATCTCAATCTCACGGGCACCCATGTCGGCTGCGATACCAGCCAATGCGGCGCCTGCGTGGTTCATATCGACGGCCGGGCGGTGAAGTCCTGCACCGTGCTGGCGGGCCAGGCCGGCGGCGCCAACGTCACCACCATCGAGGGGATTTCGAAGGGCGACGAACTGCATCCGATGCAGGCCGCGTTCCGCGACAATCATGGCCTGCAATGCGGCTACTGTACACCCGGCATGATCATGACCTCGATCGACATCGTGCACCGCTATGGCGGCCATCTCGACGAAGCCACCGTGCGGCACGAACTCGAGGGCAACATCTGCCGCTGCACCGGCTACCATAACATCGTCAAATCGGTGCTGGACGCGGCCCTCCGCATGAACGTCGCCCAGGCCGCGGAATAATCCGCGATCTTAAAAATCCGCAACGGTTCGAACATTCTTAAAGCAGACCGCGATCGGCGCCGAGCAAATGGCTGGCGCGATGCTGCGGTCCGACAAGGAGATCAGCGATGGGTGTTGAGGGCATTGGCGCCAGCGTGGTGCGCAAGGAAGATCGGCGTTTCATTACCGGCAAGGGACGCTACGTCGACGACATCAAACTGCAAGGCATGACCTTTGCGCAATTCGTCCGCAGTCCGCACGCCCATGCCAAGGTCAAGGGCATCGACTCTGCCGCGGCGCTGCAGATGCCGGGCGTGGTCGCGGTTTTGACCGGACGCGAACTGGTCGATGACAAGATCGGCAATCTGATCTGCGGCTGGGCGGTTTCTTCCAAGGATGGCACGCCAATGAAGATGGGCGCCTGGCCGGCGATGGCGCCTGAGACGGTGCGCTTCGCGGGCCAGGCAGTCGCGGTGGTGATCGCCGAGACCAAGAATCAGGCCAAGGACGCGGCGGAAGCCGTGGTGGTCGATTATGAGGAACTGCCGGTCGTGGCCGATGTTCTCTCGGCCATCAAACCCGGCGCGCCGCAACTGCATCCGGAAGCCCCGGGCAACATGGTCTATGACTGGGCGATCGGGGATGAGGCCGCCGCCAAGGCGGCCATCGCGAGGGCGGCCAAGGTGGTGTCGCTGGACCTCACCAACAACCGCCTGGTTCCAAACGCCATGGAGCCACGCGCGGCGCTCGCCGATTATGACGAGGCCGAGGAGCATTTCACGCTCTACACCACCTCGCAGAATCCGCATGTCGCGCGCCTGGTGCTGTCGGCGTTCTACAACATCGCCCCCGAGCACAAGCTGCGGGTGGTGGCGCCCGATGTCGGCGGCGGCTTCGGCTCCAAGATCTACATCTATCCCGAGGAAATGGTGGCGCTGTGGGCCGCCAAGAAGGTGCGGCGTCCGGTGAAATGGACCGGCGACCGTTCCGAAGCCTTCCTCACCGACGCCCATGGCCGCGACCACATCACCAAGGCGGAGATGGCGTTCGATGCCGATCACCGGATCATCGGCCTCAAGGTCCAGACCTATGCCAATTTCGGCGCCTACATGTCGCTGTTCTCGTCCTCGGTGCCGACCTATCTCTACGCCACGCTGCTGTCAGGGCAGTACAATATTCCGGCGATCTATGCCGAGGTGATGGGGGTCTACACCAACACCACGCCGGTCGACGCCTATCGCGGCGCCGGCCGACCCGAGGCCAGCTATCTCCTGGAGCGGCTGATGGAAACCGCGGCGCGCGAGCTCAAGGTCGATCCGGCGGAACTGCGCCGGAAGAACTTCATCACCAGCTTCCCGCACCAGACCCCCGTGATCATGGCCTATGACGTCGGCGATTTCGGCGCCTCGCTCGACGCCGCCTTGAAGGCGATCGACTATGCCGACTTCCCCGCGCGCAAGGCCAAGGCCAAGGCCGAAGGCAAGCTGCGCGGCATCGGCTTCTCCTGCTATATCGAAGCCTGCGGGATTGCGCCCTCGAAAGCGGTCGGCAGCCTGGGGGCCGGCGTCGGCCTGTGGGAATCGGCCGAGGTCCGCGTCAATCCGGTCGGCACCATCGAGATCCTGACCGGCTCGCATAGCCACGGCCAGGGCCATGAGACCACCTTCGCGCAGCTGGTCGCCGATCGGCTCGGCATTTCGATCAGCCAGGTCCAGATCGTCCATGGCGACACCGACAAGGTGCAGTTCGGCATGGGCACCTATGGATCGCGCTCGGCAGCGGTCGGCATGTCGGCGATCTTCAAGGCGATGGAGAAGGTCGAGGCCAAGGCCAAGAAGATCGCAGCGCATCAGCTGGAAGCGTCCGAGGGCGACATCGTCATCGAGAATGGCGAGTTCAAGGTCGCCGGCACGGACAAGTCGATCGCCTTGCCGATGGTGGCGCTCGCCGCCTACACCGCGCATAATCTGCCCGACGGCATGGAGCCCGGCCTGAAGGAAGGCGCGTTCTATGATCCGACCAACTTCACGTTCCCGGCAGGCGCCTATATCTGCGAACTCGAAGTCGATCCGGCGACCGGCAAGACCAGCTTTGTCAACTTCGTCGCCGCCGATGATTTCGGCCGGCTGATCAACCCGATGATCGTCGAAGGCCAGGTCCATGGCGGTCTCGCCCAGGGCATCGGCCAGGCGCTGCTCGAAGGCACGGCCTATGACGCCAGCGGCCAGCTCCTCACCGCCTCGTTCATGGACTACACGATGCCGCGGGCCGACGACCTGCCGTCGTTCAAGCTGAGCCACACCCCGACGCTGTGTCCGGGCAATCCGCTCGGCGTCAAGGGCTGCGGCGAGGCCGGCGCGATCGGTTCCTCGGCCGCCGTCATCAACGCCATCACCGATGCCATCGGCCACAACAAGCTCGACATGCCGGCCACGCCCGACCGGGTGTGGCACGCCATTCACGGCAGCGCCTGACAGGAGACCGAGCCATGTACCAGACCACCTATCATCGCCCCGCCTCGGTCGACGAAGCCGCGGCGCTGTTTTCGAAAGGCTCCGAAGCCCGATATCTCTCCGGCGGTCATACCCTGATCCCGGTGATGAAGCAGCGGCTGGCGGCCCCTGCCGACGTGATCGATCTCGCCAAGATCAAGGAGCTGATCGGGATCGAACTGGCCGGCGATGTCCTCATTATCAAGGCGGCGACGACCCATTACGATGTCGCCACCAGCACAACCGCGCGGCAGGCGATTCCTGCACTGGCGCATCTCGCCTCGCTGATCGGCGATCCCGCGGTGCGCCATCGCGGCACCATCGGCGGCTCGGTCGCCAACAACGACCCAGCGGCGGATTATCCCGCGGCCGTGCTGGCGCTGGGCGCGACCATCCAGACCAACAAGCGGTCGATCGCCGCGGCCGATTTCTTCAAGGGACTGTTCACCACCGCGCTGGAGGACGGCGAGATCATCACCGCGGTGTCGTTCCCGATTCCAGCCAAAGCGGGTTATGCCAAGTTCCCGCACCCCGCCTCGCGCTTCGCCCTGACCGGCGTGTTTGTCGTCAAGACCAAGGCCGGCGAGATCCGGGTCACAGCTACCGGCGCCTCCCAGAACGGGGTGATGCGGGTGCCGGCGATCGAGGCGGCGCTCGCGGCCAACTGGTCAGCGGCCGCGCTCGAGAACGTCACGATTTCCGACGCCGGGCTGATGAGCGACCTGCATGGTTCGTCGGACTATCGCGCCAATTTGATCAAGGTCATGGCGCAGCGCGCAGTTGCCGCGGCCGGCTGATCCCAGATCCCCCGAGGTTCGGCCAGACGGCGCGCAGCAATTGCGCGCCGTCTGGTTTTTGGTCCCGCTGGCGCGGAATCGCGCTTGCCATGCAACGCGCCACGCAGGAAAATTTTTGTCGGACTGGGGTCCCGGTATAATAATAAGAAAAGGATGTTGACGTGGCCGATACGATTTTGAACGACAGCAGCCCCGCAAGCCGCCGCGCCGGCGGGCCGCTGACCGGCCTTCGCATCGTCGAATTCGCCGGCATCGGGCCTGGCCCGTTCGCCTGCATGCTGCTGGCGGACATGGGCGCGGAGGTCGTGACCCTGGATCGGGTCGGCGCCGGCAAGAACCTGAAATCAGTGGCCGGGCGCGGCCGCAAGGTGGTCGAACTCAACCTCAAGGACCAGGCTTCGATCGCGCAGGTGCTCGATCTCCTGCGCTGTGCGGATGCGCTGATCGAAGGTTTTCGTCCTGGCGTCATGGAGCGGCTCGGGCTCGGGCCCGAGGTTGTGCTGGCGCACAATCCGCGGCTGGTCTATGGCCGGATGACCGGCTGGGGTCAGGAAGGCCCGCTGGCGCAGGCCGCCGGCCATGACATCAACTACATTTCCTTGACCGGTGCACTGGCCGCGATCGGCCCGGCCGAACGGCCGGTGCCGCCGCTCAACCTGGTCGGCGACTTCGGCGGCGGCGCACTCTATCTCGTGGTCGGCGTGCTCGCCGCACTCCTGGAAGCGAAAAAATCCGGCCGCGGCCAGGTGGTCGATGCGGCGATGTGCGACGGCGCGGCTTCGCTGTTGTCGATGTTCTTCGACCTGGCGGCGGCGGGCCGCTGGACCGAGCCGCGCGAGAGCAATCTGCTCGATGGCGGCGCGCATTTCTACGGCGTCTATCAATGCGGCTGCGGCGGCTTCATTTCAATCGGCTCGATCGAGCCGCAATTCTACGCGCTGCTGCGCGACCTCGCCGGCCTGTCGGACCCCGCTTTCGACGCCCAGATGGATCGCAAGGCCTGGCCCGGCCTGCGCGACAAGCTGGTCGAATTGTTCAAGCGCAAGACCCGCGACGAATGGTGCCAGATCATGGAAGGCACCGACGTCTGCTTCGCGCCCGTCCTGACCATGACCGAAGCGCCGCACCATCCGCACATGGCCGCCCGAAACATTTTCATCGAGCGCCACGGCATCACCCAGCCCGCCCCGGCGCCGCGGTTTTCGCGCACGGCCTCGGTGGTGCGGGAGCCGGAGATCGCCGATATCACGGGCGTGACGAGGGCCTGGGCGGGCGGGAACTGAGCGCGGGAGTTGCTTCGAGTTATCAAGGGCCGCGAGCCATTACACCACATGTAGGCTTTATCCGTTTATCCGTGCAAGACCTTGACTTTCGGATCGATGGAAGCGGAGAGCAGCGGTCCGACCAGGCCGCGGCTGCGAGGCATCATGGAAAACTGCAATTGGTCAACGGGGACAGGCCGACCGAGAAGGTATCCCTGCAGGAGGTTGGCGCCTGCGTTGCGTAGCCGCGCAAATTGCTCGTCGGTCTCGACGCCCTCCGCGGTGACGCTGATATTAAGTCCGCGCGCGAGAGCAAGAATCGATGATATGATCGCATCGCAATCAGGACGAACCCCGATGCCTTGCGTAAATGACCGGTCAATCTTGATCCTGTCGAATGGGAATTTCGTGAGATAGCTGATTGAAGAATAGCCGGTCCCGAAATCATCCAGCGCGATGGTGACACCAACATCCTTCAATCGACGGATTGTCGTCAAAAATTCTTGTTCGCTTTCCAACAGGACGGTTTCCGTAATTTCCAGCTCCAGGCGGCCTGGCTTGAGGCCGGATTTTACCAACGCATACAGGATGGCATCGAAAAGACCGCTTGCCTTGAACTGAACCGCAGACACGTTGACGGCAACCCTTATGTTTTCCGGCCACCGCGCGGCGTCCATGCAGGCCTTTTGTAAAACCCATTCTCCGATAGACACGATCAGCCCCAACTCCTCGGCCAACGGAATGAATTGATCGGGAGGAACAAGACCTCTAACTGGATGACGCCAACGGATCAGGGCCTCAACCGCACACATAAGGCCAGTTTCGGCGGCCACGACAGGCTGGTAGTGCAGTTCCATTTCATTGCGATCCACCGCCTGCCGAAGCTCCGCCTCCATGATGCGGCGGGCTTCGACCACCTGTAGCATGCTGTCGGCAAAAAACTCAAAGCAGCGACCGCCTCTGGATTTGGCTTCGTAGAGAGCCAGGTCAGCCTTCCTCAGGAGATCGCTTGATTCCGCGCCGTGCGCGGGAGCAAGAGCGATACCAATACTCGTTCCGATGGTTACCGTGTTGCCGCCCAGATCAAACGGCCGCAAAAGCAGCTCGTCAATTCGAAGCGAGAGGGAGGTCGCCGCTTCCCGTTGATTGTCGCCGACAGCTGATTGAAGGATGGCGAATTCGTCGCCACCGAGTCTTGCGACCACATCAGCTTTCCTTACGGAAACCATCAGCCGATCAGCTACCTGCTTCAGGAGCTCGTCGCCGGCCGGGTGTCCCAGCGTATCGTTTATGCTCTTGAACTTATTGAGATCCAGGACAAGAACCGAGAAGGTGTCGGCCTGCTTGCCTGATTTTAGGATCGCATCGTCTAACGCGCTGGTGAATTGGGTTCGATTACAAAGACCCGTCAGCTGGTCGTGGTGGGCCATATACAGGACCCGCTCCATCAGAGATTGATCTTCATCCGCCCGGCTCCTCAGACTGGCCTGCATGGCGACAAGAGAGTGCTGAAGACCTCCAAGCTCGTCCTTTCGCCGTATTTCAATTCGATTGGTCAAATTCCCCGCCGCGATGCTTTCGGCAAACCGCCATGCTTCAAGGATCGGCTTGCTCATCGAATGGGAGAATGAGGCCGCGAGTAACATGCCGACAAAAGCCGCCCCAAACGACAACACCAGCATTGTCTGGCGCGACGCAGCGACGGCATTTCCAGCAGCCATGCGGTATTCGAACCCGTAACCTGCAACCGTCTCCACCAGGTCATCAAGCGCGGCAACCGCGTCATCGCCTTTCCGCTCGATCGCGAATGGCGCCGGGATCGCCGTAAGACCCGCCGATGGTGGAGCAAGTATACTCCATTCGGCTTCAGACCAGTCGTGAATTCGCGCCTTCGCCCGCACCAGAGCCGATGCGACGCTTTCATTTTTGACCCGCTCGTCGACGATGCTGAGGTCATCGGCGATGCCCGTCAGCAAAACTGCAAGGGGCCGCGAAGGCGTCGTGAGGGCATCGCTGCTGCCTCTTGATTGTATGAGCACGCGCGCCTCGTTGAAAGCGACATGGGCGGACTGGGCGTGCTCAATCGCTATGAGTGGCCCGTCAAACAGCCGGGCAACCCGATCGCCGGACTCGGACACTCCGCGGAACCCGACAAACGCGAGGGCGCAAGCCAGCGCCACGATTACGCTGAACGCGAAAAAGAACTTGTATCGAATGGACATCAGTAGTCCTTCAGGCGCGCCCGAATCAATGCTCGGCAACCACTATGGTCATCCTCATACGGGGATGAATCGCGCACACGATCTCAACTTCACCGGCGGTGGAGAAGGTTACGTCGGTCGATAAGCCCGGACGCTGCGAACCAAGATTGAATTCGTTGCCAGTGCTCGTCGAGAAGATGTTGTGCGGCACAGTGTCGTCATTCAGGAAGACAATGATCTGGCCCTTTCTGACGGTGGTGATATCGGATGAGAACGTCCGGCCTTTTTGGTGAACTGTATAATCTGCAGTCAATGCCAGGGCTGTCGGCCCGCACACTCCCAGCGCTACGGCGGCGACAATGATTCGCATGAAGTTACCTGTTTGTCCGAGCGATGAGCTCAATGGGGAAATGCCGGTATGGTCGCCGGCGTCGGTTCGGTGGATAGACATTTGAGAAAAGCGACCAGATCCAGCTTGTCTTGCTCGGTGAGACCGAGAGGAACGATGAGGTCCGAGCGGCTTGGACGGTCGACGCCACCTACGTTATAGTGCTCGATGACGTCTTCGAGGGTTCGCATGGAACCGTCATGCATGAAGGGGCCGCGGCTGGATATCTCGCGAAGTCCTGGCGTTTTGAAAGCATGATCCATCTTTTGAACCTGAGGAATCA
>Ga0302319_10010198_pt1 | contig 17961 bp, 17 predicted proteins | sample Bog_T0_2_FD_203319 | JGI IMG/M metagenome (GOLD analysis project Ga0302319, IMG submission 203319) | Peat permafrost microbial communities from Stordalen Mire near Abisko, Sweden - Bog_T0_2 | ecosystem: Environmental > Terrestrial > Soil > Wetlands > Peat | place: Sweden: Abisko, Stordalen Mire...
GGGCCCCCCCGCTGCTGCCTCGATCTGGTTCGGTAGCATGGGCATGATGAAGATGTTCCTTCCGCGCCTTCGAGTGTAGATTCCCGGGGGGTCGATGTCTCACCTTCATTGGCACGGAGGGTTGTCGAACAGGTAGCTGATGCGCTCACGGGAGGTTTCCCTGCACGCGCAGGGGTGAGCCTCCCCGAGTGCATGCGGCTGCTGCGCGCCGACGGGTTTCCCTGCACGCGCAGGGGTGAGCCCGACTGGAGCCGGGCGGCCTCGCGCACGCTGATGGTTTCCCTGCACGCGCAGGGGTGAGCCCCGGAGAACCAGCACCCGACCAGTTGCCGGGCTCCCTGCACGCGCAGGGGTGAGCCCCGGTCCCACTTGGCGGCCCTGATCCTGGCCAGGGTTTCCCTGCACGCGCAGGGGTGAGCCCGACCTCGCCAGTCCGCTGCCCAGCGGCTTCATGGTTTCCCTGCACGCGCAGGGGTGAGCCCTGACTTGGCGGTGTCGTTGTTGTGCATCGTGTGGTTTCCCTGCACGCGCAGGGGTGAGCCGCGACACCAAAGCGGCATCGTAGTCGAACCCGAGGTTTCCCTGCACGCGCAGGGGTGAGCCCGTTTCGGGCGACTGGAACAACAACTCGACCTCGGTTTCCCTGCACGCGCAGGGGTGAGCCCCAGGTCATCGGGGGTAGCAACCGCATCGGCATGGTTTCCCTGCACGCGCAGGGGTGAGCCCTTGCTCTCGAGCAGGCCCTGCGCGACGTCAGCGGTTTCCCTGCACGCGCAGGGGTGAGCCATCGACTGCTGGGGCGACAGTGTCCTGCAGCGGGGTTTCCCTGCACGCGCAGGGGTGAGCCGGATGACGCGGAAATCGCCAGGCGTGAGGACGGGGTTTCCCTGCACGCGCAGAGGTGAGCCCATCCCGGACCACGTGATGTCAGCTTCGGTCGGGGTTTCCCTGCACGCGCAGGGGTGAGCCCATCTGGAGCGCATTCCCCTTGCGGTCAAGCGCGGTTTCCCTGCACGCAGGGGTGAGCCGTGGTTCACCATCGACATCGACCGACCGCTTGAGGTTTCCCTGCACGCGCAGGGGTGAGCCTTTGGCCGGGTATTCGTTACGTGGGACGGATGGGGTTTCCCTGCACGCGCAGGGGTGAGCCTTCGCGCTCACCCAGGACAGGGCGGCGTAGTTGGGTTTCCCTGCACGCGCAGGGGTGAGCCGCTGAAGCTGCGGCAGGTTTCCCTGCACGCGCAGGGGTGAGCCCCACCTTGAGTACGAAAAACGCGAGGACGTCTAGGTTTCCCTGCACGCGCAGGGGTGAGCCCTCCGATCGGCCCGTCTGATACGCGCTCAGCTCGGTTTCCCTGCACGCGCAGGGGTGAGCCCTCCGATCGGCCCGTCTGATACGCGCTCAGCTCGGTTTCCCTGCACGCGCAGGGGTGAGCCCCCGCCCGTTCGGGGCCTATGCGCGCGGCGATGGGTTTCCCTGCACGCGCAGGGGTCAGCCTGTCATTTGCTTGTTCGACCGACCGCGCGATGCGGTTTCCTGCATGCGCAGGGTTGAAAGCACACAAAGGCATGCGGCCGACCCGGGATTGCGGATTCTCCTGGAACAAACTGAGGTCACTGGCCAAGCTCTATTCCAAGCTGTGTAAATCACAACCGGGAAGCCCGCCATGGCGCTTTTACTTGGACGACTTGGGCTGGAAACAGCCAGGGTGCCTCACGCAGATCGACATGGCCTCATCTGGCTGTCCAAAGGATCACTACACGTCGAGGATGGCTGCCTTCGTTTCGGCAGCCCCGAAGGCTTCGAAGGTCATCCAGCCGGATCCTACGCCATACCGCACCAGATGCTGTCGGCCATCCTGCTCGGCCCGGGCGGAAGCGTCACGCACGATGCCCTGCGCGTCCTTGCGCGGCATGGCGTCTGCCTCATCGCAGTAGGGGAAGGAGGGGTACGCCTGTATACTGCCCCTCCACTCAGGCCCGATCAGTCAGAAGTGGCGCGCAGGCAGGTTCGCGCCTGGTCAGATGAGCAAACCAGAATTCTCATCGCGAGACGCATGTACGCCTGGCGCTTCGGCGAGGTACTGCCTCATTCGGATCTCGATGTCTTGAGAGGCATCGAAGGGGCAAGGCTCAAGCGCCTGTACCAGACTCTGGCTGACAAGTATGGCGTCGCGTGGAACGGACGCACCTACGACCGCATGGCACCGGAGGAGGCGGACCACGTTAATCAGGCGATAAACCATGTAGCCACTGCCATGTATGCGGCGGCCTCCATCGCAGTGAACGCGGTCGGCGCTGTGCCGCAGCTTGGCTTCATCCACGAGGCATCTGGCGACGCGTTCTGCCTGGACATCGCTGACCTGTTCAGAGTCGATGAGACTATCCCGATTGCGTTTCAGGTCATCAGGCAATGGAACAAGGATGGCAGAGATCCATTGGAACGCGCTTCCCGGCGTGCAGCAGGGAGGCGCTTCCGGGACGGAAAGGTCATTGAGCGCATGATTGAACGCATTAAGGAGCTGTTCGATGTCTCTGACGGTAGTCGTAACCCAGAACGCGGAGCCTAGGTTCCGCGGGTTCCTCAACTCCTGTATGCTAGAGATAGCGGCAGGAGTATACATTTCTCCAGAAATGTCAGCCGGAGTAAGGGACCGCCTGTGGGACGTCTTAATGGATTGGCATATGCACTATGATGGCGGCCAGATCGTGATGGCATATCGGGATAAGAACGCGACAGCTCGAACCGGCATGCGCTTTTTGGGCACCCCGCCGAAGAAGATCATTGATCTGGAAGGACTTTTCGTTGTCGTATCACACCAAGAACAATCGCCATTTCTACCCGGCGCGCCACCACGCGAGCCTAAAGCGGCATGCCAGGAGCCGGTCGGCATGACGGGCAATGTTATCCCTTTGGCTGCGAACGCATGAAGCGGCAATCCGCCTGTCATCTCCGGCTCTGGGTCACGCCTTCTTCTTGGGCTTGCCGCCTTCCGCCGCCTCGGCATCAATCAGCGGCCTGGCATCGTTCCTGGCTCCCCAGGTCGCCGGGCTATAGCGCGCGGCACGGAGCAGGTCGGGAAACTCTTGCTCGATCCGGATGCTTGCGGCGTGCCGCGCCGCGTTCCGGCGTTCCCACGCGGCGCGCTTCGCCGCCTGAAGCGGCGCATAGCCCACCTCGCAGTCCCTGATGAATGCCTCTTTCTCCGACCTGATCGCCGCGATTCGGGCGTCAAATGCCGCGACGGCCGCGTCGCGGCGCTCGACATGGGCTCGGCAAGCGGCATCCGCCTCATCCCAGGGGCCACCATATTCGGCATCGACCGCAAGTTCGGCGGCTTTCTCGGCGGCTTCCAACTGGTGGCGCCTGGCCGTGTGGGCACGGTCGCGTGCTTTTTGCCAGCGCTTGTTTTCGGCCTTCTGCTCGGCGGACAGCGCCACGGGGGAAACCTCCGGTTAGGCCTTGGCGACAACCATGGCGCCCGCCAATCTCCGATAATGAAGCACAGTTGTCAACACTAAATCCCTGCATCCCGCCGACTGGATGCAAGGATTTTTGCAGTCATCGAAGGCGCCTGGAGCAGGCCCTATCTGGACCGCATGGGCGACAAGACCGCCCCGCCATACGTTTTGGCAAGGATGTCCCTGGCCTGTTCGCTGCTGATCTCATCCAGGACCGCGCCGTCAATGACGGTCCGCTTGGCTTCGCTGGGGTCCTCATAGCGGGGAATCATGTGGGCCGCCCCCGGCTCGACCAGCCAGAGCACGTGTTCGGCCAGCCACTCCAACGATGGCCGCGTCTTGGTGCCACCATGACTGATCCAGTCCCCTGGATTGGATGCGCTCTCCGGCAACACGACGAACAGCTCGCCGGGCTCGATGCCGTTGGCGATGCGGACCATGTCGCACCTGCTCAAGTCGCCGAAGCCGAGATAATCGCCTTCGCGGTTCAGCCATGCGCTGTTGTGGGTGAGCTTGCGGTCATCATCAAGGATGCTGTGGACCTGATCCCACCGCAGTCCGAACGGAAGTTCCCCGCGCTCCCAGGGCTGGTCGGCCCAGAGTCCAGCCGGGAGCTGGCGCGGTTTCGCCTGCTCAGGCCGCGGCAGTTGCGCGGACAGGCTGTCCCAGCTCGGGTGGCCGTGGAAGGAGGCCATGGCCTCCAGAACGAGGTCCTTGGACACGCGCGACCCGGCCTCGGCCAGGAACGCCGCGATCTCGCCCGCCGCCGCAAGGACTGCCGGGCGGTCGCCTGCGGCGTTGGCGATGTCGGTCACCTGCCTGGCCAGCGGCCCGGCCAGCGCGGGGCCGCCGCGGGCCATGCGGCCGGCGAATCTGGCACGTGCCTTCTCCAGGCGGTCCCCGGCAAATTGTGCGGTCATTCGCGCGTCCTTCCACATCCGGACTCGGGAAACGGCCAAAGCCGCCATCGGGGTTCCCCGGCTTCCCCGAAACCCATAGTCCCCAGAAAGGACGGTTTCGGTCGCCTCGCATTATTCCGACAACCATCCCTTGCGGGCCGAGGAGACCGTCGCTGCGAAGCGATGGCAACGTAGCGGCAGCCGGGCGGCGCGTCAAGGCCGCCCGGGCTGCGCAAGCGTGCCACGGCCGGTCAGTCGCGGTCGTCGCAGGCGTTCTCGACGCCCCGGAAGGTCCGGTCCGACATGCTCTGGAGCAGCTTGCCGACCCGGTTGTAGAGGAACTCGATGGCATGGCGGATCGGGTCATTCACCAGCGTCCAGGCCATCGACGCCGGGAAATAGGTCATCCAGGCGATGATGCGGGCCTTGTTGTCACGGGCGCGCGGCGGGATGCTTCCGCGGAAACCCGCTCCGCGCAGCCGCTCGTCCCAGCGCGCACGGCGCCATTCGGCGGATGCATGCCTGGCGATTTCCCCGTCGATCCTGCGGAGTTCGCCATCGAGGCCGGGGCGCCGGCCATCTTCCGTCGCGCCGTCGGTCATTTCCGCCCGCAGTTCGGCCCTGCGCTCGGTCAGGCGGCGCTCTTCCTTCCGCAGGCGTTCCAAGGCCGTTCTGGTGGCCGCCAAGGCACGTGGTGTGGGCGAAATCCTGGTCCCGCGCGAAATTCTGGTGGTCGACAAGGTTCCGCTGCTGGCCACGGGCAAGATCAACTATCCTGCCGTCGCAATCCTCGCCGCCGGCCGCAGCCAGCAACAGGACGACGAGGCGGACGAGGATGAGGCCGCATGACGGGCCGCTCGGGCCGCCGCCGACCGGCCGCCCATCGCGGGAAAGAAAGCCAGCGTGACTGATTTGCCGAACGGAGCGGCCCGGCGCGCCGGGGTGGAGGCGGCAGTGTCCGCCTTCGCCGCGGCGGCCGATTGCCGCCGGGTGAAGCCAGCGACGCGTCTCCGCCTGTCGCTTCTGGGCCTGCGCAATGGTGCGATGCGAACGGTGTTGATTTCGCGGAAGCGGTCGGAGCAGCGGCCGACATCGCCGACATGAACGCATCAAGCGGCGTGCATGGCGCGTGACGGCGCTGAAGAGCGGATTTACGGGCCACCCCGGCGCAACGGCCTGGCCTTTGCGGTCATGGCCAGCCAGGGCGGGACACCACAGCGGGGGCTTTAGTTTTAGACGGAAGCAAGGCGTCTGTCAGTCTCCGGGCTGACAGACGCCTTGCGCCACTTGCTGCTGTCAGCCGAGCGCGTCCGCCGCCGGCGAAGCGTTGCAGGGTTTCATCGCCTTTGCCACTCCCGACACGACGCACGCCTCGACATCGCCGCTGATGTTCGGGACGATCTGCCTGAAGTCATCCTCGATGATCCGTTGCGGATCGCACGCATACTCAGCCGAGTGCGGGCAGAGTGCTGAACACGCCCGTTCCGTCCAACGCCGGAGGTGTCGCGGTCTTGCCAAGGCGGTTGAAGCCGCTCTGCGACAGCCAGATGACCACCTCGAGGTGCAGCTTGCGCCAGGGATTGTACAGTGCCCAGACCATCGGATCGACGCGGTCCAGAATGCTGTTGCCCACATACTCTTCCTCGCGCTGCCAGTGCTGGAGGACGTCGGGAAGGCCGGAGCGGGGCAGGCCCGCGAGTGCGCACAGGTCCGGAAGGAAATACGGGGTGAAGACCACCTTGTACCGGGCCGAAGCCCCTGTGACCCAGCACAGCGCGCGCCTGCGCTCATGGTTCCAGCCCTGGTTCATGCTGAGGGCGCCCAAGCCGCTGTAGTCGTGTTTCGACTCGTCCTTGTCGTCGAGGTCGATCCGGCGCACGAACGGGTAACGGGTGTCGCCCCGGCGGCCGCAGAAGCTCACGTTGCCGCCGGTCGTCTGGCGCACGTGGACCTGCTTGTGCAGGGCGAAAGGCAGCAGTGCGTCGATGTTGGCGGTGACCCGCTGCTTGAACCAGGCGCGCACCTCGTCGTGGCGCTCCTCGTACTCCTGGTCGGCCAGCACCTGGATCTGCTTGGCCAGATTGTGGCGTGCGATGAACACCCGGTCGGCCAGCAGTTGCTTGCGGGTGCCGAAAGTCGTCGGATCCTGGGCATGGAGCGTCTGGCGGTTGTCCCGGACGAACGCCTTGTCCGGCAGGGTGCTTCCGGAAACCACGCTGGCGGCGTCCCCACGACCCGGCAGGCACAGCCCATGCTTCGGGAGGGCGAGCAGGTTGAGGGCTGCCGCATCCTGGATCCGGGGCGCATAGCGCCGCTCAAGCCACGCGTTCTGGCCCTCCTCCTCCGGGTCCCGGTCCCGGTCGCGGCTTCGGCCGATGCCGACAGCCTCAGGATCGGCGGCGCCTGTGAGCACATCGGCGACCGTCAGCGCGGCCACGTCAATCGTCTGGTAGCCCTGCACGGCAAGTCCCTGGCGCCCGGCATGCTCGGCCAGGATCGCCTGGTTGCGGATCATCTCGCCCGTATAGGAGAGCTCGGGGGCCTGCGTGCCCTGACGCCAGAACCGCTCGACGATCAGGTCGAGCATCATCGTGGTCCAGACTGTCTCCCTGGGACCGAGATCGCGGATCGGCTTGAGGCAGATCGAGTGCCGCTGATAGGGCACGATGGCGGTGCCGTCTGAAGTCGGCGGGAAATAAATCTCGCCGTCATCGTTCACCTTGAAATCCAGCAGGTCGTAGGGGAACCAGTTGCGTTCGGCGCGCCGGCCAAGGTCGCGGTCCGGGCGGCGGCTCATGTAACGCTGGAGCGGATGCGCGTGCTTGTCGCCGTCGGAGAGCAGGAACAGCCGCCCGCCGTTGCGGATCGCGAACACGAAGTAGCTCTGGAAGGCGTCGCGGTCCCGGATCAGTGCCATCATCACCCCGGACGGCATGCCTACCATTGTCCGCAGCAGGGAGTTGATGTTCCAGAACTGGTGCACGGTGTCGAGGTACTGCGGGGTCACGCCATCGGGTTCGGGTTCCCCTGTCAGAAACTGGTCGACCCGCAAGGTTGCCATCGAGCGCAGGGCGTCACGCCGCAGGAAGGCGAGCTCGTAGAGGTCGCGCACCACCGCCAGAACCTCGGGACGGTCGGCGCCGTAGTGCGCAAGCCCCTTCTCGACGGCCGCTGCGAAGTCGCCGCCGATCGCGCGGATGTCCGGCGCGTTGATCAGGTCCCGGAAAGTCCTGGCCCGCTCAAGATAGGCGACGACCCGCGCAGGGTCGTCGAGCAGTTGCGCCACCGGAAAGGACCGGCGTCCGAAGTAGCCGTCGGCCACCGCACCCAGCATCAGGCTGGAGGTGATGTCGCTGGGGTCAAGCACCCGCGCCGCGGCCACCTCCTCGGTGGCCCGCACGAGGCTCCACTCGCCCAGGGTGAACGAGCGCCCTTCGGGATCGAGGCCTGTCAGTTCAAGCCAGATGGCCATCGCCCGGTCGAAACGCGCGGCCCGGCTCTCCGGCCCGGCATCGTCAGACTGCTCCACCTCGGGATCCATGCCGCCCCCAACCGCCGGAATTGTGGTGCCCAATAGTCCGTCGCTCCTCCAGCGTCAAGAACTATGTTGACATCGCCTGACAAGCCACCGATGCCACATGCAGCCAAGTCGTAGCCGCGCAAGGAATCATGCTTATTGGTTGACAACATCAGGTTCCGCGATGTAGGAAATGTGCATAAACTTCCCACGGTGTGCGTGTGGCGAGGACGATGGCATCCCCTCCGGACTGGAAGGCCCTTATGAATATCGGTGTCGGATATTTTGGCTTTGGCAGCCAAAGCTATGCGCGGGCAGCAATCGAGTAGCCGCTGGCGGGTACGCCTCCGTTCGCGGGTACGCCTCCGTTCTGTGAGGTCGATGTGCATCGCGCCGCGCAGGGCGTTGGTAAACGCAGATAAAACTCCACCGTCAACTGGGTTTTCTTAAGATGTCAAGCCGCCGAAAAATCGCATGCCTCATGGTCACCCTGCTGATGTTGGTCGGTTGGGCTTGCCCAACTTCAGCAGGGTGGACGACAGAAGCGGAGCGGCTAGCGACCGGCGCGGCCATTCGAACGGGTGTACGCCAAATCGAAAATGGTGCCATCCGCTCGTCCGAGAGGAAAGCATTGACGGGGGCAGGACAAGGAATTGTCCAGAAAGAAATTGGGCGCCTTTTTGACAAGGTGGCGAAACTTTCACGAGGGAAACATCCTGAGACAGCCGCCCACATTACAGATGCCCAGGCGGCTGGAAAGCCGTCGATTCTGACGATTGACCGCCCCGGAACTGCTGCTCAGCGCCAGATCTCTTTAAGGGGGCAGCCGAAGGTGCCCAACAAGGACCTTGACGAGTACCCTCCTGCCATGTTCAAGGAGGGCGGATCTGGTGCTAGCGTTAGGCCAATTTCGCCCAGAGACAACAGAGGGGCCGGGGCATGCATTGGAAATCAGTGTCGGCCATTGCCAAATGGCGCCAGAGTGAAGATTGAGGTAACAGATTGATGGATACCAATATTAAAAAAATCCTGGACAATGCTGCCGGGCCACTCGTTAGGCCCAACGTTGACCGACCCGCTCTCGCTCAGTGGGGCGCTCATGGACTGGAGCTGGCCGACCTTTTGGAGAAGATGAACGGTTTCTTCCTGATTGAGAGCACGATCCATGTTTTCCCGTGGACATCCAGTCAGCGCAAAATCTCCATCGAGAAGTTCAACGCCAAAGACGGATGGCGGAGTGCATACTGGCACAACTGCGCCAACCTCCTGTTTTTCGCAGCCGATGCGTTTGGAAACCTATTCGGCATTGATGGCGATGGGATTGTTTTCTTCGACGCGGAAACCGGAGATTGGATCCCATGGGCGTCGACGTTCGAAGAGTGGGCGGGGAAAATTCTGGCCGACCGCGGAGAGACATTGGGTTATCCCGCCATGGAGGCATGGCAAGACGCGAACGGACCGATTGACGAGGGAAAGAGGCTCTTGCCCAAGAAAGGTCTTGTGTTCGGCGGCACAACCGAACTCGCTAACCTGGCAGCGGTCGACCTCGTCGATTCTTTGGGATACCGAGGGGATCTCGCGACGCAAATCAAAGACCTGCCGGACGGCGCGACCATTTGTGTCGAATGGACTGGCAACACCGGGGCGCATAAATAAATCGCGCCGTCCGCCGCCGTGGCATCGGACTCGAGATTCCATCATCAGCGAAGCGGGACGGACAGCTTCTGACAGCATCCCGCCGAAGCCCATGAGGATCGCGGTCAGCCCGGACCGTGATGGCCTCGCGGACCGCGAAGGATGCCGGGGAGACTAATTTCGGCTCCGTCAGAGCTTGCGCCGTTCCGCTGCATGTCCCGCCCGTTCCCTGCCGGACCATTGGCGGCGCCGTTCAGCTCCCCACATTCTGCACCGAGCTGAACGGAACCGTCAGCGCACCGATATCAAGCTGGACGGTGTTGTTCGAGCTCTGCACGCCGGTCGACGTGCCGGTCACGGTGAACGGCAGCGCAGTGGTCGTGCCATCCTTATTGGCGCCTTCGACAACGACATTGTAGGCGCCGTCCGGCACCGTGTTGCCGGAGGCGTCGGTGCCGTTCCAGGTCCAGGTGTTGGCGCCCTGCGTCGATGTCAGCGAAGCCGTCGTCAGCTGCTGGCCGGAGCTGTTGGTGATTGTGATCGCCACAGGCTCGGCTGCGGGTGCCGTGAAGTTGATTGTGCCCTGCCCGTTCTGGAGCGCCACCTGGGTGGACTGCACCGTCACCTGCTTGCCGACCATGCTGGTGCCCTGGATGACGTCGCCCGCCTGGGTCATCTGGATCAGCGACGTCAGGCTCGTGTTCGTGTTGATCTGCTGTTCCACGCTGGAGAACTGGACGAGCTCCGAGGTGAACTGGTTGCTGTCCATCGGGCTGGTGGGGTCCTGGTTCTGCAGCTGCGTCATCAGCATCCCGAGGAAGTCGCTGAAATTGGATGACAGCGACTGCAGCGACGCGTTGCCGCCGGACGCGGTGGACGATGTCGAGCTGGTTCCGGATGTCCCCGCCGACGCGGCACCAGTGGACGGAGAGGCGCCAGCGGTCCCCGAAGTATTGGCGGCGGCAGCGGCCTGCGCGGCGGCGATGGCGTTTTGCTGCTGGGTGGAGACGGATGCAACGGTCATGGTCCTGATCCTTCGCGGTCAAGCTGTGATATCGAGGCCCGCACGCATCCATCGTGATGGCGTGTAGGGCTGCTGTATGCTGTCCTGGTTGTCAACGGCACCCCTCGGCTGGGAGCGGCCAGCCCAGCGCTGCGATCCGCCGCCGGAATGGCCCGATGTGCCAGCGCCGAAGGCGCCCTGGCCGCCAGTGTCTCCGCTTGCCGTCCCGGTCCCGCCAGCGTGGAATGTGAGACTGCGGTCCGCCGGCACGCCAGCCTGGTCGAGTGCGCGCTGCAGCTGCGGCTGGTCGCGCTGCAGGAGGGCCAGCGTCTCCGGGCGGTCGGCGGTGATCTCGACCCGCGCTGGCGCATCGTGCGGCCGCTCGATGCGGATCTCGACATGGCCAAGCTCCGCAGGGTCGAGACGGAGCGTCAGGCGGGAGCTGCCGTCCGACGCCTGCGCGATCGAGGCAAGGGCCGGCGTCACCTGGGCGGTCGGTGACGGTGCCGCTGATCCGTCGGCATCACCGTGCGCCGGCGTCACCTTAATCTGGCTCTGGACAGCGGCGGCAGGCGCACTGGCCGCCGCCGCGGGCGCCGCCAGCGCTGAAAGGTCTACCTGGGCCGACGTGTCGGCCGCTGCAGCTGGCACAGGCTGGCTGGCCGACGGATCAGGGAAAGCCAATCCGGATTTGGCATCGGTCGCCGTTGCCGCGCTGCCGCCATCAGGCGCGGCAACGGCTGGCATGGGTCCTGCGCCTGGCACAGCCCGGCGGCCCACTGCTGGCGCAAATCTCTGATCCGCTGCCGCGGCGTCACCTGCCGCCTGACCGGTGCCATTGGCTGCCTGGGGCTGCACGGCGGCGGCCGTGGTCATGGCCAGCGCTGGCAGGAGGTTTGCCGGTCCAGGGACCGCCGCCGGATCGGCCGGCGCGCCGGATGCTGGTGTCGCGGCGTTGCCGCGTTTGGCCGCAGGAGCCGCCGTGGTGCGCGCAGGTGACGCCGCCGCGGCGTCCGTCCCCTTTGCCGTGGTGGTGGCGGGGCCGTTTGGCAGGGCGCCAGGAACGGCGGTGCCAGTCGGAACCGGAATCGCCGGACTGCCGGATGCTGGATTCTGTTGATTTGGGTCGGTATCCACATTCGCCGGGGAGTCGGCAGGCGGTGCCGCCTGGGCCGTGGTCTGGCCATCGGACGTGCCATTTTGCGAACCTGGAGCCTGTGCCGCCGCCGGGGCTTGCGCCGTACCCTGATTGGGTGCCTGATCCGCACTGGCGGCGGCGTGCTTGGCCGAAGAGCCCCGGAGGTTGCCAGGGGGCGCTGTGGGGCTGCCGCCATGGATGGCACTCGTGAGATGATCCTGGAAGCTTGCGCCCGCCGCCGGAGACGTCCCGGCGGCATGGTCAGCGGACGGAGGCGCAATCGGTTGCGGCAAGGTGGACTCTATGGCTGGCATCGCTGGTCTCCCAAGGCATGGTGGGACAGAGCAAGCGGCGGGCCAACCGTATCCGCCATGAATTCCCGGCTGGCGGACGCATCTGCCAGCGTCGGGTGCCGCCATGCGGCAGGAAATGCCGGGCCAACCTTGCCCGGTGGGCGGCTCCGGCCACTTCCGGCACGCCCAAACACTGCCGTCTCCGGCGGGAACCGGGCTGGCACACTTTATGCGATGTGGACGGCCAGCCTCAGTCAGTGGAGATGACCAAGATGTCCATATTCGGTGCCATGAACACGGCAGTGAGCGGGTTGAACGCGCAATCCGCCGCCTTCGGCAACATCAGCGACAACGTCGCCAACAGCACCACGATTGGCTATAAGGAGGTGGGGACCAGCTTCAGCGACTACCTGACAACAAGCACCGCGCAGCTGAATGATCCAGGCTCTGTGGTGGCTACGCCCGACTACGAAAACACTCTGCAGGGCACCGTCACGCAGACATCCACCGCGACGAACCTGGCGGTTAGCGGCCAGGGATTTTTTGCGGTCTCACAGGCGACCAGCGAGACCAACGGTACCGCGACGTTCAGCCCACAGCAGCTCTACACGCGCGCCGGCGACTTTTCGATGAACAAGGACGGTTACCTGGTAAACAGCTCGGGGGATTTCCTGAACGGCTGGCCTGTTGACGCGAACGGCGTGGCCAGCCAGAATTCGCTGGCTCCGATTCAGGTCACCCAAACCTCCACAGTCCCCCATCCCACCACGGAAGTTACGCTGTCGGCCAACTTGCCCGCCTCGCCAGCGACCTCGCCGATAACATCCACCGTCAATGTTTATGACCACCTGGGCACAGAGCAGCAGTTGAACCTCAGCTGGGCCCAGACCTCCACGAACAATTGGAATTTGACGACCACCGACAGCAACGCCACGGACAAGCCGGTTGTCACCCAAGTGGCCTTCAACCCGGCAACCGGAGCCATCACGACGCCCGCCTCCGGTGCCGTTTCCCTGACGTGCAATTTCAGCGGCACTTCACAGGCAATCAATCTGAAACTCGGCAGCCTGACACAGTATGCCGGCACACAGTACACGGCGCAAGGCGTGACGCAGGACGGGGTGCCGCCTGGCGCTTACACGAACACCACCATCCAGTCCAATGGCGACGTGGTCGCCAACTATGACAATGGGCAGACGGTCACGATCGCCCAGGTCCCGCTCATCACCTTCAACGACCCCAACGCGCTGCAGAGCCAGAACGGCCAGGCGTATACGGCCACGCAGGCTTCCGGAACGGCGGTGGTTGACCAGGAGAACACCGCCGGCGCCGGCAATCTGGTCACCAGCGCGGTGGAGAGCTCGAATGTTGACATCGGCACCGAGTTCACCAAGCTCATCGTTGCCCAGCAGGCCTATTCGGCGAACGCCAAGATGGTGACGACCGCCAACCAGCTGCTGCAGACGACGATCGACATGAAGCAGTGATCGTGACTGTCCGTGGAGGCTGAGCCATGAGTCTGAACGGAGCATTGAGCGTCGCCAACAGTGGCCTGGCCAATGTGCAGGCGCAGTTCGCCGTCGTGTCACAGAACGTGGCGAACGCCAGCACGCCCGGCTACGCGACCGAGACCGCCACGCAGCAGGCCATCACCGCTGGCGGACAGGGAATGGGAGTCCTGACCGGGCCAACGATGCGCCAGGTCAATGCCGCCCTGGAAGCTTCGCTGACGGCGCAGAACAGCACCGTCAGCGGTTTGCAGACGCAGCAGTCCGCGCTGCAGGCTATCGACGCGGTGCAGGGCGCGGTCGGATCGGGCAACGACCTTGCAAGCCAGCTCGGCAACCTGCAGTCGCAGTTCTCGACCTTGCTTGGCAACCCGGGCAGCCAGGCGGCGCAGACCGCCGTGGTCGGGGCGGCGCAGACGCTGGCGCAGGGCATCAACAGCCTCGGCGCAGCCTACACCTCGCAGCGGCAGACGGCCGAGGACAATATCGTCTCCGAGGTCGGCACCGTAAACACGACGCTCGGCACGATCGGATCGCTCTCCAAGCAGATAATTTCGCTGAAGGCCGATGGCCAGAGCACCGCCGACCTGGAAAACCAGCGCGACGCGGCAGTGCAGTCGCTCTCGCAGCTGGTCAGCGTGCAGACGCTGCAGCAGCCGAACGGCGACATGCTGGTGATGACCAGCGGCGGCGCCTCGCTGCCAATCCACTCCCCGGACCCGCTCAGCGTGACAGGCGCCAACATGGAGCCCGGGTCGTTCTATGCGCAGCCAGGGTCGGTCCCGGCAGGGACCGTCCCTGGAATCATGCTCGGCACCACGGACGTGACAGGCCAGCTCCAGGGCGGCCAGATCGGCGCCAACATCACGCTGCGTGACACCACCATGCCGACGTTCACGGGCGAACTGGACGAGTTCTCGCAGAACCTGGCCAGCGTCTTCAAGGCGGCAGGTGTCACCCTTTTCAGCAATTCTTCGGGCAATGTCCCCCAGCCCGCGACGACCCCGCCCGTCCAAGCCCAGTATGTCGGCTTTTCCTCCGAGATCCAGGTAAACCCCGCTGTACAGGGCAACCCGTCGGGGGTGGTCAACGGCTATCCGGTGAACGGCAACACCGGGGGTCTCGCCGGCTACACGGCAACCGTCTCCAGTGTTCTTGCCGCGCTCAACACGGCGACGCCCACCAATGTGCAGGGCCTCGGCGTCACCGGAACCCTCGCCGCGCCATACGGCGGATCGAGTCCGGCGTCCATGACCCTGTCTGCCCTCGCGGGCACCATGGTGTCGGCACAGTCGCAGGCCAGCGCCACCGTGACGGACCAGATCAACACCGAGCAGGCCGTGCAGACCACGCTGTCGTCACAGCTCACCTCACAGGACGGCGTGAGCCTGGACGCACAGATGAGCCTCATGATCCAGCTGCAGAACGCCTATGGCGCGAATGCCAAGGTCATGAGCACAGTCCAGACGATGTTCACAGCGCTGCTGAATACAGTGAGCTGAGGAGGAGAAGGCAATGAGCGGCAGCATTTCCGGCATGGGCGCGTCCAATTACGGCCAGATGGCCGGTCTGGTCGCCAACACCACGTCGATCAAACGGCAGCTCGACCAGCTCACCGACCAGGCCAGTTCCGGCTACATATCAAACACGTATGCCGGGCTTGGCTCCGGCGCTTCCGTGTCGCTCGACCTGACGCCACAGATCGCGGCCATGCAGACTTACCAGAACAACATAGACGCGGCCAACGGGTCGATGCAGGTCACCCAGACGGCGATGACCCAGATCCAGCAGATCGCTTCGAGCCTCCTGGCGACGGTCGACAGCCTGGGCTCGGAAGGCGCGACCGGAGTCGCCACCGCCGCCGCGTCGGCCAACAGCACGCTGGCGCAGCTGGGCGGGCTGCTTGATACGCAGGACGGCGGCAGTTACGTCTTCGCGGGACAGGATTCGACGAATCCGCCGGTGCCCAACCCGGACAACATCACCAGCACCGGCTTCTATACGCAGATCAATGCGGCTGTAGGCGCGCTGGCCACGAACGGCGCCGCCGCGACCACGGCGGCGACGCTCGCCATCGCAGGGTCCAACTTGCCTGGCACGTCACCGTTCTCCGCCGCCATGTCGCCACCTGCCGCCACGCTGCAGGTGGCGATAGGAGCCGACAGCGCCACTCCAGGCCAGGGCATGAGCCTGGTCGCAACCGGCGCCACGCTTGCCGGAGCAGGCGGGGCTCCGGCCGTCAACACCAGTGTGACACTGCAGACGGCAAATTACGGCACCGTCGGCCAGACCGCCCAAAACACCGGCCAGAAGTGGGTCGTAATGTTGAACGATGGCACCCCCGCTTCGCAAAACGATGTCCTGAACCAGCTCAACAGTTTGTCCGCCTCTGCGGGCGGATCTGGCACGATCGCAGATAATTCAGGCGGCACCGGAAGCGCCTTCACGGTGAGTGTTGGTGGCCAGATCGTCGCTACGGGGACCGACCCCAACGCCTCAGTGACAAAACTGGGCACCAACGGCAGCGTTGAATACACGTATGTCACGGCGGGCTCCAGCACGAGTCCAGCCAGCGAAATTCACGTTGTCAGCGTGGACGTCACAAGCCAAGTCGCGGCGCTGGGAGTCGCCGCCCTCAACGGACAATCGGCCTCCAACAGCACCCAGGACGAGCAGGTCCGGTCGGCCGTGATCAGCCAGCTGGTGACCACGCTGGGTCAGGTTCATGGCTTTACCGCGAGCAGCAACGCGACAACAAACACTTTGTCTATCGGCGGCGGCAACGTCTATGCCGGAACGGGATCCGGAACGGCCGCGGCCAGCAGCCTGGTGGTCCAAAACCTGACTACCGCGAACGGAGCGAACGCCGGGACAAAATCCCTCACCGGGACGCAGCAGCCGCTTTTGCCGACGGCGCAGGTGGGGCCGGGACAGGCCGTATCCACCGGGCTGTTGGCCAGCGCGAACGTCTCGGCGGTTTCCGGCGGCGTGCCGGCAACCTCGACCGGGTCCTACATGCGCGACCTGATGTGCGCGCTGGCGACGGTCGGGTCGCTCACCAGCGCCCAGGCTGGCACGGCCGCCTTCAACACGCTGCTCCAGAACACCACGACCAGCCTGACCGGCGCGATCAGCGCGATGGCGACGGACGCCGCGGCGCTGGGCGGAACGCAGTCGCAGATTACTGCGGCCCAGACCGACCTTGGTGACGTGCAGACGGCGCTCACAACCCAGCTGTCGTCAGCCCAGGACACCAACATGGCAGCGACGCTGTCGCAGCTGAGCACGGTGCAGACCCAGCTGCAGGCATCCTACCAGGTCATCGCGTCAATGTCCGGGCTGAGCCTGGCGAAATACCTGCCGAGCTGATGCGCTGGGATGGCGGCGGCCTGCTTCGCCTGCGCTGCCCAGGACAGGGACGGCCCCATCGGGCATTTTTTGCATCCTCCCCCGTCAGATGAACGCATCATCTGGCCACGGCCATGCCGCGCCAGCGAGTCCATCCTGGCGCGGCAGACCGATCTGGCGGCCGGGGGGGTGCTGACCGACGCAGCCAAGGGTAAGATCTATCTCGCCGTGCTGCCGTCTTATGCTGACTCCGGCAATGACCAGGCCGATTACGGAGCCCTCCGTGATGCGGCAGAAGCCCATGCCCGGCGTCTCGAAAGCGAGGCTGGCGGATCTTCTGGCCGCGGCGTCTGAGGGGAAGCGCCAGAGCCGCCGCCGCTGGGCAGGCCGCGTTGGCGCCCCATGTCACCACCAGGCTGGTGAGGGCGCTCTGTCGTTGTCACCGGTCAGGCGCCCGCACTGCTCATCCTCCACCAGCATGGCGGCGATGCCGTCCCGGCAATATGGGCCACTGACCGACACGTCCCCAACCCGCCAGATGCAGCCGGAAGCCGCGCACCAGTCCGTGTCCAGCCATTCAATGCCTGGCCGCGAACTGTCCAGCCTCCGGTAGTCAGGGATTTCGATGCCATCATAGTCCAGCGCGACCCGCGCCCAGTCGATGGCAGGAACCCGGATGTATCCGCGTCCGCCGCCAACGTGAAGCGGTGCAGCGACCGCGGCGTCAGGAGACCACGCGGATGGGCCAAGATGCGCAGCCCGCCAGAGTCAGCACCCGAGCCGCACCAGGATCGAGGACAAAGTTGTGCTGGCCGTTCGATCTGCGGTTCGGCCGGCGCGCGTCAACGTAATCCAGCCAACCGCCACCCACACCCCACCACAGGCCGCCAGGCTTGCGGGCGGCAAATTGCTGAGTCGGCCAATCCCGATGCGCTAGCCGTGGCCGCTTCGAGTTGTGGATGCGCAGCATTCTGCTCCCCTCTGTCGGCTGGTGCGGCCAATCCCCCTCCTTCTACCTACGGGAGTCGCACATCCGCGGAATGATTTGCCAGGCTCCAGCCCTCGAGGAATGCGTCGAGGCGGAGGAGACCTCGGGCGATTGTTTTTGGACCGGCCGGCTTGTAGCCCCGGGACGTATAGCCCGACCAACCGCCAAGG
>Ga0302319_10010200_pt1 | contig 17959 bp, 13 predicted proteins | sample Bog_T0_2_FD_203319 | JGI IMG/M metagenome (GOLD analysis project Ga0302319, IMG submission 203319) | Peat permafrost microbial communities from Stordalen Mire near Abisko, Sweden - Bog_T0_2 | ecosystem: Environmental > Terrestrial > Soil > Wetlands > Peat | place: Sweden: Abisko, Stordalen Mire...
AACTTCAATACACTCCTGATTTATTGCGGCCAAGGCTACTGCATTTCATACGCCGACGACGCGATTCTTCATTACTCATATCCGTTCTACGACCTCGCCCGCTCGACAAAAGACATGGGAATGGGCATGATGATTCAGGCTATCGTCCACGCGAAAGAATCCGGTCTCAACTACATATATTTGGGCTCGCTCCAGCGGCCCGGCGACGTCTACAAACTACAGTTTCGCGGTATCGAATGGTTCGACGGGGGCTTGGGTAAAGTCGGCACGTGGCGGACGGACACTGAGGAAATCAAAAAAATATTACATGAGTCAAAATAAAAAACATATCCACGTGATCGGCATCTGCGGCGTTGCGACGTCGGCTTTGGCGATTGCTTTTCATAAAAAAGGCTGGACGGTTTCCGGCAGCGATAAAGGCTTTTACCCTCCCGTTTCGACAGCTCTCGAAAATGCCGGTATCCCCTTTTACGCCGGTTGGCATCCTGAAAAAATGATTTCAACAGAGATGGGTGGTGTGCTAGATTTTGTTGTGGCGGGTGGCAGCGGTACAAGCGCTTCAAATCCCGAATTGACCTACGCGCGAGAACACGCCATTCCCGTACTCGCATTCGCCGAAGCTCTTGGAAAATTTTTCATTAAAAAAAATTCAATTGTCACGGTTGGAACATGGGGAAAAACGACGACTTCCGCCATACTTTCATACATATTGCTTCAAGCCGACATGAAGCCGTCATATTTTACCGGTGGCTTATCACTGTCGCACGACACCGGCGAACTGTCCGATTCGGATTGGAGCGTAGTCGAAGGCGACGAATATCAGACCGCAATTTGGGACAAGAAGCCGAAATTCGCCTACTATTCCCCGACTCATTTATTGCTTACATCCGTTTCCTGGGACCATGCCGATTTGTATCCCACCGAACAGGCGTATTTTGATGAATTCAAAAACTTAATCGCGCGAATTCCGGCAAATGGTCTTATCGTTTCATGCGCCGACAACGCTGGAATCAAAAAAATTATCGGGGCGGCCAAGTGCAAAGTTGTGACTTACGGAAAAGACGGTGCCGACTATTCATACCACAACGTCTTCCCGACAAAAAAAGGTATCTACTTTAAAATAGATAAAAAATCGACTGGCGAAACATTTTCGATTGAATCGCCAATGCTTGGCCGATTCAATGTTGAAAATATCGCTGGATGTTTTGCGATGGCTTCGGAAATCGGCATCGCGCCGGTAAAAATTATTTCGGCAATCGCATCATTTAGAGGTATAAAGCGCCGTCTCGAAAAACGTTTTGAAGGAGAAGTCACACTTCTCGACGGTCACGCTCCAACTGCAGAAAAAGCTCAGTCAATTTTAGAAAGCGTTCGTGAAGTGTATGACAAAAAAATTATCACTATTTTTGAGCCGAATATCGGCGGACGTCAGCGCGAATCAATCGTCAAATACGATAATGCATTTACAAATGCAGATGTCGTCATCATTCCACGTTTGACAAAATTAAAAATTGCCGCGGAATCCACAACAGGCAGCACGCCTGAAAAACCGCTCGAAGGAAATGAACTGGTCGACTACATTTCAAAAACACATAAAAACGTTACATATATCGAAGACGATTCAAAACTTGTTGAAAAAATCATATCCGAAGCAAAAGACGGAGACGTCATTGCCTTTCTCGGTTCGCACGGCTTTCGCGGGATGATAGAAGAAACTATTGCAAAGCTAAAATGACTATTTCCCTTCATCGGCGATTTCGGTGAAGACTTCGTTATTTTCAATCCCTTTCACGACAAGCGTAATACCGCAAACATCACACTCGATGACGTTGCCGACAGCGAGATTTGGATAGCGACCGAGATTAATATCATTTTTACATTCTGGACAGACGGAATTCATGATTTTATTTATTTAAAATAGTAATTGCACGTAAAGCATCACACTTCATATTTTACCCCGAACAAGGTAGTATATCAACAAGTAAAAACGACCCCATATATGATAACCCCGAACGAACAACAATCCAAATTAGGCGAGGTTTTAGGGGCTCCAAAGCTCTATTTCAAGCGCGAAGACCTGCACCCGCTCGGTTCACATAAAGGCCGCTCAATCCCGTATATGATAAATGAGCATATAAAAAATGGTGTGCGACATTTCGCTATTTCATCGTCTGGAAATGCAGCTCTCGCCGCGGGTTTGTATGTACAGCAATTAAACAATTCTTCGAAGAAAAACACCGAGCAGATAACCCTCGAAATTTTGGTCGGACAAAATATTGCGCCGAAAAAATTGGCGAAATTGCAGGTTCTCAAAAGCGAACAAATTCATGTTTCAATTCATGACCGGCCGAAGCAAGCTTTGCTTATCAAAACAAAAAATTCCGATGGTGACAGCGAAAACTTTTCAAACAAAATTGTTAGCCTGCGCCAATCCGAAGATGATACTGCTCTCGTCGGATATGAAAGCCTCGCACGTGAGCTTGCTGAAATCCCTGATTTGCAGGCGATTTTCATCGGAACTTCGTCGGGGACGACGGCACAAGCACTCGCCAAATATTTTTTGAAAAATAAAAATAAAGTCCAAATTCACATCGTCCAAACCCCGACATGTCACCCGATAGTCGACGCTGTTTCCGGCATATTGGATAGTGAAAACCATGAAAAATCGATTGCGGACGCGATTGTCGATCGGACTGCACATCGTAAAGAAACTATCGCTGAACTTATAAAAAAAACCGACGGCACAGCATGGATTGCAAATAATGAAAGTCTTAACTCCGCAATAGAAATCACCAAAAAACATACTGGTCTTTTTATTTCATCAAATAGTGCATTATCCATCGCCGGCCTTATGCAAGCGATTTACACGGGGCATTCTTGGAAAGGTGCTGTGGTGTGTATTATCTGTGGCGATTAAAATTAAGGCCAACAACTGCACTATTTTCGACCGTATTTGTCCTCCAGTCTAACAATATCCCCTTCTTCAAATTGGCCAAAGGCGATTTCAAGAATTCGAACTTCACTCGCACCCGCCTGTATGCGGTGTTTTTCCTTTGCAAGTTCAAAAAATTCGCCGTCCGGATGAGCTTGGATAACCTTGTCACCGACAGTAATGATTGGATCTCCCGACAAAATTTTCCAGAATTCACTACGTTTAAAATGGTATTGGAGGCTCAATTCCTCGCTGGCATTAACTGTAATAATTTTGACAGTTGAAGGTTCGTTTTGGGTAAATCGCTCGAAACTGCCCCACGGACGTTTCTCTGTATATGTTTGAAGCGACGATTTAGGTTCGATATTTGGTTCCATTTTTTTTAAAATTTAAACACAGTTTTTGTTATGCATTCAGTATATCGCGAATAAGGCGTTTTGTATCGGCCGGACCCGAAACCTTTTGCGTGGCGACACCAGCGGCAATCGCTCCATAATCGTTGCCACCAACAAAAAGAGAATCGCCAATATATAAAATATCGCTGAAAAGATTTTTCTTTGAAACTCCAAAATGTTCTGCGAGAGCGAGGATTGCGGTTTCTTTGTCAGCACCAGCAATTGTGATATTAATTGAAGTCGTTCCTCCAATAGTCATTTCGATACCCGGTAACAGTGGCTTTAAATCCGCGACAATTTTCGATCGCTTCACATGGTCGGGATCCCATTTTTCTTTTTCAGAAAGAGGCGCTTCCTGTCCGAGCGCTGAAAATGTCATGCCGAGTCCGATATCCGCCAGCCGTTCGCCATATGTTTTTTTAGGAACAATATCCGTATTTTTTTTCAAGACCGATTCCATCGCAGTACGTATCAAAATTTTTTGCATGTCCGATATTTTTTTTTCATACACAAGTTTCCATTCACCCGCTTTATATTCAAAAAAGGCGCTTCCATTTGCTGGTAAAACAGAAAAATTAACTGGCGGACACTTCATATGAGACAAAACCTGACCTTCAAACTGTGGAAAAGATGCTCCGGAAATAACAGCAACTTTCTTTTTCGTTAGCAATTGACATAATAAATCAGCCATTTCGGCATCAATAGCGATCTTACTTTCGGAAAGAGTGCCGTCGAGGTCGAAAACGATGATTTGAGGCTGTTTCATAGAAATGATATATTATTGTATAATTGTAATACACTGCGTACATTCTCACAATGGCTCCTATAAAAAAAACAAAAAAAATTAGCGTCAACCAAGAACACCACTCTCAAAAAATTCCTCTTGCGGTCGGCTATCACAAACAGGAAGTTTTTCTTCTTGAGAAAATTATTCACGGGAAAATGGAGCCTCGCGAATATGAGCTCGTTATCGTGCGCGGACACGGCGAAAGTGTCTTCACTGCAAAACCCGAGCATGTGCATTTGGTTAGAATCGGCGCTCGTGGAAAAAAAATACCAGAAAATTTGGCACACTGTCGCGATTTTAAATTTTTTTGTCATGATGACGACGTAACTTTGTCGTATGTGCGTCAGGGAACGCACGGTCCGGAATTCGCATATGCTTCGACCGAAGATTTTATAACATGGGTCGTTGGTGGAACCGTTAAAGAAGTAAAAAAAGCTGGCATTCTCATTCCGGAAATTGAAGACGGAGCGAGTGATATTATTTATTCAAGTGGAGACCAGATAGAAACCGCCATTTCACAAAATTTGGAATCATGGAAAGTAGTATTCCCCGCCCGCGCACCACATTGGAATTTTTTTGAAGGTTTTCCTTTTAGCATTATCGGTGTCATTATACTTCCGGAAACTATAGCGGGCGGGGGTATTGCCGTTTTTTATGAATCACGAATTAAATCGGATATTTTCATCGACGAGCGATTACATAATAAAAAAATCGGCGAAGAACATTTTGTCAAAATCGGCGCTGCGATTTTTTCGTCCCAAAATCCAACAAAACTCCTCTGGCAAACCGAACTTCCGCTCATGGAAATTTCCGTCGAAAGCGACGGACACATTTCATTCATCGGAGTGATGCCAATCCAACCCGAACACAACCCAAAAGCTCGTTCAAAAAAAGAATACACTATGCATGGCGCGCGTTTCTATTTCGCAGATAAATCGGGAAAAATTCACTTATTTGAACTCCCCCTCGAACATCTCGCCGATCATAAAAGCGGACGCAGACTAAAGGCTTCGCGTGCTGCTGAAAACCCAATCATGAAACCTTCGGAAAAAGGCTGGGAATATGATGGAGTTTTCAATCCAGCGGCAGTACGACTTGACCGAAAAGTTCATCTTCTCTATCGTGCGGTCGGCACCGACGGTTGGTCTCGAATCGGCCACGCTGCAACAATTGACGGGGTGCATATCAGCGAACGTGGTATTGTACCGATTTATTCTCTGCACAAACATGAAATTCCTGATTTGGCCGATGGTGAAGATATGTCTTTGTTTTCATCCGGCGGAAGCTGGGGTGGATGTGAAGATCCAAAAGCCACTGCAATTGATGGTCGCATCTACATGACCTTCGTCGCCCACGACGGCGGATGGCCGATGCGCACAGCACTCACTTCGATTTCACAAACTGACTTCAAAAACAAAAAATGGAGATGGGTAAAACCTCAATTAATGTCCGCACCAAATGTTGGCAGTAAAAGCGTCGTCATTTTGCCCGAAAAAATAACCAACAAAAATGGTGCGGAAAATTATGTCGTATTTCATCGTGTTTGGCCGAACATTATGGTTGATGTCGTACCAAAATTAGAATTCGGCGAAGGAAAAAGATGGCTGCAAAATCTACATTCGATCAGACCGCGCCGCTCATATTGGGATAGTCAAAAATTAAGCATGGGCACTGCACCGATTCGAACTCCGCACGGTTGGCTCGCCATTTATTCCGCTGTGGACCGACGAGATTCGTCAAAATATAAAATCGGAGCAATGCTTTTGGATTTAAATGAACCATGGAAAGTCATCGCCCGCAGCCGCAGACCAATTTTGGAACCTGATGAGCATTATGAAAACACCTACGAAGGTGGTCGTGGAAAGGCTGGTATTGTCTATCCAGGTGGTGCTGTTGATATTGATGGTGTGCTCCATATATACTATGGTGGCGCCGACATGGTCACATGCGTCGCAACTGTTCCCATGAATGAAATTGTTGCGAACCTACTTCGTGACCGTCAGCCTAACATTAAAATCACCCAATGTTTGTTGTAAAAAAATCTCGACATAATCCGCTTCTCGTCCCGACCAAAGAAAATCTATGGGAGTCTGTTGCCGCATTCAACTGGTGCCCGATACCACCAAAAACTTCGGATAAAAAAAATCAAAAAACAAAAAAAACCTCATATACCGCATGTGTTTACCGAGCAATGGGGCCTTCGGAATCAACCGGATTTTCAAAAGGACCGGAGCATCTCTCGGTCGTCGGCTTTGCGGACAGTCTTGACGGCATTCATTTCGAAAATCGTCGAAAACTAATTGGACCGACGGAAAACTGGGAACAATTTGGTTGCGAGGATCCACGCGTAACCTTTTTTGAAGGAAAATACTATATTTTTTATACCGCTCTTTCGACATTTCCATTTAATGCAGCGGGTATCAAAGTCGCTGTCGCGATAACCGACGATTTTAAAACAATACAAGAAAAACATTTGGTAACGCCATTTAATGCAAAAGCAATGATTATGTTTCCAGAGCGAATCAACGGAAAAATCGTTGTTGCCTTGACTGTCAACACCGACATGCCACCAGCAAAAATCGCTTTTGCATATTTCGATACAATCGAAGAATTATGGGATGAGAAAAAATGGACTGCATGGTATGCGCAATTAAATACAGCGGGAGCACAGGATGGAAATGGGGGTCATTCCGCGTCAAATATTCTGGATATGCGCCGTTTTCCGAGTGATCACACTGAAATTGGTGCACCACCGATTAAAACCGATCGTGGTTGGCTCTTTATTTATTCCCACATCCAGCATTATTTCGATGGAGGTCAAAAAGTTTTCGGCATTGAAGCAATTTTGCTCGATTTAACGAATCCTGAAATGGTCATCGGCAAAACGAAAGGTCCAATCGTTGCGCCCGAGGAAATATACGAAATGTACGGCTTTGTGCCGGGAGTAGCATTCCCTTCCGGCGGCTTTATTCGAACAAAAAGTGCCAGTAAAGGTGGAAAAAATTCTATTCAGCAAGAGCTCGAAATATATTATGGTGCGGCCGATACGACGTGTGCGCGGGCTCATGTTGATTTGAACGATCTTCTCGATAGTATGATTCCTGCTACGGCTGACAAATTTATCACTCGTTTCGGTGAAAATCCAATTTTGAAGCCGACAAAATTGGCTTTCGAAGAAAAAGCGGTCTTCAACCCAGCTGCAATCGACATTGGCGGAAAAATCCGCATTCTCTATCGTGCAATGTCAAATGATAATACTTCGACGGTTGGATATGCAGAGAGCGAGGACGGTCTACATATTACAAAACGCCTTCCCGAACCGATATATGTACCACGTGAACCATTTGAAATGAAGCGAATTCCAAACGGAAACAGTGGCTGCGAAGACCCACGTATCATAAAAATTGGCGAACGGCTTTACATGACCTATACCGCTTACGACGGCATCGATATGCCTGCAATCGCTGTCACGAGCATATCGATAAAGGATTTTGTCACGAATAAATGGAATTGGGGTAAACCTTATCTATTGAGCCCAACACAAGTCGACGACAAAGACAGCAGTTTTATTCCCGAGAAAATCAAAACTCCCAATGGATCGAAATATTTGATATTCCATCGTGTTGGAGTTAACATCTGTGCCGACCTTTTCAATACACTCGACTTTAAAAATGAACGCATCAATAAATGTGTTGAAATTATGAAACCGCGACCCGGTATGTGGGACGAGCGTAAAATTGGTATATCCGCTCCGCCAATCAAAACAAAAAAAGGTTGGCTTCTCATTTACCACGGTATATCGGAAAAGAACATATATCGCGTGGGAGCGGCCCTTCTTGACCTCAAAGACCCAACAGAAATCATTGCCCGCACCACCGACGCTCTTCTATCCCCTGAAATGGATTACGAGCTTTCTGGACAGGTAAACAACGTCGTATTCCCCTGCGGTGCAGTCATACGCAAAGACACGCTATTTATATATTACGGTGGCGCTGATTCAGTCACCGGAGTAGCGACTCTTTCCGTCTCAAAATTACTAAAAGTCTTGTCTGATTAAAATCGCAAAATAGTCGGAAACTATTAATAATCTGCGGCGATGCTTTTATAGGAATCCTTTGTGATAATGACATGGTCAAGCACATGCACGCCCATGATTTTTCCGGCTTGGACAAGCTGAGCTGTGATTTCAATATCCTGTTGCGATGCAGTCACAACACCTGATGGATGATTGTGAACGAGAACAACTGCCACAGCATTATATTCGACAGCTGGACGGAAAACCTCGCGTGGATGAACAATATTAGAGTTGATTGTACCAATGGAAATAACCTCGTCGTGAATAATTTGATTGTGCGTGTTCAAATACAACCCGCGTAGATATTCTTTTGGTAAATTATGCATGTCTCTTACATGGTCATAGACGTCCTTGGCACTGCGAATGACGGAAAAACCTGAATCATTTTTCTCATAAAATCTACGGCCCAATTCGCCGACAGCGACAATTTGGCAAGCTTTATTCAAAGGAATATCCATTTCCGCCGCCATTTTTTCGGGAGAACGTTCGGCGATGATAGCTTTCTCTCCATATTCACGCAAAACACGATGAGACATCTGTAAGACCCCTTCTTTTGTCGTGCCAGTGACTAAAATAATGGCCAACAATTCGTGAATCGATAATGCCTCTGGTCCTTGTTGAACTAATTTCTCGCGAGGTTTTTCGTCCACCGGCAAATCACGCACGCGCAAAATATATTTCCGCTCTCCTGCCGGCACATCTATAAGTAAGTCCGTATCGCGGATGATATATGGCGACGCAATTTTTTGCATTTTATTTCCTCTAATTTTTTCAGTTGTTTGTGTAGTCATGAAGTGATTATAGCATCGAAAAAACAGCAATCAATGCCGTTTTTTACAAAAACTTTAGAAAGATTTTATCTGTCGAGAAGAATACTCGACATACATATTCGCCTATCTGTGGATAAGTGCTACAAAACAAAACTAAATCGTTTCGACCAAAACCATATTCGTACCCTTTGCTTTTCCGATTGGCAAACCGGCTACAATGACGACTTTGTCGTTCTTTTTCGCAAAATGATGCTCTGTTGAAACTTTTCTAACGAGATTCATGATATCAGCAGCAGTTTCAAAATGCGGCACGATAACTGGATAACAGCCGTAGCTTAAAATGAGTTTATTGGCGTCTTTTTGATTTCCCATGAGCGACAAAACCGTCTGATTTGGACGATATCTGGCAATCATACGTGCAGCACGGCCAGATTTCGTTAATGCAACCAAATATTTCGCACCCAACTGATTCGCCAAATGAACCGCTGACTGCGAAATAATATCCGTCATTTCAATTGAATTATCGTAGTGAAATGGAGCAGCATACTTTTTAATGTCTTGTTCGATTTCAAGAGCGATGCGAGTCATCATTTTCACTGCTTCAACAGGATAATCACCGAGAGTTGTTTCCTCAGAAAGCATAATCGCATCCGTTCCGTCGATAATGGCATTGGCAACATCAGAAACTTCGGCCCGTGTTGGAACTGGACTTTTAATCATCGATTCAAGCATTTGTGTAGCGGTAATAACCGGTTTACCGAGAGCAACACATTTTCGAATGAGCTCTTTCTGAGCAAATGGTACGTTTTCGGCCGGAATTTCGATAGCCAAATCGCCGCGAGCAACCATAATTGCATCGGTTGCTGCCAAAATTGCTTCCATATTTTCAAGAGCTTCCGGTGTTTCAATTTTCGCTACAATCATTGCGTCAGATTTTGCTTTTTTCAACATTTCGCGCAATTCTAAAATATCATCAGATCGGCGTACAAATGAAAGCGCCACAAAATCAACTTTGTTTTTAATACCGAATTCCAAATCAGCGCGATCTTTTTCAGTAATCGAACTAACTGATAAATACGCGCCCGGTAAATTAACACCACGTTTGCCCTTTATGTCACCGCCAACAATGACTTTTGTTACGACGTCCTTGCCTTTTATGGCTGTAATCTGCAATTTACGTTTGCCATCATGAACGAGAATATAACCGCCGACTTTCACTTCTTTTGGCAAAAGAGGATAGTTAATCCAAACGCGCTTGTCCGTACCGGTCGTTTTTTCAGCAGCATTCGTTGTGAGAGTGAACGTGCTTCCCTCCTTCAAAACAATTGAACCTGTCGTGAACTCACCAATGCGGATTTTCGGACCAGCCAAATCCTGCAAAATTCCAACCGTTTTCCCGGTCTTTTTGGTGACTTTTTTAAGATTATCGACGCGATTCTGGTGTTCCACAAAATCTCCGTGCGAAAAATTGAGTCGCATGACATTCATTCCTGCCTCCACCAATTCAGTCAATTTCTGCTCGCTTTCCGTCGCAGGACCAATCGTACAGACAATCTTTGTTTTCTTTCCCAGGTTCATGTGTTTTGAATTTAAATAAAATTAATAAAATAAAAAGTGAGATACGATTGTACCTCATTTTTTATATAAATACCAGCCTTTTGATACGACACCTTGTGCTAAACCTTCGCTATGAATATTATGGTCTTTTGTTCAAACCGACGCCGAAACTATAATCAGCTGTATTGACGAATGTATCCCAATCCGGAGTAAAGGCCTGCGGCGGCAATTGTTCGCTCTGGTTTTTCAAACCAGCCACTTTTTTGACAGCCGTTCCAATTGCCAAAAATTCAATCAACCCACTTCCCAATTGATATACATACGTTTTCACGCCGATGACTTCATCCGCACCGATTGCATCGGCTTCTCTATTAATAATTCCGAGCGCATTTTCGCGCGCATCGTAAATCATACGAGACAATTCAGGAATCTCACCTTGAGTGAATGACTTCGCAAATGAAGTCAAACCGCCGACGAGACCAAGTGAATACACTGACGTTCCAATTAAAATTTTGAGTGGCGCATACCCCATTTTATTGAGATTCCACATTTCCTGCGGCGTCAAATCGCTCGAAACAATGGCGTCTTTTGGTAAAGCTGGATTATATGAAGCAGTTCCAATCATAAGCATTTCTTGTAACCCTGTTCCCATAAGTGGCAAAATTGTGGTTTCAATTCCAACAATCGAATTCGCACCGTGTTTTTGAGCCTCGGCCGTAATGCGATCCAATGCCAAATGGCGAGTCTTATTGAAAATATCAGAAAATTCGCGAATCTCTCCGCGCGCCAAAGTTTTAAGAGATCCAATAATTCCACCAGCCAAACCAATCGAGTATGCAACATTTCCGAAAACGAATTTGAGCGGTTTATATCCGGCATCCACCTGAGCAAACAAATCTTGTCCATCAGTCGAAGTGCTGAAACCAAGCTGTTCCTGCGCCGTACCTGCCGACGTTTCCTTTTCTTTTGTATGAATCGACGAACCGACCGACAAAAATTCAATATTGCTTCCATGAAAAACGAGTTCACTTGTCACGCCGGTAATGCCGACTGCACCAGCATCAGTTGCCTCTTTTTCGAGACGTGCTAATGCCGCCGCGCGACCTTCTTCAATTAAATTAGTAAATTGTGTCACCTCTCCGCCAACCATAGCCCGAAATCCGGAACCGATACTACGTCCGAAACCGAGAGCGTGCACGCTGTTTCCCACGACCAAATCCCCTGCTTTATAACCGATCTTGTCCAAACAATATATTTCATTTCCTGATAATCCTGTTGTTTTCATACTTGTATTATATCATTTATTTCATGATACAATCTAACCATGAAAAAATTCACAATCCTAGAAACAAGCGTTATGGGCATTTTTATAGGGTTTATTGCCGCCTCATACCTCACATTTGAAACAGCGACAAACGGTTTTATCGGAAACCTCATCAGCTGGATTTCACTAGAGCCAGTCATAAATCTATTCAATCTTCCGCAAAATAGTCAACTCGCAATCTCCTTCATATTTTTTGTCATCGTATATACAATATATGGCGCAATCGTGGGTCTATTGATAAAAAAAACCGGTAAATCAATCACAGTCGCCGCGACATTAATTTTGATCGTAGTCGCAACCGGAACAGAACAAGTAATTGGTTCGAAAATAAATGTAATTGTTCCTGATAATACTTTCCAACAAACGGCATCGGTCATTACGGCATTAGCAAAACCTGCATCATCAACAATCGCACAAAATCAAGAGGAATATTTCGGTGGACTGGAAGCAAACGGTGATTTAAATGCTGATAATACGAGTGACGTAGCATTCATTATTCCACGGACAGATCCTCAGCTCGGCTCCGTCTATTATCTCGCAGCGGCAATCGCTACGTCGACCGGACATATCGGAACAAATCTTCTTTTTTTGGGCGATAAAGTAAAACCGAATGCCATCGCTATCAATAATGGAATTATCGAAATTGATTATACGAAAGGTACATCAACAACGACTAAAAAAATATTTGCTGGTGTCGAGAAAGGCTCATTGCAATGGATTAACGCTTCTTCATCTGCTACTTCAATCATAAAACCGATTATCTAATTTTGCTATTTGATTTTCTTCAAATTCTTCGATATAAAGCTGTCGATATCATCAATATTATCCTGAAGTTCTTTGAAGATCTTCTCTTCTTTTCTATTAAGTTCGCGGTCGGCTTTTGTTTTCTCGAGCAATTTTAATTGGCGATTCAATTCGTCTTTGAAGATCATGAGTGCGCGATGCGTTTCGTTTACAGTCTGCTGAACTTCCTTGTTGAGACGTCGTTTCAGACCAAAGAATTTATGCCAGCCAATGTAGAGTGCGAATAATAGTGCGAGAAGTAGGAGCGTTGCCGGAATAGCGTATGAGAGCATATATATGAGTGATTTACTTGTTTGTACTATAAAGACGTCATTAACTGTGACGGTTTGTTTGTTTGAAATCGGACTTTCGATCGTATTAGAGAAAATAAGCTGTGCCCACACATCCGCCGGTCCGTCATTTTCAATTTGGCCGATCGTAATCGAGAACGAACCGTCGGCGCTGGTCGTTGCGGAATATGGAACAGCGGACTTTCCTTCAGATTGGATGAAAGCTGTTATCGAAGAATTTGGATATTGTGATGACCCTGCAATCGTTAAACTATCGCCGCGGTTAATCGGGGTCGGAATCGTGCCGAGAACCGGCGCGATGATTGCAGGGCTGGTGAATTGCGCATTCGATTGCGTCGAATTACCGGCTTTGTCATATGCGGTCACGACAAGATTATGTTCGCCTTCATTTTGCGTCGGCAGAACGTATTGACCGTTTGAAGGAAGAGATGATTCCGCGACATTAAACGGCGTTTGATTATCAATTTGAATTGAATAATGGTCGATACCAGACATTGCATCAACTGCATTAAGCGTCACGATATTTTGTGTATTTTGCGTCTCTACATTAAGGGCAAAATTCTGTGGAGGTGTTGAATCAATTTGGACTTTATAGCTTGCAGCTGGACCCCAACCGTTTGTATTCATGTAACGAAGATTGAAATACCAAACCCCGTCAGCAATACCATCAACTGTACGTTGCGAAACAGAATTATCGTAAATCTGAGTAGGGGTTGCGTTAGGATTCGTACTCAAAATGGTTTCAAGTGACGTCACGCCGTTTGGAATAGTCCAACCAAATTCAGCAGACGTGTTTGAATACCATGCATTTTGCTTTGGATCAGTTGTTGAAGTTATAACCGGCACTGGTGGCAGATTATTCGAAACAGAAGGACTTGTCGGTTGGCTCTGTGAAGTAGATTTAATAACAATCGTTCCAGATTGAGTCGCATCCAAAACATCAGTACCCAAACCGTCATTTTGCAAAACAGAAGCGTTCGAATAAATAAGCGACGCACTTCCGGCTTTCAATGCACGGAAAATAATCGAAATAATTTGACCATTTTGTCCAGCAAAACCCGGCGTCGGAAGGCCTCCGGTAAACGTCACAACTCCGGCCGAATTCGAAAACGTTGGATTTTGAGCCCACAGCGAAAATATCGAAGAACTTTGGTCAATCGACATTACTTGAAGCAAATCCGGCGGAAACTGTATCGTAGCGAGAGCTGTATTAATGTCTGCACCATCGGTATTGACCAGAACTTTGACCGACACAATATTACCGGCTTGAACCGCTGCTGTGACAGGACTAAATGTCAGCGTCGCGGCATGCGCAGCTGGTGTCGACACTACAAAAAAGAATAGCCACGCCATGATAAACGGCACAACGATGGCATAGCTATTTCTTTTTGTAAGGGTTCTTGAAAACATATTTCAGATACTTCTATTTTTTATTTATTGGCCTTTTTCTTCGAAATCTTGCGGTATATGAACCAAAGAATTGCAAAGACGATTGCAATCAATACAAGCGCTATGACAATTGCGAGCAATTTAACTGTGATAGAAGCCGAGGCAAATTGTGAAGTACTTGAAGATATTCCATACGTTGCCAATGTTGCCAACCCTGCTTTGTTGTATGCAACAACACTCAAAGTAACTGGGGACGTCTGGTTCTGCAAAACATACGTACTACCGCTTCTGACATACGCCCCGCCGTTTTCTGAAACTTCATAATGATCAATTCCCGACACATTATCTACAGCGCTAAAATATGCGAATTTTGCTCCATTAAAGATTGATGGATCTTGACCAAGAACGATAATGAACGGTTGCGGAGCAGTTTTGTCCGAAGAAAGAAGATTCGTCCAATCATTGACTGGCGCAACAGCGGCTTTTGCCGGAACAACTGTTATGGTCAAACCTTTTACTTGAGATGGAACAAGTGTTCCTTTTCCATCATTTGCGTATACAGATATATTTTGAGGAGTTATCGTAACAGTTCCTGTGCTCGTAGCGGTGACCACGATATTGAACATCGTTGCGCCTTCAATACTGAAACCACCCGGAACTCCGCCGACGAACGTTATCGAATTTCCATCAGCCGATAATGAAGGTGTTCGTGGCCAGAGACCAAATGCTGATCCGCCTAAGCTAAATTGCTGAACACTTAGTGCTGGATTTGTGGCAGAAGACGACTTCAATCCGATTGTGCCAGATACCGCATTCAACACTCCCCCATTTGCATCGATTTTAATACTAACAATTGCAGTATCCCCAACAGACAATGTCGTTCGTGACGCTTGAACATATATTGTTGCGGCCGAAGCAAAAGTTGGCATTGCGATAACAACAACAGCACCCAGAAACCCTATGACCGATGCGTATTTTATTTTTTGAATAATTGTTTTCATATTTATTTTGTTAATTTTTATTTTTATTTACCCCAGTTATACAAGAACATCGAGAAGTCTATCGCGTTCACCTTTTTATCATGATTCATATCGACATATTGATTGGTGAACGGCGGCTTTGTTCCCCAGAAGTACAGAAGGATTGCGAAGTCGACTGCATTTACTTTTCCATCGCAATTAAAGTCCCCTGGCTTACCGCAAACTCCGGTGACCACGGGAGGTGATGTGGCCGGAATTGATAATCCTGCGCCACCTCCTGCACCCCCACCACCGGCACCTCCACTACCGCCAGTGTTTCCGTTGTTACCACCATTATTCGTCGGTGCCACCGCTGTAAATGTTTGATACGATACTGAATCCTGTGTACCGAAGTATGCTACGAGTTTGAAGTAGTACGTACCCGGATGTGGAACTGTTGCGGTTAAAGTAGTGTTGAAATCTTGGCCTTGGTTGATATATTTCGCCGCTACTTCATCAAATATATTTGTTGGCTGTCCACACTGCTCGCTTGGGCTTGATACGACACACCATTCATATTGGTATTCGTTTCCGCTCAAACCTTCATCGGTAATCGTGACGTTTGCGGAAATGTTTGGAGTGACAGTATTCGTAATGCTGTTAATTTTGACCTGAGCAGGGGTTGTAACAACTGTCCAGTAATCAACGCCCGGTAATGTATCGCCAGTTGCCACCGTTGCCGAGAATACGCTTTCCCATGTTCCCGCCTGAGCATTTCCGGCTGTCGTGTATGAATATGTGTAGGTACCGGTCGCGATTCGAGTCAGATTTGCAGCGTTTACAACGAGATTTCCATTCGGATCATAAACATTAACCGTCGGAAGATTCGCTGAATCCGTCAACGTTCCGTTATAAACTGTCGTAACTGTCGCGAGGTAATTACTTCCAGCAACAACCGATCCGAAATTCGAAGTTGTCACGACCCACGGAGTTTGAGACGAGAGCGACAATGATGTGAGTGTTCGGTTAGCCGCATTCCATACGTCCGACGTTATATCGGTTGCGAGCGTGCCAAACGATGACAATGTTCGGTTGCTGTATGCCCAAATTGTCGCCGGCAATGAAGCGAGTGTGGCACCGAGCGATGATGATGCATTATTCACAACAGTGTTCGTATTTGCGTTCACGTTTGCTGCGACCGAAGTCGAAGCCGTATTTACGATGCTGTTGGTGTTGGCGTTAACTGCGGCTGTTCCGGCTGCAATTGCTGAAGCGAGCGACGAGGAAGCCGCGCCAACTACACTATTCGTATTCGCATTTATGACGGCGGCGAGCGAAGTGCTTGAATTTGAAACCGCTGAGTTTGTGTTTGTATTAACACCCGCGACGATTGACGACGAAGCGTTTCCGACGACAGTATTCGTATTTGAATTGACCGATGAAATGACCGATGAACCTTCACTGTTTGTATTGGCATTAACCGATGCTGTTCCTGCAGATATTGCCGAAGCGAGTGAAGTTGATGCGTTTGTAACAGCCGTATTAACATTTGAAATCGCAGTTGCGATCGAAGACGACGCCGACGTCACGTCAGACTGCAATGCGAGTGTTCCAGAAGTAAGTGTTCCCGCAGTAAGTGTTCGAGTACCGAATGACCAGACATCCGCCGCGGTCAAACTTGAACCTCCGCCAATAGAACCGGTCGCCAACACATTTCCAATCGTACCCGCCGTCGTCAAAGTCGACGTCGCTACGTTCCAGACGTCAGATGCCAATGTTCCAAACGACGTCAGAGTTCGCGAAGCCGATGACCAAACTGCAAGAGGAATCGTTGCGGCTAATGAAGTTGAAGCGGTTAGGACGGTTGCGCTCGTGCTTGCATTGATTGTCGTAACTGCAGCGGCGATTTGAGAATTCGTATTTGCGTTAACCGAGACTGTTCCGGCCGAAATCGCGGACGCGAGCGATGAAGAGGCGTTCAAGACCGTCGTATTTACTCCGGAAATTGCCGTTGCGAGAGAAGTTGACGCCGAAAGAACCGTTGCATTCGTGTTTGCATTTACGCCTGCGGCAATTGATGACGAAGCGTTGCCGACAACCGTATTTGTATTTCCATTGACGCTAGCTGTTCCAGCGGTAATAGCGGAAGCGAGCGATGTCGAAGCTGAACCTACGACCGAATTGGTGTTGGCGTTGATGATTGTAGCAAGTGAACTTGTCGAATTCGCAATGGCTGTATTTGTATTTGCATTCACACTTGATGCGACCGACGTAGACGCCGCTGTAATGTCAGCAGCCAATGTTGAAGTCGCCGTATTTACGATGCTGTTGGTATTGCTGTTAACCGCGGCTGTTCCGGCTGAAATTGCGGCGGCGAGCGACGTCGAAGCGTTCGTCACATCAGACTGCAGGGCCAGTGATCCGGACGAAAGACCGGCTCCTGTGAGTGTTCGCGTACCAAAGCTCCAAACTCCTGATGCAGTCAACTGGTTTGCGGAATTTGTCGCGAGGACATTGCCGATGGTGCCTGCACCGGTGAGTGTAGATGTGGCTACGTTCCAGACGTCAGATGCCAATGTTCCAAACGACGTCAGAGTTCGCGAAGCCGATGACCAAACTGCAAGAGGAATCGTTGCGGCTAATGAAGTTGAAGCGGTTAGGACGGTTGCGCTCGTGC
>Ga0302319_10010201_pt1 | contig 17958 bp, 18 predicted proteins | sample Bog_T0_2_FD_203319 | JGI IMG/M metagenome (GOLD analysis project Ga0302319, IMG submission 203319) | Peat permafrost microbial communities from Stordalen Mire near Abisko, Sweden - Bog_T0_2 | ecosystem: Environmental > Terrestrial > Soil > Wetlands > Peat | place: Sweden: Abisko, Stordalen Mire...
CCAGGACCCAAACCGATTTCCGGCGCTTGCGCCTCCGGTCGGGCTCCGCCCTCCCTTCAGCACAAGCGCCGGAAACCTCTCTCACCTTGATTGCCGGGGACTCTCACCTTGATTGTCGCGCGGCAGCCGGTGAACGCTCAGCCATCAGAACACTTGCAGCGCGGCGGCTTCGACCCGCGCGCGCAGCACCTTGTGGATGCTGTCGCGCGTCATGATGTCCGTCTTGCGGCCAAGGATACGGGCCGCCTGTTCTTTCACTTCCATCAGACCGAACAGGCTTAGCTCGCCCTTTTCATAGTCAAAGAATAGATCAACGTCGGAATCGTCCCGCGCCTCGTCCCGTGCGGTTGAGCCGAACAGGTAAAGGTGCTGGACGCCGAGCCGCTTCAATTCGGCTTCGTGCGCTTTGAGCGTGGCAATGGCGGCGTCGCGTTCCATGGCAGCATTTTAGCACAAAACGGGAAGGGCCAGCAGCGTGAGCTACCGGCCCCGATTTCCTTGACGGGGCCGATTACCCGCACCTAAGCTAAGCGTTCGGCCGTTAAAGTCCCTTGTCGGGCGTAGGGGAATCGGCCGGCGGCGCCAGATGAAAAACGCGTCGTTCGGGCAGCTTGGCGGGATCAGGCCAGGCGACCGGCCGGTCAGGGCCGGATGAGTGTCGCGGATCGCGCCACTGACGGTCGCCCGGTTCGCGCTTCCGCTAGCACAGCACCCGCTGGCAGGCCGCCCGCGCGTTTTCCAGCCGGGAGGCCGTGAGCCGCTCGCCGGCGCAGTAGCGTGCCACCACCGCCCCCAGGTCGCGCGCCTCGTTCGACATCAGCTCATACGGCGTCTCGCGCAGCACCAGCGCACAATACACCGCGTCGGCGCGCGTCGGCATCCGCAGTTGCGGAAATTTCATGACGTCGGTCCTCCCAGACCCGTGTTGCGGCCAGGAAGCACCGCTGCCGCGCAACCGCCAGTCACAAACACTGGAGCCACCTGCGGTTGCGCGCGCGACATGATCAGCCGCCAGGGGTGGTGGACGCCAGCGGGGTTAATCGCGGCCGTCGGCCTGGCCTCGCGGGGATGCTGGTCCAACGCCCCTGCCCGCCTGCCAGGCCGATCTGTCGTTCTGGCGCTGCCCGGCACCCGGCCGAACGAGCGGACCACCGATCCACAGCTCGGCGGGCTGCGACACCACCTTGGCAATGCCCGCATTTCGGCACGCCGAAGGACTGGTCGTGGTCAGGCTCGATGGGGCGGAAGGCCCATCCGTGCGAAAACGTACGGTAGCGACTTGCACGCAATGTCGGGGGTCTGGCCGGATGCGGGACCGCACCGTCGATCCGGTAAGGAATTGAGGGGCTCGATTGGCCAAGGGCGCGCGTATTGCACGCAAAGTGAACCCCCGCGTTAGGCCCCCGGTTTGTTGCGTGCAATGCGCCGGCCGCGGCGGCGACATCGCGTCCAATTCCGTTTGCACGCCATGATTGCACGCAACAAACGAGCAGTTCGCGACGGAACCGGAACAGATTCGGCCTCTCCATGGTCAAAATGCTAGGAATGCCGTCCGTGTTCCCGTTTCTTACCGTACGTTTTCGCACGGATGGGCCTTCCGGCCCTCGATCAGTTACTTTGGCCACGCATGCGAACGTTCGCCATGATCCAGGCGTGACCGCCGTGGCCGTCCGGCGCGCTGGCCCGACCTGGTGGAGGCGACGCGGTTTCGCACGACCCGTGTCGTGCTCGCCGCCGCGCATCTGGACAGCAACCCGACCAACAATCGGCTGGCCAATCTCAGGTGCCTCTGCCAGCGGTGTCACATGCTGCACGATCGGCCGCACCATCTTGCGCAGCGCTGGATCACCTATCGCCGGCGCTACGCGCTGGGCGACTTGTTCCTTGGGCGCTACGAGGCCGCCTGCCTCGCCTTGGCGGCGCGGCCCGCGCTATCAGGACGCATGGCCGCATGACGCGGGTCGATGGACCGCAATCCAGCAAACGCCTTCGCCAGATGCAGCGCTGCTAGCGGACCCCCGACTCAGCGCGGGCGCCGTCCCGGCGGCGCTGACCGGCGCACGGGCGCTGCCAAAGGCAACGAGCGGAAGCCCAGTCGTCCTGAATGCTGATTGGCAAGCTGGCTGGCTGGCTGACTGGCAAGCGGGCGGGCAAGCTGGCTAAAACCCCTCCCTAGCGAGAAACTCATTGAGGGCGGCCTCAATGATATCTTGCTTCTGGACCTCCTGCCGGTGCGCGTATTCGCGAAGCCGCCGCTGCAGCGAAAGCGGTAGTCTGGCTGAAACCGTTGTCCGTGGCTCGTCGGGGGGAGACCGCAGGCTAGCCGGCAAACCAGGAGACTCCAGGGAACCCTGCGGGTTAGCCATTCGAGCGCCCGTCTCAATGCGTAGCTGAGCATCAGCCCCGCTTGCAAACGGCTGGGCTTGCTGGCCCGCTTGTTGGCCAGCGGGCGGAACAGACTGCTGGCCAGGGGGCTGGCTGGCTGGCTGGCTGTTAGGTAATGGCTCTGGGATTGTCGCCCCACCCTTCGCGGGCAGCAGGGTCGACATAGACGAGAGCTTAGGCCGCGACATTTTCGGGAACCTCCACCCGGCTAATGACGTAAGTCCATAGTGCGGCCATCTCATCGGCGGCCTGCTTGCTACCGATTTCTTGGGCGACCAAGCCATCTATCATGGCCGCCGCATAATCTGTCCGGTCTCCTACCTGCACAGGCGCCACCGTCCCGTGCTGACTCAAAGCGACCGCTGCGTCGAGGGTAAGGCGGCTGCGTGGTTTCACGCGGTTGATGATGAAGACGAGGGGTTTCCGAGATCCGCGAACAGCTTCGACGGTCGATCCCACGGCGCGCAAATCGTTCGGCGATGGCTGACACGGTACGACGACGAGGTGTGCCGCACGGACAGCCTCGAGCACCTCGGCACCGATCGATGGGGGAGTGTCCACCATCGCAACTCGGCACCCAGCGTCACGCAGGGCATCCAGCGCAGCGGCGAGCCCCTTGTCGGGCCTAGCAAGGATAGGCGTTCCGGCCTTCCTAGCGTCATACCAGCGAGCGGTCCCTTGCATTGGGTCGGTGTCAACGACGCCCACAGGACCGGCTCCAGCTACCTCAGCGGCGACGGATAGGTGCGTCAGCAAAGTGGTCTTGCCGGCGCCCCCCTTACGTGACGCATACGTTATGACGATCAAGGATCTCTCCCCTTAGAGATGTGGTCTTTTAGAAAAGCTTTTTAGCCAGCTGTCAAGCTGGCTGGCTGGCTTGCTGGCCGCCCAGCAAGATTTGTCACATACAAAGCCGCCGGGCCGGTTCCGTAGACGACGAAACGCCCCGAATCGGTGTGACTCGGGGCAGGGAGTTATCCATGCTTTCCCGTGGGGTTAAGCGATGGGCCGGAATCCGTGTCGTTCTCACACACAGGCCGGTCGGGTTATCCCGTGGGGAGAAGCGATGAGTTTGTGGGGAGAGGCGATGCGACTCGTGGTTATCCCGTGGGGAGAAGCGATAGAGAACTACTAGCTAGAATCTACTAACTTCAAATAGCTCTATCGCTTCTCCCCACAGTCGTTTGTCCTTGACGGCAAGCGTCGGGGAATAGATGGTCACAACGAGTTTGGGCTTAGGAAGAAGCGCTATGAGGGACGGTGATCCAGCCCACGGGGTCCGCCAACTGGTTTTGCTTCACGGCCATGAGCGAGCTCGGGAAATGGTCCCTCCCAAGCAGCGCCTTCTGGTCGACATCGCGGCTGAAGTCATGGCTGACGAAAAGCAAAACATTGGTATCAGCTACACGGGATTCTGCCTGACGTCACTTCCGCATAAGCGTCTGCCGGACGATGAGGCCTGGCAGAAGCAGGGTCATCGAGTGACTCTGCTTGTAGAGCCGGGCCGACTTAGATCGGCAAGGGGAGAAATGAAGCTCTACGGTGTGCCCTACGGTGCCCGCGCCCGGATGATCCTACTCTACCTCCAGACACAAGCAATTCGGGCGAGCAGCCCGCAAGTGGCTTTGGGGCGCTCCATGCGCGACTGGATGGAACGGATGGGCTTGGCCGTAGGCGGTGAGACGGCACGTAGCCTCCGCGAACAATCCGCCAGAATCTCTGCTTGCACCCTTAAATTTTTCTGGGAAGGGGAGGGCGGCGAAGCGGCCCGTGGCTTCAAGCGAGGCGCGATCGTCGACTCAGGACTGCAATTCGCCATTGGGGACAATGCACAGGGCAGATTGTGGGAGGACCAAGTCGTACTCGATCCAGTTTTCTACAAGGCGCTTCGGGACCATCCTGTACCCCTCCAAGAGGCGGCGATTCGGCAGCTACGAGATCGATCCATGTCCCTGGATGTATATGTGTGGTTGGCTTGGCGCCTTCACACGATCAGCAAGGCAACGCCGATCAGTTGGCCCGGAATCCACACCCAGTTCGGTGCGGGTTTCGACAAGCTGTTCCATTTTAAGCCCCGATTCAGTGAGGCGCTGGCCGCCGCCGTCGCGGCCTACCCCGAAGCTCGTGTGGATCTCGGGGAGAAGGGCATTACTCTTCATCCATCTCGCTCGCCGATTCCCCGACTACCAAGCGCGCAGGGTCTTATCGCTTAACCCCACAGTCGGGTAAGGCTGACTGGCAAGATTCTACACTGTGGAGAGGGCCAGGAAGACCATCTCCGCTTGCCCTATGATGCGAAACGCCCATATTCGCCTCATCCTGTGAGGCGAATATGTACATCTGGGAGTTGCCCGACTGGCCCCGCTTCCGATGGGACGCCAATCGGCTCGCTCAACCGCTGGCCACGGCGCACCTGAATCAAGGACGGCTGCTGGGCCGGATGGAGCGGCTGGGCCTCGCGCTCAAGCTTGAGGCCGAGCTGCAGGCCAGCACCGAGGAAGCGGTCAAGAACGCTGAGATCGAAGGCGAAATCCTCAACCGCGACAGCGTACGCTCGTCCCTTGCCCGGCGACTCGGCGTTCCCGATGCCGCGCTTGGTCCCGAGGATCGGCGCGTCGAGGGCATCGTCGAGATGACGCTCGATGCCACCCGGAACTGCATGGCCCGTCTCACCCGTGAACGGCTGTTCGCCTGGCAAGCGGCTCTATTTCCGACCGGGCGTTCCGGTCTCCTCGCCATCAAGGTCGGCGCATGGCGGGACGATGCCCATGGCCCGATGCAGGTCGTTTCCGGTCCCATCGGCCTTGAGAGGGTGCATTACCAGGCACCGCCTGCCGCCCGGATCGAAGCGGAGATGCAGGCCTTCCTGGCGTGGTTCAACGAGCCACCGACGATGGACGGCATTCTGCACGCGGCGGTCGCTCACCTTTGGTTCGTGACCATTCACCCGTTCGAGGACGGCAATGGCCGGATCGGGCGCGCGCTTGCCGACATGAGCCTGGCACGCTCGGAAAATTCCCCGCAGCGGTTCTACAGCCTTTCGGGTCAGATCCGCCGCGACCGCTCCAGCTACTACGGCTCGCTCGAACGCACGCAGAAGGGCGACCTCGACATCACCGCCCGCCTGCTTTGGTTTGTCGAATGCTTCTCCAAGACGCTCGATGAAGCCGAACGCACCAGCGCCGGCGTCCTGCACAAGGCCGAGTTCTGGCAGCGTCACGCGCTGGTGCCGCTGAACGAACGACAGAGGACCATCCTCAATCGCTTTCTCGATGGCTTCGAAGGCAACCTCACGGCGCGCAAATGGGCGGCGATCGGCAAGTGCTCGATGCCGACGGCGCAACGGGACATCAAGGACCTGACCGACCGCGGCATTCTCATCCGCAACGAAGGTGGCAGCAAGAACACCAGCTACAGCGTGACCGTGCCATAGCAGGTTGTTCATTTCGGGCTTGTGTCACGAGAGCTACGCGCATATCGCAAAGAGCAATGTTCTTCCCTCGGCGTAGCCGCGCACGGCGCGCCGGTTGGACGAGCTGCTGGCAACGGCGATCGTTGCGGCATTTTTTATCGCCCCGGTGAGGGGCACGGCAATGATGGCGGACGATCTCACACCTGACACGCCCGATCTGCGGCGGGACGCAGCCCTGCGCGCGCTGGCGGAAAACCCGACGGTGCGTCCGTCGCTTCGCGTGGCGGCCCGCAAGGCGTTGCGGCACGAGCGGCAGGCACGCGAGGTCGCGGCAGCGTCGGCTGCTGGGGCGGAACGCGCGATCGGAAATAAGCGTCGCCGATTGGCGACGTGCCCTCCGGGCGCCGCACCGGCCCATCGACCGCCGTCAGTCGCAGGAGAACCGAATGACTCAGGCACCGCCACCACCCACCGCGACTGACACCAGGCGGGTCAAGGCCATGACGCAGGCGGTGGCGAAGGCGGTGCGCCAACAGGGCCGGCCGGTGCTCGAAGCGGCGGACACCGCCTGGATGGAGGAGCGGCCGCAAAGCCTCCTATTGCTGCTCGATGCCGCGGTGGCCGCCAGCGCCGCCGGCAAGCGCGACGAGGCGCTGGTCGCTGCCTGTCGCTGGTTGCTCGCCAACCAACTGGAGCTGATCCGCTACCGGCTCGAACGCGGCCACGACTGGGCGCGTGCGCTGCTCGATGCCTACCAGGAGAAGCTGGTCGCGCTGATCCGGGCCAACACCCTGCCGGAGGCCGACTGGTTCGTGCTGGTCACTCTGCTCAATGACGCCAAGGTGCCGATCCGACCGGAGATGGCCGAGGCGCTGGCCATGGCCGCCGCGGAAGCGACCCCCGGGGAGGTGCCTTCACCGCAGGATATCCCCCGCGAGCTGCGCCAGATGGTCGATGCCATCGGGCGCTCGGCCGAAGACCCGTTCCTGGTGGTCGAGGCGCTGGCGGAGACCGGCGCGCTGATGCCGCCGGAGCTGCGGGCCTACCTGACGCACGAACTCGGCCTGTCCTCGCATGCGGTGCTGCGCGAGGCGGTGCCGCTGCTGCTGCTTGACCCCGAATTGGCCGTGCGCCAGGCCGCGGCGGCGGTGCTGGAACAGATCGCTGGCCTGGAGACCATCTCGCCGGAGATGCTGCGACGGATCCTGCTGGTGCGGAACTGGGTACCGGAGGCCGAGCGTGAGGCAATCGACCGCCTGGCCCGCAAGGCGCGGGTCAAGGGCGTGGCGTGCGCGCAATGGCGGCCGGCACCGGCGCTGACGATCCACTGCTCGATGGTGGACGGCTCCGGAGCACAGAGCGTGCTCCTCACCACGCCGACCGGGAAATCCGGTCTGTTCATCGGGTTGCTGCTCAAGCAGGGCTTCGGCGTGCGCGATGCCTGGTGCGACCTGTCGCTGTCGCGCCGTGAGATCACCCGCTCGCTGAAGGAGGTGCAGCGGGAGGTGGCATGGTTCGCGATCGAACGCGATCACCTGGACGCCGTGGTGCAGCACCACATCGCGCGCGGCCTGACCTTGGGCCACCTGCCGCAACCGGTGCTGATCGCGATCGCGGAGGCGATCGGCGCGGCGGACTGGAAGGATCGCGGCATCGATGTGGCGGCGGAGACGGAGCGGCTGTTCGCCGGCATGGCGGGCGGCAGCGCGGCAGCGATCGCCGCGTCGCTTCGCCGCAGCGGCGAGTGGCTTGCGGACGATCCGATGATGCAGTCCTGGTTCGACGATGACCCGGCGATCCGGGCGCTGGTCGAGGGCAGGCCGCGGCCGAAGCCGGATGTGGCGATGCGGCGAGCGCTGGAGGACGTGCTACCGGCGCGGCGGGCGGCGTGGGCGGAACGGCTGCTGTTGCTGGCGTTGTGGCTCCGGGCCGGCACGGGCCGCGCGATGCCGGCGGAGCGGTGGCAGGACTGCGTGGTGCTGGCGCATGAATTGCTGGCCGGGCGCTCGCTGTCGGAGCTGCCGGCGATGGTGGCAATCGCCGAGCGCAGCCTGTTCGCGGCGCGTGCGGGTAGCTGGTGATGATCCCGGTGCGAGCGAGCCCGGGGGATTTCCCCCCGTGAGCCGAGAGATCGAGATCGTTCTTTGCCCCGGCGGACTGCCGCGCCGGCCGCGGCGCTGGATTCCGATGCGGGCGAGCGTGGCCGCCGTGAAGCTGGGCGAGATCGCGCTGACACCGGTCGGGCTGGATATCCTCGTGCCGCTGAGCGAGGTCCGGCGCGGGATGGTGCGCCTCCGCACCCGCGAGGCGGAGTGCTGGGTGTTCTCTTTGGGGATGCGCGACGAAGAATTGGCCGCCGTGCATCGTGTGCTCGGCCCGGGCATGGCTGGCGACCGCCGGGGTTGGCTGGAACGAGAGGGCCAGACGCCGCTGGAATTGCTACAGCCCGGGGAACTGGTGATTCTGGAGGAGCTGATCTACCGTCTGCCGCTCTGACTCGATAAATCCGGCCGGTTGCACTCCGCCGCCATGCGCTCTCTCACTCTGCCGCCTTCGCCGCGGGAGCGGGGTCGATGCCGAGTTCCTGCCGGACATGGGCGAATTTCCTCGGATCGGCGAGCCGGGCGTCCGCCATCATCGTGCGCAGCGCGGTGATGCCGGCCGCGGTGAAAAACAGCATGGGCAGGCGGCCGTCGAGGTCGAGACGCATCAGCCCGCGATCCAGCAGCCCTTGGGCAGCCTGCGGGATCTTCGGCTTGCCGGCGTGCAGACCGCCGCGCCAGGTCCTGATCTGGAATCCCTCTGCCACGCTCGGTAGCGTCGAGAAGAACATATCAAGTTCCCGGCGGATGTAGTCCCGTTCGGCTGCGGTGAACCCGGCGATCATCGGTCGGCGTCTTGTCCATGGTTCCGTCCTCCTAAGCCGGGGAGGGGTTATCCTCCGTTTCGGTGGAAAACTCAGGGGGCAACATCGCCTTTCTATCCCGTGAGCCGCGGTTTTCGGGCGCTTGCACTGGACTGCCTAGAAAACGGGCGATTAAGCCTAAGCCATTGAATTCGCAGGCGTCATTCTTGCACTGCGCCTGGCTCAGCAGTGGTAGAGGCGCTGTCCGTGCCGGCGCGGCGACCGATCAAGCCGATCTACGTGACGCGGTTCTGATTGATGCAGTGCGAGGCAGCGATGAACGAGACTGATTATCCGTTCGCGATCCGGCCGCTGGCGCCAGCGGAAGGCGGCGGCTACCTGATCGAGTACCCGGATCTGCCGGGCATGTCGGACGGCGAGACGGTCGAGGAGGCCATAGCCAACGGACGCGATGCCCAGGCGGGCTGGATCGTCGCCAGTGAGGCCGGTCGCCCGGTGCCGGCGCCTGGCGCCGAGACGGGCGCCGGCTATTCCGGCAAGTGGTTGCTGCGCACGCCGAGGTCGCTCCTTCGATCGCTTGCAGAGCGCGCGCGTCGCGAGGGCGTGAGCTTGAACACCTTGGCGGTGGCACTACTGGCCGAGGGTCTGGGCCAACGCCAAGCGAGCTGACGGCTGCGTGACCAGGGTCAGAAAGCCGGCGGCGAAGCGCCTCGCGTGAGGCCGGCGAGAGGGCGAGAATTAACGAAACGGCCTCCCGGTACGCATTTGGGGACAAAAGCGGAACGCTCGGCCGTGTGACCGGCCGCATGTCGGCGTCAGATCCCGACCGGACCACAGCGCACGGTATCGGTTGGGTGTCAGCTTATGCGCGGCTCGGTGGCGACGCGGCTTCCGAGTCCTGTCCACAGGCGACTGACCGACGCGGCCAAAAATCGGACGTTCCGAGACGCACAAGGCAAGCAAGACAAGCCCGCACACCATACGCACTGACGTGCGGACTTTCGCAACGGAATTACTAATGATTTCAGAGAACTAACCTTTGAAAAATCGTTTCAGTGGAACCGCGGCGGGGTCGCAACGATAAAAACAACCTTCTTATCAATGGCTTGCTTGGCCTCAAGCGGTACCGTTGTGGTACCGCTTTTATTGCGAAACGGCGCCGAAAGCAGGCGTCCACAAACCGTCCGACTAAACATCCAGCATCGTCCCGATAAGCGCCCGCTAAGCCGCTCCGGGGCCGCGCCGCTGCCGGAACGACAATGCCAGCAAAGCGCTGGCGCCAGCGCTTGGGCAGGCCATTGATAAACCAAGGTTTTCTGCGCCAGCGCTGACGATCCGCTGGCACTGCAACGAAGCTGTCTGCCACAACCCATTGATTCAACGATGGATTTTGGTCCGTTGCCCGGCACGTCAGTGCGTATGGTGTGCGGGCTTGGCGGGCTTGCCTTGCTTGCCTTGTGCGTCTCGAAGCGCATGCTGCGCCGGCAGGACGATGCGGGAGGTCAGGGCCTCCGATGGGGCGGCTGGCTCGTGCCGCGCAACGCGGTCTCCCTTATTTGCTGCCCGCGGCTGTGGGCTGGGGCTTCTCGATCCAGAGCGGAACGTCGCAGACCCTACGGCCGCTCTGAAGGCGGGTCATGCTGGGTTGGAGGCTGCAGTTGGCGAGCGCGGTATTGATGTCGTTCCAGGTCATGAGGTCGAGCCAGTTGCGCGCCGCCGCGGCTCCCTGGTTGAACGCCGTTTGCAGGTCTGCCTCGGTCTCGTGGACGTCAAGGTAGGCGCTGGCGCTGCCCCACACGTAGCCGCCACCGAGAAAGGTGACCGCGGTCAAGAACAGGGCAAAGGCGGCGCGCAGGGCGGTATTGCGATCGAAGACGCGGACACGGCGGGCCAGCACCGCGTCGGCACTGCTGGCGATGGCGGCAGTAACGCGCTGGACCGTCTCGGCTTCGGTGGTGGCCAGTTTGGTCCGGAAGCGGGCGGTCTCTGCCTCGGCGGTCTGCCTGGCCAGGAGCAGGGCATCGGTGATCTGCTGACTGGCATCGGCCACGGTGCGGTCGCTGCTGGCGGTTCGCTCGGCCAGGAAGGTGATGAACCGCGCGAAGGCGGTGAGCACCGGCATCACCGGGTCACTGCGCAGCATGCCGGCGCGGTAGGCGGCGTCGCGCAGCTCGGCGACCAGTCGCTGGGCCTCGTCAACTGCCGGCTGCGGCGGTGGCCCGGGAGCGGGGACCGCCGCGGGCGGTGCGGGCGCCCGTTCGCCTGGCCGTTGCCGGGGCGGCGGGCTATTGTCCCTCACGGCAGCCAGTCGGCGACAGGCGCGAAGTTCTGCTCCATGACGCGACGCCAGAGGGTGATGAGCTCGCGGTCCCAGAGGCCGATCGGCGACTGGCCTTCTTTGACGTTGCCGGCCTCGGCGGCGGCAAAGGTGAGCCGGCGCGCGTCCACCTCGGGGGCTGGGGCGAGACGGGGCATCCAGACGGATTTGGCACCGCGGGTGAGGGCGTCCCGGAAGATCGGACTGTCGAGCACGACCTTAAAGGCGGTCTCGACGGAACGACCGGCGGGGACGAGCGCCTCATTGAGCACGAGAATGGTGGCTTGGGGGGCGAACAGGCCACCCTCTTCGAGGTCGCGCAGATAGGCCAGGTCGTCGCGGTCGGGACCGATAAGGTGGACCGCGACGGTTTCGACGCCGTGGCTACCGAGGAAGGTGGCGAGACGGATTTCGCGGGCGATCTTCTTGAGGAAGAGATCGCCGCCGCCGAGGTCGAGGAAGATGCTGTAGCGCTTCTCGATCTGCTGCTCGCACAGGTCTTTGAACCAGTCGCGCATGTCGTCGTCGTCGGCACTGGGGGGCGTGACGACCTTGCCGAAGTAGGCGGACAGTGTGGCGTTGGTGCGGTCGGCGTCGGCGATGGCGACGATGCGGCCTTGATCGTGCGCGCGCCCGGCGGCCCAACGAATCCACCAGGTCTTGCCGCGAGCGCCGCGGCCGAGCGTGACGACAAGCTTGGGTGGCGTCAGGGCGGTGCTGCCGGACAGCTCTTCGCGCGGCGTCTCGGGGGCAGCGGGCCTGGGGGTGTTCACCTTGTTCATGCCGTGATCCTCTGTATCGGGCTGACCGCCCGCGTTGGGCACACGCCGTTGCGAGCGAGCGGCGGTTTCTTCGTCGCGCGGGCGGGTTTTCCCGCGGGCTGCCGAATCGTCTGGTGGTCGTAATGCCACTTCAGGGGACGACCTTGGGCAGAGGCACCTTGCTGGCGTTCATCTGCTCGATCAGGCGGCGGATCTGCTCGGCCGCGCCGCCGTCCGGCTGCGCCGGGCCGGCAACGGCGCTGTCCGGCACCGCGGATCGCGCGGCGGGCAGGGTTTGAGCTGCCGGCTCGCCGGTGAGCGGCGTCGCCGGGCGGAGGTCGAGGCGCATCCTTGGCCGTGCCGCCGCGGCTGCTCCTGGCGCTGGTATGGCCTGCGCGGCGGGGGCGATTTCGTCGCGGGGGAGTGGCGGCGGCGTTGCAGGGCTATCGGGGCTGGCGCGGGTGGTCGCCTTGGCACGCCGCACCGCCCACCAAGCCTTGCGGGCGCGCTCGCCGGTGGGCGGCTTGCCGTCGCCATCGCGCAGGCCCAAGGTGGCCAACGCCGTAGCCAGGTCATCCCAGCCGGGTTGTTTGTCGGCGAGCAAGGCGCGGAAGGCGTCCTGGTGAGCGCGCAGCCAGCGGGAGAGTTGGGAGCGGCGACCGCGGCCGCGCATGCCGCGCTGATCCAGCAACCTGGCAAGCTGGGTCACGCCGCCCACCCCCGCGGCATCCGATCGCTTGCGTGCTGCCATCCCCCGTGGCTCCCCAATGCTTTCGTCGGCGCGCGACTCGGCCCGAGTCGGCGTCCGCGATTGTCTCAACCTTCGTCCGACAAAGCGTCCGATTTTTCCGATGGATTTGATTTGTTACAGACCGGGCGGCCGGGAGGGATGACGCAGCGGGCGAGCTGGCGGGGCTGCGGACGGCGGTGGAACGGTGCCGCCGGCTGCCGCGCCCGGGTTGTCATCTCAGTCCGTTATGCGGCAGCGGACGCATAGGCGCGGCCGCGAGCGTGAGGGTGGAGAGGGAGGCTATTGCGCCGGACGTCGCGGCGGCAGGTCGCCGTCACCTTCCCAGGCATCAAGCCAGGCATCCAGGTCGCGACCGGTGCGTCCCTGGCCGGCGTCCAGATGTGCCCTGGCCTCGCCGATCATCTCCGCCTCGCGAGCCAGCCGGCGCGCGCGCGCCGCCGGGGTTTCCGGCGGGGGATCAAGCGGGTCATGGGCGGGTGATGGCAGCGGCATGGGGCCGAACGTAGGCCGTCCGGCGCGGTGTGCCAGCGGGGCCACCCAGGTAGGACCACCTGCGGACCACGTAGGGACCATGCGGGGACCACTTGGGGACGACCAAAAGAGCAGTCCCATACACCAATGCACCCAAGGTGCCGGCGGACGAGCCCGAACCGCCCAGCGACTCGACCCGGGACTTGTGGGGTATGCTGAGTTGAGGGGTCCAACAGGGAAGTTCGCCATGGGCAAGATCGCCAAGAAGCCGCAGCCACCCGCTGCTCCTGCTCCTGCTCCTGCTCCTGAAGAGGACGAGGACCCGATCTGGGGTAACGCGCTTGCCGACTTCTTCGGTGTGAGGGCGCTCGGGTCACTGTCCGCCGCTGCGCCCGCGGTGCCGGAGGACAAGCCGGCGGCGGTGCCGAAGAAGCCCGCTCGGAAGCGGGCAGCGCCACGGGGAGCGGCCACCGTTGGAAAGGGTCAGCCGCCCGCCAAGTAGCAGAGAGGGCCGAGGACTGGGCGGCCCGTGCCGAGCGGACGAGCCGCGCCATGCTATCGGCCTGAAGGGGTCATGCCACGATGGCGAAGCGCGAGCCGAGCGCGCCGTTTGAGGAGTTGCTGGAGGCTGCCGAACACGACGCCCGGGTGACCGTGTGGGAGCAGACGTTCGTCGCCTCCATCCGTGAGCAGATCGAGAAGCGCGATCAGCCGTGGCTGTCGGACCAGCAGTCGCGGGTGCTCGCCCGCATCGCCCTGAAGATGGGCATCGACCTGCCGCCGCAGGTCCGGGCGTGCCGACCGCTGAGCGGGAAACAGCGTGACGTGCTGGCGCGGATCGCGGCGAAAGTCGGGTCGCCGTTCACCGGCGATGATGCCGCCGAAGCGGTGGAGCCCTGCCCGGTCTGACCGCCAGGGAGGTTGCGCAGGACGAACGTGCCCGCGCCGCTTGCGCCGGCGGCATCGACGGGCAGGCGCGTGGCGGAGTGCGCGGCCGGCGCGCTGATAACCTGGGGGCCAGGCGCTGGCCGGCAGCGGGCAAGACGCCCGCATGCCGACCGAGCCGCCGGTTGCGTTGTTCAGCCTGACGGCATCGGTTCCTCCTGCGTCTTTCCCTTGGCGGCGGCGTCGGCATCGAAGGCGCGGAGCCCCTGCCGCCGCCATCGCGCTTGCAGGTCGGCCGGGGCGTCGTCGCCGTGCCCGTCGAGCAGGTCGCGGAGCATGAGGAAGGCGCCGAGCATGGTGGCGCGGTCGTCCTCGGTTCGCTCCGCCAGCCCGGCCTTCACGACCAGCCCGCCGTATTCGATGAGCTGGCGGGTGCGCGCGCGGCGGTGCTCCCGCCAGTCGCGATGCCCGTTCATGGCGAGCGCTTTCCGTCGCCGGGCGATGGCCTGCTCAAGTCTTCTGAGCGCCCGCAAGGAGGTCTGCAGTGCGATCGCCCTCGGGCTCAGGGGCGTGGTGCTGGGGCCTGGGCTTGGCCTTGGCGTCCGGCTTCTCCGGCTTGGCGGGAAACGTCTCGCCGGGGGTGGCGGGCTGGTCCTCCTGTTGCGGCGGGTTGGCCTTGGCGTGGTCGCGGGCCTGGATCAGCACCTGCTTGATCTGGTCGGCGTTGAGCACCTTGTGGGCGCCGGTTTCGTTGACGATGGCGCCGAGCGTCAGCAGGTGTTCCCGCCGTTTCTTGTCGGCTCTGGCGAGCAGCGCGGCGATTTCCGGGTCGGCGTCGAGGCTCTTGGGCATCTTTCGGGTCGGCATGTCGGTCTCCAAGGGCGAGGTCATTCCCGCCCGACGAGGGTCCGGGGCGATCCTGCGAACGAGCGCGGCCAAATCGCGGCTCACGAAAGGTTCAACACCCCGGCCCGGACGGCGCTTGCGCGCGAACGGAGACGGGCTTGCCGGCGCCCGGCCGGCGGGCCGACGCTGTCGGCACGGAGGGCAAGGGGCCACGTCTTTCCCGGAAGCCCGCAGGCGCGCTGGCCGCTCAGGTGCGGCGTGATCGGCTGAAACAGGGCCAGGCTGGGCGCCCTGTGGGGAGAAGCGGCGGGAGCGGGCGGAGATGCGCGCTTAGCCATCGCTGGCGCGACGTGCGGGCCTTTGCTAGCGTCCGGGACAGGACAGCGGGCGGCCGGATGGCGATCTTCCATTTGCAGGTGAAGGTGATCCAGCGCTCGAAGGGACAGAGCGTGATCGCGGCCGCGGCCTACCGCGCGGCGGCGGCGCTGTATGACGAAGAGCTGGGCCAGACCCAGAACTTTCTGGCCAAGGCCGGGGTGATCCATTCGGAGATTCTGCTGCCGGAGGGTGCGCCGCGGCGGTGGCTGGACCGCGAGATGCTGTGGAACGAGGTGGTGGCGGGCGAGCGGCGCAAGGACGCGTCGCTGGCGCGGGAGATCGAACTGTCGCTGCCGCGCGAGCTGAGCCAGGCGGAGGCGATCCGGCTGGCGCAGGACTTCGTGCGCGAGCAGTTCGTGGCGCGCGGCATGGTGGCCGACCTGAATGTGCATTGGGGCAAGGCGGGCGACGGCGAGGCGCAGCCGCACGCGCATGTGCTGCTGACGATGCGGCGGATCGACCCACTGGGCGGACGAGGGGAGAAGGCCGATGGCGGACGAGCCGGGCGCGGACGCGATCCTGAGCGAGGCGCGGGGCGCGCACACGACATCGCGGCAGATCCTGGGGCTGCTGCAGGAGCTGGGGCAGGACCCGATCGAGGTGATCATCGCGGCGCTGCGGGCGATCGAGGGGACGCAGCAGAGAATCCTGACCCGGCTGGACATTCTCGACCGGAAGCTGACGGAGCGGCGGGGCGCCTCGCCCGGCTGATGGCGGCGGCGCGTCTGCGGGACGGGCTGCGCCGGCATGACGCGGCGCTGTCGGAGCAAGCGGGGTTCGGGCTGAAGGAACGGGCGTGGCGCGACAAGGCGCTGCTGCGGATCTGGCGCGAGCGCTGGGCGGAGCTGGTGAACGCGCGGCTGGCCGAGCTTGGCCACGACGTGCGGATCGACCATCGCTCGAACGCCGCGCGCGAACTGGACCTGGAGCCGCAGAACAAGATCGGCCCGGCCGGGGCGCGACGGGCGGCGCGCGGCGAGGACGCCGAGCGGGCGGATGAGCACCGGGCGATCGCGCGGCGCAATGGCGAGCGGCTGCTGGCCGAGCCGGAGCTGGTGCTGAAGGCGCTGACGCAGCAGCAGAGCACGTTCAGCCGGCACGACCTGGCGCGGCTGATCAACCGGCAGAGCGACGGCGCCGAGCAGTTCGCGGCGATCATGGCGAAGGTGGAAGCCTCGCCCGAGCTGGTGCGGGTTGGCGCCGACGGGCGCGGGCGCGACCGGTTCTCGACCCGCGAGCTGGTGCGCATCGAACGCGAGCTGATCGCGACGGCGGTGGCGCTGAACCAGCGCACGACGCACCGGGTGGAGAGCAAGCGGCGGCGCGCGGTGGTGGACGTGAAGCGGCTGAGCGAGGAGCAGCAGCTCGCCTACCAGCACGTGACCCGCGCGCGCGATCTGGCGGTGGTGGTGGGCATCGCCGGCGGCGGCAAGAGCAGCATGCTGGGCACGGCGCGGGAGGACTGGACGGCGCAGGGCTACCGGGTGCGGGGCGCGGCGCTGTCCGGGATCGCGGCGGAGGGTCTGGAGGGCAGCGCGGGGATCGAGAGCCGGACGATCGCGAGCTGGGAGTATGCCTGGCAGCAGGGCAAGGAGCGGCTGACCTGCCAGGACATCCTGGTGGTGGACGAGGCCGGGATGATCGGTTCGCGGCAGCTCGGCCGGCTGACCGAGCAGGTGCACGCCGCCGGCGCCAAGCTGGTGCTGGTTGGCGACGCGGAGCAGTTGCAGGCGATCGAGGCGGGGGCGGCGTTCCGGGCGATTGCCGATCGGGTCGGGGTGATCGCGATCACCGAGCCGCGGCGCCAGCGCATCGACTGGCAGCGGACGGCGACCAAGGAGCTGGCGTCCGGGCGCACCGCGGCGGCGCTCGACCGCTACGCGGCGGCCGGCGCGGTGCACCGGCACGCGACGCGGGAGGCGGCGTGCGCGGCGGTGATCGCGCGCTGGGACCGGGCGCGGCGGCAGGACCCGGCGCACAGCCAGATCATCCTGGCGCATGAGCGGGCGGACGTGCGGGCGTTGAACGAGGCGGCGCGCGCGGTGCGGCGGGCGGCCGGCGAACTCGGGCCGGACCACGCGCTGGCGACCGAGCGCGGGACGAGAGCCTTCGCCACCGGCGACCGGCTGTATTTCCTGAGGAACGAGCGCGGGCTTGGGGTGAAGAACGGCACGCTCGGCACGCTGGAGCGGATCGAGGGCGGCCGGCTGACGGTGCGGCTCGACGGGCCGGGCGGCGCCGGGGCGACCGGGGCAGCGCCCAGCGGAAACGGCGCCGGGCCGAGCGGGGCGGGGCAGGGGCGGGCGGTCAGCTTCGACCTGGCCGAGTATGCCGACATCGACCACGGCTACGCGGCGACGGTGCACAAGAACCAGGGCGCGACGGTTGACCAGGCGCATGTGCTGGCGACCGCCGGGATGGACCGGCATCTGGTCTATGTCGCGCTGAGCCGGCACCGGCATGCGGTGCACCTGCATTGGGGAGCCGACGAGTTCGGCACGGCGGCCCGGCTGCGCACGCTGCTTGGCCGCGAGCGGGCCAAGGACACGACGCTCGACTATGCCGAGCCCGAGGTTGATCCGGTGGTGGCCTATGCCGAGTGGCGCGGGCTGACCCCGTTGGTGCCGGCGAGCGAGATCGTGGTGCGCGCGGAGTCGGTGCCGGTGCCGGCGGCCGAGCGGCCCGAGGAAATCGCCGATCCCAGCGAGGCGCTGCGGCAGGAGATCGCGGCCGGGGTGGCGCGCGCCCGTGCCGAATTCGCCGAGCATCGCAGCAAGCAGGCCGCGCGAGCCGAGACACCGGCGCCGGATGCCCCAGCGCCCGTGCCGCCTCCTGCGGTGGCGCCGGCGGCGGGCGAGGCGAAGCCGGCCGCTGCGCCGGCAGGCG
>Ga0302319_10010203_pt1 | contig 17957 bp, 15 predicted proteins | sample Bog_T0_2_FD_203319 | JGI IMG/M metagenome (GOLD analysis project Ga0302319, IMG submission 203319) | Peat permafrost microbial communities from Stordalen Mire near Abisko, Sweden - Bog_T0_2 | ecosystem: Environmental > Terrestrial > Soil > Wetlands > Peat | place: Sweden: Abisko, Stordalen Mire...
AAGACTTTCGCTGCTGCTGCTGGGACCGTCCGTCGAAACTGCCGAGGACGTCAGCTTTTTGCAATTGGGCCGGCCCCTTGATATAGCCCGCATACGCCCGGTAGGAACTCCACGGGTAGGAGCGAAGCAGTTCCAGGCGTCGGCGGACGACGTCTTCGTCGGCAGGGTCTTCGATTCCGCGGCGAATCTCCGCCTGCCGCTGCTTTCCGAGTTTGAGCGATTCGAGCCGCACGGGATTGAGGTGGATATAGCGATTCACTTCAGTGAAGCAGTCTTCTTCGCCGGCCAGGATCGCCCGATAACGTCCCTGGAAGAGCGGCCCCGCGCGTCGATGCCGCAGATTGAAACGCACGACGTAGCCGCTGAGCAGTCGCTGCATCGCCTCCTTCAAATTGGCCTGAACAGTCTGCAATTGGAGGTGGAAATGATTTTGCATGAGGCAATATCCATGCACGAGCACGGCGTGACTCTCCGTGAGCCCAAAGAGGCGTTCCAGAAAGTCGCTGCGATCCGAGTGGTCGCGAAAGATATCGCGCCGCTCGATTCCACGGCTGATGACGTGATACCAGCCGTCCTCAATTTCAATGCGAATTGGCCTCGCCATTCCATGATCGTAGCAAAACTCCTCCGAATGTCAACTATTGAGACTTGACCCCTGACGCTTCTTGCCCCTGACGCTTCTTGAGACTTGACCCCTGACGCTTCTTGTTCGTAAGCTTTCCGCTCTTTGAGTCGGGGCTGGCCCGAATGGCGCTGCTAAGATAGAGAAGGTTTGGGATCGATATCACTTGGGCGCGTTTTAGAGAGACACATGATATTTGAGGCCCTTCGATTCCGCTTTGGTCGTAGAACTCCCGGCGCTGCACTCAGGGTGACAGGGCTTTGTGGAGGGCACGCGCGTACGGGGGCGGCGCGCGTTGGAGAATACCGTTGTCTTCTACGTTCGCCTTAAGTTGGCGCCATTCGGGGCTGGCGCCGGAGAATACCGGGAGTCTGTCCGATGCCTTGGAGCCGCTGCGCTCCCGAGTTCCAGAGGTTCAAGCGGTCGCGCGCGCCTTATACGCTCGGGATAATTCGACGTATTTTTCCGCCCAGACCTTGATGCCGGTCTGCTCGTCGAGGGAGAGCGTGCGGACGACTTTCGCGGGCGAGCCGAGGACGAGGGAGCCGGGGGGGATTTTCTTGCCGCCGGTGACGAGGGCGCCGGCGCCGATGATCGAACGGGCGCCGATTTCAGACCCGTCGAGAATGATGGCGCCCATGCCGACGAGGACTTCGTCGGCGATGGTGCAGGCGTGGAGGACGGCTTTGTGGCCCACGGTGACGAGTTCGCCGAGGAAGACGCCGTAATCGTCGGCGAGGTGGACGACCGATCCGTCCTGGACGTTGGAGCTGGGGCCGATGACGATGCGGTTGATGTCTGCGCGGAGCACGGTTTGGAACCAGACGCTGGATTCCTCGGCGAGAGTGACGTCGCCGACGAGGTCCGCGCCGGGGGCGACGAAGGCGGTGGGGTGGATGGTGGGGCGCGCATCGAGGTAGCGCGCCAGGCGTTCGGGAAAGGTCATGGGAAACGGTGCGCGCCCGGGAGCGCAAAATCAATCGGGAAGGCTGGTATTGTACACAGTGATGGTGGTTGTGAAAATGTTAGAGGAATTTATTGACTTCAAATTGTTACACTGGCATCACTCGCAACACTTTCGCTGGTCCGACCCCCAGCAACCATCATCTAATCCAAGGAACTTAAGCCGTTTATGAACAAGGCAGAACTCGTCGAGTCAGTTCAGAAGACACTCGGCAAAGACACCAGCAAGGCAACTGCCGAGCGGGCGCTCGAAGCCGTGATTGAAGGAATTAAAGCCGGGTTAAAAAAAGGGAAACCCGTTCAGCTCGTGGGATTTGGAACTTTCAAAATCGCCCATCGCAAGGCCCGGCCGGGGATCAATCCCAAAACCGGGGAAAAGATTAAGATCAAGGCGTCGAAGAGCGTAAAATTCTCCGCAGGGAAGGACCTGAAGTCCAAACTAGGGAAATAATTTCCCCCTCGTAAACCGAGAATCCCCGTTTTGCCCCCAGCAAAACGGGGTTTCTCACGTACAGGGGGCCGTTGGCGCCATTCGGGTGTGATTAAAAGCGGTGCAAAGAAGGCAAGTGGCCTTGGGCTATAGTCCTCGTCCTCGTCCCTCGTTCTGCTCGCTTCTTTCCTGGCCACCGCCAGCACCTCCCCGTTCAACTCGGTCCTCGGAGCGCAGAGATTCCGGATCGAGGACGAGGACGAGCACGAGGGACGAGGACGACACCGAGAATGAGCTTTCCCGGACTTTTAATCACACCCGCGCCGTTCCCGGCGTGCATTTTTCCTCTAACGTAATCCCCGAATGGCGGTGACTTCGGGCATCCTCCTCTTATGAAACTCGCCTCACCCCTCCTCCGCGCGCTTGCCTTCATCCTCCCGCTCTCCGTGATCGCGCCTCCATCGCGCGCCGCGGACGTGACGGTTCCCGAAAACGTCAGCTTCGAGCGCGGCATCGAATACGCGAAACCGGGGGGTGAAGCGCTGCAACTCGACCTCGCGGAGCCCAAGACGGGCAGCGGTCCAGGCGGTCCATATCCCGCCATCCTGTGCATTCACGGCGGCGGTTTTCGCGCCGGCACGCGGGAGAGCTACGACAAACTGTGCGTGACTCTGGCCGGGCACGGTTACGTGGCGGCGACGATTACGTATCGCCTCGCGCCGGCCCATCCATTCCCGGCGGCGGTGCAGGATTGCAAAGCGGCCGTGCGCTGGCTTCGGGCGAATGCGGGAAAGTATCACATCGATCCCGCGCGCATCGGAGTGACGGGCGGCTCAGCCGGCGGACATCTCGCGCAATTTCTCGGGGTGACGGCGGGGGTGAAGGAATTTGAAGGCGAGGGGAATCTCGACCAGTCCAGCGCGGTGGCCTGCGTGGTGAATTACTATGGGCCGAGCGATTTCACGAAGTCCTACGGGAAGAGCGTGGATGCCGCGGAAGTGCTGCCGCTGTTCTTCGGCGGAAATCTGGAAGAGAAGCGCCGGGAGCACATCGTGGCGAGCCCGCTCTATTGGGTGACGCCGGATGCGGCGCCGACGCTCTGCGTGCATGGCATGAAGGATGACCATGTCGCCTACGAGCAGGCCACATGGATCGTGGATCGGCTCAAGGCGTCGGCGGTGGAAGCGGAATTGCTGACGTTTCCCGACGCCGGACACGGCTTCAAAGGCGCCGATGCGGAAAAGGCGGAGAAGGCGCTCATCGCGTTCTTCGACGCGCATCTGAAGAGCGCGGCCAAATGAGAATGACGAAACCCGAATGACGAAGAGGAAATGGCCGCAAAAAGGCGCAAAAGGCTCAAAAAAGAGGAGAATTCGAATTGCGCACTTTTTGAGCCTTTTGCGCCCTTTTTGCGGCTAAATGCCTTTCCGCCTCAATGAGAAAGCCGGCTGAATTTTCGGGCCAGAATGACGCCCGGACGGGCGCTCTCTGAAAATCGGCGTTGGCGTTTGCCCTACCGCTGGTCCTTCCTGATCATTGCCTCTCTGAGGCGTTCGAGTTTTGTGCGTTCCTGCCTGGTGAGGCTGTCGATTCCGTTGCGGGCGATTTTGTCGAGGAGCGCATCCAATTCACTCGTTTCGCTCTCGGCGGCTGATCGGCGCGCGCGGGATGAGGGCGAGGGGACAACACGGAACTTGGGCTTGCGCTGAAACCACTTTCCGAGCCGGTCGAAGAGCGGAACGGCATCGTCATGCTCCATTTCCCTGGCGTGATTGATATAGGCGTATCCGGCGCCGCAAGAGATCAGGAGCTGCGAGAGCTCCACCCATTTGAAAGCGAGGAAAAGCATGAGGGCGCCGCAGGCGATGCAGATGAGGGCTATCCACTTGAATGGGATCGAGAACCAGGACTCCGAATTTGGGTAGAGCGTGGCAAAAGCGACGAGAAGACCGGCGGTGAAGCAGTAGTTTCCGGCCGAGAGCGATGAAACGCCGAAGCCCCAGTACCAGATGGCGCCCACCGCGGGTCCGATGAGCGTGAGCAGGACAAGCAATATCGCCAGGCTATCGCGGCCGAGATGCGTTTCGATTCCGAGACTCCACCAGTAGTAGCAGAGAATCGCGAACAGACTGAAAAAGCCCAATTCTCCCACGAAGACGTAGGTGAAAAGCCGCCAGATCGACCAGGCGGGCGCCAGGGGAATCGGGGCCACAAACCAATCCCAAAGAGGGCTGCGGGCGGCCAGCGCCACGGCGGAGAGAAGAAGGCCGATCACGAAGACGGCCGTCACGATCGTCGTGAGATAGATCGGGACGTTGTTCCAGCGCGTGATCGGTTCATTATTGGAGTAGGAACTGTAGCGGGCCATGTCGGGAAGACACATAAACGGTTGCGCGCCTCCCCGCAAACTCGCTCTGCGCCCGCGCTGACAAAAAGATGGCCGGAAAACACCGCCGAACCGATCGTGGAGCAAGACGGGTCCGTTTTGCGCAAGGCCTCGGGAAGGAGTCGTTTGCTGTCCAATCCTCAGGCGCGGCGGCGGAGGCGCCAGCCGGTCCCGAAAAATTCGCATTTTCCGAGGCGCCCGGGGTTGCGAAGGGGCCGCAATGCAGGGCATGCTGAGCCCATGGACACTTATACTTTTGGCAGAACGGGGACGCATAATGCCACGGTCCGGGAGTGGGTCGAAACCGTCCGAGGACTGACCCTGCCCGATCGTGTCGTCTGGGTGGACGGCTCCGAAGAAGAGCGGGACTATTTTTACCAGCAGGCGGTGGCGCAGGGCATCCTGACGAGGCTGAACGCGGAAAAACTGCCCGGGTGCTATTATCACCGATCGAACCCGAACGACGTGGCCCGGGTGGAGCAATGCACATTTATCTGCACTCCGGCGAAGGATCAGGCCGGCCCCACGAACAACTGGGCGGCGCCGCGCGTGATGTATGAAAAGCTTTACGGGATGCTGAAAGGGGCGATGACAGGACGCACCATGTATGTGGTGCCCTATTTGATGGGAGCGCCCGGATCGCCGCTGACGAAGGTGGGAATCGAGATCACGGATTCCCTCTACGTGGTGCTGAACATGCGGATCATGTCCCGCACGGGGAAGGTGGCGCTCGACGAACTGGGAAACAGCGACGACTTCAATCGCGGAATCCACAGTGTGCTGGATTGCAATCCCGAGCGCCGCTTCATCTGCCATTTTCCGCAGGACAACACCATTATCTCGGTCGGCTCCGGCTATGGGGGCAATGTGCTGTTGGGGAAAAAATGCCTGGCCCTGCGGATCGGCAGCTACCTGGGCCGCAACCAGGGCTGGATGGCGGAGCACATGCTCATCCTCTGCGTGGAATCTCCCGATGGCGAGAAGACCTATGTGGCCGCCGCTTTCCCAAGCGCCTGCGGCAAGACGAATTTCGCCATGCTCATCCCGCCCAAGGCGTTTGAGGGATGGAAAATCACCACCATCGGCGATGATATCGCCTGGATGAAACCGGGGCCGGATGGGCGCCTTTACGCGATCAACCCGGAGGCCGGCTATTTTGGAGTGGCCCCGGGAACGAACTACAAATCGAACCCGAACGCGATGATCACCATCGCGAAGGACACGATCTACACGAACGTGGCGGTGACGCCGGATGGCGACGTGTGGTGGGAAGGCAAGGATGAAGATCCCCCCGAGGGGCTCATCGACTGGCTGGGCCGCCCGTGGTCGCCCGATTCCAATGAGAAAGCGGCGCATCCCAACAGCCGCTTCACCGCGCCGATGACGAACAATCCCGTCCTGGCCCCGGAAGCCCTTTTACCCGAAGGGGTGCCGATCAGCGCGATCATTTTCGGCGGACGCCGCGCCACGACGATGCCCCTGGTTTATCAGTCGTTCAACTGGATCCACGGCGTCTATGTCGGCGCCACGATGGGGTCCGAAATGACGGCGGCGGCGGCGGGGACCCTGGGCCAGGTGCGCCGCGATCCGATGGCGATGCTGCCCTTCTGCGGATACAACATGGGCTCCTACTTCAACCACTGGCTGGGCATCCGCCGTGAACTAACCGATCCGCCGCGCATTTTTCACGTGAACTGGTTCCGCAAGGACGCCGAGGGAAAATTCCTCTGGCCCGGCTTTGGAGAGAACTTCCGGGTGCTCAAATGGATCATCGATCGCACGCATGGCCGCGCGCTCGCACGCGAGACGCAGATCGGATGGATGCCGCGCTACCGGGAATTCGATTGGACGGGAATGGACTACCCGCCGGAGCAATTCGACCAGTGCATGAAGTTCGACCGCGCCGAATGGCAGCGGGAACTCATTTCGCAAACGGAACTCTTCCTGACGCTGGCTGACCGCCTGCCGAAGGAACTCATTTTCCAGCGCGAATTGCTGATCTCGAGATTGTAGCCGGCTTCCGCGCGAAGCCGCCGGCGCCCGTGGTTAGACATCCTCTTATGGGACCGGGATCATCACCGAGCGGTCCACTTTTGCCGCGATGGTGGAGGCTTGCGTGGGGTCCGTTCCCGCGGTCACCCTGACCGGCATCCCCGCCTTGAGATCCGAAAGCGATGACTTGTGGCCATTGATGGTGATTTCAGTGAACCGGGTCACGGTGAACTTTTTGAGGTTGGCGGCCGCCTTCTTCTTGTCCGCATCGGACTCGTCGTGGTGGGTCACTTTCATCCCGGCGTGGATTCCGTTTTGGACCGTGATCGAATCGGCATCGACTGAGACGACCACGGGAACGCTGGTTCGCTGAGGGGTTTGTCGCGGTATTGGTGTTAGTGGCGGGATGTCAGATGCCATCGCGCCGATGCGAACAAATGAAATCAAGAGGATGGAGGAGAGGAAGAATCTCATGGTTGTAATTTTGCAGTCCATAATAGCTTCGCAGGCCCTTGCCAAGACAGACTTGGCCAAATTTTTCTCGTCGCCTGACATCACTGCCAGCCCCGGGGAAACCCTCCTTCAATGCGGTCCAATTTCCGCCCGATGCCCGCGCTGGGATTCGCCCAGCGTTTGGCCCCGCGGCCTTGCTAGCAGCAGCGATTGATCCCGGTGAATCTGCGCTCGGTGGCTGTGAGGAAAACGTTCCGGCGTCCCCGGGGCTTGGCGGAGGCATCCGCGCGGTCCGGGGATTCGCACACGCACGCTTGCGCGAGCGTCCGTTCGCGATCGATGTCCGCTTCGCCGGAGATTTCCTTGAGCAGCGTGAAGCCCAGCGCGGCCATTCCCAGGACGGGAAGCGGATTTCCGGCGGCCAGGGCCTCCTGGGGGAGCCATACGGGTTCGGTCTCGCTGAGCGTCGGCGCCTTTTTTGCCCCGAGCAGCAGCATCCACTCGCGGACGCTGAGCGCCACGATGACGCTGACGAGGGTGAGAAACACTCCCGTGACGGCGGTATCGACGATTGCGTTGGAATGCTGCTGGCGATTCAGGGCGAGCGCTTTGGCGGCGGCGGCGCGGGCCGTTGCATCGCCGGCGGCGGCCAGCGCGTTTTCGAGCGCGGGCACTTTGGAATCGAGGGCGCGCGCCCCCGCGATGAAACCGATCTTCGGGTTTTGATCCCAAATCTTCTCCGCTCCGGCGGTGAGCGTGACGGCGAGCAGCCAAAGGAGGGGGAGAAAGGTGACGAGGGCCGCCGCGGGCGAACGCCGCTCCGCCAATCTCATTTTCAGGATGACGGTGGTGGCGAAGCACAAGGCGACGCTGGCCAGGAGCTGATTCGCGATGCCAAAGAGCGGCCAGAGCGCCTTCGTGCCGCCCTCGGGGTCGGCGATGCCGCCGAGCAGAAAAAATCCCCAAGCCGCGACGATGAGCGCGCTCGCGAGAATATTGGCGCCGATATTGCCCGGATCGCCGAGGGGTTTCCAGACTTGCCCCAGCGCCTCCTGAATCATGTAGCGTCCGACTCTGGTGCCGGCGTCCAGGGTGGTCAAAATGAAGAGCGCCTCGAACATCAGCGCGAAGTGGTACCAGACGCCGAGCAGGGTCTTTCCAAAGACGTTTCCGAAAATATGCGCCATGCCCACCGCCAGGGTGGCCGCGCCTCCCGTGCGCCCGAAAAGCGAGTGCTCCTGCACCGTCTCCGCCAGCGCCCGCATCTGCTCCACCGTCACGGCGAAGGGGGCTCCGTATCCATTGACCTGCTGCACGGTGGCTTGCGCGATGGCCGCCGCATCGACCCCCGCCGCCTTCACATTCATGCTCAGATACACGCCCGGCTCCAGCGTGCAGGCGGCGATCATGGCCATGATGGCGACGAGCGATTCCAGACACATGGCCCCGTAGCCCACGGGCCGGGCATAGGTTTCCCGCGTGATGATCTTCGGTGTGATGCCGCTGGAGATCAGCGTGTGAAAGCCGCTGATCGCGCCGCAGGCGATGGTGATAAAACAGAACGGAAACAGCTTGCCCGGGATGATCGGCCCGGTGCCATCGACAAATTTTGTCACCGCGGGCATCTGCAAATTGGGGAGCACCAGGAAACAGCCCGCCGCGAGGGCGAAAATCGTGCCCAGTTTCATGAAGGTGCTCAGGTAATCGCGCGGAGCCAGGAGCAGCCAGACCGGCAGCACGCTGGCCGCCAGGCCGTAGAGGATGATCCCCCAGGCCAGCTTTTGACTCGTCACGGTGAAAATCGGCGCCAGCCAATCTTTGGACGCATAGACATATTGGCCTCCCCAAACTGCGAGCAGGAGAAGCGCGATGCCAAAGGCCGAGGCTTCCAGCACTTTGCCCACCCGCATCCAGCGGAGATAGCCCCCCATGAGGATGGCGATCGGGATCGTGGCCGAGACGGTGAAAACTCCCCACGGGCTGTCCGCCAGAGCTGTGACCACCACGAGGGCGAGAACCGCCAGCAGGATGATCATGATCGCGAGGATGGCCGCGGAACCGATGATCCCGGCCGTCGGGGTTAATTCTTCCTTCACCATTTGCCCGAGGGAGCGGCCGTTCCGGCGGATCGAGGCGGCCAGGATGACGAAGTCCTGCACGGCGCCCCCGAGCGCCACACCGATGATGATCCAGAGCGTTCCCGGAAGATAGCCAAACTGCGCTGCGAGCACCGGACCAAGGAGCGGCCCCGGTCCGCTGATCGCCGCAAAGTGATGGCCGAAGACAATGAAGCGATTTGTTTTTACGAAGTCCTTGCCGTCCTCGTGAACTTCGCACGGAGTGGCTCGCCGGTCTTCGAGCGCGAAGATTTTGGCCGCGATCCATTTTGAGTAGAAGCGGTAGCTGATGGCGTAGGTGCAGAGCGCCGCGATCAGGATGTAAGCCGAATTGAGCGGTTCGCCGCGCCGGGTGGCCATGACGATGTAGGCGAAGGCGCCCAGCAGCGCCACAGCGAGCCAAATCAGGAGGGAGAGAAACTTTTTCACGTGATAAGGACACCTGTAGCGGAGGCGCTTTCCGAAAGAAACATCCAAGATGGCGCCACGAGGCGGGATTCACCGCGCAGCTTCCGCAGCGGGCCGGACGGATTCGCCTCTTGCCCACCGGACGGCTTTGTGTTCCAAAAAGCCCGCTTCGCTTCCGTCCCAATGAAATCCCCGGCTTTATCGAACCTTGCCAATCGCATGATCCTTGCGAGCGCGTTGCTGATCACGATTGGATGCGGCTGGGCTCCTAAACAACATCACCACAGAGTGGGCGCGGCGCCTCCCGTGGTGACGCCGCCTCCCGCCGCGACCCCGGCGCCCGGCTCGACGCCTCCGCCATTCCCGGCCAAGGACAAGAAGTTCCTCGACAACGCTGCCGGCATCTTTGCTTATGAGCGAGCAATGGGCTCGATCGCGAGGCAGTATGGAAACAGCGAGGAAGCGCGGAATCTCGGAAGCTTGATGGAGACGGAGATGGCGCTGGCTGAGGAAAACCTCAAGGCGCTGGCGGTTTCCACCAAGCAACCGCTGGACCCTCGCGTTGGGTGGGGGCATGGCGATCCGCAGCGTCTCGCCAGTCAGAGGGGCGCCGACTTCGACCGAAAATTCTATGAAGAGGTCAAGTTCTCTGGTTCCGATGGCTATCGCCTATTCGATCATGCGTTTCGGGAGGTCGTGACCGGAGGGATAAAGGACTTCGCCAAGAATTGGTATCCCATTCTGCGAAACTACCCGCGGGAGGCGATCAAGCTGGAAACGCAGCTCGAGAAGAAGCGCAAGTAGGACGGGGCTGTTCCGACCGGGGACAACGGCCGGAGGTGGAATCAACTTCGGAGGCATCGAAGCTGCTTGAGGCAGCTTGCTATTTCTTTTTCGCCGCGGGCGTCGCCATGAACCGCGAGAAACGGCGGGTTTATATATATCAGGAATTGCGAGGTCCCGCTTTTATGATAAATATAATAAATACTCTGTATTTTTTGAAGATCTTCTCTGAAAACTCAGACAGAAAAAGTCCGTATTCGAGGCTTTCCCCCCTGGCTCGAGAGGTTCGTGATTTTATCGATCGCTTCGTGCCGCAGGATTGCCAGCGCGACGCCGAGCTGTTGCGGCGGGCGAGATTGACTGTGCATTTTGGTTTTCAGGGCGCCCTTTTTGGGACGGTTTACGCAATCTTCTACCACTTCATAGGGCACAGCCATGGGGCGCGAGTGATCTGGGTGTGCAGCGCCATCTTCGCGCTCACCCCATGGCTCCTCCGCCGCACGGGCGCCCTTGGTTTCTGCGGCCAGTTGGTGGTCGGCACGATGGCGGCGGGTTTCACCCAATTGACTCTCATCGAAGGCGGCATTCACAGCCATGCCATCGCGTGGCTGGCCTCGGTGCCGCTCTGCGCGTTGCTGATCCTCGGGGTTCGGCCCGCGGTTGTCTGGGCCAGCGTGTGTTTTGCGGTGGGCGCCACGGTCAGTGCCCTGACTTTCCGAGGGTGGACGCTGGAGCCGCTCTACGACCCGCGCTGGCGCAACGTGGTGGATGCGGCCGGAAACGTGGGCATTATTCTGTTTCTATTTGCGCTCGGGCTCGTTTTCGAATTATTCCGCTCCGCCTCCTTTCGGCGGATGCAGGAATCCATGCGAGAATTGGTGCAATCCAACGAAGAGCTGGCGCGTTTGAATCACGAGAAAACCGAATTTCTCGGAATCGCCGCCCACGATCTTCGCAATCCGCTGTGCGTGGTGATTGGTCTTGCGGAAATGCTGCAGATGGGCGGCTATCCATCCGTGGAATGCGGCGAGCAGATTGGCCGGGCGGGACGGCGAATGCTGGATCTGATCAATGACCTTCTCGACGCGAATGCCATCGAAGAAGGCGGCTATGCGGGACAGTTGGAATCCAACGATCTCCGGCTCATGGTCAAGGCGACCGTTCAGCAGGTCCAGGTCGCTTCCAAGCGGAAACATATCGCGCTCGATATCGTGGACGGGCCTCCCTGCTGGTGCCGAATCGACCCCAGGGCGATGCTCCAGATCCTCGAAAACCTCGTCTCGAACGCGCTTAAGTACTCTCCCTTTGGAAGTCGCGTCACGCTGTCCCTGGAGTCCAAAGGCGATTGGGTCGAAGTTGCGATCAAGGATCGGGGGCCGGGTATCAGCGAGGAAGATCAAAAGAAATTATTTCGCAAACACACCCGGCTGAGCGCCAGGCCGACCGGTGGCGAATCTTCCGTGGGGCTCGGTCTGTCCATCGTCAAACGCCTCGCCGAAGCCATGGGCGGCAGCGTGACCTGCCGCAGCGCCTTCGGGGAGGGCTCCACATTTATTGTCCGCTTGCGAAGTTCGGAAGGGGAGCAGGCAGCCGAGCCTGCCGCGGGAGAAGCGATTGAGCCGGACGCCGGCGTCCTGCCGGCGATGGTTTCGAGCCCGACCATGTGAGCAGCTTTCGCGGGCGGCGTCTCGCGCAGTCCCCCGGGGGAGAAAATGAGTAATCCGGCCGCCGCCGGGCAGGGGAACTTGGGGGGGCGCACTATGGCGGGGAGACGCGTGTTTCCGCCCCGGAATTTCCGCGCACGTCCACTCCATCGGACCCGGGGGCGACGCGAATGGTGGCGGGGCGGCCCTGGAAGACGTTGCCGGTCATTTGCAGGTCGTGGCCGTTGGGAGCAAACGTTACGGAATCGGGAGCGGCGAATTCCCCCAGAATGAAGATGTTGTCGCGCACGATGACGGGACCATAGTGGCCATCGGGCTGATAGGTGGTGAAATACAATTCCGGGTAGCTTTCCCATCCGCCGGTGAGGAAGCTTCGGCGGCCTCGCCGCGGGTCCGGCTCGCATTTGGTCGTATTGTTGACGAACACATTGCCGGTCAGGACGAAGTTCTTCGGATGGTTGATCCACGAACCGCGGCCACCGTTGCGAAAGGTATTGCCCGTGATGGTGACATCCTCGCACGATCTTTCCACGCTGATCACGCGCGAACCGTTCGTGCCGTCCACGAGGTTGCCGGTGATCGTCGCGTTCTTGCAGTATTCCGCGAGGAAGAAGGCCCCCATGCGCGAGCCGAGAATCTGGTTATTCGCGAAAACGACATTCTGCGAGCGCTGAATATGCATCGTGTCGCCCATGGCGCTGAGCATGCAACGGGTGACGTTGACGTCGCGGCAGCATTGCAAATCCATCGCGCCTTTGCCCGGTCCGGCGCCGATCGGCGCGTAGAGGCCGGAAACCGCATTCTGGAGATTGGTGATGAGTTGGAGGCCCGCGCCGCTGGCGCCTTCAAAACGGATGGGCGCCCCGCCGGGCTTGTCCGATATTTTGATGAAGTCCTTCCCGGACTCGACCGCGAAGTATTGCCGCCCGCGAATGACATTCCTGGGAAGGGCGCCGCCAAAAAAGCACAGCGCATACTTCGGCTCGGCGCCGGCGGCCACGGGAACGGGATGGGCGCCATTGTCGAATAGCGCGCGATCGTCGCCATCGACCAAGCTGACGCCGGAGCGGACGAGATCGTTTCGGTAATACCGTTTGGCCCGCTCCGCTTCCCAGGGCTCGTAGTCCTCCGCCCACACCAAGTGTTGCCAAAGATAGCCGTAATCCCACATGAATTTCCCGCTGCGGAGCAGGGTGCAATTATCCAACCGAATGCGTTCGGCGTAGGCGCTTACCTCGGACTCGCTGCCATCCTTCCGGACGCCTTCGACGCCCACAACAGCTCCCGCGATGCCCTCCGACCGCACATCGCGAAACGTGATATCGCAGGTGATGCCACCCGGCGAAGTCTCGATGACGAAGATGCGCGTGCTGACATTGGGTTCCCAAGCGTTCTCGCGTTGTGCCGGGTCGAAGACGTGTCCAAGGAATTCCCCGCCCTCCCAGGTGAAGCCGCGGATGTCGCGCCCCACGAAGCACGCCAGGCGCGCTTTATCCCCGAGCTTTTCCGGCAGATGAAAGCGCGCGCCGTAAGCGAAGACGGCGGTGCGAGACGAGAGAGGAACGGGCTCCGCGCCGGAGAGAAAATAATCCCCCGGAGGAATCGTGACGACCCCGCCGCCCGATTTGGCGACATCGCCGAAGCATCGTGTCAGCGCCGGAGTGTCATCTGTCACGCCGTCCGCGTGTGGAGCGTAGGCGCTGAGATTCACCGCGGCCGGGGCCGCGGCGAAGGTGTGAGAGAGGACGAAAAGCGGCGCGCACAGCGCGAGGCAAAGCCGAATGAAAGGTTGCACGGGACCGGGCGGTTAATTTTTTCCGGTCGCCGGCGGGGGATCCGGCGCCCCGAGGATGGGCCGCAGAATTTGCGCGTTCTAACCGGTCCGGCCCCTGGCGGGATGAGCCGGTGGATCTTTTGCGGTAATGGTCTGAGCCGTCTTCCCATCCGAACTCAATTCGATGTGGACAATCATCCCTGCGCGAAGGTCGCGGGCATTGACCGGAGCGCCGTTCAGGGTGACCCTCGTCGAGTCGGTGATCGCATATTTCTCGTGGGTATTCCCGTCGCTGCCAACGCTGATCGTAATGGAGACCGCATCGACATCCGTGACCTTATTGAACGCTGCTCCGCCGGTTCCTTTTTTTGGCCTGGCGACCCCCGTTGAAGAGATCGAAAGGGCAATGATCATTAGCAGAGTGAAGGCTCTAAACATTCGCGCAATCACGGGATTGCGCGGTAGCGCATTAAGATAGGATTCCGCGACGAGGGGCAGGTTCATTTGCATGGCGCGTATTTGTTTGGGGTTCAAGGCATGAGCAACTCGGGCGCCGCGTTATCGAGAGTGAGCGGACTAATTTTCTGAAGTTCCAGTTCCGCCTCCAGCCGCGAAAACGACGACTCGAAAGCCGGTTGCACTTAATGCAAATCCGTCGATTTGAGAAGCGTTTTTTTGGATCCCCCGGCGCCGAACGCCGGGAACGCAACGTCTCCCTACTTCTTTCCCTTAACGACCTGCTTGGCCGCCGCTACGCTGTTCTTTTTTTGCGTGTTGGCATTGGCCTTCGCTTTTTTCTGGCTGGCTTGTTTGTTCGTCGCTTTTGGTGATTTATCGCCCATAATCGTCACAGCATCGCCATATCCGCGGCGGATTGCGAGACAGAAAAAGAGTATTCTCAATGATATGGCAAATTCCCGCGTCCTGATTTTTGTGGACGAGTCCAATGTCGTGAGCTCGGTGCGAGCGCTGGGCCGCAAGCTGGAGTGGCTCAAGCTGCGCGACTATCTCACCAATGCCGGCAAGGGGCGGCAACTGATCGAAATGGTCATTTACGCGGGGCTTCCTCCGCCAATGGCGGAGTGGCAAAGTGAACGGGACAAGAAGAACAAGTTTCTGCATTGGCTCCGCTCCAACGGATTTCTCGTCGTGGCCAAGGATGGCTCGCCGGGCGACGGCCGGCACTATAAGGCAAACGTGGACGTGCTGATGGCGATCGACGCCGTTGAGCTTTCGGTGGAGATGCGGCCCGACGTGGTGGTTCTGGTGACCGGCGACGCGGATTTCGCGCATCTCGCGTTGCAGTTGCGGCGGCGTGGGATTCGCGTCGAAGTTGCTTCGACTGCCCAGACATTGGGCAGCGGACTGAAAGGGGCGGCGAACGAAGTCGTCGATTTGACGCCGCTGTTTGAAATGTTCGATGCGCTGAGCAGCGGCGAGCAGTAACCGGGTGCGCCTCCGCCGCGATGGTGACCGGATAAACATTCATCGACTTTCCCGATATTTGTGTTATCTATTTGGATGAAATCATCTTACGGCTTCTCACGTCGGGGTCCGGACCGGGTTGCGGAGGAGCTTGCCGCTGTGCTTTCCAGAAAAGCATCCTTCGAATTCAAGGCGCTCTTTTTGATCGTCCACGAAAATCTGAAATTGCGCAATGCCGCCAGTGGAGGAGAGGAAATGCTGCGCTTGCGGGCCTACGAAAAACTCCAGAATCTGGTGCAGGCAGGCATCGTGAAGAAGACCGGCAAGGAATACAAAGGAGTCGCTCCAGCGCTGGCGACTTTTATTGAAACGGTCACCGAATTGAACGCGAATTTTGCGGCTGGCCTTCATAATCGCCTGCCGATGGCGGAGAATGTTTCGTCCTCCCAAGCATCCATCACCTCCGTGAAGGGACCGAAAGTCCCCAAAGCCAAAGTCACCAGGCCAAAGGCCCTGCCGGTATAGAGGGCTTCACTCGTCGGGCAGCAGATAGGCGAGGTGTTCACGGAGGAAGACCCACGCCGACTTGTCCAGGCGGGGCCGATTCGCGATCACCCAGGCCTTGGCGGCATGGCGCGCGGCTTGCCGGTCCCACACGTCCGCGGCATCGATTGCCTGGATCAAGGCCTGCATTTCGCCGTGGATGTCCGAGCTATTGTCGCGAAAACGTGGTTCAACCGGGAGGAAATGGGTCTCGTCGAGATGCGCCTCGTGTTCCCGGAAGTGGAACATGCGAATCCCTGAAAAGCGGATCCAAAAATAAAACGGGATATTGATCACCCCGAGGAGTCCAATGGGCAGCAATGCTCGTGACCAAAAGCCCGTGTCATGCGTGAGCGGCGAGTCGGAACGGACCAATTCGAGGAAGAGGAGAGTAGCGGTCAGGGTCGCCAAAAAATGGAGGTAGGAAAGAAAGAGGACGAAGCGCTCCAGACGGGGCGGGCTGCTGGCGACACGAGAGCGTGGGGGGCCTGGTTTCTCTTCTTTCCTCCGATTACGAATGTTGGTTGGCATGGGGCGACTAAAAAAGGGGGCTGCTATCATATCGCACTTGAAGCACATTCTGAACCTATTTTATTCGCATTTTGCGAAAAGTGCCGGCTCGGGATGGAAAACCTGGAGCCGGAATGCGTCCGCCCCCGCGCCTTTGGCCGCCTCTCAAGGTAATGCGGTTTCTCGTTGATTCCCTCGCCGGTTGTTGTAAAGAAACCCGCCCCGACGCCCTCTCGGCTTCGGAGAAACTTCTACCATGCCACCATTCGATACTGCCAAACTGACCGCGATTCTCACCGCCGCTCAAAACCCGACTTTCAAAAAGCTCCTGGACGATAAAGCCAAAGCCCTGAGCGCCTTGGCGGAGGCGAAAGCTCATCTGGCCGAGCTGGAAGCCAAGCTCTTCGCAACGATCCCGCCTGCGCTCAAAGGCCTCCTCCAGCCGGATGAGCCGGCGAAGCCCAGGAAGCCGCGGGTAACTGCCAGCAATGGAGATTTGAAGAGACCCGATCTTCAAGAGCTAAAAGCGCTTCTCGATGGACTCCCGGACAAGACCCTGAACATCCGCCAGGAAGGATACGAGTCGCGAAACATCAAGGTTCTCGCGGAAGCGAATCCACATTTGTTTGCTTACTACAAGGGGACCTGGCCGAAGGTCAAGTATTTGAGGTAACTCCGACTAATTGCAGTCGAGGGCCCTCCGGGAGAAATCCTGGAGGGCATTTTACTTTAATAGAAGAGCGATCCGAATGCGAGGTCCGAAACCAACTCGCAGGACGGTTTTGCGCGGCTTTCTCGCGGCGCCTTAATGTTTGCGCGTCAGGAGGCGCGAATTGGGGGTTAGCGGCCGCTCCCGAAGAAACTGCCGAGCAACCCTCGCACGATCTGGCGACCGACGCCGCTGCCGATGGAGCGCGCGGCGCTGCGGCTCATTGATTCGAGGAGCCCTTCATGATGTCCTCCACGCGGACCAGTGGAGCCGAAGATGACGGAGCCAAGAGCGCCGCCGATTTCACTCCCGATGCCGGGGCTCGCCGTTCCGGCAGCCGGCGAAACGGGAGTCTGCAAGGGTGGTGTCGCAACCTGAGGAGCGCTCATTTGCCGCTGCTGCGCGCGCTTTTGCAGGACTTCAAACGCGGACTCCCGGTCAATGGAGACCCGGTAAGCTTTTTCCAACGCGGCAGAGGCTTGAATCAGTGTCTGCCGTTCCGGGACGGAGATGGGGCCCACCTGGGCGTGCGGAGGGCAGACGAAGGCGCGTTCCACGATTCCCGGTTTGCCGGCTTCATCGAGGAGCGAAACGAGGGCCTCGCCAACGCCGAGTTCGGTAAGGACTCCTTCGAGGTCAAGCTTTGGATTCTGACGAAAGGTCTCGGCGGCGGCTCTGACAGCCTTCTGATCGCGGGGCGTGAATGCGCGGAGCGCGTGCTGAACGCGATTGCCGAGCTGGCCGAGGATCACATCCGGAATATCGAGCGGGTTTTGGGTGACGAAGTAAATACCGACCCCTTTGGAGCGGATCAGGCGCACGACCTGTTCGATTTTCTCCCTGAGCGCCTGGGGAATGTCCGTGAAGAGGAGATGGGCTTCATCGAAGAAAAAGACCAGTTTCGGCTTGTCGAGATCGCCGACCTCGGGAAGCCGTTCGAAGAGTTCCGAAAGCATCCAAAGCAGGGCGGTGGCATAGAGCCGCGGACTAAGCATGAGCTTTTCCGCGGACAGGATGTTAATGATCCCCCGGCCGTCTTCGGCAGTCTGGAGTAAGTCGTCGAGATTAAGGGCGGGTTCGCCAAAGAATTGGCTGGAGCCCTGTTGCTCGAGAGAGAGCAGGTTCCGTTGAATGGCTCCGATGCTGGCGGCGGAAACATTGCCATATTGCGTGGTGAA